>Ga0187888_1000332_pt1 | contig 51790 bp, 44 predicted proteins | sample June2016WEW_7_40_FD_132987 | JGI IMG/M metagenome (GOLD analysis project Ga0187888, IMG submission 132987) | Peatland microbial communities from SPRUCE experiment site at the Marcell Experimental Forest, Minnesota, USA - June2016WEW_7_40 | ecosystem: Environmental > Terrestrial > Soil > Wetlands...
CCAGGACTGGTACGCGAACCTCTGGGGCACCTTCGCCACCGCCGCGGGGGCGAACACCAGCGGCTTCGACGACCCGACCTACGACAGCATCCTCAACCAGGCTGACGCGGAGCCGATCTCTCAATCGCTCCCGCTCTACAACCAGCTGGCCACGATCCTGCAGCAGGATGTGGCCTACATCCCCCTCTACTACTCGGTGGGCAACTTCCTGATCCAGCCCTGGGTCAAGGGAGCCGGCTCGAACACCGGGTTCGACTACTACTGGGACCAGATCTCGATCCTCTCCCACTGAGAGGGCAGAGCAGCAGCTGAATTCGGGACGCCCGGCGTGTGAGCCGGGCGTCCTCGTTCATCGGCGGGGAGGCCGTACCCAAGGTGACCCGGGGAACGCTCGTCTACATCATCCAGCGGCTGGCGATCATCGCCCTCACGCTGCTGGTGGTCTCCTTCGTCGTCTTCGTGGTGGTCCACGCCCTTCCCGGCAACGCCTTCATCAGCCAGCGAGTCCACGGTAAGACGCTGCAGCTCCTCCTCCACGAGTACGGCCTCGACCAGCCGGTGCTGATCCAGTACTGGAACTTCCTCAAGGGGGCGATCCACGGCAACCTCGGGGTCTCCCTCTACATCCGGGGCGAGGCGGTCACCCCTCTGGTGCTCCGCGAGCTGAGCGTCAGCTGCGAGCTCGGGGGATCTGCGCTGATCATCACCATCGGCATGGGCATGACCTTCGGCGTCCTCGCCGCCATCCGGCAGAACACCTGGGTCGACTACCTGCTCACCAGCATCGCCGTGATCGGCTACACGGTGCCGAGCTTCGTGATCGCCGGGCTGGGCGTCATGATCTTCGCCAACTTCCTGGGCAGCGTGACCGGAGGCGCCTTCGCCTACTCGCCGGTGTGGACCGGCACCTACGGCACCATCGGTGAGCTCTGGCTGCCGGCCCTGGCGATCGGGTTCTACACCTCCGGCCAGATCACCCGCATCACCCGTGCCAGCATGCTCGAGGTCATCCAGCAGGACTACATCCGGACCGCGCGGGCCAAGGGCCTGCGCGAGCGGGTCGTGACCATCCGCCACGCCCTGCGCAACGCCCTGGTCCCCGTGATCAGCATCCTGGGCACCACCGTGGTCGGCATCCTCGTGGGCGTCCTGGTGATCGAGAACATCTTCGGCATCCCCGGCTTGGGCAAGGAGTTCGTGGAGAGCATCCTCCAGCACGACTACAACGTGACGGTCGGCGTCTTCACCATCTTTGCGCTGCTGATCGGACTGTCGAACCTGGCGGTCGACCTCATCTACACGGTCGTCGACCCGAGGATCAGGTACTGATGGCCACCACCGTCACCCCGTGGTCGGAGTACGAGGGCGGCACGCTGGCCCGCCAGCAGGTCGGGCTCTGGCGGGACGGGCTGCGCCGGCTGCGCCGCAACCGGCTGGCCCTGGCCGCCCTGATCTACCTCGGCCTGCTCGCCTGCGTCTGCCTGCTGTCGCTGTTCTGGACCCCGTACAACCCCAACCTGATCGGGGTCTGCCCCACCTATGCCCTCCCCGGCACACCCGGCCATCCGCTGGGCTGCGACGACCTGGGGCGCGACCTGCTCAGCCGGCTGATGGTGGGCTCGCAGGTCTCGCTGGCGGTGGGCCTGATCACCGCGGCCATCGTCATGGTCCTGGGCGTCGGCATTGGCCTCCTCATCGGCTACCTGCGGGGAGTGGCCGACGCCATCTTCGCCCTGATCATCAATGTCTTCTACGGCGTCCCCCCGCTGATGATCGCGATCGTCCTCTACGTGCTGCTGGGCCCGGGGGTGATCAACATCATCATCGCCATCGCCGCCGCCAGCTGGATGGACATGGCCCGCCTGGTCCGGGGCCAGACGCTCAGCATCCGGGAGCGCGAGTACATCGAGGCGGCCCGCGCCGGAGGCGCCCGCACCGGCAAGATCCTCTTCAGCCACATCTTCCCCAACGCCCTGGGGCCGATCATCGTGCAGACCACCTACGTCGTCCCCGCCGCCATCCTCACCTCGGCGTTCTTCAGCTTCCTCGGCTTCGGGGTGCCCGCCCCCCAGGCGGACTGGGGAGGAATGGCCAGCGAGGGGTTCTCCCCACTGCTCGCGGGGTTCGATCCCTACATCCTGCTCTGGCCCGCCATCGCCCTCTCGGTCACGCTGCTGGCCTTCAACTTCTTCGGCGACGGTCTGCGCGACGCCTTCGACCCGAGGCAGCGACGCTGATGGCCGGATCCATGAACGAACCGGTGCTCGAGGTGAGGGAGCTCTCCACGTCGTTCTTCACCGACGACGGTGAGGTGAAGGCGGTCCGGGACGTCAGCTTCGACCTGGCCGCGGGGGAGACCCTCGGCATCGTCGGGGAGTCGGGGTGCGGCAAGAGCGTCACAGCCCTCTCCATCCTCGGCCTGGTGCCACGGCCGGGACGGGTGGTCGGCGGCGAGATCCTCTTCAGGGGCCGGGACCTGCTGAGCATCGACCGTGAGGAGCTGCGCCAGATCCGGGGCCGCGACATCGCCATGATCTTCCAGGACCCGCTCAGCTCCCTCAACCCGGTGCACCGGATCGGCGCTCAGATCGAGGAGGCGATGCGGGCGCACGACAAGGTCGCGCCCAGAGACGTGAGGCCCCGCGGCCTGGACCTGCTGCGGCAGGTGCACGTGCCCGACGCCGCCCGGCGCGTCCGCAACTATCCCCACCAGTTCTCAGGAGGGATGCGCCAGCGGGTGATGATCGCCATGGGACTCTCCAACCGCCCCGAGATCCTGATCGCGGACGAGCCGACCACCGCCCTCGACGTGACCGTGCAGGCGCAGATCCTCCAGCTCCTGCGCGACCTCAACCGCGACCTGGGCACCTCGATCATCCTCATCACCCACAACCTGGGGGTCGTCGCCGGGCTCTGCAGCCGGGTCGTCGTCATGTATGCGGGCGAGATCGTGGAGCAGGGATCCACGGAGCAGATCTTCGACGCCCCGCAGCACCCGTACACCTGGGCGCTGCTCCGGTCCCTGCCACGGGTCGACGCCGACCGGCATGAGCGGCTCCGCTCCATCGAGGGCCTGCCGCCCGACCTCATCGCCCCCCCCACGGGCTGCAAGTTCAATCCCCGCTGCCCCTTCCGCCTGGAGCGCTGCTTCAGTGAGGCGCCCGAGCTGAAGCCGGTCGGAGACGGCCAGGTCGCCGCCTGCTGGGTGACCATGAAGCGGGCGTATGCGGAGATGGGAGCGGGCTCGCTGCTCGACACCAGGGCGGGCGCCGCCAGCGGGGTGCGGCCGCCCGCGGTTCCCCTCCCACTCGCCATCACCGGCGGGAGCCAGACCGCCGGGCCGGAGCCCCTCGAGCGTGAGTAGCGCGCCGTCGACCGAGCCGTCCACCGGCACCCGTCCGGACCCGTCGGGCGAGCCGCTGCTGCGCGCCGTCGACGTGGTCAAGCACTTCAACGTGGGGGTCGGCACCGTCTGCAGAGCGGTCGACGGGGTCAGCTTCGAGATCCGGGCCGGGGAGACGGTGGGGCTGGTCGGTGAGTCCGGATGCGGGAAGTCGACGCTGGCCCGGGTGCTCACCCGGCTCACCCCGGCGACGTCCGGCCGGGTGATCTTCGAGGGCGTCGAGCTCACCGGGCTGCGCGGAGAGAGCCTGCGCCAGCAGCGCAAGCAGCTCCAGATGATCTTCCAGGATCCCTTCGCCTCGCTCGACCCCCGGATGACGGTGGGCGACATCATCGCCGAGCCGCTCACCAACTTCAAGGTGGTGCGCGGCAAGGCCAAGGACGCCCGGGTCCAGGAGCTGCTGCGGGTCGTGGGCCTGAATCCCTACTTCAACAACCGCTACCCGCACGAGTTCAGCGGCGGCCAGCGGCAGCGCATCGGCATCGCCCGCGCCCTGGCTCTCAACCCCAAGCTGATCATCTGCGACGAGCCCGTCTCCGCCCTCGACGTCTCGATCCAGGCCCAGATCATCAACCTGCTCGAGGATCTGCAGGCCGAGTTCAACCTGACCTATCTCTTCATCGCCCACGACCTCTCGGTGGTGCGGCACATCAGTCAGCGGGTCCTGGTGATGTACTTGGGCAAGATCGTGGAGGTCGCACCCAGCGACGACCTCTACTCGACCCAGTTCCACCCCTACACCAAGGCGCTCCTCTCCGCCGTCCCGGTGCCCGACCCGCGGGTGGAGTCGCAGCGGCGGTTGGTGGAGCTGTCCGGCGAGATCCCGTCACCCCTGCACCCTCCCTCGGGCTGTCGCTTCCACACTCGCTGCCCGATTGCGCAGGTCCCGGGCATCTGCAGCGAACAGGAGCCGCCGCTCGAGGAGAAGGGCAACGGGCATCTCGCCGCCTGCCACTTCTCGGCACAGGTCGGAGCTGCGCTGGGCTGAACATGGACCACGAGGCGGCGCTGGCGTTCATCCGCGACCACCGGCGCGGTGTGCTCGCCACCCACCGGCGCGACGGGGGGCTCCAGATGTCCCCGGTGGTGGCCGCCGTCGACGCCGAGGACCGGGTGGTCATCAGCACCCGCGAGGGGGCGATGAAGACGCTCAACCTCCGCCGCGACCCCCGCGCCACCCTCTGCTCGTTCAGCGATCCCTTCTTCGGTGAGTGGCACACGGTGGAGGGGACGGTGGAGATCGTCGGCCTCCCCGAGGCGATGGAGCCGCTGGTCGACTACTACCGGCGGACCGGGGGCGAGCACCCCGACTGGACCGACTACCGGCACGCCATGGAGCGCGAGCACCGGGTCCTGTTGCGGATGACCGTGGAGCGCAGCGGGCCCACCCGGACGGGGTGAGCGGATCCCAGCCGGTCAGATCGGCGAGCGGACCGGGAGCCCCAGGGCCAGGGCCTGCCTCCGAGCCGGTGGCAAGCTGAACAGAATCGTGCTCATCTCGTGCGCTCTGGCGACAGGAGCGTAACGCCCGGCCCGATCGCGGGAGTCACACTCGGTATCTGCGATGGACGAAGGCCACCCCGTCGTCGGCGGATCCAGGGCGGAGACTGCGGCTCCCGCGGGAACCAGGGTGGAGCCGAGCTCCGCGATGGACAAGTTTGCCGGTTGGGCCCCCGGGGCCCACGACGGCATCCCCATCCTTCCGCGCGGCACCGCCCTCTTTGAGGGGATCCCGGCGCCCGCGATCGTGATCGAGGCACTCGCGCCGGTCATCGGAGACGGCGCTCTCGTCAGCCGGCGATCCGGGTCCGTCGGGGTCATCCTGATCAAAGAGGCGGGCGTCTTCGAGGTTTACGCCTTCGAAGGTGGCAAGAGGCTCGAGGGCCAGAGGGCGTTCCAGCTGATCGAGAGCTGGACCGACGCTACCGTGAGCGCGTACCAGCTGGATCGCAGCGTCGTGGCGCTGGCCCCGTCCCTCTACCGGGGCAGCCCCTGCCACGAGGATCTCCGGCTCGAGTGGACCGATTGGAAGGGCCTCCTGGCCGACCTCTGCGGCCGCGGCGGGTTCTTCGTGGTGGAGCTCGACACGCCGATCGGCCGGGGCGTCACCCTGATCCTCGACGGACGCCAGGTGGCCACGTACACGGAGTCCCATCCGGAGCTCGGTCCGGAGGGTTTGCTGGATCCGCTGGCCGCGACCAGGCGGGGGACCATCTGGGTTCGCCGCGAGCCGGCGACCACAGCGCCCGTCGTCAAGCTGACCCCCGCTACACCGCCCAGCCCCGCTCCGAAGGCACCCGAGGCGGCCCCGGCAGCTCCCCCCAAGCCCGCGCCGATGAGCGTCGGGATCGACTGGTCGACAGCGGCGCTCTGGCCCGCGGACAGGGGAGGCGAGCGCCCCGCAAACCCCGCAGTCCCCCCCGTACCCCCCGCCAGCCCGCGCGCAGCGGCCGCCCAGACCGAGCCCTTCAACCCCTTCGCGCTGCTCGAGAACGGCGACGTCCAGGCACTGGCCCCTCGTCCCGTCGCCACTCCGCCCGTCGCCGCGGTGGCCAACGCGCTGAAGGAGGTGGCACGACGTCACCTCCAACGCTCGTCCCCCCGCGTGGAGGCCATGATCGACGATGCGGTCGCCCAGCGCGTGTCGCTGGGGATCCTTGTCGACGAAGTCCGCAGTCTCGTGATCCGCGGTGTGGCGTCGAGCACCATCGACCAGCTTGCGGACGAGATGGCTGCGACGGTACCCGCCCCACCTCACTGATCCCAGCCGTCCACCCCGCGCCTCGGTTGCGCGGCCCTCGGCGACGAGCTGGTCGAGGAGGCTCCCAGCCTGGAGCGGCACGGTGCGGGCCATCCGTGATCCGCGTGTCACCCAGCCGGCGGGGCGCTGGGGCGGAGCTCCAGCTCCCGGCCAGCCGCCCGCAGGCGCTCCACGCTCTTCTCGACGCCGATGAAGGCCATGGCGTCGAAGACGGGGACGCCGGCGGGGCGGCCCAGGATGGCGATGTAGAGGACCCGGAAGCCGTCGCGGGCCTTGACCCCGCGGGCCTCCAGCAGTCCGGTGAGCCGCAGCCGCATCGCCTCCAGGTCGTCCAGGCCACCCCCGTCCACCTCGGCCACGGCGGCGTCGAGGAGGGCACGGGCGGTGCCCGTGTCCACCTTCTTGGGCGGGAAGACGACGTCCGGATCCCAGGGGGCGGAGCCGATCAGCGGACCGGCCAGGGCATCGGCGTCGCGCAGGGTGACCATCCGCTCCCGGAGCAGGGGAACCAGCTTCCGCCGCACCTCCAGGCTGGTCCCGGGTAGGTGGAACTCGAGCGCTGCCACCAGCGCCTCCAGGTCCATCCGCCGGATGTGGAGACCGTTGAGGGAGTCCAGGCGGCGAGCGTCGAAGACCGCCGGCGAGGTCTGGACCCGCTCCAGCGAGAAGGCGCGGATCAGCTCCTCGCGGCTGAAGACCTCCTGCTCGGTCCCGCTCGACCACCCCAGCAGGGCCATGGCGTTGACCAGCGCCTCGGGCAGGTATCCCTGCTCCGCGTACTCCAGGACGGTGCGGGCGCCATGCCGCTTGGAGAGCTTCTGGCGGGATTCGTCCAGCACCTGGGGGACGTGGCAGAAGCGGGGGGGCTCCCAGCCGAGGGCGGCGGAGATGGCGAGGTGCTTGGGCGTCGAGGGCACCCACTCGTCGGAGCGGATCACGTGGGTGATCTCCATCAGGTGATCGTCCACGACCACGGCCAGGTGGTAGGTGGGGAAGCCGTCCGACTTGAGCAGCACCTGGTCATCGATGTCGATGTTGTCGTACCGGATGGTGCCGTGGATGACGTCGTCCCATTCGGTCGTCCCCGCGGGCATGCGCAGCCGGAGAACCGCCGGCATCCCGGCGGCGCGCTCCGCCGCCACCTCGGCCTGCCGGGAGAGGCAGCGGCGGTCGTAGCGGGGCGGCTGGTGGAGACGCTGCTGCTCGAGGCGCATCTCCGCCAGCCGCTCCGGAGCGCAGGTGCACCAGTACGCGGCGCCCGCCTCGACCAGCCGGCGGGCGTGCTCGGTGTAGAGGTCGAGGCGCAGCGATTGAATGTAGGGGGCGTGCGGGCCGCCCACCTCCGGTCCCTCGTCCCATCTCAGGTCGAGCCAGTTGAGCGTCTCCAGGATGGCCGCCTCGCTCTCGGGCACGTACCGCCCCTGGTCGGTGTCCTCGATGCGGAGCACGAAGCTGCCACCCGTGGAGCGCGCCGCCAGCCAGGCGAAGAGGGCGGTGCGGACGTTGCCGAGATGGAGGAATCCGGTTGGTGACGGGGCGAACCGGGTCCGGATGGGTGCCACCAGGTGCGGCTCAGCGGGGGGCGAAGAAGAAGACGAAGAGCGCGGTCCAGATCAGCAGTCCGGCCACCAGCAGCGCGGCGTCGAGGTGGGAGACCGAGAACCCGACCCGGCGCGGCTGGCCGCCCCCCTGCGAGTGGTCGTGGTCGGTCATTCCCCAGGCCGGCACGACCGGCAAGACGGCCGGAGAGGGAGCGGGGACGGCCTCCTTGCGGACGGGCATGGCACCTCGGGTTGGGGTAATTGCCAGGACAGAATCGAGTATACCGGCGGCAACGGAACCGCCACGGCAACTCCGCGGCCCGCGGCGGCGACCGATACTCGGGCCCGTGCGCGATCTGTGGGCCCGGGTGGAGGACTGGGCGATGCCGGTGCTGGCCCTCGCCAGCGCCGCCCTGGTGGTGGCCTTCGCCATCGGCGAGGTCCAGCGCGAGCTGGGCGATCCCGGGGACACCGACTACCTCCCCCTGGTCACCGCCGGAACCATCGTCGATTCCGGCTCGCACTGCCTCTACTGCTACCGGACCCAGCAGGTCACCGAGGACCGGCTGCTCGGCATCTCCACCAGCGTCCCGCCTCCGAACGCGTTCGGCGACACCCCGCTGGCGGCGGTGCTGATGGCTCCACTCGCCCCCCTGCCGCTCCGCACGGGGCTCGCCGTCTTCGACGTCCTGTCCCTGCTGATGCTCGCCGCTTCGGCGCTGATCGTGCTGCGCCTGCTTCCCGGCCGGCTGGACTGGGAGCGGCGGACGCTGCTGGTTGCGCTGGGCGTGGGCAGCCTGCCCGCCCTGACCGCGATCGCCCAGTGGGACTCACTCATGCTCCTGGCGGCGCTGCTCGCCGTGCTGCTGCTGAGGGGAGCCCAGGGCGATGGCGTCTCCGATCAGCGCCGTGCCGGCCCGCGGGCGCTGGGGGCGGGCCTCCTCCTCTCCCTCCTCCTGCTCAAGCCACAGGTGGTGTGGCTGGCCCTCCCGGCGCTGCTCGCCGCCCGGTCATGGCGGGTGCTGATCGGATTCGCGCTCGGCGGAGCCGTCAACCTGGCCAGCGGTCTGCTCCTGATAGGGCCCGGCCAGACCCTCCAGCTGGTGCCGTTCCTGAGCTCGACGCTGCTGCCCTACGCCAGCGTCAAGGTGGGGCTGCCGGCCCTCGCGGCCGTCGCCTTCGGCACCGATCGGGCCGGGGTCGTGGCCGGACTGGTGCTGGCGGCTATCGCGGTGGCGGCGTGCTGGCGCTGGCGCGAGCAGCTGCGGGATCGGCCGGTGACGGCCATCGGCATCGGCGTCGCCGCCTCGATCGCCTTCTCGCCCTATGTCGGGATCGTCGACCTCGGCCTGCTGACCCTCGCCACCGTCGCCTGGGCGCAGACGAGCGCCGCCGAGCCCATCGCGGCGCTGCTCCTGGTCGACATCGCCTGGGCGGTGGACTTCCTGGCCGGAGGCGGGCACGTCCACACCCTCCCGGTGGCCCTCTTCATCTTCGTCCTGGGCGCGGCGTGGAGGCTGCTGCGGTCCCGGGCCGGCGCGTGGCGGCCGGACCTCGGCACCGCCCACCTCGGCGCGCCGGGCTGATCACCGGATCCTTCGCCGGTCGGGCGGGACCGATACACTCGCCGGCCATGGCGTCCTCACTCGCCGGCCTCCGGAGGAGCGCTGCCCGCCAGGCCGGGGTGCTGCGCATCGCCCTCCCCCCCTTCGTCGGCGGCAAGCTGATCGGGCTGCTGGTGCCGATGCTGACGGCCTGGGTGCGCAGTCCCGGTGTTGGCGTGCCCTCCGGTTCCGCGTTGCTTCAGCCCTTCGCGCTCTGGGACGGCGCCGCCTACACCGAGATCGCGCAGCAGGGCTACCCGGGCGGTCCGCTGAACCTGGCGCTCGGCGCGTCCGGCCACCTCTGGGCGTACCTCCCCGGTTACCCACTCCTCGTCCACGTCGCCAGCTACCTGGTGCTCGACACCATCGCCGCCGGCATCCTGGTGAGCGCCGCCTGCGAGCTGATCGCGCTGGTCTTCCTGGCCAAGCTGATCCTGCAGGAGCGCGACGAGGAGTCGGCGCGCTTCGCCTGCTGGGCGCTGGCGCTCTTCCCCTATGCCGTCTTCCTGACCTCGGTCTACTCGGAGAGCACCTTCCTCGCCGCCGCCACCGCTTCCCTCTACTACATGCGGCGGGGGCGGGATGGGCGCGCCGCCGTCGCCGCGAGCCTCGCCATGCTGGTGCGCATCACCGGCATCGCCCTGGTGCCCGCGCTCATCGTGGACCACCTGATCCGGCGCCGCGGCCGGCCCGGTCGCGGCCTCGTCGCCATCCTGGCGTCGCCCGTCTCCCTCCTTCTCTTCTTCGGTTACGCATGGCTGCGCACCGGCACTCCCCTCGCCTGGGAGCACGCGGAGCAGTCGGCCTCCTTCAACCGCAACTTCGCCTGGCCCTGGGAAGGGGCGCGGGCCACCTTCCAGTCCTTCGTGGGGGGCACCGGGGGCAACAGCTTCGTCTTTGGCATGGAGATGATCTTCGGGGTGGCCGGACTGCTCGCCGTCCTCTACATGGCCTGGCGCTGGCGGACCATCGCTCCCTCGCTCACCGTCTTCGCCGCGGTGGCGTGGCTGATGGGCACCTCCGTCGTCTACTGGTTGAGCATGCCCCGCTACGAGATGACGGTGGTGCCGATCTACCTCGTTCTTGCCGACATCACCCGCAACCATCCGCGCGCGCGACCGGTGCTGCTCGCCGCCTCCGCCGGCTGGATGGGATTCCTCGCCACGCTGCTCGCCACCGGCCAGTTCGTTGCCTGACGGCGACCTCCGCGCGCCGTACCCGCACGGGGAGTCGAACCCCGGTTGCCACCTTGAAAGGGTGAGGTCCTGACCGCTAGACGATGCGGGCGCTGCCGAGATGGTACAGGCAGCCGTCCGGATCCCCACCGGCCCCCCGGATGGCGTCGGTACGAGGACCGCGGCCCTCAGGTGGTCAGCCGCGCCACTCCACGTCACCGTGGAAGCCGGACGGCCGGGGGTGCCGCCGGTACTGCTCGCGTCCCGCCGTGGCCGCGGCGATGGTGGTGCTGGCACCGTGCCCGGGCAGGACCACGGTGGCGGCGGGCAGAGAGAGAAGCCGCGCGTCGATGGAGGCGAGGATGGTCTCCAGGTCGCCCGAGGCGGAGGTCCGGCCCGGGCCGCCGTCGAAGAGCGTGTCACCGGTGATCACCGCCTGGCCCACCCTCAGGGAGATGCTGCCCGGAGTGTGACCGGGGGTGTGGAGGACATCGATCCTGATGTCTCCAACCCGGAGTTGCTGGCCGTCCCCGAGCCGGCCGTCGATCCGCGCCTCGGGAATGTTGATCTCGGCATCGCCGACCAGCACCGGCGCTCCGGTCGCGAGGCGGACCGCGTCGTAGCTCGCCCAGTGATCCCCGTGCCAGTGGGTGGCCACCACCATCTGGACGCCTCCCTCGGCGACGATGGCATCGAGCAGTGGACCCTGCTCGAGCGGCATGTCGACGAGCAGACCGGCGTGTGCAGAGGTGTCGCGGACGATGTACGCGTTGTTGCCGTAGGGGCCCATCGGCCCGACCCTCACGATGCGGACGCCTCCGTCCTCGAAGACCTGGACGGGGGCGCGAGAGTTCGAGGTCACGACCGCGACGGCGACGGCCGCGCCGCCCTGTCCACCGCCGTCGCTATCCGGTTGCCGCGGGCGGGCATGCGGGCCGCCGCTCCCGGGGCCCCCTGGGCGCGCAGCGCCGCCTTGTGGGCCCGCTTGGCCGCCTGGTAGGCGCGCCGCTCGTCCGCGCTGCTGACATCGGCGAGGGTGGGGAAGTCCGGGGCCAGCACCTCCCATCCGGCGGGCCGGACCCCGAAGTGACGGCCGAGCACGCCGATCACGATCCGACCCTTCAGCGGTCCGAAGCCGGGGAGCGCCGTCAGGCGGCGGTGAAGCTCCGCCGCGGTCCCGGCCTCGCGCCACAGCCGCGAGGCGTCGCCGCCGTAGTCCTCCGCGACGATGCGGCAGAGGTCCTGGACGCGCTCGGCCATGCTGACGGGGAAGCGGTGGATCGCGGGCGGGGTGCGGAACGCCGCGGTGAAGGCGTCCGGGTCGACGGCGGCCAGGCGGCCGGCGTCCAGGGTGCCGAGCCGCTCGCGGATGCGCAGCGGCCCCAGGAAGGCGTGCTCGATGGGGACCTGCTGGTCGAGGCAGAAGCCGATCAGGAGCGCCAGTGGGTCCTCCGCGATCAGCCGGTCGGCGGCGGGGTCCTCGGTCCATTCGAGATGGGGTGGGAGGGTGGGTGTGGGCATGACCGATAGAGTACGGCGCCGGCCGTGACGCTCCAGGGAGGAGAATCGAGCCCACGGTGCGCGAATACGTGGTCGACGTCGGGACCCTGCAGCTGTCGGTCCGCGATCACCCCGGCGGCAGCCCGCCGATCATGGCCCTGCACGGACTGGCCAGCAACGCGCGCTGGTGGGACCTGGTGGCGGCGCGGCTCAGCCCCCGCTGGCGGGTCATCGCCCCCGACCTGCGCGGCCACGGACGGTCGGAGCGGCCCGATGCCGGCTATGCGTTCGCGGAGGTCGCCGGCGACCTGAGGGGGCTGTGCGACGCGGCGGGCTTGGACCAGGTGATCGTGGCCGGCCACAGCTGGGGAGCCTCGGTGGCCCTCTGGTTCGCCGCGGCGTCTTCCGACCGGGTCATCGGCTGCGTCTGCGTAGACGGCGGCGCCGCCGCGATGCGAGACCACTTCTCTACCTGGGCGGAGGCCGAGGAGCGCCTGCGACCCCCGCGGATCTCGGGCATCACCGCGGCCTCGGTGCGGGAGTGGGCGAAGGGCGGGCCGCTGGCGGAGGGGGGCGATCCCGAGGCCGCGGTGGAGATCCTCCTGGGCAACTTCGAGGCGGGGGAGGACGGCACCCTGCGGCCGCGGCTCCAGATGGACCACCACATGGAGATCGCCCGCCGGCTGTACGAGCTGGACTCCTTCGAGCTGATGGCGCGGGTCGAGTGCCCGGTGCTCTTCATCCCGGCGAGGGGCGGGCCCTGGCCCGCGGAGGAGAAGGCTCGGGGTCTGCAGCGGGCCCAGGAGGTGCTGGGCACCCGCGCGCAGACTGCCTGGGTGGACGGCGGCCACGACCTGCCGGTGCAGCGGCCCACCGAGGTGGCGAAGGCGATGGCGGGGTTCGTCGCGGCCCTGGGGACGCGTCAGGGCGCGTAGGCCACGGCGCCGCCCCGGCCGCCGGGGAGTGGATCAGCCACCGGCTCCATCTGGTTGCGGCTGACGACCCACGTCACCGCGGCCGCGCCGATGAGCGCCCAGGGAACCAGCTGGAACGGGGGCGAGGCACCCCCGTCTCCCAGGCTGACGAAGGCGGCGCAGGTGAGGAGCAGCCAGAGGCCGACGGGAAGGAGCGGACCACGCCACCGGCCCAACCCCTGCACCTCCCACGCGTGGGCGACAGCCAGAGCGGTGCACCACGCCATCGCCGGGGCCAGCATCACCAGGTCATGGATCCCGGCGTGGGGAGAGGCCAGGATCGACAGCGCGGCAGCGCCCGCCAGGGCGACGTCGAGGCGTGCCGGCAGGCTCCGCACCATGGCCCCGAGGGATGCCGCCACGCCCAGCGCGATGAGATCTCCGATCGCACCGATGATCTGGGCCGCGCCGGCGTTGCCGAGGAACGACCCGGGGATGCCGACGAAGCTGCTGAAGGTGCTGAGCTGCCACTGGGTGTTCGAGGTTATCGCCAGCTCGACGAACTTCAGCGGGCCGGCGGGGCCTGCCACCAGGACGCTCAGGATGACGACGGCGAGACCCGCCCCCAGGGCACCGATCAACACCTGGCGGTTGCGCCAGCCGAGGATGAAGGCGAAGAGTCCCAGGGCCAGATGGGGCTTGGCGATGCCGGCGCAGAGGATGAGCCACATGCCGCCGCGCAGATGGCGGCCGTGCTTCCAGTCGCGGTACGCCAGGGCAAGGCCGAGCGCCAGGACGCTTCCCCACTGCGCCTGGAGCAGCTCGACCAGGGTGCCGGCGCCGCCGAGCGCCACCAACGCCACCGCCGCCTTCCAGACCCGTGGGGTGCGCGACGGCCAGGGGGCGCTCCACGCGGCGATGCCCACGGCCAGGGTGAGGACGGCGAGCTGCAGCAGCCCCCAGAGGCGGTACGCGAGGTCGAGGCCGAGCAGGGTGACGGGGGCGGCGAGCGCGGCGGCAAGGGGAGCGTCGACGAACGGCAGATTTCCCTCCGTGTCGGGGGCGATGAGCTGGGCGTGGAGCTGGCTCTGGGCCGTGAGATCGTAGAGCTCGCCGGGGTGGCCCTGGCGCAGCAGCAGCCCGCCGACGTAGGTTGACGTGAAGTCGCTGCGGCCGATCTCCAGCTGGGTGACCGTCGACCAGAGGATGGCGTAGGCGGCCAGCAGGGCGACGGACACACCGAGGGTGATCCGTACCGAGCGAGGCATCCGCGACATCAGGCTGGCCTCACCGTGAGACCGTACCGGTCGCCCCGCGCGTGACGCGCCGGCACGCCGGTGGGGCGAGCTGAATGCCGATCACGTCGTAGACGAAGGCGCCGACGCCGGTGACGAGGGCGAAGGGGAGCGCGACGATTACGGCAATTCCGGCCGCGATCACGATCTCCACGCGGGCGCGACGTGACCAGAGGAACGCCGGCACCAGCACCACGAGGGTGATGGCGTTGACCAGCAGGGCGATGGCGAGGGCTACGACGGACCAGGCGCGTCGGTGATGGCAGAGCGCCATCCACCAGACGACGCCGGCGACGAGGTACACCTCGACCCAGGCTGACTGGACCATCGCGACGGTGAAAGGCGACACCAGGGCGAGAGCCACGATCCGGTGCGCCGAGGCGGGCTGCGAACCCTGTCGGGCCAGCACCCACAGCCCCGCCAGCGTGCTCGCTATCGCGACCACCGACATGACGCGCAAATCCCCGAGGAGCCAGCCCAGAGAGGCCAGCACCGGCACGATGGGGCCGTAGGCGAAGTGCCCGGTCACCGTGCCCCATCGTGTGGGCGAGATCGGAGCGAGGTAGCTGAAGACTGGTCCGTACGGGTTGCCGCCGTGAAGCAAAGCTCCGATGGCTCCGCTGATGGCCTGGAACACATCGATGTTGGCGCTTCCCCAGCTCGGCCAGGTCGACGCTATCAAGCCGAGCCAGAGGATGGCGGCGCCAGCCAGTGCCCACCCGGCCCGGTGAGCGGGCAGCGCCGCCGCCCCGGCGGCGGCAGCGATCAGGGCCAGGATCAGGACCAGGTGCACGGGCCAGTCGCTGCCCACCCCCTGAGGCCACCATAGATAACGGAGATTGGTCACCCCGACAAGGACGATGATCGCGACCCACACCCACGCCCTCTGATCCCAGGGGCTCCGACCCGCCCCCGCCAGGGCGAGAAGCGCGGCCCCCAGCGCAAGCAGGACCAGCAACATGGCCGGGGTCGAGATATCACCGATGTTCAGCAGGATCGCCGGACCGAGCAGGGTAAGCGAGGCCAGGCAGGCGACGACGGCCGGGTGCCCTTCCGCGCGCGTCCTGTGCCCGGCGCGGCTCAGGGCTGCGCTGATCGCGGCTGACGGCCTCGTCACCCGCCCTCCTCCACCCTAGGCCGTGCGCCCGGATCAGCGACCATCGATGTCGCGCCGGCCGAGCGGCGGCGCCTCTCCCGCATCCAGAGCGGGAGGATCCAGCGCACCGGTTCTCCGAGCACCCGTCCCGACCTCTTGATCCAGCGATCCTGACGTGCGGGGGAACCCTCCAGCTGCCAGAGCTCGATCTGGATCCCCAGCTCGTAGGCACCGTACATGGCAGCGAAGAAGAACCCGGGAAGCCCATCTTCGTAACAGCGCCCGAGCACGTAGCGCCCGCCGAACTCGCGCGAGAGGCGATATATCATCCGCCCCAGTCCGAACTTCGTCCCCAGTCCATGGCGCCGTTCCGCCTCGTGCTGCACGTAGCGGGAGAACTTCTCCAGAACCTGGTGGGAGGTTCGCCAGTTGACGTGCGCGACCATCCCCGTCCCGGACCCGGACGCCGGTCGCGGCACGGAATGGCAGCGCAGGCCGCGCAGGTCGGGCTCGGTGTGTATCCTCGTCGGCCACTGGACGCGCTCCTTGCGGAAGAGCCGCGGATGACTGGGCTCCGCGGCACCGGGGGCATGCAGCTCGCGGCCAAAGATCGAGTTCACGAAGGGGACGTAGACGACGTCGCAGGCATCGTCCGCCACGATCCGGCGGAGCTCATCGACGAGGTCGCTGCCGAACCACTCGTCCGGGGCGATGACTAGGATCCACTCGCTGGTCGCGTGCTCAATGGCCTTCCCCAGGACCAGCTCGGCGTGCGGAACGGGGGAGTGACGTAGGACGGTCGCGCCGTGCCGAGCCGCCACCTCGGGAGTGCCGTCCGTGCTCTCGAGGTCCATCACGATGATCTCGTCGGCGATCGGCTCGATGCGCGCCAGGCACTCGTCCAGGAGGGCGGCCTCATTCCGGGTCACGAGCACGGCCGAGATGGTGGATCGTCGCCGGTCAGCGGTCATCATCGCACCTCCGTGATCAACCCTTTCTTCTGCGGCCGCCCAGGCCCTTCGTCCCTCGAGAAGCCGTGCCAGAGGCCGTCCAGCACCAGACGCGCCGTATCGCGCTCCATGAACAGCGCGGCGGCCGCAAAGACGACCAGCGTGAGCGCCAGGCCGGCGCACGTCCCGAGCGCTGTCATGGGAAGGACCCGGTACACCACCCAGGCAAGAGCCCCGAGCGCCAGGGCGAGGCCGACACCAGGTAACACCTGGCGGGTAAGTCGTATCGCCACCACGCGTCGGACCTGCCAGAGCGCAAACGGCGCGCTGACCACCGAGACGATCAACCCGCGCCAGGCGATGCCCACGAACCCGATACCAAGGACCAGGGGAACGCCGATCGCCCAGTCCGCGACGGTCCACGCGACCGTGAAGGCGAGCGCGACTCGTCCTCTGCCCGCCGCGTAGTAGAGGCTGAAGAAGGAAGAGGCGAACACGGGGCCGGCCCACATGGTGATGGCGAACAGGTAGAGGGAGGGTAGCGCCGGCGACCAGCGACTCCCGAACAGGGTGTCCACGAGGCGCGCACCGGTGACCAGGGTGATGACCGACACGGGCAGGACCGTGACGGCGGAGAGCCGGATGATGCGCTCGACCATCGCCTGAAGAAGGGCCGGGTCAGAGCGCGCCCTGGCGAAGAGCGAGAAGGTGACGTCGGAGAGTGGATAGGAGACGAGCAGGGGGATCGCGCCGATCATGTAGGCCCAGTTGAGGTAACCGACCGCGGCAGCCCCGGCCACGGCTCCGACGAAGACGGGCGTGATCGCGTCCTTGGCGTAGGTGACGACGGTCTGAGCCTGAAAGATGGCGCCGAAACCCAGAAGACGCCGGAGGCACGTGCGGCTCAGTCGCACCTGGAGCCACCAGGGCGAGAAGGCGGTGATGGCAAGCGAGCCGACGGCCGCCTGGGCCAGCGCGGCGATCACGAAGCCCGTGACGCTCAGGCCCATGCAGGCGAGCGCGACCGCCGCACCTTGGAACACCAGGGCCTGGAGCGAATCCACCGCGGCCAGGGGGCCGTAACGAAGCTGGCGCTCGAGCCGGGCCGCCGGGATGGTCTTCAGGGAGGTGATGGGCACCGACACGCCCACACCGACACCCACCAGGATCGCCACGCCGCCCGCGTGACCCAGCGTGGATACGAGGATGCCGGCCAGTGTCGCCGCCGCACACAGCGCGGAGGCGATCAACAGCTGCACCGTGAAGACGGTGCTCATCTCCTCCGCGGTTGGGGTGTGGTCCTGCTGGATCAACGCCGCTGCGAGCCCACCATCGCCGATGCTGCCGAGGAACCCGACGGCGAAGGACACTATGACGAAGAGGCCGAGCTGCTCCGGCCCCACCAGGCGGGCGATGAGGACCATGCCGATGAATGCGATGCCGCGCACCGCCCCACTCCGGACGAGGGTGATGACCCCGCCCCGCACCGCGCGCACCCGGATCTCGGCGCGGTTCACCCCGATCCCGGTCGGCGTGACCAGAGCCACCCCGGGCGAGGCAACCGGAGCCGGAAGCTCGGCGGCAGGGTGGGGGGCTTTCCGCGCACCGCCCGGGAGCCCCAGCAGGGCGGCCACCACGTGCCGCCAGCTCTCCACGCTGTAGCGCTCGCGCACGTGGCGCCGCGATGCCTCTCCGAGGCTGCGCCGCAGCTCGACGTCGTCGATCAGGCGGAGCACGCCCTCCACCAGCTCCGGGTCATCGTGGGCGATGAGCGCGGGGAACCCCGGCTCGAGGCCGCGGAGGGCGGCCGGGGACACCACCTGCGGCAGACCCGCCACCGCCGCCTCGAGGACCTTGATCTGGATCCCAGTGGCGCGGTCGAGGGGAACGACGGCCAGGCGGGCCCTCGCGCAGAGCTCGGTGACGTCCTGGAAACCGTCGCTCAGATGCCAGCCCCGAGCGGCGGCGATCCCCCGAACCTCGGAGGTCGGCGTGGCGCCCGCGAGGAGGACGGAGATTCCGGGTCGGCGGGCCTGCAGCAGCGGCCACGCACGGGCCAGCCGGCGCACCGCGTCGACGTTCGGAGGGTAGCCGAGACTCCCGAAGAAGAGCACATCGTACTCGGGCGCGCCCGCCGGTGGTAGGCCTGCCGATCTGACCGGAATCGGAAGCCACGTGGCATCGAGGGCGGCCGCGTCCCCAACCCCAGCCGCGACGCGCTGCACCGGCGCGGAGCGCGCCCATGCCTCGAATCCCCGATGGCTCCAGCTGAGGACCCGGAATCCCGCCCGCCGCAGCCGCCCTCTGACCACCTCCGCGCGATCGCAGTAGGCGCTGCTCATCCGGTCCACGAAGTCGAGCACCTCGCCCCCGGCGATCCCGTGGAGGCGAGGATGGTAGGCCCGCGCGGTCACGAAGACGGCGACGTCCGGCTCCGTCCTCCGGAGCCGGTCCGCCGCGCCCCGCGCGTCCCAGGCCGCGGTCTCGATCACGCTCCGCCGGCGGATCAGGGCGACGAGGTCGGCGACACGGAGAAGGGGGAATTCGCGCCGATGCTCCGCCATGAGTGGGATCTCGGTCACACGCGCGCCGGCGTCCTCCAGCAGGTCCCTCCATGCCTCCACGCGACGACGCTCACCAAGCCCGCCGCGCCGGCCGAGGTGAACGACGGTCACCCGCAGAGGGCTGCTGTCGTCCGCTCGGCTCATGGCCGCTCTCTGACTCGGAAGGCGAGCCACCACATCCGAGGGCGCAGGACCGCGCTCGCCAGCCTCCAGCCCAGGCCTCGATGCCGAGAGCAGTAGCGGGCGACGGAGTTGATACGGTCCGCCTCGATCGCCACCGGCCGCCGTGGGCCCTTCGACCCCCCGACCGCGTGCCTCCCCGGCACCCCGCCCGCCACCCGCACGCGCATGGACGGGAAGCGCGCCGCCAACCGAGCGCACAGATCGACATCCTCCATGTAGAGGAAGTAGCCGGCATCGAACCCGCCCACCGCCCGGAGGCGCTGCGTCGCCAAGGAAACCACGGCCGCCGACACCCAGTGGGTGGCCAGTGGCCAGGATCCAGAGCTCGCGGTCAGGAACTCTCGATAAGGCGTTCGAGGGGGGGTGAGCCACCGAGAGGCGCGGTCGCGAAGCCGGCTTCGCCTCCCCATCACCCTGCCGAGGCGGTACCCCATGGCGACCGCGGCCAGGGAACCCGGATAGGGGAGCACGGCCCAGGTCGGCTCGCCACGACTGTCCTCGAGGACCACCGTCACGAGCTCGTCGGGGTCGTCGCTCGCCAGCAGCCGGCGATGGTCAGCCGTGAGCTGGGTGTCGGGGTTGCACACGATGACCCGGTCGGTGCGCACCAGGTCGAGCGCCGCGTTCACGCCGGCGCCGAATCCGACGTTCCTCGCCATGACCACGTCAGCGGCGTTGTGCGTCGCGACCGCGCCCACCGGGAGCAGATCGTCATTGTGCACGACGACCACGGCATCACGCGCATCGAGCCACGCTACGTCGATCGCGGTCACCCCATAGGCGACGTAGACGACCGTCACCGGCTCCAAAGCGGCGGACCCGACTCCCCTTCTCATGGCGGCGCTCGACGCCGCGTTCATACCCCGCACTCCACCGGGACCTCCTGCTCGAGAATCCGGCCATCGCGGAAGGTCGGCGAGAGCGCGACCCGCGGCGCCGGAGACCACGCATCCGGAACACACCATCCGCATGGCCTCTTCCGGGTCATCTCCCGCTCAGGGAGAGGACGGCCATGACCGTCCGAGCCAGGATGATGAGGTCGAGGCTGAGCGACTGATGCTTGACGTAGTAGAGGTCGTAGCTCAGCTTGACCCGGGCGTCGTCGACGCTGCTGCCGTAGCCGCAGTTCACCTGCGCCCATCCGGTGAGGCCCGGGCGCACCGTGAGCCGGGTGTTGTAGAAGTCGATCTCGGTGCGGAGTCGCTCGACGTACTGGGGCTGCTCCGGGCGTGGCCCGATCAGGGACATCTGACCGCGCAGGATCGACCAGGCCTGAGGCAGCTCGTCGAGGTGGACCCGCCGGAGAATGCGCCCGACCAGGGTCACGCGGCGATCACCCGCCTCGGTCCAGGTGGTGGGCCCGATGAGATGGTGCCGCATGGTGCGCAGCTTCACCACCGTGAAGGGGTGCCCGTGCTTCCCGATGCGGGCCTGTCGGTGGAAGACGGGCCCGCCGTCCAGCTTGATGATCACGGACAGTGGCAGCACCAGCACGCCGAGAAGGATCAGCGCGGGGATAGCGACGAGCACATCGAGGCTGCGCTTGAGCGCGGCGTAGAGGTGCGAGGTCTGGCTCCGCATCGGGAGTCCGATCAGCCAGCTGTGGCCGAGCTGATCCAAGAGCAGGCGCCCGGTGAGCTCCTCGTACAGATCGGCCAGCGACCTCACCCTGATCCCCGCGTCGTGACAGGCCAGGATGCCCCGGAAGAGGTCACGGTCGATGTCGTCACGGAGGCCGAGGACGACCTCGCCGATCTCCCGCCGCTCAACGACCTCGCAGAGTTTCTGGGTGCAGCCCTCCCGGCGCGGGTTGACCACGGCAGCAACCTGGTACAGGCCGCGGATGTGACCCTTCACCTCGGGCCAGACCCGGGTGAGGGCGTCCCGGTCGGCGACCAGCGCGATCCGCGCCGCCGGCGATGACGCCGCCAGCAGCCGGCCATAGAGCAGGCGCTCCGCCATCACCAGAACCCCGGCGAGCGGGGCCCAGATGATGATGGTGGGCCGCGTGATCTGATAGGGCACGATCAGGAACACGACTAGGAGGCCGAGCAGGGACAGGCCGAGTGCCGTCGAGACGCGCGGGAGGGTCAGACGCATCGAGCTCGCGGCCCGGACGTTCCAGACGTCGACGATGGTCCCGGAGATCACCCACAGCCCGAGCGCAACGACGGTGCCCAGACGGGGGACGTAGAAGCCGGCATGGCGAACCTCGGCCGTGCGCAGGTTGAAGGCGAGGATGAAGGCGAGCGACACAGCGACAGCGTCGAAGCCCATCAGGAGCAGCCACCGCTCGTGGATGGACATGCCGCGTCGCCGCACCGCCGGCACGCTCAGCGTGAGAGGGGTCTGCGTCACGGGCAGACGCTACCAGCGACCGGAAAGCTTCCGGTGATCGGGGGGCGACACGCCGCTGACAGGATTGTGACATCGTGTGCGGAGGTCCGTCACCGCATCGTCGGTCCGGTCAGCCGGCTGAACCGCCGGTCACGACGAATCCCGCAGGCCCTTCCGCCGTCCCCGCGACCAGGTGGACATCGGGCAGGGCGGCGATGCAGCTGGCCCGCCAGACATGCGCGGCCCCGGGCGCCGGGTCGCTCCCCACGAACACCGCCTGGACACCGGCGAGCGCGTGCTCGGCCTGCGCCGGATCGGTGCACGCTTCCGCCATGGCGACGAGCCTCCAGTCGTTGGGGTAGAGGTCGGTGTGTGGCTTCGGCTCCGCTTCGACATCGTCGGTCAGGGCCGTGATCCAACGGCCGTCGTCGGCGACCCCATCGTTGAGGACGATCGACCCCGGCCGGAGAAGCGCTCCCAGGGTCTGGATCACGGCGACGTCCCGGGACGCCACATGCCCATTCATACCGAGCTGCCAGGAGAGGACGGCCCGGGAGCCGGCCCCTCCCGCCACGAGCGCGCCGGCGGCCATCAGCGTGGCCAGGCCGGCGCTCAGCGCCGTGACGCGCCACCGCTTCGACGGGGGCACCTCGCCCGCGATCCGCCGGACCAGGTCGATGACCGCCACCGCGCCGACCGCGGCGATGACCGGTACGACGAAGAACTCGAGACCGAGCAGCCGATCCTCGACGCTCCAGGGGTAGACGGCCGTCCAGACACGTCGCAGGATCTCGGGCCCGAGCACGTCGTAGATGCAGAGAAGCGGGAGCACCAGCGCCACGATCAGCCACCGGCCGCGCCGGCGCAGGATCAGCACCACCAACCCCGCCACCAGGAGCAGGCCCGAGAGCAGGGACAGCTCGGTCCCGGTGAAGGCGGTGAGCACCGATATGGGGGTGGCGCCGGTGTGGCCTGTCAGGTATACCGCCGCCCCGTCGTAGGCCGCGGGAAGAGACACGGAAGGAGCTGGCACGGCGGGTGGACGGGTGAGAAGGTAGCCGATCACCGCGGCCGCCCCGGCCGCCGCAAGGCCGGCGCCTATCGGGCGGATGGCGGCGCGGCGGCGCGCGATCACGACGGCGAGCCAGAGCGGTCCGCCGATGACGGCAGCTGTGACGATCTCGAGACCGTGGGTGATCCAGATCGAAAGGACCGCGGCAGCGATCAGGCCGCTCTGCGTGGGGATCGCCCCGCCTTTCAGCAAGCGGGCCGTGGCCAGGATGAGCGGAACCACCAGGGTCGAGTCGACGATGTACGGGTAGTCGCCGAACCCGAGGGGGGACGCCGGGAACATGAGGCCCAGGGAGAGCACCGCGGCACCTGCGGCGACCCGCCGGTCAGGCACGGTGTGAAAGGCGAGCAGGGCGACTCCGAGCGGAAGCGCCAGCAGGCTCAGCGCGGCGAGCGGCAGGAGGAGCTTGGCCGGAGCGCCCGCGCCGAGATCCGATGCGAGCGCGTCCGTTGCCTCGAAGGCCGCCTGAGGACGGACGAATCCCGAGCCCTCCAGGGGCATGGGGATGACGGGAAGGACGTCCTGGTCGCGGGCGATACTCGCCGCCACCGCGCCATGGAGAGCGGGATCGTTGGCGGGCGGAAGCGCCTCGCCGTGCAGGGCGGCGGCGGCGAGCCCGACGAGGACGGCTCCGGTCGCGATGGCGATCCCGGTCACCACCCATCCCACCCCCCGTTCCTGGGCAGGCGGGCGCGCGCACTGCAGGTGGCGAACCAGCGCTCCTGCGACCAGCGCGACCAGCACCGGGACGACGGCGATCGCGGTGAAGGGCACGCCGATCAGATGAAGGAGCAGCCCGACGGCCCCCACGCACCCCACCGAGAAGCCGGGGGCTGCCGCCACGCGCTCCGGCCACGAGAGCCCGGGCGCGATCAGTGTCGCCAGCGCCAGTCCGGGAAAGGTCCCGACGAGGAGAAGGAGGGGAAGAGCGTGGAAGAAGTCGTCGAGGGGCACTCCGGCGATTGTCCGGATGGACGGCGAGAGCGCACGCCCGCTTGTCCGGCTCCTCTCCAGCCTGTAACGAAGCTGTGATGGACGTCACCCGAACTCGACGTCTACCCCAGCCGGTATGCGCGCAGCAGATCCTGGTTCGACAGCGCGACGGGCGCATCGACGACGCTGTCGGCGCGGACGACGAAGAGAAGCGTCGACCCCACCGGGATCTGGTCTCCAGGCCTGAACACGCCGATGTCGCCGGGGTCGGCGCCGTCCAGCTGGCCCTCCCGGGTCACCACCTCGATCCGCGCCTCCTCCACGAACGCCTGCTGGGGAGGTGGTGCCTCGGCCACGAACTGGAGCTGGATCAGCGGCTGATTGAGGGCGGCGGAGAGGTAGAGCTCGTGACCACCGGCGCGGGCCAGATGCCAGGCGTCAAGGATGCCGGCGCCCTCACCCGCCTCGAACGCGCTGGCGGCCCGGGAGGGGTAGGCGGTGTAGTAATCGGCGAAGTAGGGGACCGCGCACGCCAGGGTCGCCGCAAGGATCAGGCCCATCACGACACGAGGGCGGAGGAGCTGGGGCCAGCCGGTGGCGACCGCCCGTGCGGCGGGCTCCCCTGCGGTCATGGACCAGGCCACCCCCTCGATCAGGAAGACGGCGAGGAAGGGGATCAGCCCGGCGCCGCGGAGCGCGTGGGGGGCTGCCAGGGTCAGGGCGGCGGGGACGGGCGCCAGCAGCGCTCCCAGAAGGATGAAGAGCGCGAACGGCTCGTGGCGGCGGCACCCGAGCCGCCAGATGCCTACGAGGATCAGGGGCACCGCTACGGCCAGCAGGACCCCCCCGAAGCCGGTGGTCTGACGGAGGTTGCCGTCTCCCTGGAGAAGCAGGAACTGGGGTGAGAGGTAGGTCAGGTAGTTGGTCGCGAACCGGGCGGCGGCGGCGAGCGGGGTGGGATGGTTGGCGAGGAGGCCGACCGCGCCGTAGCGGGCCAGCAGCGCCCCCGGGTTCTCCAGCGCCCAGGCGCCTAGGATCGCCGCCGCAGCGACCAGGGGGAGGATCAGGCCGCGCAGGGTCCGCCAGCCGCACCTGCGAAAGCCGACCAGGGCGGCCAGGGCCACCAGGGGGACCAGCAGGCGGGCGATCGAATAGGTGAACGCGCCGACCCCGAGCGCCGCCCCCGCTCCCCACCACCACCCGCGACCGCCTCGCTGCGCCTCCGCGAGGCACCAGCAGGCGATGGTCAGGCTGAGGACCATCTGGATGTTCCCCTCCATCACCGTCTGGCTCTGCAGGAAGATCCAGGGCTCGGCGGCGGTCAGCAGGATCACCAGGAGGCTCACCGCCCGCGAGCCGGTCAGCACCCAGGCAATCCGGCCCGCCACCAGGAAGACGGCGATGCCGCAGAGCACGGAGGGCAGGCGCACCGTCGCCGCGGTCAGCGGAAGGAAGATGGTCAGGGGGGCCACCATGTACGTCGCCACCGGCCCCTTGTAGTCCCCGAAGTCCGTGAAGAAGAGGGGGAGGTGGTTGCCGTACTGGTCGACCCCGAAGTGGGCGATGGTCCAGGCGTTGTAGCCGATGCTCGCCTCGTCGTCGTAGAGGCCGGGGGGATCGCTGCCCAGGCGCACCAGGTAGAGGACCGCGAGCAGCGCGGCCGCTCCGACGAAGGCCCACACTGCGGGGTCGCGCAGGCGGCGGCGGATCCGGTCCACGCCGGTGAGACTGCCGCACCGCGGGGCCGGACAGCCGCACGTTGCCCGATCGTCACCGCCGCGTCGCCGCGCTCCGGTTAGGCTGCAGCCCGATGCGAGCCGCGCCTCCCCGCAGCCCTCGCCCCCCGAGCGTCAGCGCGGTGCTCCCCGCCTACAACGAGGAGGCGGTGATCGCCGAGACGGTGCGGCGCACCCACGCCGCACTGACCGCGCTGGCGCTGCCTGCGTTCGAGGTGATCGTGGTCGACGACGGCAGCACCGACTCGACAGCCCGGCGGTGCGAGGAGGTCACAGCCGAGCTGGGCGGCATCCGGGTGGTCTCGCATCGTGAGAATCGCGGCTACGGCGCCGCCCTCCGCACCGGCTTCGAGCAGGCGGCAGGCGACGCCATCTTCCTGATGGACAGCGACGGGCAGTTCGATCCAGCAGACCTCCGGCTCCTCCTGCCGCACTGGAGCTCGACCGCGGTGGTCTGCGGTTGTCGCGCCGAACGCCGCGACCCATTCATCCGCCGGTTGAACAACCGCGCCTTCTTCCGGCTGGTGACGCTGGCGTTCGGGCCCACCGCACGCGATGTCAACTGCGGCTTCAAGCTGTTCTCCCGCGCAGTGGGGCAGGGGCTGACCGCCGACGGAGCGCTGGTCAGCACCGAGCTCCTGGTCAGGGCCCGGGCGCAGGGCCTCGGCATCGTCGACGTGTCCGTGCCGCACTATCCGCGGCTCACCGGGAGGCCCACCGGGGCACGTCCGGCGGTCGTCCTGCGCGCCTTCGCGGAGCTGTGGCGGCTGCGCCGCCAGCTGCGCGGACCGCAGCCGTCCCCCCGTCCGGCACCAGAGGGACGCGATACCGGGAGCCCGGCGGCGGCCCACCCCCACGGGACCTCATAGGGGCTCGCCCGCCAGGATGCCGCCGCCCCCGGGGCCCGCTCGTCGCCATCGCCCTACGAGCGCCGGCGCAGGCCCCGTGACCCGAGTGTCATGGCGATTGTCCGAGTGATGTCCGGCCGTGACCGGTAGCGTTCTCCTCGCCGCCCCGGGAGGGCTGGGAGGCGCGGGGACGAGCTCGAGGGAGGAGGACTGGTGGTGGCCGAGATCGACTTCGCCGACGGGTTCGACGTCCCCGAGCCGCTGGCCTGGGGGCTCACCCCGGGCCAGCTCGGGACCGTCCTCGTCGGGGCCGTGCTCGCCTACCTCGCCATCCACTCCCCGCTGCCCCGCATCGCCGCCGTCCCGCTCGCGGTCCTCGGGGTTGGCGGGGGGCTCACCCTGGCGCTGGCCCGGCGGGAGGGGCGGCCGCTGATCGCCTGGGCCGCCGTGGCGGCGCGATTCTGGACGCGACCACGGCGCGGTCTCCTGGTCGTGATCGACGCGACCGGTGGGCGGGCACCCGCGTCCCGGCGGCCTCTGGTCGGCCCCGAGGCTGCGACGGACCCCGTGCCGCGGGGGTCACCGCGGCCGGCGGTCGCCCGGCCGCGATCGCAGGCCGGGGGGAGTGAGGTGGAGACGAGGATCCCTCTGGTCCTCCTCCCCGAGCCGGTCGAGCAACCGCGCGAGCGCCGGGCACCGGCCTCGGGGACGGGTGCCTGCCTGCCGATCCTCAGCGTCGCCGATGCCGTGACCCTGGAGGCGCCGGCGGCGCTCGGCATGCCCGCAACCGCCGCCACCGCGTGGGTCCCCGGCCCTGACCCGCCGGGATCCTCCGGGGTCGGCCCCGCCACCTCCCTCCGGGCAACCCGCCGGCTCACCTTCTTCTCCCTCAGCGGCGGCACCGGCCGGACCACGCTGGCGGTCGAGGTGGCCGGGCTCCTGGCCGGCCAGCCGCACACCGGGAACGCCTGGGGGATGCTCGCACCGCCTCGGGTGGCCCTCGTCGACCTCGACCTGATGAGTCCCCGCGCCGGCATCCGCCTCGGCGTGCCCACCCCGACGGACTGGGAGCTGGCGGGGTCGGAGCCGGTGGCAGCGGCGGTGGGGAGGCTGGTGGCGGTCCACCGGACCGGCCTGGAGGTGCTTCCCGGCCCCTCCCGGCTGCTCCCGGCCGGTTGCGGCGATCACCCCGATCTGGTGCGCCGGCTCGCCGCCGCCGTCGCCGAGCTGGAGCGCCGGGGCTGCGACACCATCGTGCTCGACGTGGCGGGTGATCTCAGCGCCCTCACCAGGTGGGTGGTGGCGAGCGCCCACGACATCTTCGTGGTCCTCACCCCGACGGCCGGCGGGGTCCACGACGCATACCGGAGCACCGAGGCGCTGCGCCGGCTCGGCCTCCGCCACCGCCTCCGCTATGTGGTCAACCGGGGCCGCGGCGAGCCCGTCCTGGCCGAGGCCATGCTCGACCTGGGCGGCACTGTGGTGGCTGAGGTCCCCGACGACCCCGACCTGGAGGTCGCCGAGATGGAGCACCGCCTCCTGGGCCTCGAGGGCTCGGGACCGACCGCCGCAGCCCTGCGGGCCCTGGCCGCAACGGTCGACCCGCGGCTGCTCGTCCCCGTCCGGCGGGCGCAGGCGCCGGTCGCTCGAAGGATTCTCCGGCGGCGGGCCGGCTGACGCCCCGCGTGCCGCGCCGTCGAACCGGCGATCCCGGGCTGGGGGTCCGGGTGGAGGAGGACCGGGTGGTCACCCTGGACGGCCTCCTGCTGGGCATCCTGCTCTGCGACGAGGTGGACCTCCTCGCCCTCGAGCCCTGGCGGGGGGAGGCGGCGGTGGACGCCCTGGAGACCCTGCTCCGGAGCCTCTCGTCCGAGCTGGTCCTGACCGTTCGGGTTCGCCGCCACCGCCCTTGGTTGGAGGCGAGGGGAGGCCCGCGGTCTGCGTGTGCCGCCGGGACCGGTCACGCCGAGGAGCCGTCCGCCCCGGGGGCGCCAGGGCGTGCACCGGAGCTGCACGGCGCCGAGCCGGCAGCCCTGGCCGCGGCCCTCGACCTTCACTGGCGGCGCCGGCTGGCCGCCGCACCAGTCCTCCACCGCCGGGTGGCGGTGGGGGTCCGCCACCACGACGCCGGGGAGCTGGAGCGCGAGCTGAGCCTGGTGGCGGCGTGCCTCGCCGCCGCCGGCATCCCGGCCCACCGCCTGGCCGGCGCCCCGCTGCTCGAGCATCTCGGGGACGCCGGACTCGACCAGCGCCGTCTGGCCTGGGCCGAGACGCCGCGGCAGGTGTGGATGGGCGAGCAGGTGGCCCGTGCGGCCCTCCTCGACCGCCTCCCGGGTGGCGCGGTCGAGACCGGCTGGCTGGCGGCGCTGGTCCGCTCCCCGGTGGAGTGCGACATCGCGCTTCACCTGGTTCCCACCTCCAGCCGCCTGGCGACCGGGCTGCTCAGCCGGCGGATGCGCCATCTCGGCGCGCACCAGCTCCTGGAGACGGAGCGCGGCCTGGTCCCCGACGCCGCCGTGGAGACCGGGCCCGAGGCGGCCCGGCGGCTCCGTGACCGGCTGGCTCGCAACACCGGCCGGCCACTCCGCCTCTGGCTCACCGCGGTCGCCCTGGGCGCAGACCCCGCGGAGCTCGACCTGGCCTGGGGGCGGCTCCGAGCGGCGTTCGGAGCGACCCTGGGCGGGTGCCGCGCCGGTCACTTCGAGCACCTGGCCGGCACCCTCGGCGTGTTGGGGCTGGGACCGCCTCCCGGGCCGGGCAAGCTGGTGGACTCCCAGTCGGCAGCGCGCTGCGCACCCTGGCTCCAGACCAGCATCGAGGACCCGGACGGCTACCGGATCGGGCGGATGGTCGACAGCGGCCTGCCGGTGAGCGTCGCCCCCTTCGAGGAAACCCACCACGCCAACGCCAACATCGGGATCTTCGCCGCCTCGGGGCAGGGCAAGAGCTTCCTGATCGGGGGCCTGCTGATCGAAGCCCGGCGTCACGGCGCGGAGGGCATCGTCGTCGACCCGGAGGGCGAGTACCGGCAGCTGGTCGAGCGCCTCGGCGGGGAGTGGCTCGACCTGGTGACCGAGGCGGCCATCAACCCGTTCGACCTGGGCGAGGACGACGACATGGCGGCCTCGATCGTCGTGGACGTCTGCGCCGTGCTCTGCGAGGGGATGACGGAGGTGGAGCGGGCTGCGGTCGAGGCGGCCGCGCGGACAGCCCAGGCCGCGGCGCGCGAGTGCGGCGAGCGAGCCCGGCTCCGCCAGTGCCTGGGGCAGTTGGAGCAGAGCGCGCCTCGAGTGGCGCGGGTGCTCGAAAGGTTCCTGGACGGCGGGCTGGCCGGTTTCCTCGATCGCCCCACCGCAAGGGCCTGGGGGCGCCCGCTTCTCGCCGTCGGGCACCGCGAGGTCCGGGAGGAGCTTGTCCCGGTGACCACCCTCCTCCTCGGACGCCTCCTCTGGCGGCTGGTCCGGGCGGCGCCGCGCCGGCGCCACATCATCCTCGACGAGGTGGGCATGCTCACCTCCCACCCCGCCCTGCGCGAGCTGCTGGCCCAGCTCGCCCGGCGCTGCCGGAAGCACGGCAGCTCGCTGGTGGTGGCGACCCAGAACGTCCAGGACCTGCTCCGGAGCGACGAGGGCACGGTGGTCGCCACCAACTGCTCGGTCGTCCTGTGCGGGGGGCATCGCGCTGTCGAGGTGGCGGCCATGGAGCGCGCCTTCGGCCTCACCGAGGACCAGCGCCGCCGTCTCGAGCGGGCCCCCCGGGGCGAGTTCCTGCTCATCGCGGGAGGCCGGAGGGGGATGATCCAGGTGGACGTCCCCGAGGCCTACCGCGCCATGATCTGCGGATGAGTTCCGCGTCTCGCCCGCATGCGGGGAGCACGCCGGGCAGTGAGAAACCCCTTGACTCCACGGACGGCCGGTACCAAGATGTGGGGGCTCCAGCCCGGGCGGACCCCAACATGTGGGATACTGTGGGGGACAGAGTACTCGGTGTGGCCGGGCCCGCCCGCCTGGAGCCGTCCATCTCGGACGTGGGTTCCACCGCCGCGCCAGACATCTCAGCAGAAAGGAATCAGCAGTGAGCGCTTCCGCTTCGCCACCCCCGTCGGACCCGTCCGCCGCCCGGCTCACGGTGGGTGGTGAAAGTCGCCGCGGCGCGCGCCGCAACGGCAACGGAAAGCTCGACATGAACACCAGCGGCCTGCGGATCGAGCGCCGCTTCACCACCCGCGGGGTCCACCCCTACGACGAGGTCCGCTGGGAGCAGCGCACCGCCAGCATCAGCAACGAGAAGGGCGAGCTGGTCTTCGAGCAGCGGGACTGCGAGGTCCCCGCCTTCTGGTCGCAGATGGCGACCAACGTGGTGGTGTCGAAGTACTTTCGCGGCCCGCAGGGGACGCCCCGCCGGGAGACCAGCGTCCGCCAGGTGATCTCCCGGGTGGTGGACACCATCACCGGCTGGGGACGCGAGGGCGGCTACTTCGCCACCGAGGCCGATGCCGAGACCTTCTCCGACGAGCTCTGCCACCTCATCCTCCACCAGAAGATGAGCTTCAACAGCCCGGTGTGGTTCAACATCGGGGTCCCGGGGAGCAGAAACCAGGCGTCGGCTTGCTTTATCAACAGCGTCGACGACTCGATGGAGTCGATCCTCACCCTGGCCAAGACCGAGGGGATGCTCTTCAAGTACGGGAGCGGAACGGGCACCAACCTCTCCGCCATCCGCTCCTCGCAGGAGCAGCTCGCCGGCGGTGGCACCGCCAGCGGCCCGGTCTCCTTCATGAAGGGCTTCGACGCCTTCGCTGGGGTGATCAAGTCCGGGGGCACCACCCGGCGCGCGGCCAAGATGGTGATCCTCAACGCCGATCATCCCGACGTCGAGGACTTCATCACCTGCAAGGTTACCGAGGAACGCAAGGCCTGGGCGCTCATCGACGCCGGATACGACCCGTCGTTCACCGGCGAGGCCTACGCCTCCGTCTTCTTCCAGAACTCCAACAACTCGGTGCGGGTCACCGACGAGTTCATGCGGGCCGTCGAGGAGGACCGCGACTGGCACCTCCGGGCGGTCACCGACCCCACGTGGATCATCAAGACCGTCAAGGCGCGCTACCTGCTGCGCCTGATGGCCGAGTCCGCCTGGCAGTGCGGCGACCCGGGGGTCCAGTACGACACCACCATCAACGACTGGCACACCTCGTCGAACAGCGGCCGGATCAACGCCAGCAACCCGTGCTTCCCGGGCGAGACGAGGGTCCACACTACCGTGGGGCTGCTCCCGATCGCGGACCTGTACCGTCGCATGGCGGATGGCGAGGACATCCGCGTTTACACCCACCGCGTGACGGCCGCCGACCCGGGGGCCGGAGTGGCGGCGACTCACCCGGTCGCGGTGATGCAGACCGGCGTCAAGCGACTCGTCCGTCTTCTCTTCTCCAACGGCCAGGAGCTGCGCTGCACTCCCAACCACCGCTTCTGGACGGCCAACCGCGGCTGGGTGGCGGCTGAGGACCTCGTCGGCAACGACCGCGTGCTCCTCAACGACGCCCCCACCCCGGCCACGGATGCCTCGTGGGCACTCCCCGTCAAGGTCGAGGCGCTGGCGACGTCGTGGAACCGTGGCGGGACCAAGGTTCGCCAGGCGGTCCCCGAGCGATGGACCATCGGCCTCGGCGAGCTCACCGGCCACCTGATCGGGGACGGATGCCTGACCAATGACCAGGCCATCTGGGTCTACGGCGGCGATGACGTCAAGGATGGGCTGGCCGACCGGCACGCGGGATTGCTCGAGGAGCTGTTGGGCGGTCGCTCGCGCGCCGAGATGGCCAACGGCACCACCCAGCTCAGACTCGGAAGCGCCGCGGTCCGTGCCCTCTTCTCGGGCCTCGGCGTGACGGGCGCGCGGGCTCACGAAAAGAAGGTGCCCGATGCGGTCTTCACAGCACCACCCGAGATCCAGGCGGCCTTTCTGCGCGGACTCTTCGGCGCCGACGGCTGCGTCTCGGCCGTCGAGGGTGGTAAGGCCAATCGGTATGTCGGCCTCGGCAGCCGCAGCCGTGAGCTCCTCATTCAGGTCCAGCAGCTCCTCGAAGCCTGGGGGATTCGGTCCCGGATCTACGACGTTGCGACCTGGGACCCGCAGCCCTTTCAGCATCGCCGCAAGGATGGCGAGCTGGCGACCTACAAGGTGCGCCCTGGCTTCGACCTGCGCATCAGCGGCTCGGACATGGCCCGTTTCGCCACCCAGGTCGGCTTCTCCACCGCGCGTAAGCAGCGCTGGCTCGAGGAGATCCTCGGCGCCGTCGGCCGCTACCAGACAAAGCCCACGACCCGGCTGGTGGCCTGCGTCCCCGGCGGGTGGGACACCGTCTACAACCTCACCGAGCCGCTGCACCACTCCTACATCGTCAATGGTCTCCTGGTTGCCAACTGCAGCGAATACATGTACCTGGACGATTCCGCCTGCAACTTGGCTTCGATCAACCTGCTCCGTTTCCTCAACGAGGACGGAGGCTTCGCGATCGACGACTACCGGCACGCGGTCCAGCTGACCATCACGGCCCAGGAGATCCTGGTCAGCAACGCCCAGTACCCCACCGAGAAGATCGGCAAGAACAGCGAGGCCTTCCGGCCCCTGGGGCTGGGCTACGCGAACCTGGGGGCGCTGCTCATGGCGCGCGGGATCCCCTACGACTCGCCCAAGGGTCGCGACCTGGCCGCCTGCCTCACCGCCATCCTCACCGGTGAGGGATACGCCCAGTCGGCCCGGATCGCCCGCGAAGTGGGCGCCTTCGCCGGCTACGCGGTCAACCGCCAGCCGATGCTCCGGGTCATGGCCAAGCACCGCGAGGCTGCTTACGCCATCCCGTCGTCCAACGTCGACGCCGACCTCCTGGCCGCCGCCAGGTCGACCTGGGACGAGGCCCACGAGCTGGGCGCTCGCCACGGATACCGCAACGGGCAGATCAGCGTGATTGCGCCGACTGGAACTATTAGTTTTATGCTCGACTGCGACACCACCGGGGTGGAGCCCGACATCGCCCTGGTCAAGTACAAGAAGCTGGTTGGCGGCGGCATGCTGAAGATGGTCAACAACACCGTGCCGGTGGCGCTCAAGCGGCTCGGCTACGGCGAGGGCGAGGTCGCTGACATCGTCGCCTACATCGACGCCAACGACACCATCGAGGGCGCCCCCAAGCTGCGCGACGACGACCTCCCGGTCTTCGATTGCGCCTTTGCGCCGCGCAACGGCGGGCGGTCCATCGCCTGGCAGGGGCACGTTCGCATGATGGCGGCGGTCCAGCCCTTCGTTTCGGGCGCCATAAGCAAGACGTGCAATCTGCCGAGCAACGCGACCGTGGAGGATGTCGAGAAGGCGTACATCGACGGCTGGAAGATGGGCCTCAAGGCGCTCGCCATCTACCGCGACGGCAGCAAGCGCTCCCAGCCGCTGGCCACCTCGATGGACAAGACCACCGGGGAGAAGGTGCGCATCGTCGAGAGGCCGCTGCGCCGCAAGCTCCCCGCCGAGCGGCAGGCGCTGACCCACCGCTTCGAGATCGGCGGCCATGAGGGCTACATCACGGTCGGCCTCTATGAGGACGGCACCCCCGGCGAGATCTTCGTGAAGATGGCCAAGGAGGGGTCGACGGTCTCCGGGCTCACCGACTCCTTCGCCATCGCGGTCAGCTTCGCCCTCCAGTACGGGGTCCCGCTGGACTTCCTGGTCAACAAGTTCGCCCACATGCGCTTCGAACCCCAGGGATTCACCCGCAACCCGGAGATCCCGATCGCCAAGTCGATCGTCGACTACATCTTCCGGTGGCTGGGCTCGCGGTTCCTGAGCGAGGAGAAGCAGGCGGAGATGGGCATCGTCCGGCGCGACGGAGAGGACAGCGAGCCCCCTCCGGTGGTCGAGGGGCCGGCCAACGCCGCCCAGGTGGTCATGCCCCTCGGCATCGAGCCCGCCTCGCCGACCAGCACCTTCCAGAACCAGGCCGACGCACCATCCTGCAGCGAGTGCGGCTCGCTGATGGTCCGCTCCGGCTCCTGCTACAAGTGCCACAACTGCGGGGCCACCTCCGGCTGCAGCTGATGGAAAGTGACGTTCTGGTGACATGAGTGGGTGACCTTGGTTTGTCAGCGAAGTGACCCCCCTCTGTCAGAGAAGTGACTTCGGAGTGTCAGTAGGATCATTGTTCAGCGACCTTAAGAGTGTTGCGCATCTCCACGAGCGGGGAAAGGTGCGCCGCGACCAATACTGTTGTCGCCAGTAGGTTTGAATCCGGCCGGGCTTGACGGCCCCGTGGTGATGTGCTTCCCTGAGAGCATGCCTGACCGCTCAAGGACGCATCGCCCGTCCGATCTGAACAAGCTCGCCGCCTCCATCGTGGGAGATGCCGTCGGAGAGCCCACCCTGCCCGACCCCGATGAGGCCAAGGACCCCGCCGCCGTCAGCCTCGGACGTCGCGGTGGGTTGAAGGGCGGGAAGGCCAGGGCTGCGAAGCTCACGCCTGAGGAGCGGACCGAGATCGCCCGCAAGGCCGCAGCGGCCCGCTGGGCACGGACAACTGGCGACAACTAGCGAACAGGCGTCCGCGTTGGTCTGATTCGCCATCAACCTGGCGAACCTCCATCTTGTCCGCGGCGGGCAAACCTGTCATACTAGGTCCATGCCCGAGAAGATCATCAACTTGGCCCAGCTAAAGATGGATCTGGAACAGGCCCAGGCCGCCTGGGAGCGCCTCCAGGATGAGGAGTCCCACGCCCGCCAGCGGGTGAACGACCTCCAGCAATTCGTCAGGCTCACGGAGCGGCTCTACCCGGAGCTGGCGCTGCCGCCCGACAGCCCGGCAGTCGCCGCCGAGCAACGACCGCCAGATCAGGCCGCCTCCGCACCGTCCCTGGCGGGTCTGGACACCAAGGATGCCGCCATCGCCGTGCTGCGCGACACGGCCCCTGCGCCGTGGAAGGTGGAGGCCCTCGCCCGCGAGATGATCCGCCGCGGCTGGAACCCCGACGCCAAGCAGCGCCCGGAGCTTCTGGTCGCGAGCGCCATGAGCCGGCTGGCGAGAGGCGGGCAGGCTCCGATCGTGAAGCCGAAGTATGGCTACTACGCCTGGCAGCCATCCGAAGGGCTCACGGCCAGCGGAATGGCTGTGACGAGCGGCTCAGCGAGCCTCGGACAGCCCTTCACCCTCACTGCGGCCGGCACGGCCAAGAGCAGCGGCACCGCATCCTTCGGTCCCGGGGGAGGTGATCGCCTGTGATATGAGATGCCCGCCGCCCGAGCCAACCCTTAGAGCACACCAGGAGGCGGCGGGGAGATGTGGTGGTCAGGCGGGGTGGTGACACACCCCGCCTGACGGTTGCTCTAACCCTTCCGGGCTCCCGTAGCTCAGTTCGGATAGAGCGAGCCATTCGTACGGCTAGGTCGCAGGTTCGAGTCCTGCCGGGAGTACCGGCAAGGCCAGCCACTTGCCGAGACTCTACCACACCTGAGTCTGTCTGGCAAGATCTTTGATCGCAATCTCACATCAGAGGGCCTTGACTGTAGAGGACGGCCGTTCGCCGCAGCACCCCCGTGGCATCTGACCTAGAGCGGCTGCTTGCCGTATGCGACCCGGGGATCAGGAAGGCGGTTCGCGTCCTGCGCGAGGCGGGCGTGGAGAGACGTTCCAGTTCTGCGAGGGGGGTGAGGGACACGGCGAGCCCGTGCCCATCGTTCAGTTCGGCGTGGGGCGCCCTGAAGAGGGCTGGAAGGCTCTCTCCGTCTGCCTATAGAACGGTCTGCCGGTGCTGTACCTGCGGCTTCAATGGAACGTCGAACACCGGCATCAACCTACCGGCCCTTACTGGGAGATTGTCTTCCGGGAGAAGGTGCCGTGCTAGCCGAGTTTGATGCACTCGTCGCAGCGCCTGGTTCGCCCGCCCGTTCCAGACTTGCGGTGCTCCGGCTTGATGCGCTTGCCATCGGGGCACCTGTTCCAGTCGTGGTAGACCTCACGCTGGCCCGGGTATTCCCACGAATCGGTGTGGTACGCAGGGTCTGGTCCCATGGCCGTTGCCTCATGCGGGGACGCCCCGCGAGGGGCGTAGAGCCCACCGCTGGCCGACAGAGTATCCCTTGTCAGGGGGCGTCGTCGTGACGCCCTGGAGATCCGTGCCTGAGTGCCCGAACGCGAGGGTGTCGCACTCGGATCTGGCCCTCCTTGGTCTCCAGCGGCCAGATCTTGACGAGGTTCGAGCCGCCATCGACGATCTGTGCAGGCGCGTGGCCAGTGGGGTCCTGTGGGTGCCTGGGCACGCTAGCCACGACGCAGTGGAACTGACCCTTGCCCACCCATCCCTGCCAGCCGGTGAGTGTCAACGTGGCGTCGCCGACCTTCACTTCTCCTTCACGCCCGGTCAGGATCACGCCGTCAACGGCAACATCTCCGAGGCCCGGAAGGGGAAAGATGAGCGGCCCAAAACCCTGGTAGACGACGGTGTTGGGAGGGGGTTGAAGGAAGCGGTAGACATATGCGTATTGCTCCGGTGGGATTAGGAGGGGGTCAGGTTGCGGAGCTTGGTATTGCTTGACCAACACACTCTTGACGGCCCACAGCGCCGTGGTGAGGTAGGCTCGCTCTGGGACGTGCTGCTCAATCCCCGTCGCCACCTGTGTGAGAAACGGAGCGATCGTAGTCTCCAAATTCGACATCCAGCCGTGGTTGCAGGGTCCGCAGACACACGGCACCACCTGATCGTGTTTGTCGCTCCTATGAGTTTCCATGGGACCAGGGGTCGCACCGACGAAGTGTTGGGAGACGCCTCCAATCGGGAGACGGCGGTTCATCCAGTCCCCGAGAAGGTGCTCCCGGTCAAGCGGCACGCCGCCGCAGAAGACGCAGGCGTCGGGCATCGCCACGCGCTACCCTCTAACCATGCCTAGGACTCCCAAGCAGAAGACCCCCGAAGGCTACGAGATCCCAGTCCCCAAGCGTGGGGAGTTTGACGCGAATCTAGACGAGCTGCTCAAGGCCCCGAAGCCGCCCAAGAAGGTGGCAGGGCGTCGGCACCCATCCGTTGAGAAGGCCAACGGGCAGAGCTAAGCTCTACGCCCAATGTCCCTAGGTATCGCATTCAAGGGTCCAGAGGGTGTAGTTCTCGCCGCTGACAGTCGTGTCACGCTGACCGGCACCCTGCCCGATGGGACAAAGGTCCCTTCCAGTTTTGACAACGCGACGAAACTGCTGGAGATTCGGGGGCACGGTTACGTCGGGGTCGTGACCTTTGGGCAAGGTGCGATAGGGACGGGCCAAGGGCAACGAACGGCCCATAGCTACCTCCCCGAGTTAGAGCAGCGGCTGGCAGGACGCGCGCGGCTCAGTATCGAGGAGTTTGCCCGAGAGGTTGGGGACTTCTTCCTTGCCCAATGGATCGCCGCCTCGATGCCAGCAGACGCCGATCCCATGTGCTTCCTGTTTGGTGGCTACGATGCGGGCGAGACTTATGGCCGCGTCTATCAGGTGGTCGTTCCGGCGGCACCGATCCCCTCCGAGCAGAACCCGAACGAGTTTGGCCTGACCTTCGGCGGTCAGACGGAAGTGACGAACCGGCTCCTCGCCGGATATGACCCGCAGGCCCTGGAAATCGCAAGGACTACCCTGGGTCTGTCTGACGGACAGGTGCAAGGCTTGGCGCAGGCGCTCCGTGCGCTGCAACTCTCGATTCCGATGCCGTTCCTTCCGCTTCAAGATTGTGTTGATCTCGCCATATTCATCATTCAGACCACCGCCACACTGCAGACATGGATCGTGGGCGTTCGGGGTGTTGGAGGAGCAATTGATGTCGCAACGATCACGCGTACCGAGGGCTTCCGTGCCCTTCAGCGCAAGCAAGTCTCAGGTAGCAAGATCCATCAGCGCTAGCGATTGGGCGGCGAACCAGGCGGTTCGCCCAAGCCCAACGACGATGTACACCGTCTGTTCGGGCTCCATCTCAGCCAGTGGTCGCGGGGTGACCTTGGTCCTAACCGACCGGGTGACAAGCCAGGTCGACCAGTAGGCGGAACTTCGCCTCCCCAACGGGCATCCGGTGGACGCCCGGCTGGCGGCGGGTGTGCTCCCGGTGGTTGTAGCGCCAGGCGTACTCGTTGAGATAGGACTGGAGCCACTTCGCGGAGACGGAGTGGTAGGTCCCACGGAGCCCGCTCTTGAGCAGGGACGAGAACCCCTCGATGGTCTGGGTGTGGGCGTCGCCCTCGACGTAGACCCCGGCCGAGTGGTTGACCCGGCGGTGGGTGTAGTGCCTCAGTCGACTCGATTTGGCCCCCGCCCGAGGGACCCAGCTGTCGGCGAACGCGGACGCGCGCATCCCGGGGCGCCTCACCAGGTTGGTGCGGATTGCCCCGCCAGGTTAGAGACCCGCCCGCCGAAGCCGGCTCACGGGTGGCGAGCCCGACCCGGGGCCAAGTCAACGAGGCATGAGAGTGGCCTCCCCGACACCCCAGGCCGGCGCCAGCAGGGGCGGGCCGACCGCCTTTCGCCGCGGCGAAGGGGGGCCATCCAGGGGTGAAGCAGTCCTCAAGGGGCAAGCTGGCGGCGAGCGGCGCCGCCCACGCCCCGGCCCCCATCGGGGCGGGACGATCTCGGCCGAATTCCCCCCGATCCAGCGCACGTTTCCCACTCCAGCGCACGTTTCCCACACCCCTGTGGATAACCCGAACATCTGTACCTGACCCCCTTAGAGCTGCCGTATCATTCACCCAAATGGTCCGGAGCGCCTGTTGGCTCGGCTCCCTATGGCTTCATCCCCCCTGGGCGCGAATATCACCGTCCGCGGGCGACGGAAGTCGCTTCCGCTCTTGCGAACTCGCACTTAGACCGGGACGGAGAGTGCAACCCCTCAGGCTGGACCCGCTTCAAAGCGGCACTCGCCGTACACCTAGATGATCAAAGCGGCGCTCTCTCGAGGCAATCACGCCACGCTTACCGGCGCCCCTTATCGCCCGAAGACCACCACCGCCATCCCCGCGACCTTCTCGGTGCTCCCCGGGCTTGACTTAGCCGGCTCGGCAGGGGTGCCAGTCGCGTATACGACGCCGTACGGTACACAGCTGATTGGTGATAGTCGTCTCCTTCTCAGTCGACTGCCAACAGCCAGCGTGGATCTCATCATCACCTCTCCTCCCTTCCCGCTACTTCGCCAGAAGGAATATGGAAACCAGGGCCAAGACGTCTACGTCGACTGGCTTCTCGAGTTCGGCCGTCTAGCTCTCCCTAAGCTCAAGGATACCGGATCGCTCGTACTTGACATTGGCGGCGCGTACGTACGAGGCCGGCCCGTACGCTCACTCCATCAGTTCCGCGTTGCCATTGCCTTCTGCGACCAGCTCGGTTACCGACTTGCTCAAGACTTCTACTGGCACAATCCTTCCAAACTGCCATCGCCTATCGAGTGGGTTAACAAACGCAAGATACGTGCCAAGGACAGCGTCAACACGGTCTGGTGGTTCGCAAAGTCTGACTTCCCTAAGGCGCATCTCGATCACGTCCGCGTCGAGTATTCGAAGTCCATGCAAAGACTCCTCGTCGACCCACGTAAGTACTACACCCCTAAAGGGCGACCATCCCAGCATTCCATCAGTGACAATTTCGCCCGGGATAACGGTGGAGCTATCCCATCTAACCTGCTTGCCTACCCCAACACGGAGAGCAATTCCAGCTACCTTCGGAATTGTAGGATTCTAGGCGTCCAAGGACATCCTGCGCGTTTCCCCTCAGCACTACCCTCCTTCTTCATCAAGCTTCTTACCGACCCAGGCGATCTCGTGCTCGACATCTTCTCCGGCTCGAACACAACGGGCGCCGCTGCCGAGCAACTCGCAAGACGATGGCTTGCCATAGAGATTGACCCCGAGTATGCCGCTGCCTCAAGCGCCCGCTTCCTTCACGGCTGCTCCGAGCCCCTCATGAGACAGCTCTATGAACGCATCAAGTCGGGCGACCCCGCGCTGCTGGCGCCGACGACGATCGCGCACGCGAGCACCCCGCCAATCCGATGAGAAGGATCCCCTCTCTCCCCAGGTTCACTGACGGCCCGCTCTCAACTCGGCAACCCCGGTGAGGTGTCGCCATGACAAGTAGCACTCACTTGCCGCAACCGAGCGGCTCATGTGGCACAGCGCCTGATACTACGGCTACACACCTCAACGGCCGCCTCATATCCGCGCTGGGCCCTGTCATTTCGCGCACGCCCCCACTCGCTTTGCTCCAAGAGAAACCTTTGGTCCTTGCCTGCGGCTCCCCGATCAATCTTTCAATTCGCTTCTACCTCTATGCTGTCACGACCACCGAATTTGAGCGCCAGCCGGGAGCCCACCGCATTCAACTGACGTGCGGCCTCGAGCACCCCAAGCATCCTGATCGCCTCATCTTCGACCGACGAGACGGAGCTCACGTCGTTCTCTCTGGATACTCCCAGGAATGGGATGTCTTCGTACTCTGGGACGCCGGGCTACACGACTTGTACGATGGCTTCCCCTATTCGAAAGGCGTGCAGGTTCGGGAAGAGACCATCCTCGCTGCACTCAGCCGCCCGTTCGCCATACAGCAGCGCCGACTCCGCTTTCCTGGCCATAGCTCAGTCACTGAGACGGTGGTTGCCGCTCGGGCGTCACACCTGGTTCCTGCACTGGTAGAGCGAGTACGTCGCTCCCACGTTGCTCTTCTTGACCTCTGATGTTGTCCCGCCTTTCGTTTCCCCCGCAACTCGAGAAGGAATCAGATGACATTGTTGCAGAGTTCTACCTCCCTTGCCTGTCAGAGGCCCGCCGTTATGACCGTATTACTGGCTACTTCTCCAGCTCCGTTTTCGTGCTTCTATGGCAGGGCATGCGCGATTTCGTCAGGAAGGGCGGCAAGACCCGAATCATCTGCTCCCCAGCACTGAGCAACCGGGACGCGGAAGCGCTCGTCAACGCCTACCAGGAGCGTGAGGACGACACACGGCTTTGCGCTTCGCTCAACGCTGAGTTGGAGGCGATGCTCGCCGACCCGCAATTGGCAGAGCCGACTAAGGCCCTTGCCTCCCTGATTATCGCTGGATGCGTGGATGTCCGAGTCGCCGACCTGGAGAGGGCTTACGACGCGAGCACCAAGCGCATGTTCCACGACAAAGTCGGCCTGTTCTTGGATGATTCTGACGGCGTGGCATTCCGCGGGTCTATGAACGAAACCTTCCTCGGTCTGTCAGGTTTTGGCCACATTGAATCCATAGACATCAACCCATCATGGGAGGGTGGGCGAGATCGAGAGCGTGTCGAGAGAGCAAAGCACCGCTTCGATGCCCTGTGGAACGGCGAGGTACCGACGGTTCGCGTCCGGAGATTGCCGCAGGTCACCCTGGAAGAACTCAGGCGCGCTGCCGGCACCGCTGACCCTGAGATCCGCATCGATGCCGTCGTGGCCCACCTCTACGGCGCGCAGGTGGGTCCCAGCGCTCTAGCACCGATGCCGTCCGTGCTTGGTAACCCCTTGCGAGACCACCAACTTAGCGCCTGGGAGGCTTTCCAGCACAGCGACCTCAGGCTGATCCTTGCCCATGCCACGGGTGCCGGGAAGACGGCGACCGCCCTGTGGGCGATCTCACAGCTCCTCGCCGCAGGCATGCACCCCGTCGTAATTGTCCCGACCCGGCTTCTTCTCCGCCAATGGTACCTAGCCATGAAGTCTGCGTTCCCGACCAGCCCGGTACTCCGATGCGGAGATGGTCATGACCAGTGGCGCTCACCTGGGGTACTCCACGAGTGGCTCTCAGATGGCTCCCGCCCGCGCTTGGTCCTTAGCGTGCTCGCGACCGCCGTCACCGACCCGTTCTTAGGAGAGCTCCGGGGCACCCACGACCTCTTCCTCGTCCTCGACGAGGTCCACTCTGTCGGTAGCCAAACCAATCGCCGCCTCCTGGAAGTCGACGCCGACGCGCGCCTTGGCCTCAGCGCTACCCCGGAGCGCTACTGCGATCCGGGCGGCACAGACGCCATCCTCGCTTACTTCAACCACGCTGTTCATACCTACAGTTTGGCCGAGGCCCTCCACGACCGAGTTCTCACCCCCTACCAATATCTCCCAGAGCCCATCACCCTCACCGAAGCAGAACAGGCGCAATGGGATCGCCTCTCGGCACTCATCCGCAGGCGCCTCGCTCGGGACGCTAACATGGCGGCTAGAGGTACCCGTCTAGAGGACGATGCCGCACTACTGCGCCTCCGGGTCGCACGGGCCCGCGTCGCGAAGCGCGCAGAAGCCAAAACGGCCTATGCCGTCCGCGTAGCTGGCCGAGACTACCGCGATGGGCATCGATGGGTCATCTATTGCGAGGACTTGGCGCAGCTGACCGCCGTTCGCCAAGGCCTTCGCGGCGCCGGATTGGCACCTATGGAGTATCACACCTCGATGCACGCTGACGAGGAGGCTACCCTCGCCAGGTTCGCCCTCCAGGGAGGACTGCTCCTAGCGATCCGCTGCCTCGATGAAGGCGTTGACATTCCCTCGGCGACCCACGCGATTGTTCTCGCCTCTTCACGCAATCCCCGTCAGTTTGTTCAGCGGCGCGGCCGCCTCCTCAGAAGGGCGCGTGGCAAGGATACCGTCTTCATCCATGATCCGCTCGTCATCCCCCCAGTGTCCGCCGATCAAGCTCGGAGCGACGGCCTTGTCTGGGGTGAACTCTCACGCGCGGCACGATTCTCACAATCAGCGGCCAATGCTGCGGAAGCTGCCCGGCCATTGGATGCAATATGCATCGATCGGGGCCTGGATGTAGATTTGCTGTGGAGCGCTGACAATACGGAGACCGACAATGACTGACCCGTTCGAGGACTTGAGGCGCACCGTGCAGTCCCTACGCGAGGATAGGTTCCCAGATCTCCCGAGCACGCTCGTCGACACCATTCTCGACGCGGAGCGCACCCATGTTGACGCTCGCGATCAAGCCCTCCGCGCCATCCGCCTAGCGCTGGAGGGCGCTGCCACACTTGACTCGGCGTGAACCATGCTCAAGTTTCACCGCCTAACCCTCCTGGATTTCGGTCCCTACCGCGGGGAGAAGACGCTCACCATTCCTGACCATCCCGGTGTGATGTTGATTTTGGGGGACAACGGTAGGGGCAAGACCCACCTCCTCAACGCGTTTCGCTACGCCCTTCTCGGGACGGTCTATCGGCGTTACGGCCGAGCCCGAAGCGAACTGCGCAGCTTGGCGAATCTTGAGACTGCGACCGCCATCGGCTTCGCCGAGTTCTCCGTTACCCTCGGCTTCTCCAAAGACGGCGACCGCTACGAGGTCATCCGCCACTTCACGGACCGCGACGGGAGTAACCGAGAGACCCTTATCCTGAGCAAGAACGACGAGCCCATGAACCGCCAAGCCGCCGACCTTGAGCTGCGCAGAATCATGCCCGAGGCCATTCATCAGTTCTTCCTCTTCGATAGTGAAGTCCTGCAGCGGTACGAGCAACTCGTGGACGAGGACCAGTCTACAGGGGAGGATCTCAAAGAGGCGATTGAACGCATCCTCGGCGTCCCCATTCTTCAGAACGCCAGGACGGACGTTGAACTCGTCGCCAAGGAACTTGCTCGACAGATCCAGATTGCCGCCGAGCGTCACGGCGAAACCGCGCGGCAGGGCCAAGCCCTCGGGGACCTCAACGCCTCGATCGAGGCCAATGAGTCATCCGCGCGTACGCTTGAGGAGGACATCGAGAGGTGGGAGACTGAGGTTCAAGACGTCGAGCGGGAGATGACTCGCCATGAGCAGCTCAGCGGCCTCATCACCAGGCGCAACCTACTGCAGGAGCAGCTCACCGGTCTTGAGGCTCAACAGATCGAGGCCGCTGATCAACTCAAGGAGGTGGGGCGCGACGCGTGGCGTGGTGCCCTGCAGCCCATGGTAGGTCCTGTACTTGCCGAACTTGATACCCAGCTCGGGCGGTTACGTTCACGCGCCACGGAACTGGCCTACAGCCGAGCCGTCCTGACGCGACTACGTGATAACGCCGAGTTATGCCCGACATGCGGACACTCCTTGACTGCTGCTGACCAGAAAGACCTCATGCGGCGACTCCAGTCCGAGACAGCTGCCGACGAGGAACGGAACGCTGAGCGGCTGATTGGCCTTCTGGAGATTGAGCGCGAGCGCATACGCGCGACAGCCGCCGAGCAGGCGGTGATCACGGCGGTCATAGCAGCGGATCGAGAGCGGCGACGGCTCGTCCTCGCCATCTCTGACAATAGAGTACAGCTTGAGGAGATCAGCGACCAAATTCGCCTAGCCGGCGGAGACGGAGTGGACCTCAAGGCACTGACTGGTCGCCATTCGAACCTCACCAGACTTCTCGACCGCAAGAGACGTGATCTAGGCGCTGTGCGCACTGACCTTGAGGAGCAGCGTGGACGACGGGCGCAAATCAGTGCGAAACTGACCCGCGTCGGTGGCGTTGTTGACCCGCACATAACTGAGAAGAACGACCTCGTTAGCCAGCTTAAGGAGCTGTTTGGCGAAGCGGTGGATCTGTACCGCCAGCGGCTGAGAGCCAATGTCGAAAGAGAGGCAACCCGTCTCTTCCTCTTGATGAGACATGAGCAGAGCTACACCGGATTGCGCATCAACGCTCGCTACGGACTCGACATCATATACGAGGATGGCAGCGTCGTTACGAACCGGGCCACAGGCGAAGAGCAGATCGTGGCCTTGGCGCTGATGGGTGCGCTGCAGCACTCCGCACCGGTGCAGGGCCCCATCGTGATCGACATGCCGCTGGGGCGCCTCGACCAGGATCACAAGTACCGCGTCATCGCCGCCTTACCGGAGATGTCTGAACAAGTGATACTCCTAGCGTTCGAGGGCGAGTTCGAACTGAACAGGGCTCGGAGGGACCTGATGGGCCGTTTGGTCGGGGAGCGACAGCTGGTGCGAGTGTCTGGCAGGAATACGGATATCAGGGAGGTCGTCTCGTGAGCCTCGCCAATGTGGCTCTCACTGAGCCTGCAACGGTCGCCTGCGTGCGGCTCCAGGAGCGGCTGGGTCTGCGCGAGAAGCAGGACGTTGTGCGGCTGTGCGTTGCCGTAGGGCTACGGGAGCGTCTTACGATCGAGGAACCGGACCCAGTGCCTTATGATGGATCCAACTTCCAGATCAACGGCCTTGACCCCGACGGAGAGTTGCGCAGATTGGTGCGCCGGCGCTACAGCCTCGAGGAGGGCATCGACGAAACCTTGCGAATATTGATGTCAGCAAGCGTTCTGTATGTCGCCGATGCCGTGGATCACAGTCGGTTCCAGACCCTTGAGGACATCATCCTCGGTGACTGACCTTGAAGGGCTAGTCGCCTGATCAGCTCATCGACCGGACAATCGCTGACATCGAGAAGTTGAACCGCACGGTTCCGCTTGACCGCCTGGACGGCATGACTCGTGCCGACACTTTGGTCCCGAGGCTCACTAGCGACAACAAGCTGGAAGGGGCGGCGCTTCAGCTTCGCGATGCCCATGTCGAAGCCATTTGTAGGGCTCTGGAGGGGGCGGGAGTCACCGTCCCTCCCGAGCAAAGGCGATGGAATGCCCTCAAGACTCGCGCTCAGCAGTGATCGACGACGCGCATCTACACTCGCAACAGACGCGAGAGACCAGAGATGAGCTGGAGCGACATAGGAGTGGCGGTTAGCGTCCAGGGGCGTGGTGTGCGAAGGGGCTGAGAGGCCCAAGAGGGAAAGACCACCGCCATCCTTTGAGGAAGCATCACCAACCTCGAGGAGATGACGGTGGCCACACCCAGCATGGACGCGCTGACCTGGTTCCGCAAGCAGGTGGAGGCGGCTGACGCCGACCTGTTGCGGGAAATGATCACGAGCTTCGCCGGGGCCCTGATGAGCACCGAGGTCGACGCCCTCTGCGGCGCCGGCTAGGGCGAGCGGAGCCCGGAGCCGGTGAACTCCCGCAACGGCTTCCGGGAGCGGACCTGGGACACCCGGGTGGGGACCATCGACCTGGCCATCCCCAAGCTCCGCGCCGGCAGCTACTCCCCGGACTGGCTGCTGGAGCCGCGGTGGCGGTCGGAGCGGGCCTTGGTGGCGGTGGCGGCCGAGTGCTACCTGGCGGGGTGTCTCCACCCGCCGGGTCGAGGGGCTGGTCCGGACCCTGGGCATCGAGCGGCTCAGCAAGTCCCAGGTCAGCGCCATGGCCAAGGAGCTGGACCCGATGGTGGAGAGCTTCCGGAACCGGCCGCTGGATCCGGCCGGGTACCCGTACCTGTGGGTGGACGCGCTCACCCAGCGTGTCCGGGAGGAGGGCCAGATCGTCAACCTCTGCGTGGTGGTAGCAACGGGGTGACCACCGACGGCCGGCGGGAGATCCTGGGCGTCGACGTGGTCAGCACCAAGGACGGAGCCGCTTGGACGGCCTTCCTGCGGGGGCTGGTGGCGCGGGGCCTGCACGGGGTGCGGCTGCTCATCTCCGATGCCCACGAGGGCCTGAAGAACGCCATCGCCCCGGTGCTCGACGGGGCCAGCTGGCAGCGCTGTCGGACCCACTTCATGAGGAACCTGCTGAGCCGGGTGCCCAAGTCGGCCCAGGCGGTGGCGGCCACCCTGGTGCGCTCCACCTTCGCCCAGCCGGAACCCCCCTCAGATCACCGACCCAAAGAGGCCCAACCGGCTGTCGATGCGCCACGAGATCCCTCCGTTGCCAATCGGCCGTGCGACCGGATCTTAGGAGCGGTCATAGCGACCGCAGGCGGCTGGAGACGAGCAACGGCTCGATCACCTGGAGGGCAGCTCCTACTAGCTCCGCAGACACCTGGACAAAGTGCACCGCCTGCGTCCAGCCTTTAACCTCCGGGCCGCTGATGGCGAGGCGACCTGAGAGCCGCCGGGAGGCCAGGATGCGGTGCCGCCCCACCCCGCGGACCCGATCGATGAACAGCCAGCCTCGGGATCTGCCATCGACGTCCTGCAAGAGCACCAGACCGTGCCGACCGGCGCAGAGCACACCCCGCGGCATGACCGGGTCGAATTCCTCGTCCCCGAATACGAGCGGCGGCCCCGACGCCGCTCGGGGCGGGAAGCTGGCGGCCAGCTCGGGAACTCGGACCACCAACGACCCGATCGGGTGGATTAGGTGAGCCCAGCGCCCTCGACTATCCCTGCCCATCAGGGCCAAGTCGCCGTCCAGCCGCCAGCGGGGCTCACCCCGGCCTGCCGAAAGGCCGACGCTGGCCGCTGGGGCAGCTGCGCTGGCGCTCGAATCGTGCGCCGCACCCGCGCAGATCAGCCGCAAGTCCGTGAGGGGACTGTCGATGGGGACCCGGCACGTGCCGACCCCCTCGTGGCCACTGCCGTCGATGCCCTCGGCGAAGACCAAGGTGTCTCGTCCCGCGGCCAGGTCGGAGATCCAGAGCATCGTGGGCGGCGCCCAGCGGTCCCGGAACTCAACATATGCCCGCACCAGGGGCTCGGCGCCCGGCTCGACCTGCCACGTCTGGCGGCCGTGATCTTCCCAGGTGTCGGGATGAATGACGACCAGGCTGCGACACGCGACCACCCCAGTGTCCACGGCCCCATCCTATGCCGCTGAGCGGGGGCTCACCACTGACGAAACCCGGCCAGCTTGCCGGACCTCCCCGGGGTGATCCCGGTTAGCGGCTCAACGCCACTCTCGCGAAGCAGAGGGGCCGGGGCGGAGTAGCCTCGGTCTCCTGTTCACCAGGCACGCTGTCGCCCGAGATCACGGCTGTCGTCGCGGACCTGAGGCGCCGGCGTCCTGGGTGCGGGCCTTGCTGGCGGCGAACTCCCTGAGACCCTGTCTAGGGCTGCACGCTCTCGCCATCGCGCCCTAGTGGACGAAGAGCGGCGATGACAACGCCCTCAACGCTGCTGTCAACCGGGGTGTCGTCAGCGCCTAGGACGTCGTTGACCATGAGGAGGATTCCACTCGAGCCGCGGTGAAGGTGGCGGACCACAAGCCGGTCCGAGCCCTCCGGCCCCCCCCCATTGCGCGTGACGACGAACCCCTCGGTAGTGGGGATGCCACGTGTCGCATAGACGAGATCGCCGCCAGCGATGCCTGCATAGGCGAGAAGAGCGGAGTCCGCCACGCGGAGGGCGAAGCAGTGCTGCCCGGAGCCGAGGAAGTCCGGAAGCGGCGGGATGTAGCCGACGACGTTCTCCGGCGCCGTAATGGGCTTGCCCTCAAGAGGGTGGCGGCTGACCAGCGGCACCAAGGCAAGCGCCACGGCGGGGCGGTGCCCGGTGGGATCGGGGACCTCGAGACCGTCTCCGGTGCGCACGAGCCGTTGGAGGTGAAGGAGGGCGCTGACGTGGCGCTGTACCGACCCGGGTGAGCGATGGCCCAACTCTGCTCCGATGGCCCGGATGGTCGGCCGCTTGCCCCGACCCCGGAGTTCGGCGATGGCGCTGAGCACCTCTAGGTCGGCGGGGGTCAGGGTGGGGTGAGCGGTGACGTCGCGGGGCACGGCCTGACCCTAGCGCACCCGGGACGGGCCTATTGCCATCTAGGCGACGGTTTGGTAGGCTTGCCTCATCAGGTGAGAACAAGTAAGCACCGCCCGGAGGCCGGGGCAGGAAGCGGGCCGGGAGACCCACGGAGCATGCCTCGGCTGGCGGTCCTCTCATTCCCTGCTCCCGAGCTCGTCCAGCCGACGACGAACCCCCCGTCGGTGCCCCTGGCTCCAGCTTCCGGGCTCGGCGGATTTCCCCGGGGAGGGGCCTGAGATGCGCTTGAATCGGGCCGACCGTGAGGTGGTGGAGGTCGTCGTCTCGCGACGGAACCTGCTGACCCTGCTGGCGAAGCTGGATGGGTTCCCTCGAGACTCCGCCAGGACGATCCTGCTCCCAGGTGACGAAGATCAACCCACCCTCGTGGTTCGGGCTGAGAGCGACCTGCTCCACTATGGTCGGCGGGGCTTTGGTCCTGGCCCGATGCACCCTGCAACCGAAGCCCACCTGCAGGCCAGACCGGCCGAGGATTCCTCAGTACGCGGGCGTTTGAGCGGCGAGGGAGAGGCGCCTGGAGCCGACCGTCCGTCAGACACCGCTCCGCCGCTTCGCCCCCGCACGCACCGCCGCGGGGTGGACGGCTAAAGGGGCCAATACGGCTAATGGATGCGGAGCGAACACCTCAAAGGAGGATGTCATCGGTGAGTAGACTTCACGCACCCGACGTGTCTCTCGTGGACTCCGGTTCAGCGTCGTCGGATCGAGAGATCGAGGGCGTCGGCTGGCGAATCAGGGTTGGCATCGCGGCCCATCGGTTGATTGCCGGCGTTCTCGAGCAGGGCATTCGTCCTGCCGGTCCGCTGCGGACGGCCCAACTGCTCGAAGGGGCCCGGCGTGCTTGCGGTGACCTTCCAGGCGGGGCCATCGGTCGCGGTCTCGTCCTCGAGGTGGCCTCGTCGGCCGCTTGCTACATCCTACTATTCCTGCCCCCGCCGCCCTGGAGCTTCGAAGGCTCGGAGTTCCCACTGGGCGGTGGAAAGGCCGATCTCGTCTTCAGCAACTCCGTCTCGGGTCGTTGGGTGATCGATGAGGTGAAGACGATGCTCCCCTGGGCCGGGCCGGAGGGCTCCCACGCCAGCCAGATCGACCGTTACCTCCGAGCCGGCGCCGCCCGCTGGGGCCGCCTCTTCATTGGTGTCCGCCTCTGCATGGTCAACCGCCCTACGGCCTCCCTCATCTACCGCGCCGGTGCCGCCGGCCCATCAAAGCTCGACCCGACATGGGAGACAGATTCACTCGATGGCTAAGGTCACCCGCGCTGAGAAGATCGCGGCAGCTCAAGCAATAGCTGCCGCCGCCACACTTGGCGAGGGAGCCACCAGAACCGTTCAGCGGCTAGCGGACTACTTTGACGTCTCTCCGCGCAGTCTGTGGCGCTGGGCAAGAAACCCGCCGCCAACCTCCACCCGTGCCCAAGCGTCGCTAACGCGCGATCAATTGGTGGTCCTCGCCTCGCACTCCGGAAACCGATACGCGGCTTGGGACGAGTTGTACAAGTCCAAGGAGATCGACTACCAGTACCGTCAATTCGCTCGGCGACTTCAGCACACCGACACGGTACTGGCCGCGGCTGTGACCGAGGGTGTGAAGGCCGCCATTGGGAACGGACTATACAACCGGCTGATCGAGAGCTACAGCCCCGGTGAAGTCTTCAGCTTCGACCACACGGAGGTCCCCGTCTTCGTGTGGCCCGGAAGGCCGAAGGACATACCCATGAAAGTTTGGATCTCGCTGCTCACCGACTGGGGCACCGGTTTCATGTTCAGACCCATCTTCACGCAGGGCCTCGGAGGAGTCCGCGCCGACCCGGACACCCGATCGATCATCGCATTAGTCACGGGCGTACTTGTCGGCCAGGAGTTCGATGGACAAGTAGTCGGCGGTATACCCAACCTGTTGGTGTTCGACAATGCCCTCGCCCACCTAGGGGAGGCTGTCAAGGCCGGCCTGCTGGCGTTACCTGTATCCGCACACACCATCCGGCTAGGCTCGCCCTGGGAAAACGGCCCCACGGAGAACAGCATCGGTGTTCTCGAGAAGACGGCTTGGCAGCACTACCCCGGGTATTCGCATCACCTCAGCACTCGCTATGGGCGATCTCCCTGGGCCAACAACGACCTGTACACGCCCGAAGATCTTATGGCCCGCACGGTTAGCGACATCGCGCGTCTCAATCGGACGCCAAGGCTAGCCCGACTCCACGGCATGTCCTCGGCAGAAGCCTGGCAGGCAAGTCCCCGCGTGATCCCGCTGGCACCACGGGAACTCGTCCGCCGAAACTTCCTCGCTGCCCCCCGAAGCCAGCACAAGATTGAGAAGAACGGGGTCAACTTCAAAGGCACCTGGTATCAAGACGGGGCCTTCGAGGGGCGCGTGGGTAGCGGCTGTCGGCTCAGATACCTCCCCAATGACCTGTCCTTCGTCGACGTCTACACGCTCGACGGCGAGTTCTTGTGTACCGCCAAGGCCAGCTATGCTCGCTCGATGACCGACATCCGAGAGGTGGCACGGGGCAGACGCAATCAGCTTGCGCGTGCAGATCGCATCGTCAAGGCGGGCACTAGCCGCGCGGTGCGACTAGCTTCACAGGAGGAGCAAGTCGATGAGTTTCTCGAAGGCCGGCGCCGCCCGGAGCCACCTGACCAGGCACTCGGTGACTGGCTGGCAATGAGTGAAGACCTTGATGACTAACACATTGACGAGTGGAGGCAGGCACCTAGTCCAGCTGCATCTCGCCGGCACGGACTCTGCTGCGATTGTTACAACCGCCCATCTGCGGGAGGTCAAGGGGGGGCTGTCCGGTCTGGCGCGAAGTGGTGGCATAGCCGTGGTCGACGGAGCACCGGGCTTGGGTAAGACCTTTGCCACGGTACTCGCGGCCGAGAGCCTACCTCGACGGTGCTTCTACGTCCCGATGATCGAGCGGCCACGCGGCAAGGAGATGATCGCGAAGATCGTCCACGTAATCAGTGGCGCCGAGCCCCCACCGAGACGGCCGGAGTATGACCTGGTCGATGATACGGTGCGGTTACTCGGTGAGGCGCCAGCAACTCTAGTAGTTGATGAGTCCCAACACCTCCAACGAGGTCCGCTCCGGCAGCTCCGCTATCTCTACGACTGGGTCGGAGCTTCGAACCGCAGCGGCTGCCGGCTCCTCCTCATCCTCGTCGGGGTCGAAGCCTGCCGGACGGTCGAGACCTGCGTCGAGCTAGTGGATCGTCTCAGTAATGGGCATACAACCGCGCAGCTTGGCGAGGATGCTCTCAACGGAGGCGGTCCAGACGAAGGGCTTCGGGTCTTGGTTGCGGTGATCGAGGTAGTCGACGATAG
>Ga0187888_1000345_pt1 | contig 50489 bp, 44 predicted proteins | sample June2016WEW_7_40_FD_132987 | JGI IMG/M metagenome (GOLD analysis project Ga0187888, IMG submission 132987) | Peatland microbial communities from SPRUCE experiment site at the Marcell Experimental Forest, Minnesota, USA - June2016WEW_7_40 | ecosystem: Environmental > Terrestrial > Soil > Wetlands...
CACGCTGGTGCAGTTCAATCCCGCGCTGGTGCCGGCCTGGATGGCCGTGGTCATCATCGGCCGCGAGTTTCTGGTAAGCGGGCTGCGCTCCATTGCCGCTTCCGAAGGTTTTACGATTCAAGCGAGCGAACTCGGCAAGTTTAAGATGCTGGTGCAGATCATTGCCGTGGTGGCCGTGATTCTCGCTCGCCGCTGGCACGAGTGGCCCGTGTTCGGCATTTATATTTTCCCGGTTTACTGGATTGCATGGGTCGCCATCTGGTTCATGGTTCTGCTTTCGCTGGTTTCCGCGCTCGACTACTTCGTGGCCTTCTGGTCGCGAATCGACCGCAAATCGGAAAAGCGGCGGCGCCGGACCTTCGTCCTCGCCCGGCGGAGAAAACGCGATGTCCAAGCTGTCTGAAACGCTGTCTGAAAAGCCGCCTGGGAATCTGACTGCGCGCGAAGTGGCTCGCCCCGCCCCGCTGTCCCCGGAATTTTCTCTCGAGCAGCGCCGGACTCTGCTCCGCATCGCGCACCAGGCGATTCTTTCCGCTCTGGAGCGTCAGCCTCTTCCGGAAGCGCCGCCTTCTCTGGCCGGGCTATCGGATCCACGAGGCGTCTTCACCACTCTTTATCTGCCCGGCGATCTGCACGGCGATCCCCACCGCGAACTTCGGGGATGCGTCGGCTATGCCCTGCCCATCGCGCCTCTGTATCGCGCCGTGGCTGAAACGGCCCGCGCCGCCGCTTTCGAAGATTCCCGTTTCTTGCCGGTGACGAGAGAAGAAGCTCTGGAGCTGGAGGTTTCGCTGAGCGTGCTCTCCCGCCTGTTCCCAATTCACCCCGAGGCAGTGGAAGTCGGGCGCCACGGCCTGGTCATCGCGCATGGCGCTCGACGCGGCCTGCTGTTGCCCCAGGTTTCTGTCGAAAATGGTTGGGACCGGGAAACTTTTCTGGAGCAAACCTGCCGCAAAGCTGGTCTGCCGCTGGATTCCTGGCGCAAGAACGCAACCATCGATGCTTTCACCGCCGAGGTCTTTGCCGACGCCGATGCAGAAGTTCCCTGCTGAATCTGCTTCCACAAATCTCTTCACGGATTCCGCGCTCCACTCCTTCGCGCGCCTGCCCCCACTTGAGTAACTTGTCTTCTCTGCAAGAGGATGTATGCTGAGTCATTGGCCGTTTGATTGCGATGGCAACATCGTGAGGGCAACATGGAACTCGTTATTGTGATCGTCGTACTGGTCGTCGCTGCTGCGATGATTCCCGGCAATTCGAAAATCCATTTCTTTCGCTGAAGCGCGAGGTCGAAGGTTCAAACTAGTTTTGCAAGGCAGCAGTTGCCCTCAGCGGTTAAGAGCCGCAGTTGCCAGTCGTTCTTCTGCCCGAGTCCGTTACGCATACTCCGACCAAAGAAAAAGGGGAGATTCGCTCTCCCCTCGTCCGGCCAAATTGTTTCGTTCTCTTACTCCTGCGCGTCCAGTTCCACCGTGTCGCCCGCGTATACATCTTCCAGCGCGAAGACGACCATGGCGGACGATGCGGTCGGCGTTACGTTCAGAACCACCACTTCTCCCACGGCGCGCCTCGGCAGATCGCCCACATGGATATTCGGACCTTTGGTCCTGGTGAACTGATCGGCCTCAAAAGTCGGCGGCCGCATCTGCGTGTCTTCTGAAGTCTGAGCTTTGAAGGAGAGCGAGTCCACCGGATCTTTCAAGGTGGCTGTGTAGGAACGCACTACGCGGAAATAGTCCCCCACTTTTACGCCCTGGTTCGAACCGAGGTTCATATAAAGTTTCATGCCCGTGCCGAGGAAGCCGTCAAAGTCTTTGCCGAGCACGATCCGTCCACTCAGCTTCCCATTCGCCGGCGCAAACCGGTCGAAATGACCGGGCACGTGGAACGCAACCGGCGGTTTTTCCACGAAAGGCACGACGACATCTCCCGGATTGATGGGATCACAACTGAATTCCACTTGGGCAATGGCGCTGTGACTGCGCGTGTCGACTACCCGCACTCTGCCAATTTCCCCGTAAGGATGTCCCACGGCAGCCAGCATTTTTCTCTGCCCCTGATAGATTTCGTACTTGTTGACGTCCCGCAGTTCGCGGACGACCGAATAGAGTTGTCCCGCCTGATAGCCGCTCCCGGCCAGATAGACCAGTTCCCCGATTTCGAACTTGGTTGAGGTCGGTGTCTCTAGGCCCCCGTTCACGTAGTTCGCGTCGGAAATACGATCCGGGCTGATGAATCCTGCGCAATAAATGTCGGCCGCGGTAGGCGTCTGAAAACGCACGAATGGCACGTTGATCGACGTGTTGACGATACCGGACGCATCCGGCGTGATCGCCGTCGTCGATTGCTGGGCCGCCGCCCAGGTCGCCATCAACATCAAAAGCAATAACAATCCTGTTTTCTTCATGTTACCTCCGACTCCAAACCGCTTAGGGGCTTGCCCCAGCTATCTCTCTCGGAAGACAAGGGTTACAGCCGAAAAGTAACAAGCGCTTGAGGAAGGGTCAAGGTTACGAGGGTGTTTGTCCCCTTGCTCCCAAAGTGTTTCCTGAATCGTTCGGCAATCCTTATGTTGCATCTGCGCTTATAGCCCTGTAATATCGCGCCGTTGTTGAAAACAAATGGCCTTGTCTTCCACTGTCGCGCCCCGTTCCTTGCCTTTGCGCCTGCCTAAGGTCTGCCTTGCGCTGAACGCCGACACTGTCGAAGACATGCTCGCTACTGCCGAGTCCATGGCCCGGGATAACCCATTCATCGAATTCCGTTTGGATTACCTGAAGCAGCCTCTCGCTGCGCTTCCCAAAATCCATCGTTTTCTTGAAACTCATCAGTACGTCACTGCCATCGGTACCTGCCGCCGTGCCAACAATGGCGGCAAGTTCAAGGGATCGTTGGCTTCTCAACTGGAGGTGCTCACCAAGGCCCATGCCGCGGGCTGTCAGATTGTCGACTTGGAACTCCAGAGCGCACTGAAATCGAAGCCCGCAGCGATTGCGCGCCTGCGCGCCCGCGCCGGACTCATCCTGTCGTTCCATGATTTCCGCGCCACGCGCAACCTCGATAAGACGCTGGAGAAAATGCTGAAAGTCCCGGCCGACTTCTACAAGGTCGTCACCACCGCCACCACGCTCTCCGATAACGTGAGCATGATGAAGTTTCTGCAGACGCAGAGCGGCAAGCATGCGCTGATCGGGTTGTGCATGGGAGAGCAAGGCATCATCAGCCGCGTGCTCAGCGTGCGCGCCGGCAGCGCTTTCACCTTTGGCGCGGTCAGCGCCGATCTCAAAACCGCACCCGGTCAGGTCAGCGCCGGCGATCTGCGCAGCATCTACCGCATCGACCAGGTCGACGCCGCCACTCGCGTCTATGGAGTCGCCGGCGATCCCATCGAACATTCGCTCTCGCCCGTCATCATGAACACGGCGCTGCGCCGCGAGAACGTGAACGGCGTTTATCTTCCGCTCCACGCCAAAACGCTCAAGGATCTCATCGACTGCGTGCGCGGGATTCCCCTCCACGGCCTCAGCATCACCATGCCATACAAGCAGGCCATCCTTCCGTATCTCGACAACACCGACGCGTACACTACCAGGATCGGCGCCTGCAATACCGTCGTCCGCGGACAGGAGGGCAAGCTTTACGGCTTCAATACCGACGCCGCCGGCGTCGTCCGTCCCCTCGAACAACGTCTCTCCATCCAGAACGCCAAGGTTCTCGTGCTCGGCGCCGGAGGCGCGGCCCGTGCCGCAGTCTTCGGACTCAAAGAGCGCGGCGCTGAAGTCTGGATACTCAATCGCACTGCCGTCAAAGCTCAGAAGCTCGCCCGCCAGGCCAAAGCGCGCGCCATCAAACGCGCCGACCTCCGCAAGATCGCCTTCGACGTCATCATCAACGCCACTCCGGTTGGCATGGGGAACACGCGCGACTGCCCGCTCAAAGACGAGGAGATTCAAGCCCGCGTCGTCTTCGACATGGTGTACGACCCGGTCGAGACGCACCTGCTGCAGATCGCGCGCGCCAAGGGAATCGCCGTTATCCCCGGAGTCGAGATGTTTGTGCAACAAGCCGCCCGCCAGTTTGAAATCTGGACCGGCAAGCCCGCTCCCGCCGGCGATATGCTGCGCGCGGTTACGATTACTCTGCAGGCCCGCGCCGCCGCCCAAAAGCAGCAGAAATCCTGAGGCAACTGACGCACATCCCAGATGAGTCATCGTGAACCTCGGGGAACGCTCAGGAATCCAGCCCCAGAGGGGCGACCGAGCTTAGCCCAGCGATTCATCGCTGCGGAAAGTGGAACCATCGATTCAAGTCCCGTAGGGACGACCGAAGTTCTCACGCACACCCTTTAGGGCCGCTCATCGAATCTCGATTCTTGACTTGCTTTGAAAGGGCGCGCCTTCAGGCGCGCCGCGAGCCCCGCCAACTACCCCCGGCTTTAGCCGCGCTTTGGGAAGGGCACGGCTTTAGCCGTGCCGTAAGAGCAATTAAGAGACGGGCTTTAGCCCCTGAGGGCCACGGCTTTAGCCACACCTTGGGAAGGGCACGGCTTCAGCCGTGCCGTAAGAGCAATTAAGAGACGGGCTTTAGCCCCTGAGGGCCACGGCTTTAGCCACACTTTGGGAAGGGCACGGCTTCAGCCGTGCCGTAAGAGCAATTAAGAGACGGGCTTTAGCCCCTGAGGGCCACGGCTTTAGCCGCGCTTTGGGAAGGGCACGGCTTCAGCCGTGCCGTAAGAGCAATTAAGAGACGGGCTTTAGCCCCTGAGGGCCACGGCGGCTGGCCCAGCCTTCCAATGGCACATCCACAATGTGGGTGCCCCACTCATCGCGTTTTGTGCGATGAGTGGGAGGCAGTCCGATCGCACCATAGGACCCGAATCTTGAGTTCTGACTTTGCCTTGAAGGTGCGCGTTCAGCCGCCGAGGCCAACCGCGCCCCGCACCACAGATTCCTCCGCAATCGATCCATCCCCCCAACCCAACCAGCCCCAAATTGGTCTATGTATCTTTAGTCGAGACTGGTAGATAATGATCCCGACCGAGGGGGCCATGGGGAATTTTACGCCCATGGCCCTTTTTTGTTGGATGGTGTAGCAGCAGAGATTCGTGGAAGGGCACGGCTTTAGCCGTGCCGTAAGAGCAATTAAAACACGGGCTTTAGCCCCTGAGGGCTATGCGACGACGGCCGTGCCCCAGCCGCTGAAACGTGGAGCGATGTCCCAACTCAACCTCAAGCCGACGCAGGCCGCGGTCAGGAACTACTACGCCGCCCTCCACCGACTCGGCCAGCTTCACATCGACCACGAGATGGCCGTCCGCAGCGCCTTCCAAGACCTGCTCTCCACCTGCGGACGCAAGCTCAAGCTCACCCTCAGTCCCGAATTTGAGATCAAACGCAAGCACTCGTCCATTCGCGTAGACGGCGCTCTGCTCGATGAGTTCAAGCTCGCCCACGGTTTCTGGGAAGCCAAGGACGAAAAAGACGATCTCGACCGTGAAATCAAGTCCAAGCTCGACAAAGGCTATCCCCGCGACAACATCATCTTCCAGGCTCCCAATCGCGCCGTCCTCTACCAGTCCGGCACTCGCATACTCGACGCCGACATCTCCAATCCCGAGAACCAGATCGTCAACCAGTTTTTCGACTACAAAGCTCCCCACATCGAGGAGTGGGAACAAGCCGTCAGCGAATTCTCCGACCGCATCCCCGAACTCTCCGACGCCGTTAAGAAGATCATCGACGAAGAGCGCCGCCGCAATCCCGAGTTCGTCCGCAGCTTCAACGACTTCTACGCTCTCTGCCGTCAGGCCATCAATCCCAATCTCTCCGAAGACGCCGTCGAACGCATGTTGATCCAGCACCTGCTGACTGAACGCATCTTCGCGAGGATCTTCGACAACCCCGACTTCACCCGCCGCAACGTCGTCGCTGCCGAAATCGAAAAAGTCATTGTCGAACTGACCAAGCGGGCCTTCAACCGAAACGAATTCCTGCGCCCGCTCGACCGCTTCTACAAGGCCATCGAAACCAGCGCGGAAAACACCGCTGGCTTCAACGAAAAGCAGCACTTCCTCAATAAAGTCTACGAACGTTTCTTCCAGGGCTATTCGCCGAAAGAAGCCGACACCCACGGCATCGTCTACACTCCGCAGCCCATCGTCAATTTCATGGTGCGCAGCGTGGAAGAAATTCTGCAAAAAGAATTCGGACGCTCCCTCGGCGATAAAGGCGTACACAAGCGCCATAGAGTGGCGGGCTATTAAGCCAGACGCCCAACACAACTGGATTTCCGGAGGGGTGGTTGGCTTCGAAGCACTCCTTCCATTGGCGCCAGCGCGACGGAGCCGGAGTTCCGAGTCCCCTTCCGCAGTTTTCGGGACATACTGCCTTGGAGTCTCTACGAACCGGGATGAGACCGTTTATGACTTCTCACAGGGTTCCCTCTCCGACAAGGTACGCGCATTCTTGCAGGCTTACGGCATCGAGGTGCTTCGGTACGCTCAGGCAAGAAGACCTAAAAATGTTGACGAATTCCTAAACTAGGAGGGCGTGAAATGGAGCGAAACCTTAAAGAAAAAACTGGTGTCCGGGACGACAACCGAGTTCGATAGCGCCCGGATTCGAGAATCAGCCTATCGGCCTTTCTGCAAGCAGTTCTTGTACTACGATTCGCTAGCCATCGACCGTCCAGCAGCGTTCGCCGACATATTTCCAACCCCGAAGCGTCAGCAGCAGAACGTGGTCATTTGCTCGCCAAGCGTGGGTGCCCGCGCGCGGTACTGGTGCTTCAGTGCAAACGCAGTCCCGAACCTCAACCTTGTCTCGATCGATGCGACTCAGTGCTTCCCCTTCTACACTTACGCCGAAGACGGCACCAACCGCCGCGAGAACATCACCGACTGGGCCCTCGATCAATTCCGCTCCCACTACCACGACCCGTCCATCACCAAGTGGGACATCTTCCACTACATCTACGCCGTCCTGCACCACCCCGAATACCGCGAGCGCTACGCCGCCAATCTCCGCCGCGAACTCCCGCGCATTCCGCTTGCCCCTGTGTCCTCTGTGCCCCCTGTGGTTAAAGATTCGGACGTTTTCCGCCAGCTAGTAAAAGCCGGTCAGCGCCTAGTCGAAATCCACGTTCGCTACGAGCAGCAGCCGGAATACCAGCTCACCAAAAGAGAAAAAGCCGGAGAAAAGCTGAACTGGCGCGTCACCAGAATGCGCTTGAGCAAAGACAAGGCCACCCTCATTTACAACGATTTCCTCACCCTCTCCGAAATCCCGAAGGAAGCCTACGACTACCGCCTCGGCAACCGCTCCGCCCTCGAATGGGTGATCGATCAATATCAGGTCTCAACCGACAAACGCAGCGGCATCACTAACGATCCGAATCGCGAAGATGATCCGCAATATATCGTGCGTTTGATAGGTCAAATCATTACCGTCAGCCTCGAAACAGTTAGAATCGTTAAAGAATTACCAGCGTTGCGAATTCCAGAAGCTGCAGGAGGTGACCATGTCAGTTGAATTTGTGATCCGAACCGCTGACCTTCGCCAAGCGATAGGCCAACTCAAAGCAAACCGCGGAAAGTACAGCGAGAGCGACTTCGTCGACATCCTGGTATCGGAAAGCGTCGCTATATTTCGCGCGGTCGGCACTGAATCGGAGGCGCCAGTCAATGGCAAAATCCCCGGCCCGGTACGCGTTCCGTTAAGCACACTGGGGCAGATCAGCGAGGCCGTAACCACCTTCAAGGCGAAAGAGCTGCTCTTTCACTGTGAGCCGGGCGCCATCAAAGTTGGAACTTGGTCGGTTAAGAACGACGACATCAAGGTGGGCACGATCCCAGACCGTCGTTTGAACTTACCGATCGATATTTCTGTCCTCGACACGCTCGCATTGGCGAAGATACTTACACGCCGCGAGATCAACGAAGAAGGCATGCGAGCGCGGGTTGACGAAGCACTGAAGACGCGACAGTTCGCTGTTGCCGATGCACTCGCCGCCTTGCAAACCCTCGAAATAACAGAACGGCAACTTCAAAGCCTCGTCGATGCTCACGTAACGGGCGCGGCCGAACGGCTGCGGAAATTTCTTCGAGTTGCGTAGGCGATTCGGCTGGTGCTGGAATTCGAGCCTCCAAGGCCACCCTTTTTTCATCACAAAAGTCCTGTGCGCGCCATCACAGACTTCCAACTCAGCCCGTGCGAGAATGTCGACTGATTGGGGCAACTCCGAGGAGTACCCGTCAACCAAGACGGACCTCGAAGCTGCCCCAAACCATTTTCGGAGGCATTTGTGCAGCTAAGTCCTTATTCCGGAATATTTTCCATATAAGTCCTTTAAACTCAAAGATTTTGTGGGAATTTTTCCCTAAGCCTATGATTCTTATAGATCGTAAATTTAAAAAAATCGCGAGGTACCACACGCATCGGCCCTTGTGGGAGGTAGGGGGTGCGGTTGACAGCTAATAAGTCGTTATTATTGAGTACTTTGCCTATAAGTCATTATTCTAGAATACTTTGGCTGGAGTACCTCGGCAACTCGATGATTCTAAAATACCTAGCTGGGGGGTGGGGGGGGTAGGGGGGGTGGGGGTACCGGCACTAACTAGTGAACTTTATCAACTAGCAAATAGCCGAAAAAAGCCGGGACAGTCGCAGAAAAACAAAGAAAAAAGACTTGAGGAGATCCGTTCCCAGACAGAGTCCAGCTGCTCGCCATCTTAAGGATTTCCCGACGCACTGGAAAGACGCCGACACATCCTGGAAGAAGCCAAGGCGAAGCACGCGAAGCTGCAATGAAACCGGAATTCTTCTTCTTGTCTATCGAGACGACGCAATTATGACTGGAGACATGGAAAGGCAGTTTTTCCACAATTTCCTTGGCCAACGAGGCAGCGAGACGGATTGCTGCAAAGGCCCTGCTAGCGCGCCAAAATCGCTTTCGTAGCAAATTGAGACGCTCGGCGATGCATTTATCACAAGAAAGGTTGCAAATAACTCCGACCCGCAGTAATATGCCTTTGGACGCAGTTTTTCGCGTTCACCTTGTCTCAAAAACCAAATCTTCCAGGTAGAAACGCAGCCCTAGCCTTAAATGAAAATCTAAAGGGGTGCCCAAGGCCCCGGTGCAATTCGGAGAGAATGCATGTCGTGGTACGCGTACTGCCTCACGGAACACCCGACCCTTGCTAACGGTGTTCGCGCCCGTCGTCCGTTCCTGCTGGATGGAATTCAAGGTGTGAACTCTGCTCCCGTCATGAGCTACCCGAGCGGAGAGTTCGCGGTGATTGTCAGCGAATTCGACCGCGCGACCTCCAAACTCGACGAAAAGTCGGTTCTGGAGCATGCCCGCGTGGTCAGCCAGAGCTTCCGAACCGCCACCGTCCTGCCCTTCCGCTTCGGAACGATTTTCGACACCGAAGATGCCATCCGCCAAGCCGTTCGATCCAACCGCCGCACTTTCTGTGAGAGCGTGGCCCGGCTTCGTGGCAAGTCCGAAATGCGCATCAAGCTGATGGTCCGCGACGGTTCCCTCCACGGCGCTATGGAAGAGATTGTCCTGCCCGATACCGTCGGCCGCGAGTACCTTACCAAGCTCCGCGAAAAGGCGTCTCGTGAGCGCGAACGCCAGACCAAAGCCCGCGCTCTCTCCGTCCAGGTGCACAAGCTCTTCAACCCCCTCGAGGAAGAAGTCAGCTGCAAGAAGGTCAATGCCGACGGAATGCTGCTCGATATCGCTCACCTCATCGACACCAAGTCAATCGAGAAATATCAGAACCGCTACCCCACAGCCGCCAAGCAACTCAAGAATTGCGAGCTGGTCGTGACCGGTCCCTGGCCGCCCTACCATTTCCTGCCCGGGAAGGTGCGCACCGTCGCCAGCGACAGCTAGAAATCTGTGCCCATTTGTCCCAAACTCCCGGTCCGAGGGGGTTTGGCCTTTTCCGGGGAACTTGGAACTTCTCCCCGCAACTCCGCCCAGAACTTCTGCCAATGTGCAGTTTTGTGCATCCCGCCGCAACATTGTCCGATGATTCGCCACCCGTTCTGCCGCCTAAGGGATTCACCCTAAAATCTTGATTTTGAAGATGTTCCCAAAATGGGCCTCGGCCTCGCCCCCAGTTACCATTTTGGTTCCGCAAATGCTTATTTCCATGGCAGATGAAGAGGCCGCACCCGTTGGAACAACTTCACTCTCGATGTTCTCGACATCTCACTCTGTCCGTTTCGGGTTCCCGGAGCGGCGTCAAATTAAGCTTCCTCTGATTCCCGCCACTTAGCCTCTTTGAAAAAGGTGGCCCCGAAAGGGGCCGCTTTTTTTGTTTCTCCCGGTCCTGTACACTCGCGGTTTCCAATGAATTCTAAAAGAGCCGCTTTCCTCCGCATTCTTCTGTTACTGGCTGCCATCCTTGGGCAGAAACTGCTGAACGCTCAAGAGCCGCCCGCCGCACCCGACGATCTCCTCCTCGCCACCATGGAAAAGGAGCTGCATCGCGGCCAGTCCGAGCTTGCCAAGCAGGATCCGGCCCCCTACTTCACCAGCTACAATGTGACCGATGGCGAGTCGCTGGTCATCCTTAGTGCGCAGGGTGGCATCCTCAGCTCAACTCGCGCGCGACGCCGCGACGCCGACGTCAGCATGCGCATCGGCGCCCCAGCTCTCGATAACACCCATGATCATGATAAGGAACGCTCCTCCGGCATCACTTCCGGCCAGCTTCCCCAGCGGGACGACCCCGACGCCATCGCCCGCGTCCTCTGGCGCCTGACCTACGAGCAGTACCGCAAGGCCCGCCAGGCCTATATCAACGTTAAGACCAAGACCGCCGTCCGGGCCAAGGACGAGGACGACTCGCCCGACTTCTCCGAGGAGAAGCCCTCGACTTACATCGAGAAAACTCCGTCGCCTGCGTTTCCCGAGCAAAAGGTTTGGGAAGAACTCGCACGCCGCTATTCCGCTTCCTTCCGCCAGTATCCCAAGGTCGAAGAGTCCAGGGTTTTTCTTTTTGCCGAGAGGAGCCACAGTTACCTGGTCTCGACCGAAGGCACGAAGATCGTCACCGCCGATGCCATCTTCCGCATCATGATCCAGGCCGAAACCCGCGCCGATGACGGCATGCAACTGATGCGCGTCGAAACCTTCCAGTTTTCCGACCCGTCAAAAGTTCCCTCCGAAGCGGAAGTGGCGGCGAGCGCGCAAAAAATGGCCAGCGATTTAAGCGCGTTGCGCGCGGCTCCGCTCGCCGAGCCCTACAGTGGTCCCGCGTTGCTTTCCGGCCGCGCGGCCGCCGTTTTCTTTCATGAAGTGCTCGGCCATCGTGTCGAAGGACAGCGCCAGAGAGGCCGCGACGAAGGCCAGACCTTCACCAAAAAGGTCAACGAAAAGATCCTGCCCGAGTTCCTCAGCGTCACCGACGATCCCACGCTGCATACCATCGCCGGCACCGAACTGTCGGGCTTTTATCGCTTCGACGACGAAGGCATCCCCGCCGCGCGCGTTGAGGTGGTCAAAGATGGCATCCTGAAGAATTTTCTGATGGGACGATTGCCCGTGAAGAACTTCAGCAACTCGAACGGGCACGGCCGCGCCCAGTCCGGACTGATGCCTGTCGGCCGCCAGGGCAATCTGATCGTTTCTTCCTCGAAAACGATTCCCGACGCCCAACTGCGCTCCCGCTTCATCGAAGAAATCAAGAAGCAGGGCAAGCCCTACGGCCTCTACTTCGAAGACATCCAGGGCGGATTCACCCTGACCTCGCGCGATCTGCCGCAATCGTTCCAGGTGTTGCCCGTCATGGTCTGGCGCGTGTATGCCGATGGGCGTCCCGATGAACTCGTCCGCGGCGTCGACATCGTCGGCACCCCGCTCACCGTGTTGACCGAGATCGTCGCCACCGGAGACACCACCAGCGTCTTCAACGGCATTTGCAGAGCCGAATCCGGGAGCGTTCCTGTATCCGCAGCCGCTCCGGCCATTCTGTTTTCCGAGATGGAAGTCCAGAAACGAAAGTACGGCGACACACGTCCTCCTATTCTTCCGCCCCCGCCCGGCGCAACCGACGACAAAGGAGGCAAACAATGACGCGGCACAAATTGAGTAGTCAAGTCTTGTCGATGTCACGCACGGTTTTGGGTGGCGCAGCGCTGAAGCGCTGCGGCAAATGGTTCGTATTCACACCCGCCTTTAGCCGCTGCGGTGAGACTGCTGAGAAGGTGGTTTCCATCCGGAAGGCACGACCGCAGCGGCTAAAGCCGCGTTCACAGCAATGCCGTAATCGCAGCGCTGAAGCGCTGCGCCACCCAAAATCAAGTCCTACATGGAGCCTGCTATTTGCGGTGATCTCTTCCACGATCCTGCTCTGCGGCCTTTCAACTTCCGCCCGCGCTGCTAATTCCGATTCCGGCGATGTCGTCCTCCGCGCTCTTCGCGAAGAAATGGAGCGTTCCAAAACCCAACTGAAACTCGAGAATGTGCCGGCGCCGTATTACATCGAATACCGTGTCACCGAGATTGACCAGCTCGAAGCGAGCGCCGTTTTCGGCGCCCTGCGCAACCAGCAGCATAATCACGGCCGCCTCTTGCGCGTCGTAGCCCGCGTCGGCGACTACAAGCAGGACAGCTTCTTCGGCACCGGAGAAGGCATCATCGACCTGGTTCCATCCGACGACGACGTCTTTGCCATCCGCCACCGCATCTGGCTCGCCACCGATCGCGCTTACAAGGCAGCCACCGAAGCGCTGTCCGCCAAGCAAGCGGCTCTGAAGCAGTTGAAAGTCGATGAGCCCGTCGACGATTTCGCCAAAGCCGCGCCCGTCGAAGCCGTCGAGCTTCTCGCCCATTTTTCTTCGACCGACTTCACTTCATGGCTTCATCTCCTCGAAGAGGCTTCCGCCCTATATCGCAGCGACAAAGAACTGGAGAACTTCGAATCCGGGCTGCGCTTCACCGTCGAAAACCGTTACTTCCTGAACTCCGAGGGCACGGTTGCCCGCTCCGGTCACGCGCACTACGTCATCTCCATCGCGGGCTCAACCCAGGCTTCCGACGGCATGTTGCTGCGACGGTCGCACGCGGACCAGGGGAACGATCTCAAAGAGCTCCCCACCCGCGAAGAATTTCTGAAGACCACTGCCCGGCTCCGCGACACGCTGAAATTGCTGCGTGACGCTCCGGTCGTCGACGAGGAATACCGCGGCCCGGTCCTGTTCTCGAACGATGCCGCCGCCAGCGTCGTCACCGAACTGGTGGAGCCGAATGTTCTCGGTAAGAAGCCCCAGCTCGGTGAGAATGCCCGCACCACAGGGAAATGGTCCAGCAGCTACAAAGCCCGCGTGCTGCCCGATTTCATCAATGTGTTCGACGACCCGACGATTTCCACCGTTTCCGGCCAGCCCCTGTTCGGCAACTACACTCTCGATGACGAAGGCGTGAAAGCCGAGCGCGTCTCTCTCATCGAGAAAGGACAGCTCGTCTCCTACCTCATCGGACGCCAGCCGATTCGCGACTTCCCCGCTTCGAACGGTCACGGGCGCGCCGCCGCCACAGCTGCGCCTGCGCCTCATCCCGGCAATCTGGTTTTGCAATCGACCGATCCCCAGCCTGATGCCGGCCTCAAAGCAAAGTTGATCGACCTCTGCCGGCAGCGCGACTTACCCTACGGACTCTACGTGGAAACCATGGGGCCAAAGCTCGAGCCTCGGCTCCTCTATCGGATCTGGACCAAAGACGCGCATGAAGAACTCGTTCGCGGCGGCGTCTTCGAAGATCTCGACGTCCGCTCCCTGCGCAGCGATCTCATCGCCGCCGGAACCGTGCCCGCGGTCGAGGACCGCTCCGAGCCCGTCTGGTTCAGCGTCGCCAGCCCTGCGCTTTTGTTCGACGAGCTCCAGGTCAAGCGGTCACAAGCCGCCAAGCAGAAACTTCCTGAGTACCCTGCGCCCGCGCTCGGTCAGGCCGCGAATAAGCCATGATTTTCTTTTCCTGTAGAGACCGGGCTTGCCCCGTCTTCGCTGCGGGAGACGCGGCAAGCCGCGTCTCTTTATGGGAAATGTGATTGGATTGAAAATGAGAACCCTCATAATGAGAATGCTCAACTTGAAAGCTCCGATCTGCGCCTTCCTGCTCTCCGTCAGCTTTGCTGCGTGGCCGCAGACTCCGCCGTCCACGCCCGCTTTTTCCAAGGAACTGCGCGATCAGTTGCAGGCCCTGCGCGACGCCGCCCTCACCAGCGACTACGCCTGGCATCAGCTCGAGCACCTGACCGAGAACATCGGTCCGCGCCCCGCCGGATCGCCGCAAGCTCAGGCCGCCGCCGAATACGTGGCCGCCGAGATGCGCAAACTCGGTCTCGATGTTCACCTGGAGCCGGCGCTCGTCTCCCACTGGATTCGCGGCGAGGAAAAAGCCCAACTAGTCGAATATCCCGGCCAGGCGCCGGAGACAACCCAGCGCATCGTTCTTGCCACCATCAGCGGCAGCTCTGCGACTCCCGCCGAAGGCATCACGGCGGAGGTCGTCGTCGTCCACAACTTCGACGAACTCACCGCTCTCGGCCGCGAAAAAGTTGCCGGCAAAATTGTTCTCTTCGACGTTCCTTACGACGAGCGCAAAGCCCTCGCTGGCATGGCATTCGAAGCTTACAGCGAAGCCGTTGTCTATCGCGCGCGCGGCGCCAAGGCTGCCACTGAACTTGGCGCCGTCGCCTCTCTCATTCGCTCCGTCGGAGGAGCCGACTATCGCCTGCCGCACACCGGTTACAGCATTCCCGCCGGAATTCCAGCCGCCGCTCTCGCCGCGGAAGATGCCGACCTGGTCGAGCACCTCGCCTCCCAGGGCCGCGTTCGCATGCGCCTCACGCTCACTCCGCAAAGCCTTCCCGACGCCACCGGCTACAACGTCGTCGCCGATCTGAAGGGCAGCGAGCATCCCGAGCAGATCGTCGTCGTCTCCGGTCACCTCGATTCCTGGGACCTCGGTCGCGGCGCCATCGACGACGGCGCGGGTGTCGTCATCTCCATGGCCGCCGCCGAGCTTCTCCAGCGTCTGCATATCCGCCCGCGCCGGACGCTGCGTGTCATTGCCTGGATGGACGAGGAAAATGGCGGCGGCGGAAACAAGGCCTATGCCAAAGCTCACGCCGCGGAATTTGCCAACCACATCGTCGCCATCGAGAGCGACTCCGGAGCTGGCCACCCACTCGGCTTCTATTTGAAGATGCCGCCCGCTGCCATCGCCCAGTTGCAGCCGCTCGTCAACATCCTGCGCCCCGTCGGCTCAACCGTTTTCCGCTCGACTGAACACAGTCCCGGCTCCGACATTGATCCACTGGTGGAAGCCGGCGTCCCCGGCATCGGCATCATCCAGGACGGCCGCAAATATTTCGACTACCACCACACCGCCGCCGATACGCTCGACAAAGTCGATCCGCGGGAATTGCAGGAAAACGCCGCCGCCATGGCCGTCATGGGATACGCCCTCGCCAGCATGCCCGAGCCGCTGCCGCGATAGGGATAGAAATCAGAAGGAAAATTGCAGACTTCTAACTTCTGCAATTGCTTCCCTCCAGTTGACGCCCGATCTCTCCCGCGCTTAGGATACTTGTTCGACTTCATGTGGAATGGGCTCCCGTGAGGCGCGACTTTTGCTTTCTGGCAGGCAGCAATCATGGATAAGAAGAAACTAGAGACGTTCCGAAAAAGACTCGAAACCCGGCGCCAGGAACTGCGCCACATGGTTGTCCGCAATCAGCAGGACGGTCGTACCGCCGACGATGAGGCCACTCAGGACGTCGCCGACCGCGCCGCCAGTTCCTACAACAAGGAATTCCTCTTCAGCCAGAGCAACAACGACCGCCAGTTGCTCAACATGGTCGATGGCGCTCTCGCCCGCATCCGCGAAGGCAGCTTCGGAGAATGCGTCTCCTGCGGCAAAGAGATCAACGCCAAGCGCCTTGAAGCCGTGCCCTGGACTCGCCATTGCATCGCGTGCCAGGAAAAAGCAGAGAAGGGCTTGCTAGAAACCACTCAATAGTCTTAAGCGCTCGGCAGAATGAGCCAGAGTGCTTTTCTGCGTATCTTTGTGTCGCGCATGGTGTCGTTCGTGGTCTCCTCCTGACTTTTGACAGCGCGCGCTTGAGAGCCAAAGCGCAAAACCACAAAGGCTGTCCGGGCGAAGAACGTTGTTACAATCAACCAAGCAGTATTCCGCTCTTCCTGTGGTTCCTGAACAAGCGCACATGCAGCCGTTTGACGAACATTTCGAGGTGGTGGTGGTGGGCGCTGGCCATGCCGGATGCGAAGCCGCGATGGCTGCCGCTCGCATGGGGCTGAAGACCGCTCTCTATACGTTGAACGTCGATCTGATCGCGCAGATGTCGTGTAACCCGGCCATCGGCGGCATCGCGAAGGGGCACCTGGTGCGCGAAGTGGATGCTCTTGGCGGCATCATGGGCGAAATCACGGACGCGGTCGGAATCCAATTCCGCCTGCTCAACACTTCGCGTGGACCCGCCGTCTGGTCACCGAGGGCGCAGTGCGACAAGCAGGCCTACCGCCTGAGGATGCGCGAAGTGCTTGAGTCGCAGGCGAATCTGAAGATCAAGCAGGCGGAGGTGTCGGATGTGATTCTGGAGTCGTTGGTCGAGGGTCGGTGGTCGTTCGCGGGTTCGGATGGGAATTGTCATTCCGAGCGAAGCGAGGAATTTGCATTGACCGACGACCAACGACTAGCGACCAACGACGCTCCTCGCATCATCCGCGGCATCCTGCTGCGCGATGGCCGCCGCGTCTCCGCCGAAGCGGTCATCATCACCACGGGGACTTTTCTGAACGGGCTGATCCATTGCGGCGAGCAGCAGTATCCCGCGGGACGTTCGGGAGAACCGGCAGCGGTTCTGCTGGGCGAAGCGCTCAAGAAGCTTGGCCTGCGCGGATGCCGGCTGAAGACCGGGACGCCGCCGCGTCTCGACGGGCGCACCATTGACTGGTCGCGCTTCGAGCGGCAGCCGGGCGACTTGGATCCAACTCCATTCAGCTTTCGCACCCGGCGTGTTGTCCATCACGACTCGCAGGTGCCCTGCTACATCGCGTTTACCACCGAAGAAACGCATCGCATCATTCGCGAGAACGTGCATCGCTCGCCGATGTACAGCGGGCAGATTCACTCGACGGGACCACGGTACTGTCCGTCGATTGAAGACAAGATCGTCAAGTTCCCGGACAAACTGACGCACCAACTCTTTTTGGAACCCGAGGGCCTGAATACCCACGAGATTTATGTCAACGGCATGAGCACTTCACTGCCGATTGATGTGCAACTGGCGATCCTCAAGTCGATTCCGGGGCTTGAGGCGGCCGAGATGATGCGGCCTGGTTACGCCATTGAGTATGACTCGATCGATCCCACGGAACTCAAGCGCACGCTGGAAACGAAAAAAATTGACGGCCTGTTTCTCGCCGGGCAGATCAATGGGACGTCAGGGTACGAAGAAGCGGCGTGCCAGGGAATTATGGCCGGAATCAACGCCGCACTGAAAGTGAAGAAAGAGTCTCCCCTGGTGCTCGATCGCACGGAAGCGTACACCGCCATTCTTATCGACGACCTGATTTCGAAAGGCACCAATGAGCCCTACCGGATGTTCACCTCGCGTGCGGAGTTCCGCTTACACCTCCGGATCGACAACGCCGACCGCCGCCTAACTCCGCACGGCCGCCGCGTTGGGCTGATCTCGGATGAAGCATGGTCGGAGTTCGAGGCGAAACAGCGGCGGCTGGAGGAAGTGAAGCAAGCGCTGGAGAGGACGAAGCTGACGGGAGCGATGGCAGAGCAGATCGAGCGGGCTGGTGCCGCTGCTGGCGATCTGTCTTCCGCTCTGGGGCAGCCTTTGGCGCAACTGCTGAAGCGGCCGCAGATTGCCATCGAGCAACTGGCGGCGGTTCTCAGGGATCTCGGGCCTAGGTTTTTTGAAAGAGACTTCTCGGCGAACGCGGCGTCCTCTGCGGTTGATCTTTCTGCGGTTGATTCTGCTGCGGTTGATTCTGCTGCGGTCGATTCCGCTCCGATTCATCTTTCGTCTGAAATCCGCAACGAGCTCAAGTCCGTCGAAACTGAAATTAAGTATGCCGGATACCTCGACCAGCAGCAGCGGGCCATCGAACGCCTGAAGAAGGCCGAGCAGCGCCGCATTCCGGATTGGTTCGATTACCGGGCGATCAGCGGGTTGTCGCGCGAAATGCAGGAGAAGCTCGGAAAAGTCGTTCCGCAGACGCTAGGCCAGGCCTCGCGCATTCCGGGCGTGACACCGGCCGCCGTCTCCCTGATCAACGTATATATCGAGATCCAGGCGCGACGCCGCGAACAGGCCACGGCTCTGTAGCCCGCCGGCCCGCTCGAAAGCGGAGAATGAGAACACCGTCTCGCCGATTTCAGGAGTCTTGTGAAGGTCAGCGAATCGTGATCAGCGGCTTGGCAGTCGTCCGCACTTCGCCGATTTCGGCGGCGGGAACGCCGGCATCCTGCAGCGCGCGAGTGAGCGTGCCGGCGTCTTCGGCGGAAACCGAGATCAACAGGCCTCCGGCGGTTTGTGGGTCGAAGAGAAGCGTGCGGATATCGGCGGGAACCGACGGATCGTAGCCGACCATGCATTCGGCAAAGTCACGATTCGCTTTGAGTCCTCCGGGAATGTAGCCGGCGTGGATGCAATCAAGCGCGCCTTCGAGCACAGGGATGCTGGCGGATTGGAAGACGAGGCTCACGTTCGATGCCAGCGCCATTTCGCGAGCGTGGCCGATCAGGCCGAAGCCGGTGATGTCGGTGAGGGCATGCACGGCAAAGGCGTCGTTAGTCCCGACACTCCGGCCTGTGATTATCTCGGCCGCCGCCTTATTCAGCGTTGTCATCGACTTCACCGCGGCGTCGATCCACTCCTGCTTCGCAATGCCTTTTTTGATCGCGGTCGAAATGACCCCCGTGCCTAGCGCCTTGGTGAACAGCAACCGGTCGCCGGGTTGCGCACCCTGATTGGCCAGCACGCGCTTGGGATGAATCACTCCGGTGACCGAATATCCAAATTTCGTTTCTTCATCGCGGATGCTGTGGCCGCCCACCACCGTACATCCGGCCTCGATCATCTTTGACAAGCCGCCGGCAAGAATGCGCTCCAGAATTTCGAGATCGCCTTTCTCGGGAAAGCAGACGAGCGCGAGCGAAGTCAGCGGCTTTCCTCCCATGGCGTAGACGTCGCTGAGCGCATTGGTCGCGGCGATCTGGCCGAAGGTGTAGGGATCGTCCACGATGGGCGTGAAAAAATCCACCGTCTGCACCAGCGCCGTCTCGGGCGTGAGCAGATACACGCCGGCGTCGTCGGCGTGATCGAAGCCGACTAGCACATTGGGGTCCTGTTGCCGGGCTAATTTCCCAAGCACCGTGTCCAGCGCCGCCGGACTCAGCTTGGACGCTCAACCCGCGGCTTTGACGGACTCCGTGAGACGGAATGGTTTTACGTCAGGCACGAGGCCATTGTAACGGAGGGGCCAAGAGCCGGTTACGGGCCAGTTTCCTCGCGCAAAAAGTCATTTCCTTCTGGTACCCTGCATACACCTATGTGCCTTCAACAGAGCCTATTTCTCCTAGTCGCCATAGCGGGTTCCGTCTTCGCCCAAAACATCAAGCCAGTTGCCGACCGCCTCGCCGCGCAGAACGCTCTTTTCGAAGAGCAGTACGAGTCCGATCTCCGCAGCTTTCCCGAGCGCGCTACCGCTTTCGGCGACTACCGCTACAATGACAAGCTCGCCGAGTACTCACTCAACGCTCTCCTCCAGCGCCACAAGACCAACCAGGACTTTCTTGCCCGGCTTGAAGCTATCCCCAGCACTGGCTTCTCCGACCAGGACCAGCTCTCTCACGACCTCCTGGTTCGTGTCCTCAAGCAGCGCATCGCCGACTTCAACCTCAAAGAGTACGAGATGCCCATCAACCAGCAAAATGGCATCCATACCAGCCTCGCCGATCTGCCGCTGTCCGTCCCGCTCGACTCGGTCAAGCACTACGAGGATTACATCGCACGTCTTCACCAGATCCCACGCGTCCTCAGCCAGACCACCGAAGTCCTTCGCGCTGGCATGAAGGACAAGCTCATGCCCGTCCGATTTCTGCTGGAGAAGCTCCCCGTCCAGTGCCAGGGCATCATCGACGACGACCCATTTCTGATCCCGACAAGAAAATATCCTGCGAGCATCTCTCCCGAAGACCAGAAGCGCTTGACCCAGCAGATCACGGACGCTATCAACATCGATGTCATCCCCGCGTATAAGACTTTCGCCGCCTTTCTGCATACCGAATACGCGCCCGAAGGCCGTACCACTCTCTCGATCACCTCTCTGCCAGATGGACAGAAGCGCTACGAAAACGACATCTATGCGCGGACGACTACCCGCATGACGCCGGACGAGATTCATCAGCTCGGCCTCCGCGAGATCGACCGTATCCAGGCTGAGATGACTGCTATCGCCAAAAAGGAGGGCTTCGCCGACCTCGCCTCTTTCCGGGCATCTCTCAAAACCAATCCCAAATACATTCCCACCTCGTCGGAGCAGATCCTCGACGATTTCCGCCACTATATAGCGCAGATGGAGCCGAAACTTCCGCAGCTCTTCACTCTTCTTCCGAAGTCACCGGTCACGGTCGAAGCCATACCCGCCTTCCAGTCCGCTGCTGCCACCCACTACGTCACCGGCACGCCGGACGGCAAGCGCCCCGGCCGCGTCGTCGTTGCCACCTCCGACTTCGCGCAGCGCTCGCTCATCGACGACGAAGCCATCGCCTACCACGAGGGCATCCCCGGACATCACATGCAGCTATCGGTGCAGCAGCAGCTTACCGGGTTGCCGAAGTTCCGACTTCATAGCCTCGGCTTCAACGCGTACATCGAAGGCTGGGCCCTCTACGCAGAGCAACTCGGCAAAGAGGTCGGCTTCTACCAGGATCCCGTCTCCGATTACGGCCGCCTCTCGTCCGAACTCTTTCGCGCCGTGCGTCTGGTCGTCGACACCGGAATCCATTCGAAAGGATGGACCCGCGAGCAAGTCGTGGATTTCTTCCGCAAGTCCGGAGCTGTTGACGAACCCACCATCCAGTCCGAGACCGATCGCTACATCGCGTGGCCCGCACAAGCCCTCAGTTACAAACTGGGCCAGCTCAAGATCCGCGAACTCCGCGAACGCGCTCAGAAAGAATTAGGGCCCAGTTTTGACATCCGCAGCTTCCACGACGAGATGCTCAACGGAGGAACCCTCCCCCTTGATCTTCTTGACGTCCGCACGGACAAGTGGATTGCACAACAGAAATCAAGGTGACGGCTACACGAAAACTGCCCCGCTGCCGAAGAGGCCAGAGGAGCGTTTCTGTTTCTGCAATCTGACTTCTTACTTTACCGTGACCTGCGTGATCTGCAGATCCGGATAGGCGTGGTTCCACTGGGCGGAGATGTTCTCAAAGGTCAGGCGGAAAGGTTTGCTCTGGCCGGGCGGGAGCGGCGACAGGTTGAGGTCCACGGCTTCGTCGTACGGTCCACCGGTGCGCAGAACGCGGATGGGAAGTTCTTCGCGCTGGGCCGTCTGTCCCATGTCGTCCTTGAACGTGACCTGAACCACCGCGTGGATGACCGTCTTATCGCCGGTGTTGGTGATGACGCCATCGAGATAGCTGACCGTTGCGCCAACAAAATTCTGCGCGGCACTTGTCTTCAGGTCCGAGAATTTCAGGTTGGCGGCATACGCTGGAGGTGCAGCGGGCTTTTTCTGCTCAGCGCGGAAAATCAGCGCGAGGATGCCGACGACAATCCCTACGATGATGATCCCGATGAGGATGGGCCGCAGGCTGGAATCTTGCCGCTCCGTCGTGGGATTTAGGTTCGGCTGGATCAGGCCATCCATGGCGGGATTGTACTACCGCGGGCTGCTTATGAATGCGAGCTTATGCATGCGAACTACCGGGGTCCGCCGGATGATGCTTTCGTTGCGTTCCCCGATGGCCGCGAATCGGTAACACGGTAGTTGTTGTATTCAATCGTCAGCGTAGCGCGCCCGCCGAGCCGGATGTAGCTTACAGACTCGTTGCGCCGGGGAAGCCAGAAATCTTGCACCTTCATGTACTCGTGATGAATTTCGCTTTTCTTCGTCCAGAATGAAGGATTCTGGGCCGGCTCGGCGTCAATCCGGGTCACGGCGAAATCGGTTCCATCGACCCACACTTTGCCGCGATAGACGTACTTGCTTCTCACCTTCGGGTAAACGGCGAGCACGTATTGGCTGCCCTGGCCCGAAGAACTAACGCCCGAGGATTCGAAGCCGATCAGCGCGAAGTCGTAGTTGTTGCGGCTCAGCATTGTGCGGGCGCGCATTTCCGGCTCGGCGGCTTCTTTTTCGCTTTCCAACAACCTTTTGAACACGCGCTCGATAACCAGCTTCGATCCCGTTTGGGAGATGACTTTAAAGCTCTTGGTGGAAGGACTGTCATAAGTCGCCTCCACGGTCATTTCGGCGTCGCGATCGCCCGGGAATCCGCGATAGGAAAGGCGATACACGCGGGTGGATTCGTAGTGGCGCAGAGCCTGTGCCCGCTCTTTATCTTTGCGGATGAGATTGTCCACGACCTGGCCGACGGAGAGTGGCGCCGTGGTGATAGAAGGCGGGAGCGGGCTGGGATCGGCGCCGGCTCCGAACGCGCCAACCAGTGTGGCCGCCAGCAAAATGCTTCTAAAGCGCGAGCACATTTTCAACGCTTTGGCGGCATGAGTAAACTCATGCCTTTCCCTTTCGCAGCGAAGTTTGAGTTCTTCCGCAGCCTGTGAATGCATGCCCTGATACGAACCGTACTTGTACCACGGGCTGCTAGCTGCGGAATCACCCGTTCCATTGCCGGTTACCGGTCATAGTGCAGCAGCGAGAACACGTCGTACTTCGCCAGTTTCTCGCGCCCTCTCAGGAAGTCGAGTTCGACCACAAACGCCAGTCCTGCAATCTGTGCGCCTAGGCCGCTGGCCAATTCCGCAGTGGCGACGGCCGTTCCGCCGGTAGCCAGCAGGTCGTCCACGATCAGAACGCGCTGACCTTTTCTGATGGCATCTTTGTGGACCTCCAGCGCGTTGCTGCCATATTCCAGCTCGTAGCTGACCTTCACCGTTTCGGCGGGCAGCTTCCCCAGCTTGCGGACAGGGACGAATCCCGCATTCAGCCGGTAGGCGAGCGCCGGACCAAAGATAAATCCGCGGGCCTCCATGCCGAGCACCAAGTCAATCTCTTTGCCGATATAGTTTTCCGAGAGCGCGTCAATTAACCGCGCGAAGCCGACTTTGTCCTTGAGCAACGTGGTGATGTCGTAGAACAGGATACCTTTCTTCGGGAAGTCGGGCACCTCCCGGATCAGCTTTTTCAACCCGTCGCAATCTACTGGCTTGGTCGACATCTTTAAATCAAGCTCCTCGAACTTGAAATGAATTGAGTCCCGCGACCGGCTCGGCCTCAGATACTTCTACATCATCTATGCGCGCCGCGCGCGGACCTTCACGCAACCGCGAATGGAGCCCGGCCAACTGCTCGCGCGTGCCCATGGCCAGCACCTCGACGCTGCCATCGTGATTGTTACGCACCCACCCGGCAATGCGGAGAATTTGCGCCTCCCGCTCGACAAACCAGCGGAAGCCAACGCCCTGGACACGTCCGCGCACGAGAAAACGGCGGGCCTGAACTGAAGATTGCGCGCTGGAAACCATGAGATCGATTGCAGAAGTCAGAAGTCAGATTGCAGAAGTAAAATCCCGAGATTTCAGAGACCTTCCGATGCCCAGGGGCGGTCACTTCTTCAATCTGACTTCTTACTTCTGACTTTCACTGCGCTCGTGACAAATACGTTCCCTCTGCCGTGTCCACCTTAATCTTCTCGCCTTCGTTGATGAACGGCGGCACCTGCACGATGAGGCCGGTTTCGGTCTTGGCCGGCTTGGTCACGCTCGATGCGGTCGCGCTCTTCAGGCCGGGCTCGACTTCCGTCACGGTCAACACCACGGTCTGCGGCAACTCGATACCCACGGCCTTGCCATCAAAGAACTCGACCTTGATCTGGAGGTTCGATGTCAGGTAATCCACCGCGTCACCCAGCGTGTCGCGGGTCAGGTGGGTCTGCTCGTAATTTTCGGTGTCCATGAAGTAGTAGCTGTCGCCATCGGCGTACAGGAACTCCATGTTGACCTCATCCACGTTGACTTTCTCGATGGGATCGGGAGATCGAAAACGGTGCTCGAACATGGCGCCGGTGCGCAGGTTGCGCAGCTTTGCCTGGATGAAGGCGCGCAGGTTGCCCGGGGTGCGGTGCTCGACGCTGAACACGGAATGCAAGTCATTGTTGTGCTTGATGATCATGCCGGGACGGAGCTGGGTCGCTGGAATCGACATTGCTGGTTTACATCTCCTTCACTCTGCTAGGAATTCTGGGCAGCGGGGGCAGGCCCAGGGCCACCCGGCGAGCCCGCTTTTGGCTTGCTGGGGTGAAGATTGCCAAGGCTTCCGCCGCACTCGCGATTAACATTTCATTTTACACAGGCAGAGAGGGTTGTGGAAACCGGACCGCTGGGCTATTTGTAAATGGTAATTTGAGCCGTTGGGAGTCGCGCGGTTTTCAATTAGCAATTACAAATCACAAATTACCAATTCAATAATTCGGGTCTAGAATAGAGATGATCGGGAGGTTCATATGCGCATTGGAAAATACGAGAGTTCGGACGGTACGGCCGGCACCGCAATCACTTTTCTGCTGATCGGGCTTGGCGTCGGCGCCGCCCTCGGTCTGTTGCTCGCTCCGAAGAGCGGGCGACAGTTGCGGAAAGATCTGCGGCGCTCCTGCGATGACGCCCTGGAAACCGTCTCTGACTGGACGGACGAAGCGAAAGATCGTTTCGAGAAAGCAGTTGAAAAAGGCGCCGATTTCGCCGACGAACTGCGGACCAAAGCCGAGCCGCTGAGCGATTTGCTGCGCCGCCCGTAAGGTACGGAGTCGGTAGCTGTTGGTCGTTGGCAAACCCGCCGTCCGCGAACGACTGACGACTCTCAGGGCTTATGGTTCGGGCTGAGTTTCGTCCTCAAGCGTGCGCTTCCTTTTGTGCACCTTGCGGATGACAATGCCCACCGAGAACCGGAAGTTGTCCTGCTTCTGCTTGAAACTGCCGGTCTGCAAGTAATCGGCCTTGAACCGCAATGCGAAACGCGGATTGATTTTGTAGTCGGCGCCGACGCCGGCCAACAGCGCCCGGCCGGAGCTGACTTCCGAGAACTCAGTCCCCGCGGCGGTTGCTTGGCCACGCGTGCCCTGATGTCCATACATGAGCTCGCCAAACGGCGTCCAGCGTTCATACTTGCGGCGGGAAAATTGCGCGCCGAAAAGAAAGTTGTACTCTCGAGTGGTCACGTTGAACGTGGGAGACGTGGTCGGGCAGAAGCCGTTCGGCTCTCCGCAGGTGGGAAATGGCGCCGGCACGGCTGTCGGGATCTTTGAGGTTCCGAAGTATTGGCCGCCGTCCACCACGATCCCCAGCCAACTGGTCGCGTTCAGACCCAGAGAAGCGTCCCATCCATCCAACCCCGCCCAGTGTCCGGCATTGAAAAGACCGGCCTCGGCGTACGAACCGCCGCCAAAGAATTCGAAGCGCGGAAACTGCGGCGTCCGCGCGGGGTTCTCCGGCGGAGTTGGAATCGGAGCTGGCGAGGGGAGTGGAGCTGTGGCCGGAACTTGATCTGGAGGCGGAGCTTGAGCGGGAGCCTGCGCCCACGACATCACACACAGCGCAGCCACGCCGGCCAAGACTCCCAGGTATTTCCTCACGATTCCTCCTTGAAATGCAGTTGTGTATCCAACTTGGATGCGTCCGGCAAACTATCGAGTATACCGTGTGTCGCGTTGCGGTTCGCGCAGGCCTGCCGTCGACCCCAGATTGCCGGTGGCGTCACGGTACCAGTCACTCGATACAATGAATGAAATCCATGGAATTAAAGCTGACTGAAACCGAAGTCCGCGTGCTCGGGTCGCTGATCGAGAAGGACATCACCACGCCTGAGTACTATCCGCTGTCGCTGAACGCGTTGGTGAATGCATGCAATCACAAGTCGAATCGAGATCCAGTGATGCATGGAGAGATTTCGAAAACACTTTGAGTGAATCTCACCGCGGAGATGCCGAGGGCGCGGAGAGAAAAAAGAAATTCGTGGTTCCGGCTTCTCGGCGCTCTCTGCGTCTCGGCGGTGAAAGGCTCTTTCCCTACAGTACGCGTTCCTGCGTGTAACCGGCGGCGCCCAGGGCCGAGATGATTTCGGCGATATGGTCGGGGCCGCGGGTTTCCATGGTGATTTCGATTGCGGTCTCACCCAGGCCCACGCCGTGGTAGGCACGGTCGTAGTCCGTCTCGACAATATTGGCGCGATGCTGCGCCAGAATGGATGTAAGACGATTGAGCGCGCCGGGATAGTCGGGCAGGTGAACGCGCAGACGCACGAGACGTCCATCTTTCACCAGGCCGCGCTCGATGATGCGTGAGAGCAGCGTGACGTCGATGTTTCCGCCGCACACGAGCACGGCAACTTTCTTTCCGACCAGAGACAGCTTGCGATTGACCAGTGCCGCGATGGCGGCCGCGCCGGCGCCTTCGGCCAGAGTTTTTTCGCGCTCCAGCAGCAGCAGGATGGCGTTGGCGATTTCTTCTTCTTCGACGGTAACGATGTCGTCCACATACTTCTGAACCAGCGGCAGGGTGCGGTCGCCGGCGCGTCGGACAGCGATGCCATCGGCGATGGTGGAGGCGGCCATGAGCGTCACCGGCTTGCCTTCCGCGACAGCAACTTTCATGGACGGCAGGCGCGAGGGCTGAACCCCGAAGACCTGAATTTTGGGATTCGATTCTTTCAGGGCACAGGCGATGCCGCCAATCAGGCCTCCACCGCCGATCGGGACGACGACGGCTTCGAGATCAGGATGCTGCTGGATGAGCTCCAGGCCGATGGTGCCCTGCCCAGCGATGACGGCGTCGTCATCGAATGCATGCACGAAGGTGAGGTGCTCAGCCTGGCTACGGCGCACCGACTCTTCGTAAGCTTCGTCGTAGTTGGCACCGTGCAGAACCACATCGGCGCCATAACCGCGCGTCGCTGAGACCTTGATGAGAGGCGTGGTCAGGGGCATGCAAATCTGGGCGCGGATGCCGAGTTTGCCGGCGTGGTAAGCCACGCCCTGGGCGTGATTTCCAGCCGAGGCCGCGATCACGCCCTGGGCGCGTTCTTCGGGGCTGAGCGAGAGCAGCTTGTTTAGCGCGCCGCGCTCTTTGAAAGAGCCTGTCCGCTGCAGGTTGTCGAGCTTCAGATAGACCTGGTTAGCGGTAGATTCAGAAAACGTCTCCGAACGCGCGCAGGGCGAAAGGTAAATGGAGTTGCGAATGCGGCGCAAGGCCGATTGGATGTCGTTTAGAGTGATCATTCTCCGACTGCGGCTACGGACGTAAGGATGACAACATCTTACCTGAACGCAAACGAGCGGAGCTAGAGACGCGGCTTGCCCCGTCTCTACAGGCGGCAGAAACTTGCGACGCCCTGATACGAAACGCGAGTTCCCGTCAATGTGTCGGCGCTACACCGAGAAACGAAGGGAGTAGGAGCAACGGTTCCAAGTACAACTTCCGTAATGGCACTTTAGGACAGGGGCTAAGCCCTTCGAAACCTATGCAACCGCGGGAAAGCCCGTCAGAATGGGCTTTTAGAGGAGCTCATCTTCTGGGACTCATGCCTATTTCGACCGGTACCGTTCCCGCGCCCGTTCCCGTCCATCGAAAGACGGCTGCGCGCGTTGCATTGTTTGACTTGTCTGAGACGCCTGCACTCCTAATAACGGAGTGTTTCCGGCAATATGGAATCGAAACGGTTTCGATTGCGCGCGAACATGCGGATCGGCTGCAACACGAAAAGTTCGAGGCCTGCGTTTTGCCCCTGAGAGAAACCGCCGGCAGCATCATCGAGCTGGCGCGAGGATCGGCTTCCAACAGCCGGATCATCATTTACGGGCTGGGCGGGACCGCGCAGGATGCCATGCGTTATTCGAAGTTGTGCCTCAACGCGGTGTTCCACGAACCGTTGGAGCGGTCAGCCGCGATGAAGCTGGTGCGCTCGACTCGAATGTTGGTGCTGCACGAATTCCGCCGCTACGTGCGTATCCCGGTCATGACGGAGGTTGGGGTCGTGATGGCCGATGGTGGCCACATAACCGCCACCAGCCAGGAGATCAGTTCGGGGGGAATGTCGCTCAAGGGCTATCACGTGCCCGAACTGGGAAGTCTGGTGGAGGTGTCGTTTTCTTTGCTGACGCTGCCGCGCGTCTGGGTGCGTGGGCAGGTCACGTGGAAGAAGCCCAACAAGAGCTTCGGGATTCGCTTTGACTCTACTGACGAGCGGCGGCAACGGCTGAAAGAGTGGATCGTGGCATATCTGGAAGCGTAGGCCATCCGCTTTCGGCCGTCAGCCGTTAGCCTGCAGTTAAACCTTTCCCGCCCGGCTACAATATCCGCGTGAGTTCTTCTTCCGCCGCGGTTGAGCCTGAGCAGCCCTCGCTTTTGGAAGCGCGCCGATTCTCGCTCGGACAAAGAATTCTTTTGTGGCTCATCAGTTGGGCGAGCTATCTGGCGATTTCGCTGATCGGTCCGACTCTTCGCTATTCAATATCATGGGAAGAGCCGCCTTCGCCGCCCGACGCGATTTACGAAAAACCGGTGATCTACTCTTTCTGGCACCGGGCAGTGTTCGCCAGCGCGTGGTTATGGAAAAATACCGGGATCGCAGTGATGGTGAGCCGCAGCTTTGACGGGGAATACATCGCTCGGACCATTGAAAAACTTGGCTTCGTCGCGGTGCGTGGATCAAGCAGCCGCGGCGGCGCGAAAGCCCTGCTCGGCCTGAGAAGCCAACTGGAACAGGGCAACCTGGTTGTGTTCACGATTGACGGTCCACGCGGACCGAAATACGTGGCCAAGCCGGGCCCGGTGCTGCTGTCGCGTGCCAGCGCTTTGCCGATGGCGGCGTTCTATGTGGCGCTCAGCGATGCGTGGGTGCTGAACACTTGGGATGCGCTGATGATCCCGAAGCCATTTTCGAAGGCGCTGGTGCGCGTCAGCGCCAAGATGCGAGTTCCCGCCGAGGCCGCCGCTGCAGACGTCGATATAAAGACGGATGCGCAGATGGCGGAGTTCCACCGTCAGTTGCAGGCCGCGCTCGAACGCGTCACCCGGTTCGCTGAGGAGCACGTTGCGCGAGTCGGGTCGGCGGAGTTTCCCACCATTAAGAGCTGACGTTTGACTTTGTATCGGGGAGCCCGGTAAATTTGCTGGGCTGCTGTTTTTGCTCTTTCTCAAAAGTAGGTTCGCGCATGATCGTAGGCCGGCGACACGCTGGCGCTATGGGAAGCGGGTGCAAATCCCGCGCTGCCGCGCAACTGTAAGCGAGGAAATCGCAACCGGCCACTGGGGCTGCCAAAGAAGGACACCCTGGGAAGGCCGGCTGTAGCAACTGGATGCTGGCCAAAGCTCATCAGAGCGAAAGCTCACATCCTGACTCGCAAAGCCAGGAGACCGGCGTGAACCGTCGACCACAACCCTTTCGCGTGATAAAGGAGACGTGCATGCGGTTCTCTCGCGTATTCGCTAGCATCTTTTTTCTGTTGTACATTTTTCCGCCCATCGCTTCCGCCGAGATCAAGATCAAAGTTGTCGATCCTCAAGACGCCGTCGTCGCTGGCGCCGAGGTGCAATTGCTCAAGTTGGGGAAGCCCGTTCCCGCAGCCGTGCAAAGCACGTCCGCCGAGGGGCTCGTGACCTTTCGCGAGGCCGCATCCAGCTCTTATCGCGTCCAGGTGTTGGCTCCGGGCTTCGCGGCAGAGATGGTGCCGGTGGACCTATCCCCAACCGCCGAAGTCATGACCATCAAGCTCCGCCTGGCGACGGCAGCGGAAACCGTCGTCGTGACCGCGACCCGCACGCCAGTTCCGAGCCAGGCTGCGGGCGCCGACGTTGAAACCCTGAGCAGCGGGCAGTTGGAAGTGATGCAGCCGATTGCCGCGGACGACACACTGCGTTTCCTGCCGGGCGCGGTCGTGAATACGGCCGGGCAACGCGGCGGAATCTCGGCTCTCTTTGTTCGCGGCGGCGAGTCCACTTACAACAAGGTGATTGTCGATGGGGTGGCCATCGATAACGCGGGGGAAACGTTTGACTTTGGCACCCTGCCCTTGGCGCAAGCGGATCGCCTGGAATTTGTGCGGGGCGCGCAGAGCACTTTGTATGGTTCCGACGCCATGACCAGCGTCGTGCAGGTATGGACGCGCACAGGAAGCACTCCGGTCCCCGAGCTCCGCTTCGGCGCCGATGGAGGAAATTTCGGAACTGCCAATGGCTATGCTTCTCTGGCTGGCGCCCACGGACGCTTCGACTACAACTTCTTTGGCGACCAGTTCAACAGCAACGGGCAGGGCGTAAACGACGCTTACTCGGATTCGCTGCAGGGCGCGAATGTCGGCATGGCAATTACCGATCAGGTTGCGCTGCGGGTGCGAGTCCGCCACTCCAACAGCCATACCGGTGTGCCCGGAGAGTGGGATTTCAACGGCGATCCACTTCTGGTTCCCGATTCCAGCGAATCGTCGCACCAGAATAATATTCTAGGAAGCGTGGAACTCTCTTTCAGCGCACCTTCGGGATGGCAGCACCGCCTCACCGGCTTCGACTCCCTCTATCGTTACACTGATGTAAACCTTAACCCTCCTGCTGGCAGCTATGACAACTATGCGGATCGCTACGACACCCACATCAACCGCGTGGGATTCGAATATCAGGGCGATTACTCGGAGCGAACGTGGGCGCACAGCACCTTTGGATATCGCATCGAAAATGAAAATGGAGTTGTGAAAGACATGAATTCCCCTCCTCCCGCTCCCGGGCAGCGTTTGGATCAGGATGCCTATCTGCAACAGCAGTTCACTCTCGGCAGGCTCTCAGCCATCGCGGGCGGTCGTTTCGTTCACAGCAGCGCATACGGCAATACGGGCGTGCCGCGGGTTGCACTGACTCTGGTGGCGTTACGCGGCGGCCAATTGTTTTCTGGAACGCGCCTGCGTTTTTCCTATGCCACTGGATTCATGGAACCCGCCCTCTACGAGACTTTTGGCTATGCTGCATATGGCTACGCCCCGAACCACGACCTGTTGCCGGAGCGCACGCGAGCTTTTGAAGCGGGCTTCGAGCAAAGACTGTTTGCGGGCCGCTGGGCCCTGAACGCAACCTATTTCAATAATCTCTTCCATGACCAGATTGAGGCCATACCCAATCCGACGGGCGAGTACCAGTTTTTCAACCTGGAGCGATCTTTCGCTCACGGCGCCGAATTTGAGCTGCAAGGAAGGATTCGCTCGAGATTTTCGCTGACCACCGCCTACACCTATACCTCGACTCAGATACTCGAAAATCCGACGTGCACGCAGGCAATTCCTTGTAGTTTTCCCTATGCTCCGGGAGATCCCTTGCTCCGCCGCCCCAAGCATTCGGCAACGACACTCCTCAGTTATCTGGGAACGCGCTGGGGCGCAAATCTCGGTGGAAGCTTCGTGGGCAGGCGCCCCGACGATGCTTTCCTGAGCTTCCCGAACAACTTCTACCATGCGGCCGGCTACGCGCGCGTCGATCTGGGCGGGTGGTATGCGATCAATTCGCGAATTACGGCGTACGCGAATGTCGCGAACGCGCTCAACGATCACTACAACGAAGTGGTGGGATATCCCTCGCTGACGGCAAACTTTCGCGCGGGCGTAAGGTTTCGGATCGGCGGAGAGTAGAAACGCCCCATCGTCCGGCGGCTTTTCCCGCGGCGGTTCTTCCCGCCGGATGCTTGCTTTCGCCCGTTGGTCATGGAATCGTGGCCGGTCTACGCGGGCCAGGGTGTCCGCGCCACCTAATGCTGAGCCCCGTTTGTGCCGATAGATACTCCAGAGGCCGGGCTTCGTCCGGTCCCCGTTCCTCATGCCTAAGATTCTGATCGCCGACGACTCTCGCTTCCAAAGACAATTGCTGGCCTCATTCGTGAGTCCGAAAGGCTTTGAGGCAATCTTTGCCGGGGACGCGCTCCAGGCATGGATGGCTGCGCTGCGTTCCGCTCCTCAGTTGATTCTGCTCGATATCAATATGCCCGCAGGCACCGGTATCGAGGTGCTTAAGCGGCTGAGGATGTCCACCAAGACGCAGCACATTCCTGTGATCGTTGTCAGCGGCGAAGAGAATCCCGCGACCGAATCGATGGTGCGGAGTCTCGGGGCAGTAGACTTTCTGCGCAAACCGGTGGAACAGGAACAGCTTTGTGCTGCCGTGGATCGCGCCCTGCACCCCGTCCCCCACACCGGCTAGCGCCGGCTGCCCGCAGTTTCTCTGGGTTCGCTTTCCGAGCGGAGGTCGTCGCCCTCAACGGACATTTTCGCCTGCGCGGGCTTGGCTCCTCCGTTATAGCGGTCGCGCACGGCCACGAGCTTTTCGACCTCCTTTTCGCCCAGCGGTTGCGCGTTGCCAAGCAGGTGCGCGACCAGCGCGATCTTCGCGAAGTGCTCCACCGTTTCCATTTTCATGTAGGCACTCTCCAGCGAGGACCCAAACGTCACGACCCCGTGATTCGCCATCAGAATGGCGTCATGGTGCGGAATCAGGGGCTCAAGAGCATCAGTCAACTCGGGCGTGCCCGGCGTGCCGTAGCGGGCCAGCGGAATCGAGCCCAGTCCGACAACAACCTCGCATACCAGCGGCCGGTTCAGATCGTAACCGGAAGCGGCAAACCCGGTGGCGGTCGGCGGGTGCGCGTGGACGATTCCCCGCACGTCGGGGCGCAGGCGATAAATCAGCAGGTGCATGCCGATCTCGCTCGAAACTCTGCGCTTACCCGCGAGGCGTTTTCCGTCCATGTCCACGATCACCATGTCGGAAGCCCGCATCCTGCCCTTGCTTATGCAGGTGGGAGTCGCCAGCAGGCGCGTTTCGTCGAGACGGACGGACAGGTTCCCGTCGGTGGCTGCAACAAATCTGTTTTCGTGCAGCAGGCGGCCGAACTGCACAATCTCGAGACGATGCTGGCGATCATTGATCCTGGCCATTGAAACCCTGCGCCGTCATGGTACAGCACGTCTCGGAAACCTTACAACCACTAACAGGTCAAAATTTGTAAATAGAAGGCGATCGATTCCGGCAAACGCCGCGGCGGATTGGATCAGGTCGCTAAAAAGTCCCTGATTCGCGCCGGGTTTGCGAAGGGCACGACCGGGGGCCCCCAGCAGGCGCGGGTTTCACCTGCAGGGGTGGAGGACTTCAGTCGTGTCGTAACTGCCTCTGAATAAAGGGCGATTTCGGCCGCGGATCACAAGTTCTTCGGCAACCTGCTTCGGAGACTGTCTTCAAACCCTATAATTTCCTCGATGCTCGTCTCGGACTTCCAGTACGATCTGCCGCCCGAACGCATTGCGCAGGAGCCGTTGGCGGACCGCGCCAGCTCGCGCCTGCTGCACCTTAATCGGCTGAACCTCAATCGGCTGCAAACGAATCGGCTGCCTGGGAGTTGGCAGGATCGGAAGTTTCGCGAATTCCCCAACCTGCTCCGGTCCGACGACCTGCTGGTCGTGAACAATACGCGGGTGTTCCCGGCCCGGCTCTACGGCCACCGGAGCGGACAGCGGGCCCAGCCCCTGAGCCCGCACAATCCGGCGGCGCGAGATTTTCTCCGTGGGCGGATCGAAGTTCTGCTAACCCGCCAGGTGGCGGACGATCCGAATGAGTGGGAGTGCCTGGTAAGGCCCGGGCGGAAGATCGGGATCGGAGAAAAACTCTACTTTAGCTGTTCCTTCGGCGATCCGCCCGAACTGGAAGCCGAGGTCATCGACCGCGGCAGTTTCGGCGAGCGCCGCATCCGGTTCGCCCCGGTCCCCGATTTCTTTGCCCGCGTCGAGCGCATTGGACACGTGCCGCTTCCGCCCTATATCGACCGCGACGACCGGGCAGCGGATCGAGAGCGCTACCAGACCGTATACGCCCAGGCGCCGGGGTCGATGGCAAGATCGGTGGCAGCGCCTACGGCTGGCTTGCACTTCACCCCGGAGATCCTGGAGCAAATTCGCGGGCGCGGGATTGAAATTGCCGAGATCACGTTGCACGTCGGACTGGGCACGTTTCAGCCTGTACGCGTAGAAAAAGTGGAAGATCACAAGCTGCATCGGGAGTGGTACGAGATTCCAGTCGAGGCGGCGCTGGCCATTAATCTGGCCAAAGCCGAGAAGCGCCGCGTGGTGGCCGTGGGCACAACCACCGTCCGCACATTGGAATACGCCGCAGAACGAGCCGGCGGAGATCGCGTAGAGGCCGGGCGAGGCGAGGCGGACGCGTTTATCTATCCGGGCTATCGGTTTCGCATCGTAGACGCGCTGCTGACGAACTTTCATCTGCCGCAATCTACCCTGCTGATGCTGGTGTGCGCGCTGGGCGGAAAGGAGCTCGTGATGGGCGCTTACCGGCACGCGGTCGAGGCAGGGTACCGCTTCTACTCCTATGGAGATTGCATGTTCGTGGACTAGCGGTCTGGCGCTGGTAGCATGGCTATGTATGCATTACCGCGCAGAGTGGATTCAGCGGAGCCGTGCTTTGTTCGTGTGGGCGCCCTCGCGAGCCTGCCCTGAGCGCAGTCGAAAGGTCCAAGCCGGGCGCGGCTCGGCAGCTGCCTGTGGTCACAGCAACTCTGGATTCGCTATGGCTATGATTGCGCTCGTTTCCCTGGGCCTGACCCTCACAGCAGAGGCGCAAAGCAAGGCTGCGCCAGTTGCCCCGCCGGCCGCCAAACCCACCGCCACGCGCGAAGACGCACAGCTTTACCGCAACACCACTTTCGGATTTCGCTATCAGATTCCCTACGGCTGGGTGGATCGCACGCAAGAGATTGGCGCCCAGGACGCGCATAGTGACGCGCCCACTAAAAACGCGCGGGGACAAGATGCCGCCGGTAAAGCAGAAGTCCTGCTCGCCATTTTCGAGCGCCCGCCGCAGGCCACCGGAGACACCATCAACTCCGCGGTCGTGATCGCCTCCGAGAGCGCAGCGTCCTATCCCGGCCTCAAGAAAGCGGAAGACTACCTCGGCCCCCTCACGGAACTCGCGATCGCCAAAGGCTTCAAGGCCGAAGGCGAACCGTATGCGCTGGAAGTTGAGTCGCGGCAACTGCTGCGCGCTGATTTCATCAAGCCGCTCAGCGATAGACTCACCATGCGCCAGTGCACGCTCGTCCTGCTCGCGAAGGGTCGGATCGTATCGCTTACCTTCATCGCCGGCAGCGAAGATGAACTCGACGATCTGATGGACGGGCTCCATTTCAGCCCCGCAAAATCGCCCGCGCGTTAGTGCGAAAACTAGAACTAGAATTCGTTCCCTTTCGTGCGGCGCGCCACACTTCAAACTACGTCCCTAAGAGCAAGAAAAAATGCGGTTTACGGTCTCGATTCCAGCCTTAAAACGTCCGCCATTTATGTTAAAATAGATCAAGCTCTGGTGATAGCTAAATAGCAGAAAATTCAATAAGTTGACCTCACCCGAGCAGTTCTGGAATCATCCCTCCAGGCAGGCGCCCGCTGGGGTGGGGTCCGGCATTCTCCACGGAGCAGAATGGCCACGAAAGAATTGCAAGCCGAACTCGTTGATGGGAAGAGCATCGACGCCAAGAACGACGCCAAGAACAAGAACGGCAAAACCGCCAATGGAGACTACACCGCCGACTCGATCAAAGTCCTCGGCGGCATGGAAGCGGTGCGCAAACGTCCCGCCATGTACATCGGCTCGACCGGCGAACTTGGTCTGCATCATCTGGTGTACGAAGTCGTGGACAACTCCGTCGACGAGGCGCTCGCCGGTTACGCCGATAAGATCGAAGTCACCATCCACCTCGACAACTCCATCACCGTAATCGATAACGGGCGCGGCATTCCCGTCGATAACATGGACATCGACGGCGAGAAGATCTCCGCCGCGCAAGTCGTGATGACCACGCTTCACGCGGGCGGTAAGTTCGACAGCAACTCCTACAAAGTTTCCGGCGGATTGCACGGCGTCGGCGTGAGCTGCGTCAACGCGCTCAGCGAGGAACTCGATCTCGAAATCTGGCGCGACGGTTTTACTTGGGAGCAGACTTACTCCAAGGGCGAGCCCACCGGCAAACTGAAAAAAGCTGGCGCCAGCAAGAAGCGCGGCACCCGCGTTCACTTCCTGCCCGACAGATCTATTTTCACCGCCACCGAATACAATTCCGATACTCTCTCGCAGCGCCTGCGCGAACTCGCGTTCCTGAACAAGGGCCTGCTCATCACGCTCACCGACGAGCGCCAGACAGATTCGAAGACCGGCGAAGCCAAGCACACCGATTTCCGGTACACCGGCGGCATCGCCGAGTTCATCAAGCATCTGAACCGCGGCAAGTCCGTCCTGCACGAAAAGCCGATCTACATGGAAGCGGAGCGCGACGGCGTGGCCATGGAAATCGGCCTCCAGTACAACGACGCCTACTCGGAATCCGTTTTCAGTTTTGCCAATAACATCAACACCGTCGACGGCGGCACCCATCTCTCCGGCTTCCGCACCTCGCTGACCCGCACCATCAACTACGCCGGACAGCAGATGGGCCTGTTCAAAGACGTAAAAGAAAATCTAACCGGAGATGACGTCCGCGAAGGTCTGGTGGCCGTGATCAGCGTCAAGCTGCCCCAGCCCCAGTTCGAAGGCCAGACCAAGGGCAAGCTGAATTCCGACATCGCCGGCATCGTGCAGGCCGTAGTCAATGAAAAGCTGGGAGCATTCTTTGAGCAGAACACCGCCGTGGCCCGCAAGATTATCAACAAAGCGATCGATGCCGCCCGCGCCCGCGAAGCCGCCCGCAAAGCCCGCGACCTGACCCGCCGCAAAGGCGCGCTCGATGGCGGAGGACTCCCCGGCAAACTAGCCGACTGCTCCGAGCGCGACCCCAACCGCTGCGAGCTTTTTCTAGTAGAAGGAGAATCCGCAGGCGGCACCGCCAAACAGGGCCGCGACCGCCGCTTCCAGGCCATCCTCCCGCTCAAGGGAAAAATTCTGAACGTGGAAAAAGCGCGCTACGACAAGATGCTGGCCCACGAAGAAATTCGCGCCATGATCACCGCGCTCGGCACCGGCATTTCGAAAGAAGATTTCGATCCGACAAAAGTACGCTACGGCAAAATCATCCTGATGACCGACGCCGACGTGGACGGCTCGCACATCCGCACCCTGCTGCTGACCTTCTTCTTCCGCCACATGCAGGAACTGATCAAGCGCAACAACGTCTACATAGCGCAGCCGCCGCTATTCGGAATCAAAAAAGGCAAGTCGCACCAGTACATCAAGGACGAGCGCGAATTCGTCAAGGTCATGGTAAAGCGCGCTTCCGAAGGCCTCATCATCCGCTACGGAGAAGGCGCTGCCAAGCTGGAAGGCGCGGCCCTGACCAGGTTCATCACCGTGCTGAACGAGTATCTGGGATTCCTGGACAAGTTAAACAAGCGTATACGGGAAGAAAAGATTACTGCACTGCTGCCCAAGCTCGACCTGGCCAAGCGCGCCGACTTCGAAGGCGACAAAAATACGCCGCCCAAAAAAATCGAGAAGCTCGAAAAAGAACTCAAGCGCCTGCAAAAAGAACTGAAGCTGAAGAGCGTAGAAACCCGCTTCGACGAAGAACACAATCTCTGGGCGCTGATCTTCGTGAACGCGCAGGGTGCCGAGCATATCATCAACTGGGAACTCGCTTCCACCCCGGAATGCCGCCAGCTCATCGCCAAGTTCAAGCAGATCGAGCAGTATCTCGATCCGCCCTTCATGATCGAGAGCGTGGTGAAACCCGCAAAGACGGCAGCCAGCGCCACGGATGAAGATAAAGACAAAGACGAAGAAGAAAATGAGGGGGATAACAATAACGAAGACGAAAACGAAAATCTGAGCGCCGCCGAGTCTAACAACGCAGAAGCCGGGAAGTCCCAGAAGAAATCCGGCAAGCCGCCGGCACTCAAAGGAAGAGCGAAAGAGCCCGAGATCGTCGAGAAGAACACCGCCCGCGAACTTTTCGATTACGTCCTGAACGAAGGCCGCAAAGAGTACACCATCCAGCGCTACAAAGGCCTCGGAGAAATGACCGCCGAGCAGCTCTGGGAAACCACCATGGATCCCGAGCGCCGCACCCTCCTGCAAGTCCGTCTCGAAGACATAGCCGAGTGCGAAACCATCTTCACCACCCTGATGGGCGAAGACGTAGAAGCCCGCAGAAAATTCATCGAAGACAACGCGCTGGACGTGAAGAACCTGGACATCTAGGTTGTGTAGGGCGGACACTCCTGTCCGCCGCTGTTGATCTTGATTGTGTGGGGACGGGCGCCCTCGCCCGTCCAAGCCGAGCAAAGCTCGGCAGATGCCACAGCGGACGGCCGGGTGCCCCACTCATTCGCGCACTTTGCGAATGAGTGGGCGGGAGCACCGCGCTATTCTTCAGGTAGGCACAACCCATCCGTGGAGTAGAGCCTTTGTTATTTTTCATCACAATCAGCTGGTGTCCGCCATCACAGACTCCTAACTCGCGCGATGCGAGAATGGTCTCCTGATGGGCCAGACCCGAAGGTGCGCCCGGTTCGCGAACGCTCTTTGACAATCGTAAGTTGAGGCGAGTATCCGGCGCCACGGAACGGGGGCGACCCTGCGGAAATCCCAAAAAGAAGCGACGATTCAACCCTAAGTTATTGGTTTTCAAAGACTTTAGTTGTAAGTCCTTTAAACCCAAAGATCTAACGGGAATTTCCCCCTAACCCAATGATTCTAATAGCGAGGGGGGCCCCCCCACCTACAACGAGTAGCTAGGGTCAAAATGGGAAACAAAAGAGAAATAATATCCAAGGCAGCGGGGCTCAGGAAGAAGATGAAATCGTCCGCGTCGCACCGTCCGCGCCGTACTTCACCTCCGGATAAGCCCGGTCAAACAAGACCCAAAGCACTCCGATGACGACGAAAACAAGGTAGCTTCCCTCCGGACCAACTGAGCCGCCCGTCAGCCAAACGGGCCCGTGAAAGCTGGAGTTGAGCAAGTGTCCAGGCAGAACCGCCCCGCTGTCGGGAACGGAGTACAGATAGCTCTCGCCCCAATCCCACGCCATGTGAAAGCCGACGGCCCACCACAAATCGCCCGTCCGCCGCAGCGTGAGACATAGGAAGAAGCCAATCAATCCCGCCGCCACGAGGCCCGTTTTCGCTTCACCCGGATTTCCGCCATGGATGGCGCCGAACGAAACCGAAAGCAGTGCCGCCGCCGGCCAGAAATTCATTCCCTTGGTCAGCACCCACTGCGAATATCCGCGCAGCAGAAACTCTTCAAAGAATCCCGTCACCAGGAAAAGCACCGCGTAATACAGCGCGAACTTGACGATGCGTCCCCCGTGCAGATCGAGCGACCCGAAGGTGAAGGCTCCGGCTGCTCGCAACACCAGCATCAGAACCGTGAGCGACGCGATTCCCCACAGCGTCCCTACCCAGAAATTGCGGCCAAACGCTCCGCGTGCCGGAAGCCCAAAGTCGCCGAATGGACGCCCTTCGATCCGCACCATGACAAACCCTGGCAAGATCGCGGCCAGCATCATGCCGGCTTCCATCACCATGCCCCACCACATCGGCCCACCGGCATGAGGATGGACAAAGCGCATGAGCGCGCCTTCGATGAACAGCACGATGCCAGCCATGGCCAGATAAATCAGCCAGCGGGTTCCCGCATACATGCCGTCGGGCCCGACGAAAACTTCGCGAAAAGGCGATTCGCGTCGAGCTTCTGCGAGCATCGATGGCGCCGGGGAAGCGAGCGGCGCGGAGTCCGAGGTGGGCAGCACCGTTGACTGTTCCACAGAGGGCGGAAGCGGATTGGTATCCATTGGTGTCTGGAACATGGTAAAACACTCGGTCTCCCTTGTTGCGGCGATTTCTTCATTCCGATGCTTTCCGCGCCCCGCAATTTGCCGCGGCCGCGCTGCTGCTGGTCTATCTTCTGCAGTGCGTCTGGCTGGTCCGCGTGCAAACGTTGCATGCCTCGCTCCCGGATACCGACCAGGCTCTGCGCATCTACCAGGGCCTCGAACAATGGAACAGCGGCGCCATCGCCGGAGCTCCCGAATCGTTGCGCTCCGAAGCCGCCACCGGCGTGCCTTCTGCGGGGCGCGCCGGCCATCTCAGCGTGCGCGATGGTTACGATCAGGACCGCTCGCCGCTCTACTACCTTGTCGCTGCTGCACCGCTTCTGTTGCGTCCCGGTTCGTGGTTGCCGGAATCGCTCCAGCCGTTGCTGGCCGCGACCCCGTACCTGTTTTTCGGGGTCATGCTCGGAGGCTCGCTCTGGTACATTGCGCGCCGTCTTTATGGCAACGCTGGCGGATATATCGCGCTTGGCCTCTACTGCTTTTCACCGGCCATGATCGTGAACGTGGCCGGAGCGCAGAGTGTGGGAGAAATGGGCGCCGTATGGGGAGCGTTCGGAACCGTTTTCACCGCCATCGCCGTAGCGCACACGCTCTACGCTCCGCGCGAAGTTGTGCTCTGGAACTGGCGACGCATTCTGCTTCTGGGATTGTCTCTGGCACTGGCCGCGGGCAACCAGTTTTCGCTTGGCGTGCTGGCGCTGGTAATTTTGCCGCTCATGTTCTGGGTGGCGCCAGTCCGGCCGCGCGCCGTGCTCGCGATCTGGACCACCGCAGTCGCAGTCGCCGTGGTGCTGTTGTTTGCCGCCTATTTTTTTGAGCCTGCATTGTTCTGGCAAGGAATGCTACACGCGCGCTGGATAAACTTCGAGCCCGCCGCGTTTGGCACGTCCGTCTCCTACCGCCGCGCTTTGCAAACGATCTTCGTCAGCAACCCGCCGCTGACGCTCGCCCTGCCCGTGGCGCTGATCGCATATTTCGGATGGAAGCGCACCCGATATTTCGGCAACACCGCGCCGCTTCTGATCGCGGCGGTGTTGCTCATCCTGGCTCTGGGCGCTCCTAGTTTTCCGGGACAAGGATTCCATCTGACCATGCTCATGTTCCTCTTCGTCTTCGTCAGCGGAGTGTTTGCCGATTTGCTGGAGACTCAGCAAAGCCTGCTCGTTACGGCGGGCCTGTCCGGATTGTTGAGCGCCTCCGCCATCTGGAACCTGTACCAGTTGGCTCGTCTGATATAGCGACGGTCGTCCGCGCCCGTCCCCCGCAAATCTCGCAGGTTAGAATAAGTACTTACCACATTGGCAAGGATCGACTATGAGCACCCCGACCCAAACTCCCACACCGAAGACCATTTACGTAACGCGAACCGGGCTCCCGCTGAGTCTCAAGCTGGAATGGCCTTTCCGGCACGCCACGTCCGGCGCGGACTTTGACGTCTTGCATACTGTGATCACGCTGGAGAATTCTGAAGGCCTGCGCGCGCTTGTGGCCGTGAATCTTTCCGCCACGCTGCGGGAAGTGCTGTCTTCGCTTGAACCGAGAGACACCGAAGGTCCTGTCATCAATGCTTTGCGCAAGGAGGTCGACCACAAGCAGACGGAATTCGTGAAATCCGGCAAGCTGGTGCCGCTGCCGTTCTCCAGCCGCCACTATAGCTTCAAACTCAAGAAGTGGGTTTTCGGCAAGGCCACCGACGAAGAAATCGGCCGCATGATCGAGCGCAAAGTGTACTGGCAGACGCGTCTGGTTGGCGGAGATGTGTGGCTAGGCGACCCGACCGAGGCCCTTTACCTCGATACCACCACCGATCACATCGCCGAAATCGCCACAGGACTCGCGCAGCAGGGACTTTTCACCATGGCCCGGCGCTACGCCACCGCGCTTCCCGCTCTGATGGATCAAAAAGGTCGCTTCGAATCCGAGATGGCCGCAGCCCGCCAGCAGTTGGAAGAAAAACACGCGTTCGAGCGCGGCTAGGTCAGGGCCCCCGGCCCCTAAAGGGGCGTATAATTTCGAGGATTTGCGGTATCGCTAAAGCACCCTGATACGAAACTCATGGCGAATCCAGAGTCGCTGTGATCGCAGCAGTTGCCGGGATGCGCTCGGCTTGGACAGCCGAGGACGGCCGTCCCCACACGATCTTTACCTACCATACGCGGCAAGGGTTCTCCCGTACCATCGGCTGGCCCGGCTTGCAGCGGAATGCGTCACGAAATTCCTTCATGTTCGAGACCACTCCATTCGCCCGATACTTCTCCGGGGAGTGCGGATCCACCGTCGCTCGCAGCCGCTTATTCTCGTCACGCTCGTTCGTGCACCAGCTCTGCCCATAGGCGACGAAGAAGCGCTGCTCCGGTGTCAAACCATCCAGCGGCTCCAGTTTTTGATCTTTCGTGTCTTCCTTCCACGCCAGATACGCCAGCAGCGTCCCGCCAAGATCCGCTAGATCCTCGCCGTTGGTCAGTTTGCCGTTGACTTTGATGTCATCGATGATCGTGTATCCAGAATATTGGTCGACCACGCATTGGGCGCGCTGCTCAAATTGCTTGCGGTCGGCCTCCGTCCACCAGTTGCGCAAATTGCCCTGCGCGTCGAACTGGCTGCCCTCATCGTCAAAGGCATGGGTCAGTTCGTGGCCCATGGTAGCGCCGGTGTCACCATAGTTGGGTGCAGCATCCGACAGCGCGCTGAACAGCGGCGGCTGTAGCACTCCCGCCGGAAAGTTGATGTCGTTTTTCTGCGGATCGTAATACGCATTGACGGTGGGGGGCGTCATGTCCCACTCCTTGCGGTCCACCGGCTTGCCGATTTTTGCGAGCCAGCGGTAAAACTCGAACCAGGAAGCCCGCTCCGAGTTGCCGATTTCATCTCCGCGAACGATCTCCAGCGCGCTGTAGTCTCGCCACGTGTCGGGATAACCGATCTTGTTTGCGATCGTATGCACCTTGGTGAGCGCCTGCTCCTTCGTCGCCGCTCCCATCCACGGCAACGCCTGGATCTCGCTCTGCATGGCCGCTTCGACCTCTTTCACAATTTTCAGTGCTGCCTGCTTCGCCTCCGGACTAAAGTACTTGGCTACATACGCCTGGCCCAGCGCTTCTCCCAGGTCGTTATCCGCGTCATTCGTGCAGCGCTTCCAGCGTGGCGGCAGTTCTTCCCGTCCCCGCAGCGTCCTGCCGTAGAAATTAAAATTTTCTTTCACGAACGCAGCGGAAAGGTCGGTGGCCGCATCGTGCGCAGCGTGCCACCGCAGATACGTTTTCCAGTCTGCCAGGCTTTCTTTTTCGATTTCTTCACTCATGACATGGAAATAGTCCGGTGTCACCACGTTCAACGACCCAAGCGATCCCATGCCGGTTTTTGTGAAATACGTGTTCCAGCCGAAAGCTGGCGCCAGCTTCTGTAGTTCCTCCACGCTCATCTTGTGATAGAGCTTGGACGGATCGCGCCGTTCGACGCGGGTCATCTGACCCTTGGCGAGTGCCGTCTCGATGCGCATCACCGTCGCTGCTTCCGTGGCCGCATCGGCTGGCTTGTCTCCCAGCAGCTCAAACATCTTTGCGGCGTGCGCCACGTAAGCCTGGCGCAGTTCTTCGGACTTGGGATCGTCTTTCAAATAGTAATCGCGATCCGGCAGGCCGAGTCCGCCCTGATCGGCCTCGGCGATCACGTGCGCCGAGTCCTTGAAGTCCTGATTCGAGCGGAAACTGAACAGCGTTCCCTCACCGTAGAGCGACGGCGGAAACTGTGCGGTCGCGGCATATACCGCCAGATCCTGCTTCGAGCTCAGACCCGCGATGCGCTTCAGTTCCGGCAACAAAGGCTTGACTCCAAGCTTCTCGATGGCTGCCTCATCCATGCACGATGCGTAGTAATCGCCGATCTTCTGCGTCAGTGCATCCCGCGCGCCATTCGCTTTCGTGGCTTCTTCCAGAATCGTCCTCAACTGCGCGCGGTTCTCGTCCTCGAGTTTGCCATACGTGCTCCAGCTCGACTGGTCCGGCGGAATCGGGTTTTTTTTTATCCACCCGCCGCATGAGTACGTATAGAAGTCCACGCACGGATCAACGGTTTTATCCATGGCGGAAACATCCAGTACCGGCTCGGAAGAGGAGTGTTGGGCACAGGCAGGCACAGTGGCCAAAAGCACGGCCAGAATCAGAGCGGAGATTTTCCAGTTCATAAAGATTTTTAAGGCGCGAAACTGCTTTCTGAGATTATCGCTTCGTTCAAAACTTATCCAGCGGCACCGACCCGTCGCTGGCGTGCAGCGCCAGGGCCTGCAATGTTTTGTGATCGGCGACGTGGCGCCAAAGACTCCCCTCGCGCTGAGCGATCTTCTGAGACAATACTGTCAGGGTGCAGAGGAGTGTCCGCCCTAACATTTTCTGAGCCAACGCACGCTCTACGTTAGTACATTCCTCATTAGTATCCTCTCTAGCCATAACATCCCTACCTGTTACTCCCTACTTATTACGCCTACATTTCGATCCCCACGTAGCACACGCGGCCTACGATATAGTCGCCGGGGTTCTGACCATCCTCGAGGGCTATTACTTCAATCGGGTAGGCGGGGTTTTGCGGACGCAGGATCAAGTGGGCGTCCGCAGTTTCAACATACTTGATGGTGCAAGTCGCATTTTTACGCACAGCGTATATGTTACTTTCGCCCTTGCGGTAGGGAATCAGCGAATTATAGTGGCGGTCGAGCAGTAGGACGGCGCCAGGCATCGTCCGGGGATACATGCTCATTCCTTCCTTTGTATCCGCCTTGATGATCACAAAGCGTTCCCAGTCGCTGCGGTCGCCTTCCACTTCCTCCCTCAAGCGCTTGAGGAAGCTCTTCTTGAACTTCAGGATCTCCTTGACGTGCATGCTCAGGATCAGCGCCTCGAAGGCTGCGATATGCGGGTCTGCGACCACTACGTTGTCGAATTCGTCCTCGCTTGGCAGGAGGATAGAGGCGCGCTTGTTGACTTCCGTCGGGTCGATAAGATCCAGCACCGAAAGATGCTGTACGTTCAGAACTTTGTCCATGCCTTCCAGGCTGAGCCCGCGCTTGCGGTTCAGGAAGTTGGAGACGTGGGCTTGCCTGAAGCCGGTCTGGTCCGCTAGACGCAAGCCAGTGAGTTCCCCTGCATCAATGCGCTCCCAAAGAATCGTGCGGAGATTTTCTTGAAGCATGCGGAATTTCATCGCTGGAGTATAACACGCTCCAATAGCCAATCGCTATGTTTGACAGAAGTGTAACATCTATAAGGAAATACAGTTCTTGACTTAGTCGTTTTGTAGCTATAGCATAATTTAATTATATGTCTCATAACATACTTATACTGCAGGAAAGGTTGTCAGCCATGATAGAAGTACAATTCCACGAGAACGAAGAAAGAAGCTTCGGTGAGTTCCGTCGGAAGGTACGGTCGGCGGAAGTGCTCTCGGCAGCGATGCAGCGGTTGTTGCAGGCCATTCACTTCAACGGGCGTTTGAGCATCATTATTCAGAACGGGCAGGTGCTCAAGTCCGGCTACGAGGAGGGTTACTTCCGGCAACCGGAGACGGGAATAGCCGCCAAGCTGCAGTAACTGCTTTATCTCCAATTAAATAGCATCACAGGTCATCGTAAGAGAAACGAGCCCTGGGCCAAGAAATCGGCACCAGGGTTTTTTTGTTGGTTTGAGTGTTTTCCATTTCATACGGAGAGGCAATCATGAACTTGATAAGCAGGATGGAAGGCCAGGAAGTCCAAGTCGAACTGAAGTATTGCGAGCGGTGCGGCGGATTGTGGCTGCGTCTGCAGGGAGCCAGCGGAGTGTATTGCGCCAATTGCCGTGTGCGTCTGGCGGCAATGCCAAACCCGGGGGAGGCGCCGCCCCGCAAAGCGCGCCGCCGCAAAGCGCGCGCGCAAGGAAGGGATGTTCAAGAAGAAAACGTTCAGAGCCCGGCCCGGATTGAATATCTGGAGGGCGTGGCCGCGATGGAGGTATGGGCATGACAAGTACACAAACGACGAGCACGCAAGCATGGAGTCTGATGGGGCAGGCAGAACCGCCGCCGTCGATGGTGTTTGGCGAAACGGAGATGGAACTGTGGCCCTACCGCAGGCGCACCGTGGCGCTACTGCGGCGTTATGCCCGGGCCTCGGTCGAGGTGGGAAGGCTGCCGTCGCTGCTGGGACGCGAGTTCTTCCGGTCACGGGTCACGTCATACACGATGAGAAACTTTGAGGACGTGGTGATCTTTGTTGCCGACATGGAGCGGGCGATCGAGAAGTTGAACCCACTGAAAAAAAAGCTGCTGGCTATGAACGTTCTGGAGGAATATACCCTAGACGAGGTTGCGCGGCTGCTCGGTTGTAACCGTAGAATGGTCCAACGGCTCCTACAGGACGCGCTCGACCAACTCTCGAGAATACTGCTAGCGGGGGGTCTGATGGATAAATTGCCTCCGGCGACGAGAGGTCAAAAAACTTGTCAAGAGAGTAAAAATTACAATTTCGAGGTAAGTGACTCAAATAAAGGCGAAAATAAATCTCGGAAATTTGTCCACCTACCCCCCTCTGATTTGATATTCTGAATATAAGAGTCAAAAAAAGAAAAGATTCTGAAGGGCGCGACGCAAATCGTGCCCTTTTTCTATTTAGGCGGGCGGGGCAAAATCAGGAGTCGGTGGCAAAGTCGCTCCTCGAGAAGCTGGGTTGTACGAAGAGTTCCCGGCCATCCGTGGTGGCGAGGACGACGTAAAAGGTGACGTAGAATCAGAATAATTGTAAAACGCAGATTGGGGATGGCGTCGGGAAAGCGGACGGAACGCAGCATGGACATGACCTGGGTCACGGAACGAGTTGCGCTGGGCGGTGGGATATGGAATGCGCGGAACATGGAAGAACTGGCGCAAGCCGGTGTGACCCACGTGCTCAACATGCAGATCGAGTTCGATGACCGGCCGCTCGCGGAGCCGCACGGGATCCGCGTGCTGTGGAATCCAACCGACGATGATTTTTTGCCGAAGCCTCCGGAGCTGCTGAAACGCGGAGTTGATTTTGCGCTGGAAGCACTGGACGACCCGGAGGCGCGGCTTTATGTTCATTGCGCGGCAGGGGTGCACCGGGCGGCGATGATGACGCTGGCGGTATTATGTGCGATGGAGTGGGAAATCGAAGCGGCCATGGTGATGATCGAGACGCGAAGGCCGGTGGTCGACTTCGCGGACGTTTATGTGGAGAGTGTACGGCGATTTCTGGAGTCGCGAGTTGAGAGCGAGCCGCGGAGTTCAGACTAGCAATCGGAATTGAGTTGGGAGGGAATATGCGAAAGGGGCGCCGCTCGGCAGAGCGGCTTTCTTATTGGCCCGAATTGGGGTCGCGCGCGCTCACGAGGAGAGAACAAGAGATGCCCAGATCACTTGCAGACAAGTGTTTCCCGATGGTGGCGAAGGTGGTGATTTCCCTGGCGTTGGTGCTGCTGATCGCGTTGACATTGTCGACCAAGTCGCAGGCACAAGGGCCGGCGCTTACAACGATCAGCGAAGTGCGGTATTCAGACGAGGGGTGGGGAGTCGGCTACAACGGCAACCTTGTAGGCCGTTTCACGAGCAGCAGCTTTACGCTCACGCGGTACGCGCGAGCACAAGACTATTTCTTGAGGAGTTATGACAGCAGCATGCCGCCGAAGTATTCGCGGTATTCGACAGCGCTGCATGTTGACTATCCACTGTGAAAAACATCCAAACGGTGAAATCGAAGAACAGGTGCGCTAAATGAGCGAGAACGATTCGCGTCGAACTCCGTTTGTCCGGTTGCCGTTGCTTCAGTTCATTGATCGAACCCTCGAAGCCGAGCGGAAGGCAACGGAGGCTGAGTTCCGACGGTGCGATGACGCGCTGGAAGCGCAAGTCCGAGCGGAGGACCTGCGCCATGAGGCGGCAGATGCCAGAATCCAAAAGGCGAATGAGGTCCTCGATTACCGCCTGGAAGAGATGAATAATTTCCGCGACCAAATCAACCAGGAGCGTCAGGATTATCTTCGGCGTGAAATGTATGACCGCGAGCACGCTAACTTGGCGGAGCGGGTAAAGAACCTAGAAATTGTGCGCGGGGAACAATCAGGAAGGACCGCAGCCTACGCTTCGATGGTCGGAGTTGTGGTGGTAATGGTGCAGATCGTGTTGCACTTCTGGAAATAAGGAATTACAGAACTCGAATCATCGGGTGACCGGGTGATCCGGTCATCGAAAATCAAGAGCCTCAGTTGACCCGATCAAGAAACACGCTCTAGCAAAGTGGCTGGCGGTACAAGATCGAGAGGAAACGCTGTGACTTTCAAGCATCCAAACGTGCATCGCGAGTTTGTGGAGTACTCCGAGACTCAGAAGTTGCACGTTGTTTCAGTGTATTCAAACCCGTACCGCTGGCAGCGCAGACGAGAAAATTTCCATGATTTTCGGTTTCACATGGAGGCCAGTCCGAACATCGCGCTGCATGTCGTCGAGGTCGCCTTCGGAGATCGGCCGCACGAGGTCACCTGCGCCGACAATCCGCTCGATTTGCAACTGCGGACCGACTCCAGCCTTTGGATCAAGGAATGCGCCATCAATGAGGGCGTGCGCCGCTTCCCGCCCGACTGGCAATACGGTGGTTATGTGGACGGTGACTTCCACTTCACGCGGCATGACTGGGCGCTGGAGGCAATCCACATGCTCCAGCACCACAGCTTTGTTCAGTTGTTCAGCACATATGCCGACCTGACTGGCGAAACGGCAACCAGCCATCTCGGTCACCGCCCTTACCGCATGAGCACGAGCTTTGCATGGAATTACATGCACCAAACTGAATTCCTGAGTTCCCGGAGAGCGCGGCGCGGAGGAACCGATACTTACTACGCCAAGCTCCAACCGTCGAAAGCTTTTCCGTTCGGTCATGCGCCAGGAGCAACCGGAGGCGCGTGGGCGTGGCGCCGGGATGCTTTCGATATGGTGGGTGGGATGCTGGACACCTGTATTTTGGGCAGCGGGGATTGGCACATGGCTTTCGGGTTGGTGCACGCGACGAATGTGGCCGCGGAGATGAAGCGGTGCACGGGGCCTTACGTAGAAGCCGTACTCAATTGGCAAGCGCGTGCCGCGAAATTGGATCGCATCGAAGGCCGCTCGCCGATGGGGTGCATCGACAATTTCGCCGCTCACGCTTTTCACGGCAGCAAAGCGTTGCGCGCTTATGGTGATCGCTGGGCGCTCCTGCAAAAGTGGGACTTCAATCCCGCAACCGACATCGCGCGAGATTACCAAGGATTGTGGCGGTGGACCGGAACCAAACCTGGACTCCGCGATGACGTGGCTCGATATTTCATCGAACGCTCAGAAGACGGCCCGCTACTTCTAGGGGAAGCGCCATTAGTTTGACGCTATCTGAACAACAACAAGCGCACGGCTATGTGGGCTGAAGTAAAGGAGTTTTGTGAGTTCGCTGCTCATAGTGACTTTGCCATGAAAGGCTGCGCGCTAGCCGACCTCTTCACTCCAGTTCTCGAGAGTCTTCTTTACGACCGCCATGAACTGGTCAGCCACGGCGCCATCGACAATGCGATGGTCGTAGCCCAGCGTGAGGTGAACGACAGAACGGATAGCGATGGAATCCGCGCCGTCCTTGTCGGTGATCACTATGGGCTGCTTGGTGATACCACCGACGCCCATGATAGCCACGTTCGGCTGGTTGATGATGGGCAAGCCGAAGACGGCGCCAAACTGGCCGGGGTTGGTGATGGTAAAGGTCGCACCTTCGACGTCAGCCGGCATGAGCTTCTTCGAACGGGCGCGCTCGCCGAGGTCGGTGATGCCGCGCTGCAGTCCGAGGAAGTTGAGTTCATCGGCGTTCTTGAGAACGGGGACGATGAGTCCCCAATCGAGCGCGACGGCAATGCCAGCGTTGACGTGCTTGTGGTAGCGGATATTGTCGCCTTCGAGCGAGCTGTTGACGATCGGATATTGCTGCAGGGCGATGATGGCGGCGCGCACGAAGAACGGCATGAACGTAAGCCGCGCGCCGTAGCGCTGCTCGAAGCCGTTCTTGAGCTTGTTTCGCAAATTGACGACGCGAGTCATATCCACCGCAAACATGCAGTGGACGTGAGCGCTGGTACGGCGCGATTCGATCATGCGTTGCGCGATGATCTTGCGCATTTGGGACATGGGTACAAGGTCGCCTGGAATGACATCCGGCGCAGGGGCTGAGGCTCGACGGGGAGCAGGGCCCGCAACTGGAGCAGCCGTACGGTGCTCGACGAAATCGAGGACATCTTGCTTGGTGACGCGGCCGCCGGTGCCGGTGCCGCTCACTTTTGCGAGATCCACATTGTGCTCGCGGGCGAGTTTGCGGACGAGCGGGGAAGAGCGGA
>Ga0187888_1000353_pt1 | contig 50138 bp, 36 predicted proteins | sample June2016WEW_7_40_FD_132987 | JGI IMG/M metagenome (GOLD analysis project Ga0187888, IMG submission 132987) | Peatland microbial communities from SPRUCE experiment site at the Marcell Experimental Forest, Minnesota, USA - June2016WEW_7_40 | ecosystem: Environmental > Terrestrial > Soil > Wetlands...
CCTTCGCTGCCCAATACGCAATGAGTCCCTCAAAGTGGCCTATTTTGAAGTGCCCATCCCTGGCCGGTTTTCACTGCCCGCTGACACTTGCAGCTCACGCTCAATCCGCATGCGTCGCAACTCCGCCGAGTTCTCCGAGAGCCGCTTGCAGCCGCCCATCGCGACAAGCCTCTTGCCGATGAAGCCGATAAGAAACTCGCCGCCATTGACGAGATAAACCCACTCGATTGCCATGAGGTCGGCCTCGTCATCCTGCTGACTCATGCCCAAGGTAAATCCCACGATGGCGCTGCGATGAAGCGCCAGCATCTGTTCTTGGTGTTCGGGTTGGTAACGAGTGAGTTGTATAGATTTGATGCAATATATCCGGCTGGCCAAACGGCGTCGCCAACCAAGCAGCGAACCCCGGAAAACTTATTGCAGAAAGGCGCCATTCGGCACAAGTGTCTCTTTTTAAACTGCTTGACAGGAGCCATGATTCTGGCCGAGCGAGTTCAGGCGACCGTAGCAGGGGTCACTGATTCAAAACCATTCATTTTTTGGAAGGATTTCTGACCACCAATTTCACCGATTTCACGGATGGGAAATCCGTCGGATCTTATCCGTGCTATCCGTACCACTATATGAAAAAATCGCGCATTCCAACAAGATTTTCCGAATCACCTCCCCGAATGACAAATGACAAATGCTCAATGACAAATTCTCAATTCAGACTCATCCCTTTGCTTGCGGCTTTGCGGCTTTGCGACTTTGCGTTGAAATGTCTTTCATATCCGTGAATTCCGTGAAATCCGTGGTCCATCTCCTTCGGTTGCGGCCCGTCGCGCCGCCAGCTCCTCTGCCGGATACGTCCAGATCTCCGCCAGAGTCGGATGATAATGCGGCATCCCGGCCAGCTCCTCCACCGTCATTCCCTTGCGCATCCCGGCCACGATCTCGTGGATCAGCTCCCCGCCCATCGGCCCCACGCACGCCCCGCCGATGATTTCCCCGCTTCCCGGGTCCGCCAGCAATTTCACAAACCCGTCCTTCGCCTCCATGATCAACGATTTCCCGTGGTCCGCGAATGGATGACTGGCCGCCAGGAACGGCGCGCCCTGCTCCCGCGCCTCCTTTTCCGTCAGCCCAACTGCCGCCACCTGCGGGTCTGTAAAAACCACCCTCGTCAGCAGCCGGTAATCCATCCGCCGCTTCTTCCGCGGATGCGCGATATTGTGCGCCGCGATCTCCCCTTGCTCCACCGCCAGATGCACCATCTCATGCGGCCCCGTGCAATCCCCCGCCGCGTAAATATTCGGCGCGCTGGTCCGCATCTCCGCGTCGGTCACTATCCGGCCCTGCTCCGTCCTCACCCCGGTCTTCTCCAGCCCCAGCCCCGCCGTGTTGGCCCTCCGCCCCGTCGCCACCAGAATCTCCTCCGCCACCACCCGCCGCCTCCGTCCCTGGTGCTCGAAGGCCACCCCCTTGCTGCCTCCCTGCCGGAACGCGCCCGCCAGCCGCGTCGGCGCGAAAACCGCCACCCCTTCCCGCCGCAACACCTGCTCCAGCGCCGCCGCCGCGTCCGCGTCGGACTCCCGCAACAACTGCGCGCTCCGTTGCACGAGCGTCACCTTCACGTCCATCCGGCAAAAAAACTGCGCCAGCTCCACCGCCACCGCCCCGCCCCCCAACACCGCCAGCGAGCGCGGCAGTGCTTCGAGACTAAGCGCCTCGTCGCTCGTCAAAAAACCCGCCTCCGCCAAACCCGGGCACGGCGCCGCCGCCGCCGTTGAACCGGTGCTGATGATGAAATGCCGGGCTGTCAATACTCGCCGTCCGCCCGGCGCCCCTTCCAGCCCCACGCGGTTCCGGTCCAGGAAACGGGCGCGCGCCCGCAGAAAAGCGAACGCCCCTCCGCTCAACTGCCGCCGGCGGTCCTCGGCGAACTCCTTCACCATCGCCCTTTTCCGCGCCATCACCTTCGCAAAATCAAAGCCCGCTTTGGGAATCCGCAGCCCCCACGTCGCCCCCTGCCGCGCCAGATGCAGCACCTCCGCCGCGTAGAGCAGCGCCTTGCTGGGCATGCAGCCGCGCAGGATGCACAGCCCTCCCGCCTCCGCGCCACCCTCTATCACCACCGCCCGCAGCCCCGCCGCCGCCGCCGTCCGCGCCGCCGCGTACCCGGCGCTGCCGCCGCCCAAAACGGCGACATCATATTCGGGAGATTTGCGGCCAGCCGGCAACACCCGCTCATCCTAACCGCACAGCCCCAATCCGCAATGGGAGAATCCGCAATGGGCGAATTGACATCCCCGCGCCCCTGTGCCACTCTGAAACCATGGATACCATCATCTATCCCCGCAGCTGTTACGAAACGATGGACGGCTGGATGTACCTGCCTCGTTACATTGATAAAATCCGCCTGCACCTGGCCGGCAAACTCCACTCCGATTACACCGAAAACCTCGGCAAGGGCTTCGACGCCCTCTGGCTCAAATACGCTGGCCTCACCCACGACCAGATGCTCGCCGTGGTCAAAGACTCCATCACCGACGGCCAGGTCTGCGATTGGGTCCGGCAGCGCGTCAAAAAATCCCCCGCCGATAAAGCCGCCCATCGCGCCGACATGTTGAGCCGTCCCAAAGCCGAGGATGCCAACGCCGTGGCCCGCCTGCAAATGCGCAAGGCAGAAGCCGGCGTCGCCCATCGCGACGACATTCGAACCTTCGTGGACTGCATTGACGCCGACGAAAAAAGAACTTAGAGCGGTTTAACCAATAATACAGCCGCAATATCTCGTCGGATGTCGTTGTGAATCAACGCTTTAATGCAATCTTCAAAAGACTTCTGCGGCTGCGCTTGCCATGAAAATGCCCGAGCCGTTCCATGCCGCATGCGCGAGGTTTTCCAACGCAGACACAGCGCGGCGGAGCCGCCGCCAAAAGTATTGAACCTCCGATTTCTCCAATTTCTCCGTTTTTTGCATCTCACGGATTTCACGGATTTGCCACCTTTGCGGACCTCCCGGATTTCATCCTCGCCATCCGTGGTAGATTCTCTTATAGAACTTTACATGGAGCAAAATGATCAGACCGCGCCGCCGCATTAAAAATTATCTCGCAGTTTGCCTCACTTTGCTCTGGCTGCTTTCGCCGGCTTTTTTCTGCCACGCCCAAACCGCTTCCCAGTCTCCCGTCCTGCCGCGCCACAAAATCCAGGTCAGCGATCCCGCCCTGGCGGGCCGCCTGGTGGCCGGCGGCGCCCGGCTCATCGCCGATTACGGCGCTTTCCAGATCTATGACGCCGACCAGGCGGCCGCCGCGCTGGCCGGTCAGGCCGCCGCGCGCGACAACTATAACCTCATCCTCCTCAACGCCGCCCGGCTCGACACCTCCCTGCCCGAAATCCAGTCCCTGCGCAAAGCCGTGGGTGCTTTCGCCGGAAAGCGATTGCACCTCATTCAATTTGCCGGCCCGCCGCTGCCCGCCTGGCGCGAAGACCTGCTCCAGGCTGGCGCGCAGATCGTGAGCTACATTCCTCTCAACGCCTGCCTCGTCTATGGCGACTCCGCCGCCATCGCCCGCCTCCAGTCCCTGGCCGCCCAATCGCCGCACATCCAGTGGGACGCCGCCTACCGCGATGATTACAAAATTCATCCCGCCGCCAGGAGCCTCGATGCCAAAGGCAACCCGCGCCAGATCGGCACCGAATGGTTTGCCGTTCAGATGGTGGCCGACGCCGGGGCCAATGCCCAGACGTTGCAATTGCTCGACCGCCTCAAGCTGGAACCGTTGCGGCCCAGCTATTTTGTGCTCAACTATCTCAATATCGTGGGCCGGTTCCGCGCGGAGGATTTGGCCCTCATCTCCGGCCAGCCGGAGGTGGTTTCCATCCTGCCGTACTTCACCCCAAGGAAAATGGACGAGCGCCAGGATCAGATTGTCGCGGGGAGCATTTCCGGCGATGTTCCCAGCGGACCGGGGTATCTGGCCTGGCTGCAAAGCAAGGGCTTCACCCAGGCGCAATTCGACGCCTCGGATTTTATCGTGGATTTGGCGGACAGCGGGATTGATAACGGCACCACCTCGCCCAACCATTTCGGCCTCTACATCAACGGCCAAATCGCCAAGACCAACAGCCGCGTCGCTTACAATCGCCTCGAAGGCACTCCAAACCCTCCCAGCACGCTCAAAGGCTGCGATGGCCATGGCAACCTCAACGCCCACATCATCGCCGGCTACGACAACGGAACCAATTTTCCCTTCGAGGACAGTTCCGGCTATCATTATGGCCTGGGAGTCTGCCCCTTTGTGCGCCTCGGTTCTTCCGTTGTTTTTGACCCGGCCGATTTTACGTACCCCAACTACACCACGCTGGAATCCGCCGCCTACCAGAGCGGCGCGCGCATTGACAACAACAGTTGGGGCGGCGAGACCGGAATCTATGATTCCCAAGCCCAGGAATACGACGCCCTGGTGCGCGACGCCGACCCCTCCAAATCCGGCAACCATGAGATGGTCATCGTCTTTGCGGTTGGCAACGATCCGTATCCTGCCAGGCGTGGTCCCCAGCCCAACACGGTGACCACTCCAGGCACGGCCAAGAACGTCATTACTGTCGGCGCGACCGAAGGGGTTCAGGCCTTGGGCGGAACGGACGGCTGCGGATGGCCGGACGCCTACGCCGACGACGCCAATCAGGTCCCCTTTTTCTCGGGCGAGGGGCCTTGCGACGATGGCCGTCACAAACCCGACATCATGGCCCCCGGAACCCACATCAGCGGCGGGGTGATTCAAGCCGATGATCCCGGCCCGGACGGCACGGCGGACTCTTGTTTTACCGACTTTACCAACGACTTTCCCGGTGAGGAATTCGGGGTCTGCGGCGGCGTCGCCCCCGATCTGTTCTTCCCGGCGGGACAGCAGTTTTACACCACCTCCACCGGCACCAGCCATTCCACCCCGTGCGTCTCCGGTGGATGCGCCCTGCTGCGCCAGTACTTCATTAATGAGGGCTTGCCTCCGCCCAGCCCGGCCATGACCAAGGCATACCTGATGAACTCTGCCCGCTACCTCACCGGCAGCGGCGCCGACGACACTCTCTGGTCGGACGTTCAGGGCATGGGCGAAATGGACCTCGGCGTCACCTTTGACGGCGCCCCGCGCATCCAGGAAGATGAATCGGCTGCAAACATCTTCACCGCCACCGGCCAGACTCGCACTTTTAGCGGCAGCATCGCCGACACCAACAAGCCCTTCCGCGTCACCCTGGCCTGGACTGACGCGCCGGGCAGCACCACCGCCGCCAGCGCCGCCAACAACGACCTGGATCTTACCGTGACCGTCGGCGGGGTCGCTTACATCGGCAATGTCTTCAACGGCGCGTACTCCGTGCCGGGCGGCGCGCCCGACACCCTGAACAACGTGGAAAGCGTTTTCTTGCCCGCCGGAACTTCGGGGCCTTTCACCATCCTTGTCACTGCGGCCAACATCAATTCCGTCGGCGTGCCCAACAGCGCCAATGCCCTGCAACAGGATTTCGCCCTGGTCGCCTACAACGTGGATGTCATCACCGTCCCGCCGCCGACGATCCTTTCGCCCGTCTCCGGGTTCATCAGCAACAACCCTTCCCTGACCGTTGTCGGCGCCGGCCTCGCGGCGGCCAGGGTGTCCATTTATGACGGCGTGGTCTTCATCACCAATGCCACCGTCAACAGCGCGGGCAAGTTCTCCTCCACCTTCAAGCTCGGCAACGGCGCGCACAGCCTGACGGCCATCCAAACCCAGGATGGCGTGCCCAGCCTGCCCAGCAGTCCGGCGGTCTTGGTGACGTTGACCCTGACGCCGGTCATTTCGGTGCAACCGCAAAATCAAACCAACTTCCTCAAAGCCAGTGTCACCTTCCTCTCCGGCGCCACAGGCGCGTCGCCGCTCAAGTATTACTGGGAGAAGAATGGCGTAAAAATCGCGGGAGCCGACAGCCCATCCCTGACCCTGCACAACATCACCGCCGCCAGCGTCGCCTCTTACAGGATGGTCGCCACCAACAAATATGGCTCGGCCACCAGCAGCAACGCCGCATTCATCCTGGTTCCGAATCCATTTACCAACCTCACTGGCAATTACGCCGGCCTCTTCTCCGAAACCCCGCCGCGGTTTCCAAGCTCCGGCCTTTTCACCCTTGACTTGACGAGCCTGGGCGCCTTCACGGGCAAAATCCTCAACGCCGGCGGCAGCTTCAGCTTTGCCGGGGCCTTTCCCTACACCGGCCATACCGTGCAACCCGTCTCCCGCGGCAAGACCCTGGCCCCGCTCACGCTCATCCTGGACCTGACCAATGACACCGAACAAATCCTTGGCGTTGTCTCCAACGCAAACTGGCTTGCCTCGCTCCAGGCCGACCGCGCCAGCTACAGCGCCGCCCATCCCGCTCCCCAGTCAGGCAACTACACCATGCTCCTGGCCACCGGCAGCGACGGCAGCGCCAGCCCTGGCGGCAATGGCTTCGCCAAAGTCACCGTCAGCCCCGCGGGAATGATCTCCCTCCGCGACGGCCTCCTCTCCGACAACACCGCCGTCGCCCCCGCCGCAGTGAGCGTTTCCAAGTACGGCCAATGGCCGCTCTACATCCCCCTTTACGGGAAGGAGGGTTCGCTCTCCGGCTGGGTCAATTTCACCGATGAGGCCGGCCTGAGCTTCGCGGGCAGCGCCGGCTGGTTCCGCACCAACTCCTCCGGCAAACTTTACCCGCGCGGCTTCACCAACGATCTGTCAATAACCGGTTCAACTTTTGCCCCCGGCAGCGCCCGCGTCCCATCGCTTGACCTGACCAACCTGCAAATCACCCTCAGCGGCTCCGGCCTGCCCGTCCCGCTCACCAACAACCTCACCCTCACCCTGAGCGGCAAATTCCTGACCAACGGCGCGGCCAGCGGCAAAGGCATTTCAAAGCTCGCGTTGTCCGTGGTTCCCGCCACCGGCCTCGTCAGCGGCAGCTTCTCCGATCCAGTGACAGATCGGCCTGCCTCCATCAAAGGCATCCTCTTTCAACAACAGACCAATGGCGGCGGCTTCTTCCTCGGCGCCAACATGACCGGTTCCTTCTTTTTAGGCCCGCCACAGCCGTAAAACCGACGGCAAACTTTACACTTTTGAAGAATCCCCCAATCCAAAGATATAAAAGTTTATAAACCAATGTGTTACATATATTGAAAAGTCCGCCAAGCGCCGAATATCGCCCCATTCCGTCGAAAAACCTAACAAATCCCAAGAAATACAAAAATGTATTAAAATGTTCTTAGATCCACAATCAATTTAACATCAACATGTTAAGATGTTAAACGGCGCCGGTCCGTTTTGTGGCGTGGAATCTGCTTAAATGCTTGATAGTTGAGCTATAATGACATATATATGAATGTACCGATAGTTCAGCGTTTGGTTCGTCCTCGGTTTCAGCGTATCGCGTGCGTTCTGGCCGTTTCCTTGGCGATGTTTGGCTCACTGCCTTCGGTTTGGGCGCAGACTTGGAATTCCACTATCTCATTTACCGGTTCGGGTGACATATATAGTTCGCCTCCTGGAGCTACTGCTCTGCCCACCACCGTAACAGTGACAGGAACAGGCGTTACAACGGTTACCCCCGTGGGTTCGGGCGAATACTCTGTTACGAGCGTGTTTGACATTTCCTCGATGCTCGTCGCTATCACCGGCGCCAATAGCACGATTCCAACCTTCGACATCGCCGATGGTGGCATCACATTGACGGCTCCTGAATATACCGCCAACTTGGTTGATTTATCTCCTGCACCTCTGGAATTAGCCGCCAACTACGCAGGTGATGTTGCCGACACCGAGGGATATCCAACCGGCGGATTCTATGTCGGCGATAACGGGCCCCAGTTCGCCTACTTCAATGGTGATGCGAATTTCCAACTCGGCGATGGCTCGTCGCTAACCGGGTCCAGCGGTGCTTTCACCTATGCCAACGCCGATCTGTCGCTGAGTGTGTTCGTCCCAGCAGGCATTGACCCGGTCTATGGCTTCTCAGGATCTGCCTCAGTCACGTACTCCCTGGCAACCTCGGTTCCCGACTCATCGTCCCTTGTGGTGGAGGCCCTGCTGGTGCTGGCCTTTTGCGTCACCGTCGTCCGGCCAAAGGCCCCGGAAGCGAAGTTGGCCACGGTTCGTCGTCAACAATAAACCAACAGCGACTGCGAAATCGGGTTGATGCGGTTGTAGTTGATCAGCTTGTCAATATAGGTCGCGGTCAGCCGCTGGCCGTCGGGAATGAGGAGCACGCCGTTTTCGCTGTAAACCCCCTGCGCCAGCACCATGCCGGGGGCCAGCTCCGAAAGCAAAACCTCGCGTTGTTTTCCCGGCACCACCGCCTTGGGCACGGCCCGCAGGAAAACCCGCACGGCGTCCGGATCGAAGGCCGATCCGCTGCCCTGGCTGATCAGCGCGGTGGCTCCCTTGATGTCCAGGTCGCTCTCCACGAAAGCCACCGCCACGCCCAGCAGCCGGGCCAGCCACGGGATGGCCGCCCCCTTTAATCCATCGGGATACCCGCCGCCGTCAAAGCGTTCATGATGGGAGCGGATGGTGGTTCCGACACTCTGAAGCCGATGGACAAACCCGGCCAATTCCTGGGCAAAAACCGGGTGATGCCGCACCAGCGCCTGCTCGGCCTCAGTCAGACTTTCCGGCGACTCATTCCACTTCTTGATCAACTGCCGCGGAATGCCCACCAGCCCGATGTCGTGGATGGAGGCGCTGATTTCCAGGATTTGCTGCTGTTTGGGCGACAATTCCGCCGCCCTGCCCATGGCCTGGCAGAGCGCCTGCGTGCGCCGGGCGCGGTTGCCCAACGTGGGATAGAAGGTCTGCATCGTCTGGAGGCAAAGCTCGACGCATTGGCGGAGGTTTTCGTCCTGCTCCTGCAGGGCCCGCTGCAGCGCGTTGTTCTGGTGCGCCGCCTGCGCCACCTGTGCCGCCAGCTCTTGATTCAACGCGGTCAGCCGCGCATTCATCGCCTGGGTCTCGGCCTGAAGGCGGGCGTTGTTGGAAATCAATTCAAAACGCTGCACGGCGGACTTGACCGTGGCGAGCAACTCCTCGCGCAACCAAGGCTTGACCACAAACCGGTAAATCTCCCCTTTGTTGATCGCGTCAATCACCGTCGCCAGACTGAGCACGGCGGTGATGAGGATGCGCGTGGCGTTGGGCTGAACCTCGCGCACCTGCGTCAAAAACTCCAGGCCCGAAATCAGCGGCATTTGCTGGTCGGTGATCACCACCGAAAACTGCTGGTCCTTGAGCACCGTCAACGCATGGATGGCGTGCGGGGAGGCCACCACATGATACCCCTCCCGCTCCAGCGTGTCCCGCAACGCCACCAGCACGATTTCCTCGTCGTCCACGATCAGGATCGGGCAGGCGGCGGGTTGAGGTGTCGGGCTTTCCGGCGACATGGTGGATTGTCAAGAAGTCTGCCCGAAAAATGCGTTGATCCGCCCCAGAAAATCCCCCTCCGACAAATCCGAGGTCAGCACCAAATCAATCCGGCTCAGCAACTGGGTATCCAGGTCGTCCTGATTGCAGCCCGCCAGCCTCAAGGCCACCTTGAGGCTCCGGTCTTGCTGGCGCACTTCATCCAGCAGCGATCTGAGCCCGGGATCGTTCGGTCCGGCGAACAACACGGCCCCCGCAAAATGGTAATCGTTGGATTGGAGCAAATCCCGCAGGCTCTCCGACGCCTCGGCCACCACGATATGGAAATTGTGCGAACGCAGCAACTCCGCCGCCTTGTCCAGCATTTCCCCGCCCTGTCCCAGCAACAGCAGGCTGCGGTGGGTCACCGCCCCGTGCCGCGCCGCCCTTTCCGCCGGCGGCGCGGACAAGTCGGCCTCCGGCAGCCAGATTTGGAACGTCGTCCCAAGCCCTTCCACCGAATTGACGGAGATGGCCCCCTGCTGCTTTTCAACGGCCAGCCGGGCATTATAGAGGCCCAGCCCGGATCCTTTGGACTTGGTGGTGAAAAACGGATCAAAAATCGAACCCAAATGGCGCTGCTTGATGCCGCATCCGGTGTCTTCAATCGTCATACAAACACACGGCAGACTCGGGGCGACCCCTTTCATGTTTTCCATCGGCGGCAGCTCTGAGTGACGGGAAGTGGATACGGTGAGAAGCCCTCCCTTGGGCATGGCGTCGGCCGCGTTCAAGAGCAAATTGATCGCCACCTGGCGGAATTCCACCACATCCAGGTGGACGGGCAGCCGGCAGGCGGCCAGGTCCACATCCACCTGGATGCGCCGCGAAAGTATTTTCCTGATCAACTCCACCAAATCCGTCGTGATCTCGTTCAGATCATGATAATTGCGCTCGCCCGTCTGGCCCAGGTGCAGGTTGGTCATCCGCTGCACCAGTTGGCTGGCTTGCATCGTGCTCTTTTTGATCAATGACAATCCTTCGTGGAACGGGTGCTGCTCGTCGGTCTGCTCCAAAAACGATTCGCTCAAGGAAAGCACTCCCGCGATGATATTGGTGAAGTCATGCGCCATGCCCAGCGTGAGCACCGCCAGCGTTTCCTTCCAGGCCGCTGTGGACAGCCGCCTCTCGGCAATCGTCTGGCGCGTGACATCCAGCCAGACGACTTCATACCCCAGCAACAATCCGTTCTGGCTCAGCGCCGGCTGCCGCCCTTCCAGGATGTAAGCCACCCGTCCGGTCAGGGCGTGGCGGATGCGGTAGGTATGGGTGACCGCCTTGCCGCTTTGGGCGGCCCGCTGGCATTGCTGCTCCAATTCCGCCGCGTCGGCCTCATGCACCAACTGCCAGAAATGCTGCGGACGCCCCGCCCACTCCTCCGGCGACACGCCCGTCAGCTCCTCAATATTCGGGCTGGCAAATTGCACGCTGAAATCTGGCCGCTGGCTGAAGATCACGCACGGCCACCGGCGCGTCAGCCCTTCCAGACGCGCTTCGGACCGGAGCAGCCGCATGAACATCTCGCGCCGCGCCGAATCGGTGTGCATATATTCGTCCCACGCCGCCTCCCCCAGTTCCGTCAGCGGCGGCAGCGTGGAATTGAGCCTCGCAAACCAGCCCGCCGCCCCGCGCGCCACTTCCAGCTCGAACCACTGCGTCCGCCGGTCGCCGCTGCCCGGCAATTCCAACTCCAGAGAGTTAAAGGTCCCGGCCCGCCCCAGCATCCGGTCCAGCGCGGGACTCCACTCGGGGCACAACCCGCTGAGGATTTCCCAAAACGAATGGCCGGCCAGATCTTCCGGCGGCCTTTCCAGCCAGTTGGACAACGGCTCGTTGGCTTCCACGATGCGCCCGGGCGGATGCAGCAGCGCCATGCCGCCTTCCAGCCAACTGCGCGGCAACGACGGAGGCGCGGCTGCTCCCGGGCCAATTCGGCCCGGTTCCTGTTTTTGAACGTCGGCTTGCACAGAATATGCGGTGAACTTTCCCCACACTACCCGCCGTGCTGAATAACACAACAGCAAAATCTGTGCGCCCAACAGCCCTTGGGAGTCGGTAATAGATTAAGGTAGCAAGATGACGCCGGGATTTTGGCGGCTGGCAAGGCGCGAACGAGGCCCATATCCGCATGGATCTGCAACGAGCGAGCAACGCCGCCAGACGCCAAAAGACCAAGTCAGGTTGACACCTTGATTTATTACCGGCTCCTTACCGCTGGCCCCACCCAAAACGGCCGGCGGCCGGCGCCGCGCTGGTGATCGGCCAATAGACAAAAAACGCCTTGCCAATGAAGTTTTCCTCGGGCACATCGCGCCAGTAACGCGAATCGTAGCTGCTCACCGTGTTATCGCCAAAAACCAGATAATGCTTGTCTCGAACCATGATCGAGTCCCTTTCCGTCTGGAGATAAGAGTCGGGCAGGTTGTCGGTATGCGGTATCAACACATGGCCATTGTAGTTGGTATCTTCAAGATAGACATCGGCCCGCGGCGGAATTTTTGGGTTGAATCCATAGACGTTTTCAAAGTGGGGCGTCGAGGCGTCCAGTCGCTTGCCGTTGATCCGCGCGTGACGGTCCTTGCCGATGCTCACCGCTTCACCCGGCAAGCCCACCAGCCGCTTGATGTAGAATTGGTTCGTATCCCGCATGGGCAGCCCCGCCGTCTTGAAAACGACGATCTCTCCACGCTCCGGCCTTCGGAAATTGTAGCTCAGCCGGTCCACAAACAAATGATCCCCCGTTGTTTCCACAAACCGGATGATCGGTTCGCCCTTGTGGAATTGCGTGTGGTCTTCCAATCCGGTGCGGTGTTCAAAACGCTGCTCGCGCGAGTCGTTCGGCCCCTGGTCCGGCGTGAACCAAAGGGTAAAGTCATCCTTGGAGCCATCCTGGTATTGGACCCCGACGGTTTCCTTGTTGAAAAACCGCAGAAAATGTTCCGGCGTCCCGTAGTCCACCACCCTGCCATCCTGCGGCGCAATCACTTCGTGATAAATGGCGCCTCGGGCCGCCACATCCCAAATGCGCGCCAGGAGCCCCGGCATTTTAAACCCCGGATCGTAAAGCGGTTCCACCGTCACCCCAAACAACGTCGGCTGCATCGAACTGGTCGGGATTTTAAAAGGTTGCAGAAAAAACGTCCGAATGGCCATCGCCACAACAATGGCCACCAGAAAAACCTCGATGTTCTCGCGCCACTCGGCATTCGGGTATGGCCTGATCCACTTTTGGGCTGCCTTCTCCAATTCGTCGGCCCTTTTGGCGAGCGTTTCCGCGTCGGCGTTGGCCTCCACCGCCCCCTGGGTTTCTCGCAAGGCCTCATCTATGGCCTTGAGCGCCTGGGGGGAGAGCACGTCACATTGCCCGTTGCGCAATTTGCGCACATGCCCGCACAAGTCGCACGTCTGCCGCACCTTGCTGGAGAGAAACCATCGTAATCTCATATTCCGGAGAACCAATAACCGATCCCTGTTGAAAGCAGAAGCCCGAAATCAGAAATTAAAGCGCCAGGCCGCCTGGCGCTTCTTTTCTTCCCAGCCCGCCCTTGGCGTCACACCACCAAATTCCAAGCCACCGGCGCTTCAGGCGCGTAGGACTTCTTGACCATGAGCAAGTTGCGCGCCGCCCGTCCCAAATGAAGTTGTCGCGCGCGCGCCTTTTGCTGGTGCGCGGCCACAAGTCGCGCATTGTGCTCCTCCAACGCAATAAGCCGGCCGATGGCGGCGCGAAATGGCTTCTCCGCCAAGGCGCTTTGAAGCCCCGTTCCCGCCTCCGCTTTCCATGCTCTCCTCGCCTCGTTCAAAGGCTGCTGCAACCGGGCCTTGTCGGTTTGAATCGCCTCAACTTTGGGCCAGGCCTCGGCCCGGATCGCCGCGGATTCGGCCCGCGTCATCCGCAGCCATTGTTGCAGAAGCCGCGCCATCTGCTCTTGCGCGCTCATGGCTCAGGCGGCGGCACTCTGCGCCAAGGACCCGGCCTCGGCCTCGCCAGCCAACCGGCCGGGCGTGTCCGGCCCGTTGCGCAGCATTTCCGCCCAACTGTCCCGCAGGACGCGCAGCCGCATGATCGCCTCCTGCAGCGGCTCTTTTTTCTTCCGGTGGTTGGCCTCCCGCAGGCGCGTGTTCAAATAATTGTAAAGCCGCCGGAAATTGGCCGAGATTTCCCCCCCCGCCTCCATGTTCAGCGTGGCGTTCATCTCCACGATGATGGCCTGCGCCCGCACAATATTATTATTTACTGTCTGGTTCAGCTGGCGGGCGTCCGCGCATTCAAACCCGGCCAGCGCCCGCTCCAGAAACCCGATGGCTCCGTCATAGAGCATGAGCACCAAGTGCGCGGGAGTGGCCGTTTGCGTCGCCACTTTGCGATAGGCCTCCCAGGGCTTGGGACGTTGCATGTTCATGATCAAAAAGGGCGGTTACTCGCCGGCGGACATCAGGTTCTCGGCCAGCAAATTGGAAATCTGCCGCATCGTGCTGGAGGAGGGATAGTTCGGATCGGCAATGAGCGCTTTGGCCTGCGCCACGGCTTCCGGCCGGCTGGCCGGCAAATCTGCCAGCGCCTCTTCCAGCGCCGAGGAACTGGCAAAGGATTCCGGCCCCGCGGACCGTTTGGCCGCCGGTGTCGAACGGATCGCGGGGGGGACTCCCCCGACGCCACTTGTGCTGTAACTGGTATTTACTTCCATATACTCATTCAATCGTCCCATCCCTGCGCCCGGTCTCATCTCTGTATTCTTATCATCGGCCGCCGGCGAAAAAACTTAAGCCTCATTTCATCGCTCCGGCAAGGTCGCCAGCAACGCGCTCAAACTGTATTGCCCAAACCGGCTGGGCGACCCCAAAATAGCCGCCGGATCGTCCAGCGGCCCTTCAATATGAACATGCTGGCCCGAATACCGCCGCGCCGCATTGGCCACTTCCGCGTCCCCCGCGTCAAACACCTCGTCCGCGGCCCAGATCGGTTTGAGTTGGCTCGCCTGGCAGAGCGAGAGCTTCCAGCCCACCGCCACCGGCTGGTAAGGATGGTAGCGGATCAATTGCGCAAAAAACACCGCGTCGCACCCGCAGGCCTCGTGCAGCTCGTCAAAGAAGTTCCGCGGCAGCGCCTCATCCGCCCTCCACGTTTCCTGTCCGGTCCATTGCCGCAGTTGTTCGCTGGACACTATCACCAGCTCAAACCGCTTGGTCTTCTCCAGCTCCGGCCCCAAATACTGTTGCAGCAGCTCCGCGCCGTCCTTGAAGGTCTCCGTGTCGGAAACCGTGGTGATCGGCAGCACCGCCACCCGTTTGATGCTCGGATCGAGCACCGGGCTGGGGCGATAGATGTTGCTGGGCTTGTAACGAATATCCGCGATGCGGCTCGGCTCGATGCCTCGGCCCGCGCATCCCGCCGCCAGCCCCGCTGCCAGCAGGCACGGCCAAAGCCGCCCGGCGCCGCGCAGCCTTCTCTCCCAACGATCAGCAAGCGCTCTCTTCATCAAGTTTTTCCAATATCTTCCCAAAGTGGGTCAGCCAGCAACCTAAATCTCGTTCCAGCGTGTTGGACAGCTCCAGCAGGCTCTCCTGCCTCGCCAGCAGCATCCTCACGTCCGCCTGGATGAGCACAAACTGACGCCGATGCCGCGAGTTGGCCGCGATCTGGGCTGGGTCGAACCCCCATAAATCCTCAATGAAATTCAACTCATAAAGCGGCGTCCGGCACTCGGACTGCAAAGGATTCCAGAGCCGCCTGGCCACCGGCCAGTCATTGATCAGGATCAGCGACTGCGCCTCACTCGCGCGCGTTTCCAACACCCGCACCTGCGCCTTGGCCGTTTCGATGATCTGCCTCCCCAGTTCGCGGAAGCTCAGTCCCCCGTTCCGCGCCGAATCCGCCATTTGCCGGCCGGAGAGCAGCTCATGCAGTTTGGCCACGTTTTCATTCTCCCAAATCGCCGCCATCGTTAGGTGTTGCCGCACCGCCAGCTTCTCCAGATGCACAAACACCGCCGCCAGCGATTGCAGGCTGCTGCCCGGCCAGGTGGTGATTTCGCTGTCCAAATCCACGCGGAAGGATCCCTTGGCCAGCTTGTTGGAAATACTCGACATGTCTTTTTATCGGTTGTTTTCCTCTCCGCCTGAAGCGCCGGTCATCATGTCGAAGACGAGCCGGACGACGAACTGGATGACGAATCCGCCGTGCTCGGCGCCGCGCTGGAGGAGGACGGCTCATTGAAGAAATCAGTCAAGTATTGCTTATTCGTGTTGATCGTGCTGATGGCCGTTTCCATCGCGACAAATTGATTCTGGAGAGTCGTTTCATTGTTCGAGACGGTCGTTTGCAGATTGGAAATGCTCGTGGCCAGGCCGGTGACTTGACTCGTAAAATTCGCCTCCTGCGTGGCCAGCAACCCGCCGCTCCCGGTCGTGGCCGTCAAATAACTCCCCAGCGTCGTGCCCACCCCGTTGGTCGGATCGGTGAACAATTGTTGCACCGCGTTCAGGTTGCTGCTCAACGCCGAATTCAGCGTCGTGGAATCCACCGTCAGCAGATTATCCTGGCCGTCGGAAGTGATCCCAATGTCATTGAGCGTCTCAATCGCCCCGCTCAACCCCGATGGCGCCGCGCTGGTCAATTGCCGCAATTGCGTCGCGATCCCTTCCGCGTTCATGTCTCCCGTCAGCGTCCCCGGCGTCACCGTCCCGGTGGAACTGGTCGTGCTCGCTGTTTGCGACGAGATATAGCTTTGCGCCGCGTTGTAGTCCGTGACAAAGCTGTTAATCGCCGCGGCAATCGTCGCCGTGTCGCTCTGCACCGACACCGTGGTGCTGCCCTGCCCCAGCGCCGTCACCGACAATCCCGCCAGGCCCGATGAAGTGGAATCAATCGTGTTGCTTTCGCTCGTCAATGGCCCGCCTCCATTGATGCTGTACTGCAGATTGTTTCCGCTCTGCAATTTCCCGCCCAGCAGTCCCGTGGCCGCCAGAAAATTGCCCGTCACATCCTGCACCGAAATTCCCACATTTCCGGTCGTGTTGTTGGTCAATTGAAACTGGTTGTCCGTCAGGTCGTAGGTCGCCGTCACCCCCGCGGCGGAGTCGTCAATCCGCTGCAAAATGTCGTTGATGCTGTCGGTAGAAGCGTCGAAATTGATCGCCACCCCGTTGATCCTAAACTCGCCATTCCCGCTGCCGCCATCATTCACCGTGGTGGCGAGATTGGAATCGCTCGCCGCGTTGTTCAAGTTCACGCTGCCCAGCGCCGACGCGCTGCTCACCGCGTCCCCCCCGTTGTTGTACAACTGGGTCACTTGCAGAAAATTGCTCGTATCGGTCGCGCTGCCCAAAACAATCGCGCTGCCGCTGGTCAGTTTGATCACATCATTTGTCGGATCGTAACTGGCCGTCACCGCACCGCCGGTCGCCTGGTTGATCTGGGTGAACACCGAAGCCAGCGTGTCGGTCGCTGCGATCGTAATGGCATGCCCGTCCACCGTGAACACCCCCGCCGTAATCGGAGTCGAGAATCCGGCCGTTCCCACCTCCACCCCGTCCACATCACTGCTCGAACTGATCGGATTGACCTTCGCGGCGCCTCCCTGCCAGGACGCCTGCGTGGCCAGTTGCGAAATCTTAAAAGTATAATCTCCCGTCGCCGTGCCGGCCGCCGCGCTCGCGCTGGCCACCGACGCATCGTCCGTGGAGGCCGTCCGGGTCTGGAAAAAACTTGGCGCCATCAACGTCGTCACATCCTTATTCAACGTCGTCAGGTCTGTCCCGATGGTTTGGTAGTCGGTCTTTTCGGTCCCCAATGTGGTCTGTTGCGCCTCCATCGTCGTCTCCGGCGCGCTCTCCTCCGCCACCATGTCGTTGATGATCGAGGTCCAATCCATGCCCGAAGCCAGGCCCGACATCGCCAGGCTGCTGCTATTGCCCGCTGTTGCTGCCACCGACATGTTTTTCCTTCATTGCTCGTTACTCCGCCCCCGTTTTCAACAGGCGCCCTCCCGCCTGCGCAAAGCGTCTCGGGCGGCGCGAACGCCGCCCGAGTTGATACCAGTCAATCAGCCTGCTCGCTCTTATTGACCCAGGAGCTTGAGGACCGACTGTGGGTTTTGATTCGCCTGCGCCAGCATCGCCGTGCCGGACTGCACCAGTATTTGATACTTGGCGTAATTGGTGCTCTCCGTGGCCACATCCACATCTGTGATCTGGCTGTTGGCCGCCGCCAGGTTGTTATTCAGCACGCCGAGGTTGTCTCCCACGAAGTCCAGCCGTTCCTCGTTGGCGCCCACTGTGGCGCGATCGGTGGCCAACTGCTGGATGGCCGCCGTCACCACTGCCTGCGTTGCCGCGGCTAAGGTCGTGCTCGAGATGCTTTGCGCCCCGCTGCCATCGGCCGCCGAGCCTGTCAAGGCGAGATACTTCCCGGCGCCCAGGGACGCCGATGTGATCGAGAAGGTGCCCCCATTGGCATCCGTCGTCACCGACATCGTCGCGCCGTTGAACAAGGTCACGCCGTTGAATGACTCCCCGGCTGTGCTAACGATGTAACCGGCCAGAGCATTGAACTCCGACTGATAGCCCGCCAATTGCGTGGGGCTCTTGGTCACATCCTGCGCCTCCGTGGCCAGCGTCGCCATCTGATCCAGGGCCGATCCGACCTGTTGCAGGTACCCGTCCTGCGTTTGCAGCAATGATTGCGCATTGCTCACGTTCGCGTTGGCTGCGTTCGTCTGCCCGATTTCCGCGTTCAGTTCGATGGATTCCGCCAATCCGGCGGGATCATCAGAAGCGTTCACGATTTGCGAGCCGGACGAGAGCCGCGCCAGCGACTCATTCAGCATGTTTGTTGACTGATCCAGGTTATAAGCAGCGGTACTGGCTGCCGTATTTGTATTAATTACCAATCCCATATCTAACTCCTTCCTTGAGTTACCCCTTTCGGGGATTTTTTTGTCGCACGACATCCCTGTCGCGTGGCGGATTTTCGTTGCGGGCATCCGCCGGTTTCCCGACTGGCCTTTTATGGCCGCCAATCGCCAATTTAGTTGTTTATCGGCGGTTGCCGCGGATACTTTAGAAACTGTTTTCCTGTTCCCATCCGGCGGCCGCTCCCCATGGCCTCTCGCCCAACACCATATCGGCGCCCACAATAAAAACCTCAAACACCCCTGCCGGCGCGCGCATATCACTTTCTTGGGTGCTGTTGTGTCGTGGACTGGATTTCAACGATTGAAACCATTGAGAATTGGTCATTTGTCATGTAAACACCTTCGGTATGACGCCCCGGCAACTCTCAGAGCCATTGTGGCAGTTTGCGGCCCGCATCTTGGGAAAGTCCATTCCGACGGCCAAAGCCGGCAGAAGACCGTTGCCCGGCGACGGTCTGGAGACGACTCTTGCGATAACCAATGACCAATTCTCAATGACCAATTCTCAATCGAAAGGTCCGAGATCTTAAAGCACTTCTTCGCCAAGAGGAGTCACCCAAAAAAGTCAAATGCGCCCCGTGGCGGGGTCTATGAAGATTTGTCTTGAAACACCCCCGCATCTCCTGCTACAATATGCCTAGTACCCGGTTCCCGAGCCTCCGTCGGCCAACCATCGGCCGACGGTCGCCCAGGCCCCGGTCGCCAGCAATGAACGACCCACTAACTTGCCGCCTTCTCGTCATTAGCGACACCTCCGACCTTCGCCGCCACCTCAGCGCCACCCTCTCCTCCGCCGATCCCCCCTTTGAGATTGATGACCTCCCGCGCAACGCCGACAGCCTCGCCCATTTCCGCAAAGCCAGAGCCTCAGGCCGGCCCTACTCCGTCATCTTCCTCGACCCCGGTCCGCCCCCATCTCTTGACATCCGCAACACCCTGGCGCCGCTCTGGGCCGAAGACCCCGGCCTTCAAGCCGTCATCTGCGCCGGCCCATCCGATCCCACTCCCGAACAAATTGCCCGCCAACTCCATCAAACCAGCCATTGGCTCCTCCTCAAAAAACCATGGCTCCCCGGCGAATCCCGCCAGATCGCCCTCTTCCTGGCGCACACCCGCACCCCCATCACCGCCGCCGAAGACGCCCTCCGGGCCGCCCGCGACCAATACCGCCAACTCTTCGACAACAACCCCATCCCCATCTACACCTGCGATCATGACACCCTCAGATTCCTTGACGCCAACCAAGCCGCCCTCCAGCTCTACGGCTATCCCAGAGAACAACTCCTCGCCATGACCCTTGAGGACATCGCCCCCCCCGAAGACATTCCCGCCTTCCGCCAGCGCCTCGCCAGCCTGTCTCCCGGCGTTGGCAACACCGGCGCCTGGCGGCACCGCGCCCGCGACGGCAAATTCCTGGAACTGGAAATCACCTCCCACACCCTTTCCCCCGGCAAAACCTGGCTTTGCATGGTCATGGATGTCACCGAACGCTCCAAACTCGAAGCCCAACTTCGCCAATCCCAGAAAATGGAATCCGTCGGCCAGTTGGCCAGCGGCATCGCCCACGATTTCAACAACCTCCTCACCGTCATCACCGGCCATATCGGCTTGCTCATGGCCGAGAAACCAGCCAGCCCCAGGGCCGCCGACTCCCTCAAAGAAATCGCCGAAGCCTCCAAACGCGCCACCGACCTGACCCGCCAACTCACCACCTTCAGCCGCAAGCAGGAACTCCACCTCCAAGTGGCTGATTTGAACGAAATCATCAACCACGTCGGCAAAATGCTCCGCCGCATCCTGGGCGAGGACATCGCCTTGACCACCGACTTCGCCCCCCGCTTGCCCTCCATCAAAGCCGACCTCGGCATGTTGGAACAAGTCCTCTTGAACCTGGCCGTCAACTCCCGCGACGCCATGCCAAAAGGCGGCCAACTGCTCATCCGCAGCTCCGACGCTCTCATCGAACCCTCCCAAACCCGGCTCAACCCCGAGGCCGTCGCTGGCCGCTTTGTCTGCCTGACCTTCAGCGACAACGGCTCCGGCATAGCCCCCGAAAACTTGAGCCGCATCTTCGAACCATTCTTTACCACCAAAGAACTCGGCCGCGGCACCGGCCTGGGGCTGGCCACCGTCTATGGCATCATCAAGCAACACCAGGGCTGGATCCAGGTCAACAGTCGCCTGGGCGAAGGAACCACCTTCCAAATCTACCTCCCGGCCTGGCACGAAAAAAGCGCCGCCTTCCTCATGCCCCCGGCCGAACAAAAAGTCCTCGGCGGCGCCCATACCATCCTTCTGGTCGAAGACGAATCCCCCCTCCTCAAACTCATGCGCCACATCCTGGAAAGCTACGGCTACAAAGTCCTCGACGCCTCCACCGGAAAAGCCGCCCTGCAAACCTGGCAACTGCACAGCCAGAAAATTGACCTCCTCCTCACCGACCTCGTCCTCCCCGACGGCATGACGGGCTTCGAGTTGGCCAAAACCCTCCAAGCCGACAAACCCACCCTTCAAATCATCTACACCAGCGGCTACGACACCAACCGCTTATCCAAGGACCTCATGCCCCCGGCCGACGCCCGCTTCATCCAAAAGCCCTTTCACGCCCGCAAACTTGCCGAAGCTGTCTTCGACACCCTCAGCAAGAAATAGGAGGACGCGGCAGAATTTGCCCAGCCGCACACCTCTGCCGTCAATTCCTGCCAAAAAAGACCCTCCTGCAACTCACTTACTGAATGGTAGGGACGGCTCGCCGAGCCGTCCGCCCGGCAACACCCGCAAAAACCTCCTGCTCAAACCAAAAAAACGCCAGTTGAGGTTTCCAATCATTAGTAAACTACTCATATTACTGGACTTACCACAGATCCACAGTCCACATTTTATGACGTAACTTGCTTGTAACAAAACAGTTGCAACTCAATCCGCTCGGCTGTTTCTGCCCCTTCCCAGGACAAACTACCCCCTCTATAACCTCCGATTTCTCCGATTTCTCCGTTTTTTTGATGCACCCAGAATCTTCCCTTTCCATGCCCGACCAGCCACCGATCAACCGCCTCCTTTAACTCAAACAGCAATGCACCTAAAACCCCCTCCCCAGCCCCATTGGCACGAATCCTGATACGCACTCCTTCCATGAAGAGCATTCTAGTGATTGATGACAACGACGAAGTCAGGGCGGTCGTCACTGCCGTGTTGAGGAACTTCGGATTTCCCGTGCGCGAGGCCACCAGCGGCGAGCAGGCCATTCAAATGATCCTGACCGACAAGCCCGACCTGATCATCAGCGACGTCCAGATGCCCGGCATGGACGGGCACCACTTGCTCACCGCCATTCGGGAATTGCAGGCCACCGCCGCCATTCCTTTCATTCTCATGACCGGCTCCGGCAGCCGCGATGACTTCCGCCGCGGCATGGTCAGCGGCGCCGACGATTATCTTTACAAACCCTTCACGCCCGACGAACTCATTGAAGCGGTTTTGTCGCGCCTGGTCCGCCAGACGGACCTGCAAATGGAAGCCTACCAGCACGCCAACAAAATGCGCGAAGCCGCCTCCGCCCCGCTCTCGGACGAGAGCCGCGAAGAGGAAGCCTCCCCGCGGCGCCTTCTGCGTATCGCGTAGTCTTTGACAGGTTCAACCTCCTTTTCGCGCCCAGCGCAGCTTGGCGGGCGCGGAGCGCGGATTGGCGCGGCGCTCCTCCGGAGAGGGACGCAGGACCTCCCGCGAACATGCCGCGTAAACGCCGTCGCGGAAGCCCGCCTCAAAATAAGCCTTCACACGACGGTCTTCCCCGGAGTGAAACGTCAGGATGGCGGCCCGTCCCCCGTCTCCCAGGCAGGAGGGAAGATGGCGGAGAAAGGTTTCCAGCGCCGAAAACTCGTCGTTCACCGCGATGCGCAACGCCTGGAATACCCGGCGGATGGAAAGGCCGCGATCCTCCTCGTTCAAGCGGGGCAGCGCGGCGCCAACCGCCCTGGCCAGCGCGGTGGTCGTGGCGAAGGACTTCCCGGCCAGCGCCGCGGCCAGGGCGGCGGCGCGCGGTTCATCGGCGTTGTCCCGGAGCAGTCTGGCCAGGGCGTCCGGCTGGAGGCACCGCAAGAGCGCCGAGGCCGGCTGCCCGCGTTGCGGGTTCATCCGCATGTCCAGCGGGCCTTCGTGTTTGATGGAAAAGCCCCGGGTCGGATCGTCCAGTTGCATTGAGGAGACACCCAGATCGGCAAGGATGACGCCGGCCCCCGCCAATCCGGCGGCGGCAAGCGCCTGGGGCAAACCGGCAAAGTTGCTGCGCCGCACGGTCAAGACATCCGCGCCAAAGCCCAGGGCGCGGAGGCGCGCTTCGGTTTTGGGAAGCTCGACCGGATCAGCGTCCAGTCCAAGCAGCCGGCCGCCTGGCTGGATGCGGGCCAGGAGTTCCCGGGCGTGTCCGCCGAAACCCAGCGTGCAGTCCACCACCAACTCCCCGGGCCGCGGGGCCAGAACTTCCAGCACTTCGGCCACCATGATCGGGCGATGCGTGCCGGCCGGTGTTTTGCCTGAAGCGATGACTTTTGCCACCGTCTCCGCGTAACGCGCGCCTTGCAATTCCTTGTATTTCTCGTGGAAGTGCCGCGGGTATTTGCCGGCATAACGCGGGCGGCGCCGGCGCGGAGACGGCGGGGACGGCGGTGGGGAGGGTGGCGGATCCGGCATAGCTCAAGGATAAAGGCCAACGGCTCAAAGTTGAAGCCATTTTTCATCTGGTGTTTTTCAGCCGGGGATCGCAGACTCCAGCATGAAAGGTCCTTATATTAACGCAAAAATACAAAACTCAATGAGCACTATTTCTGATATCAAGGCGCGCGAAATCCTGGATTCCCGCGGCAACCCAACGGTGGAAGTGGATGTCCTGCTGGCCAGCGGCGCCGCCGGCCGCGCCACCGTCCCCTCCGGCGCCAGCACCGGCGAACATGAAGCCCTGGAATTGCGCGACGGCGACAAAAACCGCTACAACGGCAAGGGCGTCTCCAAAGCCGTCAAGAACGTCACCGGCAAAATCCTGCCCGCCGTGCGCGGCCTGGATGCGCTCGATCAACTCACCCTGGACCGCGCCATGCTCCACTTGGACGGCACGGAAACCAAATCCGCCCTCGGCGCCAACGCCATCCTGGCCGTTTCCCTGGCCGGCGCCAAGGCCGCCGCCGCCTTCCTCGGCCTGCCCCTGTTCAAATACCTCGGCGGCCCCAACGCCAAAATCCTACCCGTCCCCATGGCCAACGTCATCAACGGCGGCGTCCATTCCGACGCGCCGATTGATTTCCAGGAATTCATGATTGTCCCCAAGGGTCTTCCCACCTTCTCCCGCGGCCTCCAGGCCATCACCGAGACCTTTCACGCCCTCAAGGCGGTCTTGAAAAAGAAGGGCTTGTCCACGCTCGTCGGCGATGAAGGCGGATTCGCCCCCAAGCTGGAAAGCGCGGAGGCGGCCATTGAGGCCATTTTGCAGGCCATCAAGGACGCCGGCTACAAGCCCGGCAAGGATATTTTCCTCGCTCTCGACCCGGCGGCCTCCGAGTTCTACGACAAGGCATCCGACCGCTACGTCTTCAAGAAAAGCACCGGTCGCAAGCTCACCGGCGATGAAATGGTCGCCTTTTACGTCGAGCTGGCCGGCAAATATCCCATTATCAGCATCGAGGATGGCTGCGCTGAAAACGATTGGAAGACCTGGAAAACCATGACCGAAAAACTGGGGGATAAAATCCAGTTGGTGGGCGACGATCTTTTCGTCACCAACGTCAAATTCCTGCGCAAGGGCTTTGAGCTGGGCGTGGCCAACTCCATCTTGATCAAGGTCAACCAAATCGGCTCCCTCACCGAAACCCTCGACGCCGTTCAATTGGCCCAGTCCCACGGCTACACCGCCGTCATCAGCCATCGTTCCGGCGAAACCGAAGACGCCACCATCGCCGACATCGCCGTCGCCACCGGCGCCGGGCAAATCAAAACCGGTTCCCTGAGCCGGACCGACCGCGTGGCCAAGTACAACCAGCTGCTGCGCATCGAAGAGTTGCTGGGCAAGAACGCGGTCTATGGCGGCAATATGTAAGTTGTGGCGGCGCTCCATCAGCGCCGCGCTCCTCTCTCTGAATTTTGAACGTTGAAATCGCCAAGCTGGTCGGCTGGTATCAATCCAGCCTGGATGCCGGGGGCTATCCCCTGATTGCCGCCCTGATGGCGATGGAAAGCACCGTCCTGCCCGTCCCCAGCGAATTGGTCATTCCCTTCGCCGCCCAGCACGCGCACGCCAACGGCAGGCTGAGCTTGGCGGGCATTGTCCTCTCCGGCACGATCGGTTGTTGGGCCGGGGCCACGGCGATGTATTGGGTCTGTCGCTGGGCCGGGCGCCCGTTGGTGCTGCGTTACGGGCGCTATGTTTTTGTGCCGGAGCCCAAGGTTCATGCCGCCGAACTTTGGGCCGCGCGCTTCGGGCCTTTCGGGGTTTTCCTGGCCCGCCTGCTGCCGGTGGTCCGCCATCTCATTGGCATTCCGATGGGGATTGTGAAAATGGATTTCCGGTGGTATTCCCTCTTCACCCTCCTCGGCTCCGGCCTCTGGTGCGCCGTGCTGGCCTGGGTCGGCGTGGCGGCGGGCAACGACCAAAAACTTTTGCAGGGGGATCTGCGCCAGGTCACTGTTTGGCTGGCGGGAACGTTGGCCGTTCTGGGTCTGCTCTATTATTTTATGGTGCATCGCTTTATCCGAAAGCCTCCGTCATGAAATCCATCACCTCCGCCTCCCCAAAATATTCCCGCCGCGCCAAAGTCCTCTTCTGGCTGGCCGGCGCGGTCGCCGCCTACGCGCTCGCCGGCTTCCTGGTCGCCCCGGCGGTCATCAAATCGCAAATGCTCAAGCGCCTGCCGCCCATGCTCAAAAGGCCGGTGGCCGTCGCCCAGGTCAAAGTCAACCCCTTCGCACTCTCGGCCGCCATCCGCGGGTTTGCTGTCAATGAGAATGATGGCTCCCGCTTCGCCGGTTGGGACGAGTTCTACGCCCGGCTGGGCTTCTCCTCCTTCTTCCGCCGCGGCTGGGCTGTGCGGGAGTTTTCCCTCACCCATCCTTTCGCCCATCTCAGCCGGGGCAAGGATGGCAAACTGAATTGTGACGACATCCTCGCCGCCCTTGCCGGCCCCGCTCCCGCCTCCGCCGCCCCTGCCCCCAAATCCGCCTTGCCGCTGGTTAAGATTGACCTGTTGCGCATCCAAGGCGCGGATGTGTCGGTGGAGGATTTTGTGCCGCCCAAACCCGTCCGCGCCAAGCTCCTGCCCGCCCACCTGACGCTGGAAAACTTGAGCACCGCGGCGGGCGCGCGCAATCCCTGCCTCTTTACCGCCGTCAGTGATACGGGGGAGTCGTTTCAGGGGTCCGGCTTCTTCACCCTCGATCCTATCCAGGTCTCCGGCAGCATTGACATTAATGAGTTGGACCTCAAAAAATACTCCCCTTACCTCGCTAATTTCGTCCAGGCCGAGGTGGTGGACGGCCGGCTCGACGTGGGCGCCAACTTCACCGCCGGGCTTGGCGCCAACGGCCTTGATCTTGCGGTGACCAAGGCCAAGGCGTTGCTCAAGTCCTTTGCCCTCAAGTCCGTCGTTACCGGCGAGACAGTGGCTGCCATTCCCTTGTTGTCGGTTTCTCTGGCGGAAGCCGACCTCCTCAAAAAAACGATCCATGTTGCCTCCTTGAGCACCTCCGGCGGTTCGCTGCTCGTTCGGCAAGAGAACGACGGCAAGATCAATCTTCTTTCCATGCTGGTCTCTAATCCGTCCGCTGGTGGCGCCGCGGTCAGAACAATTCAGGCAGGCGCGCCAACGGCGCCCGGAGCGTCGCCCTACCCGCCCGCCGCCAGCCAGCCTCCGTGGACCGCCACGGTGGACGACATTGACGTGGAGCGTTACACGCTGGAGTTGGAGGACAAGAAGCCCGCAAAGCCGGCCAAGATCAGCGTCCACGACATCACCTTCAAAGCGGCCGGTTTCAGCACGGCTGGAACGGCGCCGATTCACGCGGCGGTTTCGCTGGAAATTGGCCAGTCGGGCTTGTTCACCGTCAACGGCGTCGTGCGGCTCCAACCCCCCTCCGCCAACCTGGACTTGCGATTGGTGGGCCTCGATCTCCGGCCCTTCCAGCCCTACGTGGAGCAGCAGGCCAAACTGGCCATTACCAGCGGCCTGCTCAACCTCGCCGGCCACGCAACTTACAACTCCGAAACAGGCTCGCCCCTGGCCACCTTTGCCGGCGACTTCGGTCTGACCAACTTCGTCACCGCCGATCTCCTCCATTTCAAGGACTTTGTCAAATTCGACGCGCTGGCCGTCAGCGGCGTCCAATTTGCCTTCAAGCCCAATGATCTGAAGGTGCGGGAAGTCAAACTCGACGGCCTGAACACGAGCGTGACGGTGGGCCCGGACCGGCAAATCAATCTTCTGACCGTGCTGCCCAAAGGCGCGCCGGCCCCTTCCAACGCCCCGCCGCGGTCCGCGCCGGCCGGGCTGGGCTTTTCTGTGGCGCTGGATAGTTTTGTATTTGATAATGCCTCCTTCCATTTCTCCGACCAGTCCATCGAGCCGAATTGCCTCTTTGGCATCCAGCAATTCGGCGGCAGCGTCAAGGGCCTCTCTTCCAGGCCGGACTCGCGGGCGGTGGTGGAGGTTCATGGCAAAGTGGATGAGGTCTCCTCCTTTTCCGTCACCGGCGGCGTCAATCTGTTGAGCACGGATTTGGTGGTCAATGTGGCCGTTGCCTGCAAGAACGTGGACCTCACGCCCTTCACGCCTTACATGGAACAATTCGGCGGCTATCCGCTCCAGCGGGGCAAGCTGCTGGTGGATTTGAGCTACGACATCGCCCGGCGCAATCTCAGCGCCTCCAATCATGTCGTCGTCGCCGGCCTGACCCTTGGCCCGCACAACAACAACACCAACGCCACCCATTTGCCCGTCAAGCTGGGCGTCGCCCTCCTCAAGGACCGCGAGGGAAATATCAAGCTGGACATCCCCATTTCCGGCAGTTTGGACAGCCCAAGCTTCCGCGTCATGCCCATCGTCATGAAGGTCGTGGTGAACATTTTGGAAAAGGCGGCCACTTCGCCCTTCACCCTCCTGGGCGCGATGTTCGGCGGCGGCGGCGAGGAGCTTGATTATGTTGCCTTCCCGCCCGGCCTGGCGGACATCGCCGCGCCGGAGCAGGAAAAAATCGTCAAGCTGGCCACGGCCCTTTACGAACGCCCCGCTTTGCACCTGGAAATCGCCGCCACCGCCGACCCCGCCACCGACTCTCCCGCCCTGGCGCGGTTGAAATTGGACGATCAAATCCGCTCCTTGCGCGCCCAGGAACTCATCGCCGCCGGCACCCCCGCCCAAACCGTCCAGTCCTTGCAGGTTGATCCCGCCAACTACGCGCGCCTGATCACATTTCTCTATCTGCAAACCTTCGGCGCCAACACCACCGCCACCAACGGGACGGCAGCGACGCCGCCCGCGCGGGTCGTTGCCGCGGATTGGACAACCCCCGCCTCCCTTCCACCCGCCTCCGCCTCAACCCAACCGCCACTGGAGGAGAACCGCCCTCATGCAATACTCAAAGGAGGTGAATTGATGATGCAAAAGACAGAGCCTGGCACATCCATGCCCAAGCCTTTGCCGGCGGCCAGTTTGACGCCGTTGCCCGCACCATCCGCCGGTGGGGTCGCGGAGATTTCGGCAGGAACCACAAATGCAGCCCCCACAAATGCCGCCCCGGCGGCCGAGTTGACCCAGGACCAAATGGAAGCCGCGTTGCTGGCGGGCATCCAGATCACCCCGGATGATCTCCGCGCCTTGATGCTGGAGCGCGCGCGCCGCGTGCAATCGGCGCTCGCCAACACCGGCAAAGTGGAGGCCGACCGCATGGAGACTCTCTCCCCCAGGCCTGTCAACCCATCTGCCAAAGGCCAGGCCCGCGCCAACCTTTCCCTCGACTAATCCGAGCTGGCCCGCCGTCGCTTTGGCGGCGCGGGTCCCAATCCTAATCCTTTTCTCTTCACCGCCTTCAGGTTAATCTCCTGGCAATGACTTCTGCTCAAATTCGACAATCCTTCCTGGATTTCTTCAAATCCAAGGGGCACACCATTGTCCCTTCCGCGAGCTTGATGCCCGACTCCCCCGGCCTGCTTTTCACCAACGCCGGCATGAACCAGTTCGTCCCCATTTTCCTCAACCAGCGCGCCGCCGACGTGGATCAATGGCCCGGCGCCATCCCCGGCAGGCCCACCCGCGCCGCCGACACCCAAAAGTGCATCCGCGCCGGCGGCAAGCACAACGACCTGGAAGACGTCGGCCTGGACACCTATCACCACACCTTCTTCGAAATGCTCGGCAACTGGAGCTTCGGCGATTATTTCAAAAAAGAGGCCATCGAGTGGGCCTGGGAACTTGTCACTGAAGTGTGGAAATTCCCCAAAGATCGCCTTTATGCCAGCGTCTATAGCCCCGACAAAGCCAAAGGCGACCCCAGCGATTTCGACCAGGAAGCATACGATTTCTGGGCCGCCAAATTCTCCGCCGCCGGTCTGGACCCCAAAGTCCACATCGTCCTTGGCGGCAAAAAGGACAATTTCTGGATGATGGGCGAAACCGGCCCCTGCGGCCCCTGCTCCGAAATTCATGTTGACTTGACCCCGGAAGGCAACACCCGCGGCGCCCTCGTCAACAAAGGCGACGCCCGCTGCATCGAGATTTGGAACCTGGTCTTCATCCAATTCAACGCCAATCCCGACGGCACTTTCGTCCCGCTTCCCGCCAGGCATGTGGATACCGGCATGGGTTTCGAGCGCGTCACCGGCATCATGCAGAACACGAAAGGTCTCACCGATTTCACCCGCGTCATCTCCAATTACGAAACCGACATCTTCCGCCCCATCTTCGACAAACTCGAAAAATTGAGCGGTAAGAAATACGGCAGCACGTTGCCCAAATCCGGCACCACTGGAGATAATGATCAGGAGAAGATTGACATCGCCTTCCGCGTCATCGCCGACCACATCCGCACGTTAAGTTTTTCCATTGCCGACGGCATTCTCCCCGGCAACACCGACCGCAGTTACGTCCTGCGCCGCATCCTCCGCCGCGCCGTCCGCTACGGCCGCACCCTCGGTTTCCATGAACCCTTTTTCTACAAACTGGTCGAAGTCCTCGCCGAAAAAATGGGCGGTGTTTTTCCAGAACTGCGCAAGAAGCAGTCGCATGTTGAAGAAGTCATCAAGGCTGAGGAGGAAGCATTCAATAAAACACTAGATAAGGGGATCGATCGTTTCCACGCGTTACTGGTTATGTCAATTTATCGCCAGTTGTCGCATGTTCGTAATACTAGATACGAGGTAATTTGGAGGCATTTGAATGCTGCCCTCCTCGGTCCTAAGGACTGGCCCTATTTCAAGGTTGATTTGGAACTCGATTATTTGCCAATTCTGAAGCAGCACGGCTTGGTTAATCCAGTTTATCACGGCGCGGACGCGTTTGAGCTTTATGATACGTACGGCTTCCCGCTCGACCTCACGGAGTTGATGGCGCGTGAACTCGGTTTGACTGTGGACTCCGCGACTTTTGAAAAGCTAATGGACGAGCCGCGCGCCCGCGCCCGCGCCGCCCAGAAAAAGGAAATCGTCGCCGCCTCCAACATCGACACCTCCCGCCCCACTCGCTTTGTCGGGTTTGACCAGTTGCTGGCCTCCGCCACCGTCCTTGACGCTGTCAATGTGAAGGACAAAATCGCCGTCACCCTCGACGTTTCCCCCCTCTACGCCGAAATGGGCGGGCAAGTCGGCGACACCGGCGAAATTTCCGCCGGCGGAAAAATCTGGCGCATCGTCAACACGCAAAAAACCGGCAACACCCTCTTGCATTTCCTAGCCGACAAAGACGCCCCGGAGCCGGGCGCGTCGGTGGAGTTGCGCGTCAACGCCCCGCGCCGCGCCGCCATCCAGCGCCATCACACCGTCACCCACCTCCTGCACTGGGCCTTGCACGAAGTCGTCAGCCAGGACGCCACCCAAAAAGGCTCCTACGTCGGCCCCGACAAATTGACCTTCGATTTCAGCAGCGCCGCCCTCACCCCGGCGCAAGTCGCCGATGTGGAAAAACTGGTCAACGAGCGCATCGTCGAAAACGCCGGCGTCACCTGGACTGAAATTCCCTACGCCGAAATCAAAGGGCGCAAAGAGGTGATGCAATTCTTCGGCGAAAAATACGGCGACCTCGTTCGCGTCGTGCAAGTCGGCGGGCGCGCCGGCGGGCTGGACGGTTACTCCATGGAACTCTGCGGCGGCACGCACACCCGCGCCACCGGCGAGATCGGGCTGTTTCGCATCCTGGGCGAGAGCGCCGTGGCCGCGGGCATCCGCCGCATCGAAGCCGTGGCCGGCCTGCGCGCCTACGAAAAAAGCCACGGCGACGCCGCGCTGATCTCCACCCTGGCGGCCAAAGTCAACGCCCCCGTCCTCGAATTGGAGAAAAAAATCGAATCCCTCCTCGCCCAGCAAAAGGACCTGGAAAAGCAACTCAAAGCCGCCCGCCAAAAACAAGCCGCCGAAACCGCGCGCGCCTTGCTAAAAAACTCCCAGTCCCTCCCGCCTGCCCTCCGCAGCCTCGGCGAAGGAGGATGCATCATTGAGAACCTCGGCGCCGCCGACGGCGATTTCCTGCAAGCCGTCGCCGACGCCTTCAAAGGCCAATTCAAAGGCGTCGTTGTCCTGGGCGCTTGCGCCAACCAAGCCGTTTCGCTGGTCGCCTCCGTCTCGCCCGGTTTCACCGCCAAATTGCAGGCCGGCAAAATCATCCAGGCCATCGCCCCGCTGGTCGGCGGCAAAGGCGGCGGCAAGCCGGACAACGCCCGCGGCGGCGGCAAAGATGTCACAAAACTCGCCGCCGCCCTCGACAAAGCCCGGGAGTTGATTGCCGCCAGTTGAACGCCATTCAAGACCTCCAGGCCGCATAATCAGCCGCGGTCCGGCCCGCCGAAAGCTATGATTAGTCTTAAAACTGGCCCCCACATCAATAAGCCCGGATTATACTTTCCATAAAACCGCTTCCAGCCACCCCGATGTTTATCGTAAATAGCTTGTAGAAAGCAACTTATGCAATTTCAGGGGTATTTGACATGCTTATCCAGCCATGTTACGCTCTTGTAAGAATACAGATACCAGCTTCGGGTATGGCGGGCGAAAAAAGACCGCCTATCTCCCCGGCGCAATGCAAGTTTAAACTTAAAAATGAGCGATCCAACATCAACGGCTGGCGTGTCGGCTACCCTCCGCAAGGTTACCAAGATATCTGAAGCCGTGATCCGTTTCGCGGGCAACTCCCAGGACGGCATCCAGGCCATCGGCGGCTTCCTGGCCCGCCTGGCCGGCCGCAGCGAGCAGGAAGTCATGACCTTTATGACCATCCCCTCCACCATTTCCGGCGGACCCTCCATCTTCCAAGTCCGCATCGGATCCGGTGAGGTCCTCAGTGCCGGCGATGAAGCCGACATCTTGATGGCCTTCTACCAACATTCCTACGAAAGCCACATCAAATCCCTCCGCAAAGACGGCATCGTCATCTACGATTCCGACCACGTCCAGCCCAACCCCGAATGGGAAAAGGACTACCGCCATGTTCCCGTCCCCATCTCCAGCCGCACCATCGAAGCCATCGGCGGCTCGGGCAAAGACAAGGGCAAGAACATCTTCGCCCTCGGGTTGGTCGCCAGAATCTTCGATCTCAACGTCCCCAAGCTCGAACGCCTCATCTCCGAGCGCTTTGGCGGCAAGGACCAGAGCGTCGTCAACAACGCCATGATGGCTTTCCATGCCGGCCTGGGCTATTCCCTCGGCAACCTCCTGGAAACCTTCCAGTTCCTTGAATCCAAAAAACGCGGCGCCAATCAAGTGGTCATGACCGGCAACGAGGCCCTGGCTTACGGTTTGATCGCTGCCGGCGTCCGTTTCGGCGCCGCTTACCCCATCACCCCTTGGTCCGAAATCATGGAATTGCTCCGCAAAGAATTGCCCAAATACGGCGGCACCTTCGTCCAGTGCGAGGATGAAATCGCCTCCATCTCCATGGCCATCGGCGCCAGTTGGGCCGGCCGCGTCGCCGTCACCGGCTCCAGTGGCCCGGGCCTCTCCCTCAAACAGGAAGCCCTCGGCTGGGCCGTCATGGCCGAAGTCCCTTTGATTGTCATTGACGTGCAGCGCGGCGGCCCCTCCACCGGCTTGCCCACCAACGTCGAGCAGTCCGACCTCAACATCGCCTGCTATGGCAGCCACGGCGACGCACCCCGCGCCGTCCTCGCCCCCACCGGCGTGGAAGATTGCTTCTACACCGCCATCGAGGCCGTCAATATCGCCCGCAAATACAACCTTCCCGTCATCATTCTCAGCGACCAGGCCATTGCCACCCGCATCGAGGCCTTTGAAGAGCCGGACCTGGAAAAAAACTGCCAGGACATCACCCCCACCCTCAATCCGGTGCCCGAATACACCCCTTACGATTTGGACACCATCACTGGCGTTACTCCCCGTCTGGCGCCCGGCGCCAGGATTTTAAATGGCAAATACCCCGTCGCCACCGGTTTGGAACATGACGAAATGGGCCATCCCACAGGCTCCCCCAGGCTCCACATGGAAATGACAGCCAAACGCCGCCGCAAACTCCAAAGCCTCGCCGCCGAACTCCCGGTGCCTCAAGTCTATGGCCCGCCCGAAGGCAACATCCTTCTCGTCGGCTGGGGCTCCACCCAGGGGCCTCTGCGCGAAGCCGTGGATCGTTCCCGCGCCGCCGGCGACAGCGTTTCCGCCCTCCAAATCCGTTACATCAATCCCTTGCCGCCTGGCTTGGAGAACATCTTCTCCGGTTTCAACCACGTCTATGTTGTCGAGATGAACGATGAGGGCCTTTATGGTTATGGCCAGCTGGCCGGCTTGTTGCGCGCCCGCTTTTGTGATCCCAAAATCTGCGGCCTCAACAAAACCGACGGGCTGACCTGGCGCGTGCGGGAAATTCTCCAGCGCGCCAGGGAAACCCTCGCCTCCAGCTTGCGCAAGCTGTGACAAACCGTAACAATAGTATTGACATAATCGCCTTTAAAACAACGATCTTATGAGTGAACCCGCATTGCAAAGTCCGCCCCTCAACCAGGCCGCCGCGGCCCCCGCGCCCATGCCGCCCGGGGTCCTTCCAGAACGCAAGCCTTTGACCAAGAAAGACATCGCTGCCGATCACCCAACCTGGTGTCCAGGCTGCGGCGATTTCTCCGTCCTCGCCCTTTACCTCAAACTGATCGAAAAGCGCCAGCTATTGCACGAAAACATCACCACCGTCGCCGGCATTGGTTGCTCCAGCCGCTTCCCTTACTTTGTGCAGGCCAACGGCGTGCATTACATTCACGGACGCTCCCTCCCTCTGGCCGGCGGCATTTCCCTCACCCGCCCCGACCTCCATGTCTTTGCCTTTGGCGGCGATGGCGACGCCTATTCCATCGGCGGCAACCACCTCACCCACACCGCCCGCAAGAACATCAAGATGACCTACGTCGTCATGGACAACTGGGTTTATGGTCTCACCAAAAAGCAGACCTCGCCCACCTCTCCCCTCGGCTTCAAGAGCAAGACCGACATCTGGGGCGCCATTGATCAGCCCATCAACCCCATGAAGCAACTCATTTCCGCCGGGGCCAGCTTTGTCGCCCGCGCCACCCATACCAACCCCAATCATTTGCTGCAAATGATGGAAGCCGCCATGGACCATGATGGTTTCAGCGTCATCGAATGCCTGAGCGAATGCGTCGAATTCTACCAAGGCGCGTTTGACCCCTCCAACCCCCGCAAAGGCGGCCAGTTCAACCTCGTCCCCGCCGATCACGATGTCACCGATGAAGTCGCCGCCTACAAATTGGCCGACGCTCCCTTCCCAGGCTACTTTGGCATCTTCTACAAATCCAATCGTCCCTCCAAGAACCAGCTCGAAGCCGGCATCAACTCCGCCGCCCGCCTCAAAGTCGCCGGCAAAAAAGACTGGCAAATCCTCCAGGACACTTTCAACAGGATGAAATAGCGCTCTGTAGCGGCAGCCCGCATCGCTGCACCCCGCATCGTTGCGGGCCAGCCCCCTGTTGTTCCATCTGGCCAACCCTCTGTTGTGGCAATTACGGCGATTTCGCCTACTTCAAAAACTTGGCCTGAATACGGGCAACGGGTGGAGTCGGGCGTTGCCTATTCATCTGATGTTCCAGACCATTTTCTTGTTACAAGCGACAAGAATTCCTTAATAATCAGTCAATGGCAACAACGGCAATAGACGAAAGCGGTGATCACACGGCAGAGCGGCCGGAGCCGTTGTTTGTCACGACTCATTGGTCGGTGGTGCTGGCGGCAGGGCATGGCGACACCACCCGTGCCTGCGATGCGCTGGCTTACCTCTGCCAAGCCTACTGGTATCCGCTTTATGCATATGCACGCCGTTATGGCTGCTCGTCGCACGATGCTCAAGACCTGACGCAGGAGTTTTTTGCCAGGCTTTTGAAAGGGAACTGGGTGGCCCAGGCCGACGTGCAGCGCGGGCGGTTTCGTTCCTTTCTGCTCTCCTCCATGAAGCACTTTATGGCTAACGAATGGAACAAAGCCCGGGCGCAAAAGCGCGGCGGCGGAGTGCCCACTGTTTCCCTCAACGAGTATTCCGCCGAACACCGCTACCAGCTTGAACCCGCGGAAAAGGCGACGCCGGAAACCCTCTTTGAACAGGGGTGGGCGGTCACCTTGCTGGCTGGCGTGCTCTCACGATTGGAGGAGGAGTATAACCGCGCGGGAAAGCAGGCTTGGATGGAGGCGATGCGTCCCGCCCTCGCCACGGACCGGGGATCCCTTGACTACGCCGAGCTGGCGCTCAAATTGGGAATGGCCGAAACCGCTGCCCGCATGGCCGTGCATCGGTTGAGGCAGCGGTATCGGCAGCTCATCCGGGCCGAAGTAGCCGGCACAGTCGCTTCGCCGGAAGAGGTCGAGGCTGAAATGCGGCATCTTTTCCAAGTGCTGACGAATGCCTGAACCTGGGGCGAAGTGAACTTGCGGAGTTGCTCTGCAAAAGAAACTTTGTTACGGACGACGCCAATTCTTTCAGTAAGGGGTGGAAAGAAAAAATATGGAAACACAAAAGTTTTGCCAGAATTGCCAGAGCCCGCTGGCCGCCAACGCGCCGCGCGGCCTGTGCCCCGCCTGTATGATGAAAGTGGCACTTGCGACCGGAACGGTGGACGGACCGGAGAAACCGGCTTTCACGCCGCCCGGAATTGAGGAATTGACGCTGAAGTTTCCTCAACTTGAGATCATCGAACTGATTGGGCGTGGCGGCATGGGGGCGGTCTACAAAGCGCGTCAAAAGGAACTCGACCGCGTCGTGGCGCTCAAGATTCTGCCCCCCGGAATTGGGGACGACCCCGCCTTTGGCGAACGGTTCACCCGCGAAGCCAAGGCCTTGGCCAAACTCAACCATCCCGGCATTATTACCATCCATGATTCCGGCCGGGCGGATGGGCTGTATTTCTTCGTCATGGAATTTGTGGACGGGGTGAACCTGCGCCAACTTCTGGCCGCCGGCCGCGTCAGCCCCCGCGAGGCGCTCGCCATTGTGCCGCAGATTTGCGATGCGCTCCAATTCGCGCACGATCAGGGCATCGTCCACCGCGACATCAAGCCGGAGAACATCTTGCTGGACCGCCGCGGCCGGGTAAAAGTGGCGGACTTTGGCCTGGCAAAAATTGTCGGAACGCGCGCCCCCGCGCAAGGAGAGTCAAACGCAAGCCCGCCGGGTGTTGAAGCCCCGGCGCCGGCCGCCCTCACCGAAGAGGGCAAAATCGTGGGAACGCCGGCCTATATGGCTCCCGAGCAACTCAGGCACCCCAACGAGGTGGACCACCGCGCGGACATCTACGCGCTGGGGGTGGTTCTCTACCAGATGCTCACCGGCGAATTGCCCGGCAAAAGCATCGAACCGCCTTCAATGAAAGTTCACATTGACGTGTGGCTGGATGAAGTGGTGCTGCGCGCGATGGAAAAGAAACCGGATCTGCGGTACCAGCAGGTCAGTGAGGTCAAAACGAACTTGGAGAGCATTGCGATGACCCCGGGCGATCTGTTCCTGCCCGAGCCTCCGGCTCAAATCCTCCCGGACACCGGGAACAAGCTTGATCAACCCTCGACCTTCGTGCCGCCGGCGGGGCCGGTTGAGTTGAAATTAAAATGGACACCAGGAACGCGCATCGTCGCAGACGTGAGGTTGCGACAAACCACGGAAGCCTTCAAACTGGATTCGCCACATCCCGTCAAGAGCGATTTTTGCATGGGACACCAACTCAGCTTTTCGGTGCTCAAGGAAACGCCTGATGGCGAACGTGAGGTGGAAATGGAATTTCTCACATTTTGGCTGGGAGGCAGGACCGGAGGCTCCACATGGCTCCACGATTCAACCAGAGTATCGGCCTTGGAAAAGCCAAGCAAGATGTCCAACCTCTTCGCGCAAATTATCGGCGGAAAAATTCGCTATTTCGAGAACGCCGACAATGAGCTCAAACGAATGGAGGGGGTGGATGAATTGATGGCCCGGATTAAATCCGGCGAGCAGCCAAAGGAGCTGGCGGATATCAGGGACATGTTTGACAAAGCCTATTTCATGAACCTTGCGACCCATCGCTCCTTGCTGTCAGGCAAAGCCGTGCGACCGGGCGATACCTGGCCGTTTCAAGATGAGCGTCCGATCGGAACTTCATACATTGTTGTCAGCGATTTCAAAGTCGCCTTTCGAAACTGGGAACGGCATGGCAAGCGGAACTGCGCCCGTCTGGAGCATCAGGGAACTTTGAAGCGCATGCCCAGACCAGACGCGGAGCCAGGCGCAACCTGGCCGAGGAGGATCATGGCCGAAACAGGCAATACCTCCTCAGGTGTGTCTTGGTTCGATCCAGAACTTGGCATGACCATTGAAACCGTCACACGGAATGAAATCACACTGGTGCCGTGTGGAATTCCGATTCCAGGCGCATCCGAACCGCCCGTCAACGCTCCAACCCAGTGCCATCGAACCATCGCCCTAAAACTGATATCGGTGCAGTAATTTAGCTCACCCGTGCCTGGCAACGAAACTCGTTCCGTCCCAGTGGAGGTTTATTGCGGCTCGGGGGAGACCCTCATCGTTCCATCTGGCCAGCCCCCTGTTGTTCCATCTGTCTGCGACCGCCGCAAACCCGGCGAATTCGAACATCGTGGTATCCGGTCATTGGTCCTCCATCAAAATGTGAATAGAATGTAACCCAACCGACACATGGTCGCCACAATTTCGTGAGATTCTGTTCCTGTGAAAAAAGTCCTCATCCTCACGGCCGGGTTTGGCGACGGACATAACACCGCGGCCCGCAACGTGGCCGACGCCATCGAACTCCTCTCCGACGAGGTCAAGGTCGAGGTCTTGGATGTCTTCCAAACCAGCCTGGGCATCGTCAACGATATTCTAAGAAAGACCTACCTGGGGCTGGCCCGCTATGCGCCCGGAGTCTGGAGCGGCATTTACTCCGTGCTCGACAGTTCCACCACGCTGGAAAACAAGCTCCTGGCCTTTGGCAAATTGAAATCCGCCCTGGCCGACATCCTCTCCTCCGCCCAGCCCGATTGCGTCCTTTCCACCTATCCCGTTTACGGCCATGTCATCCGGGACATTTACCGCGATCATTCCGAACGGCCCTTCCGCTTCATCACCGTTATCACCGATTCCATTTCCGTCAATTCCTCCTGGTATCGCGCCCCCAGCGACTGGTTCTGCGTCGCCAACGAGGCCACCGCCGATGTCCTCCGCCAGCATGGCGTGGACAAGGACAAGATCAAAGCGTTCGGATTCCCCGTCAGCCCCGTTTTCGCCGAGACCAAGACCGGCGGCGCCCCGGAACTCAAGGCCGCTCCCCCCTTCAAGATTCTCTACACCAGCAACACCGGAAAAAAGAAATGCGGCAAAGCCATTGACCGTCTTCTGGAAATCCCCAACGTCCACCTGACCATCACCGTCGGCCGCGACGCCGAATTAAAGGAAAAACTGTCCCGCCGGACCAGGGATTTCGGCGCGCGCGTCCATGTGCTCGGCTGGACCAACCAGATGCCGCGCCTGATGATGGCCCACCACCTCATCATCACCAAGGCCGGCGGCGCCACCGTCCAGGAAGCCATCGCCGCGCGCTGTCCCTTGATTTTGAACCAGGTCATCCCTGGCCAGGAAGACGGCAACGCCCGCTTGGTCGAGCAATCGGATGTGGGAGTCGTGGCCGAAAAAAACAAGGAAGCCGCCGAGTGGGTGCGGACCGCCTTCGCGGACGATGGCCGGGTTTGGCGGCGCTGGCGCGAAAACCTGGCCAAAATGTCCAGGCCCCACGCCTCCATCCACATCGCCGAACTGGCCCTCAGCCAATGCGAACTCGAAGGGCCCGAAAGCAGGCGGCTCAAACTTTTTGAAGGTCCCCCTTCCCAGGTCCCCCCGGCGCCCGCCGTCATCACCAGCCCCGGTGACCTGCGCATGCTCCTCTGCGATTTCCACACCCACACCAATTACTCCGACGGCAAATTGACCGTGCCGGAGCTGATAGATTTCTACGGACGCCGCGGCTTTGACTGCCTCTGCATCACCGACCACCTGGCCGACCCCAGGCGCCTGATCGGCAAGCTCAGCAAACTGGTCAATCTGACCGTCGGCCCCGACCAATTGGATGAGTACTTCGACGTGATTGATCGCGAACGCCGCCGCGCCTGGCGCAAGTACCAGATGCTGGTCATGGCCGGAATCGAGTTCAACAAGGATGGACTTACCAGAAAATCCTCCGCCCACCTGCTGGGCATTGATCTCAAAGCGCCCATCAACCCGGCCCTGGATTTGCCCGAAACCATCGCCGAAATTCACGCCCAGGGCGCGCTGGCCGTCGCCTCCCATCCCCACATCATGAAAAGCGAATGGGGCAAGAACACCCTCTTTCTCTGGGAAAACCAGGACATGTTCGCCCCTTTGATTGACGCCTGGGAAATCGCCAATCGCAACAACATTTTTACCCCCGTCGGCCTCAAGCGCCTCGCCTTCCTGGCCAACAGCGATTTTCACAAGCCCAAGCACATCTATTCCTGGAAGACCCTCCTCCATTGCCACAAGGACCCCGAGGCCATCAAGGACTGCATCCGCAAAAACGAACAACTGGCCATCACCCTCTATCGCGACGGCGATTCCTCCCGCGGCGTCAAGAACCAGGGTTTCCCCATCGCCGACTCGCGCCTGCTGGAACTTCCCTCCCCCGTGGCCCTCAAACAAGCCAGCGCGTAGGGCGACACCTTGACCCCTTCATTTTGCGATCACTTGATTCAACTCGTGAAGGGCAACTCGTATCATAGCAGACGTCCGGCAGGTTTTGCGGAACGGTACCGAACAGGTTTGAAAATCTTTTGCAGAACCCCCTCCTGCGCCAATTTTGCCAGCCAGGTCTTCGCTTGCGGCTTGAGATCGTGAGCAGTTCGGCCACTTCGGCTTCACTCTTCGGCTCAGCGAGCTCCCGGACCAGAATTTCACGCGCCAAACTGAAGAGCGCCTGATCTGGCGGAATAGTGGTCCCGGGCATGCCGATTTGCGGGGCTTGCGAAGAAGTTGGCGGTTGCGTCTTCGCTTTCTCAGATGCGAACGGGGGGGCCTTCTCGCGGAGTGCAAATGAAAGCGTTTCCTGCTTTGGTTCCGCAGCCACGGCTTCAGCCGCCTTGGCAAGAGCCTGGGAGAGTTCATCGCAATCGGCAGGATCCGGCCAAGGAAATGCGCCGTGCCGCAGAAGGGCTGAGTTTCTTTTTCCGGCGTTTGCGCCATCGCGCACGAAAACTGGAACAAAATGCAGTTTCTCCAACTGCTCGATTGCCCCAGCCCAAGTTCCGCCCTTCTCGAAATCCGAGGTTACGACGAGCGCGGCATCGGCCAAGGCGTAGATCGCCTTGTTGCGCTGCATGGCATGTCCGACGTTGAAACCTGCCGCCGGGTCGTAAGGGGAGATTAGCACCAGTTTGTGATCCATCAATGCCATGCGATTGTCTCTCGCCAGCGCGCCCCGTTCCAGGCTGTCTGACATCAAACCGGCGACCACACCGCCAGCCTGCAACGCTCCGTGCATCGCAGCGCGGTCTATTCCCTTCGCTCCGCCGGAGATGATCGTGCAACCCGCTTGTGCGGCGAGCTTTCCCACATTTTCGGTGTAGGAAATCAATTCTTCATCCACATGTCGCGAGCCAACGACTGCCAGGCCTCCGCAGTCCAGCAACGCGGCATCCCCGCAACCGTAAAGAATGGGCGGTGCGTCCTCTCTAAGACGGGCTTTGAGGCGCTGCGGGTAAGCGGCATCGGCGCGACTGACGGCCCAGATGGCCCGGGCGCTCCAATGATCCACGGCCTGACCCAGCAGAAATCCGCGGCCCAACAAGCCTTCCAAACGTTCGCGGCCAAACACGCCAGCGCACACAGTGACCATCTCCCCGCCATCAGACCCGATCAAATCCGCCGGTTGCTTTTGCTTTTCGCGCAAAAGGCGTGCGAGCCGGTTGTATTCAGTCAAAGTCAGCAGATCGGGGGCAACCTCGCTGCGTCCGACCATCAGCGGAGCCGTCAGCAGCAGGATGGCCTGCGTGTTGGTTGTCAGGGGCGAGTTCATCCAGTGCGGGCGGTTGCAGCCAGAGCCAGCGGATAAACCGGCCCGCTGCCATGCGAAGTCAGCAGGTATGCGGCAATCGTCAACGTCCATTTAGAATCCACCATGTCATCCACCAAGAGAACGGGCTCCGGAGGCAAAACCTTCATGCGGACAGCCAGTGAGCCATCAATATTTCGCGCCTGTTGACTGCTGTTCGCCATGGTTTTTTGTTCTGGCCGGTCGTCGGTCTTTTCGAGGACCCCATGAAACCGCAAATTCAACGCAGCCGCAAGCCTGCGGGCGAAATCAGGCACAAGACTCGGATGGCGGCGCGACGGAATGAACGTCACCCAAGTTGGCGGCGGTTGGGGTGACCACTGGCGCATCAGCGCCGCACACGCGCTCACCAAGTCATCCGCGAAACGTCTGTCGTGATATTTGCCCCGGCGAACGAGTTCGCCCCACCCGGCGTCGCCCCACACGCAGAGCGCTTTCCCGGGCTGCATATTCCGCTCTGGAGCGATATTTGTGTTGCCTCGCAAATCGAGGCTCGCCAGCCCTCCCGGCGGCCATTTCTTGCGCGGTTCGATCGGCAAACTGGTCCGGCGCGGAAAGGCCGCCGCCTCGCGCACAAGACCCTCCTCGGTCGTTGCGGACAACGGTGCGAAGTTTGGCGTTTGGATTCTGCCGGGATCCCCGTCGAGCGCCCGAACAAGGAACTCCATGTGCCCGTTCTTCAGGCCCGCATATTCCTGCATTTGCTGCCGCTCGGCACGACGCAGAGCCGTCAGGCGCTCCGCCCTCTGCCAAAAGGCTTCCGTCAATTTCGCCGCCGTCAGTATCCACTTGCTGCCTTGTTTGACAATGGGGGCGGGCGATTCAAGCGACAGTAGTTGGAGCGCCTTTTCAATTCGCCCAAGACTTGCGTTTACCGACTTCATCAACTCATTAATCGAAAGCCCGCCCGGGGCGGCCTGCAAACCGGCGAGCACCTCTGCGACCTCGTCTCTCGACGGAAAGGCGCTCTCGATGAAGTAGTCCGTGATGTCCATTTCTTCCTGGCCGCTGAGCAACACAACATGGGCGGCGGGCAACGCACGACCTGCCCGGCCAATTTGCTGATAATAAGCCACCACCGACCCGGGAGCCTGGTAGTGAATCACAAACGCCAGGTCCGGCTTGTCGAACCCCATGCCAAGCGCAGTGGTGGCCACCAACGATTTTACCTCGTTGTTCAGCAACGCGTTTTCAAGTTCCACGCGGCGCTCTCCAGTCTCTCCGCTGTAAGCCTCCGCATTGATGCCACGCGAGCGCAGCCACTCAGCTATCTGCCATGCATCACGGACAGTCAGTGTGTAGATGATTCCGCTGCCTGAGATATTCGGCAGGTGAGTCGCCAGCCACGCCATTCGTTCCGGCTGGGTTGGCATCCGCATGGTCTGGAGCAAGAGCGATGGCCGGTCCAAGTCCCCGCGCGAGACAGTAAGTTTTGGTCCCAGCACGTTCTGCAAATCGTCCACCACCCGGTTGTTTGCTGTGGCGGTTGTGGCGAGCAGCCGGAGGTTTCCCGGCATGGCGCGCACGATTCGCTCGATGAATCGGTAGTGCGGACGGAAATCGTGACCCCAGTCGGAAATGCAATGTGCCTCGTCCACCACCAGCAGCGAAAGGCGCCCAGCGGCAGGCGCCAGCACCTCCGCGCGAAAATGTTCGTTCGCCAAGCGTTCTGGCGCGATGAGCAGGATGTCCACCTCGTCACGCTTCATCGCTGCTTCGACTCTCTGCCATTCATCCCTGTTCTCCGAGTTGATGGTGAATGCGCGCACGCCCATGCGTTCGGCGGAGGCAATCTGATTCTGCATGACGCCAGCAATGGGGAGATGATCAACGCCGTCCCTGCTCCTTGCTCGCGCAGCAGCTTGGTGGCGATGAAATAGACCGAACTCTTGCCCCAACCCGTCTTTTGAACCACAAGCAGGCGACCGATTCCGTCCACCACGTGGCGGATCGCCTCCTCCTGCCCATCATGAAAGGTCGCCCTCAAATTCTGCGTGCCGAGCCGAAGTAGTTCAAGAGCGCGTGTTGGGTTGTATGGCATCGCGAAACTGTTCCGCGCCGAGCTACCCCTTGCTCTCCGGCGGCGCGGGCGGCGGGACGTGATGGATCACCAGCGGATAACGGATCTTCATCACGTCGTCCACCAGCACCTCAATGTAATGCGGCCCCGCCACTTCAAATCTCACATGGCCCAGATAGACCACGTTGATGGCGTGCAGCGTCACTTCTTTGAGTTCGAATCTGGATTCGTGCTTGCGCATCACCGTCACCTGGTCCGGCGCGATCAGGCGCACGGTTTCAAGGAACTGGCCGAAACCCGCCGTCCAGCGGTTGAAAATGCACAGCCGCGGCGCCGTCACCGGCACTTCCGGCACCGTCACAAAATGCAGCACCCCCACCAGAATAAAACTGCCGCTCCGTTCCTGGCGCACTTCCTCGCAAATCAGCGAGCATTGCAAGTCGGGGAGAATTCTCGATGGTGTCATATCATGGCTTTCCACAGGCGCGTGACGCCGCCAGTTCCGCGGCCCGCGCGGTGTTTTGCAGCAGCATCGCGATGGTCATCGGCCCGACCCCTCCGGGGTTGGGTGTGATCAATCCCGCGATCGGCTGCACACCCTCAAAATCCACATCCCCCACCAGCCTCCAACCGCCTTTGGCCTCCGCGTCGGGCACCCGGTTCACCCCCACGTCCACCACCACCGCGCCGGGTTTGACCATCCCGGCTTTGACAAATCCCGCAACTCCCATCGCCGCGATCAATATGTCCGCCCGCCGGCAATGCCCCGCGATGTCCCGCGTTTGCGAATGGCAAACAGTCACCGTCGCGCCCCCGTGCTTGCTTTTCTGCATCAGCATCGCCGCCATCGGTTTGCCCACGATGTTGCCCCGGCCCAGCACCACCGCCTCCGCCCCGCCGACCACCACCCCGCTGCGAATCAACATCTCCTGCACTCCCGCCGGCGTGCAGGGGCGGAAACCGTCCTCCGCGCCCAGCAGCAATTTCCCCACGTTCACCGGGTGAAATCCGTCCACGTCCTTTTCCGGGGCGACCGCGCAATAAACCCGGCTTTCGCCTATGTGTTTGGGCAGCGGCGCCTGCACCAGGATCCCGTGTACCGTCGCATCCGCGTTCAGTCGCGCCAGCAACCCCAGCAACTCCTTTTCCGATGCGCTCTCCGGCAGCGCGTACGTCCGCGACAAAATCCCAAGCCGCGCGCTGGCTTTTTCCTTCATCCCAACATACACCCGCGACGCCGCGTCCTCGCCCACCCGCACAAACACCAGCGACGGTTGGATCCCGCGCCCCTTCAGCGCCGCCACCCGCCCGGCTGTCTCCTGATGAATCTCCTCGGCGATCGCCCGCCCGTCAATGAGGTTGCCGGGCGGCATCAAGGCATCAGGCCAATGGTTTGAACCTGGAGTACCGGCGTTTTTGGCCAGCGCCTGTCCAGCATCTCCGGGCCGGTCACCGCCACGCGCACGCCGACGTAAGTCTTGAAATTATCGTTATTGGGCTGGAGATACTCCGTCAGCGCGCCCGATTGGACGTCTATCAACTCATAATCCGTCGGGGCCTGGAGATTCAACGCTTTGCGAACATAACCTTCCCGTGTGACTATGCGCGGCTGGATTTCCTCCCTTGTTGCGGCCGGGGCCGGCGCAGGCGGAACCGTATTCGTCGGCCGCACCGCCACCGGCTCGGGCGCGACTATCGGCGCCGCCGCCGCCTCGACGGGCGGCGCGGCGTTTGTCTCTGGAACGGCGGGAGCGGCATTAGTGGCGGGCGCGGGCGGCGCGGCCGCCTCGGCAACCACAGCCGCGATAGGCGCTACGGCGGGCGGTGGCGGCGCGGCGGGCGGCTGTGCCGCCAGATATTCAGAGGCGACGAAGCCGAAGGCATTCGTCGGAGGCACAATCTGCATCCAGCCCTGCGAGCGGCGAACTTCGGTCACAGGCGTCCCCTTTTCCAGCAGCGTCAGCATCTTGAAATTCTCCCCCGGCCCGCCCCTCACGTTCAGGCGCCGGGTCACCGTCATGGTGCTCCTGTCAACATAATCGGCAAATACCCACGTCGCCGCGTTGGTGGGCAGCGCGATGCGCGACCAGCTCGCCGGTTCATTGGCTTTCGGTTTGCTGAGCGTCATTTCCTCATAAACCGTCACCGCCTCTCCGCGGCTCAGGCGGGCGACCACGTCGGCGCTTACATCCGGCTGGTCCCGCACATTCAGCGCCTCATTCTTGACCGTGGCCGCGGCGGGCGGGTCCAGCGTCACATCCTTGGCGAACGCAAGCCCCGCCTTGGGCGCCCCCGGCGCGGGTTTCACTTCCTGGGCCAAAACAGTTGCGGCTGTCATCCCGACCAGCCCGCACAAAAACCAGCGGTTCGATTTCATACAATACGAAGTAGAGATTTTATCTCCGGTTCTGTCAACGCCCGCCATTTCCCCGCGGGCAACTCGCCCAGCTTCACCGGCCCGATCCTCACGCGCTGCAAGCGTTCCACCGTCAAATTTTCCGCCTCGAAGAGCCGCCGCGCCTCGCGGTTCTTCCCCTCCGTCAGCTCCAACTCCACCGTGCTTCTCGTGTTGTTGGCCGAGAGCAGCCGCGCGCGCGCCGCCTGCAATTTCTCCCCCGCGCTCAGCACGCCCCGCTCAAATTTCTGCACCGTTTCCGGTTTCACCCGCCCCTGGATCCGGGCCACATAAACCTTGGGAATACGATACCTGGGATGCGACAATTTCAAGCAAAAATCGCCGTCATTCGTCATAAAAATCAACCCTTCGCTCTGGTAATCCAGCCGTCCCACCGTAAACAAGTCGCTCCATTCCTTGGGCAGCAAATCCCCGATCCGTTGCCGGTCCTCCTCCGTCGCGCGCGTGCAAATATATCCCCGCGGCTTGTGTAGCGCGATGTAACGCCGCGGCTTGCGTCCCACCTCCCGCCCATCCACCGACACCACATCCCGCCCCGGCTCCACCTTCACCCCCATTTCCTTCACCACCGCCCCGTTCACCCTCCCCCGGCCCGCGGCGATGATCCTTTCGCTGGCCCGCCTCGAAGCGACGCCAGCCTGGGCCAAAATTTTTTGCAAACGAACCACAAAACAACTCCCCATTGCCGGTTCTAACTGCCGATTGCCGTTTTGGCGCGCACACCCGCCGCGACCGCGCCTGCCAAACCGCCGTCCAATTACGCCTCGGCCTTGGTCTTGCGGAGGCCGGTGACACGATCACCGGTTTTCCACTCGCCGCGCTTCCTCAGCACTTCCACCCGCTCAAACCGCTTCAACACATTGCGCTTGGCTCCTGAGGTGCTGGCCACTCGCAAGCTTCGATGTTGTGACATAAAATTTAAAAATGTTATTGCCGACCATTGCAGGATCGGTCTGTTCTCTTACCATGCCCCCGCCCAAAAGCAAATCGTTTCTTTCTTTCGCCCGGTCGTTTCTTCCCGATTTCACACGGTTGTTTTTCCTCTTCCAGGAAGGATTTTCCCAAGCGAGAGAAGCGGCCCCGTCATGGCCGTGGTCACGATGGCCATGATCACCAGCATCGTGAATACCGGCGGCGAGAGTATCCCCAGATCCAGGCCCAGGTTCAAAACTATCAATTCCACCAGCCCGCGCGTGTTCATCAGGGCGCCCAGCACAAAGGAGTCATGCCAGTTCTGGCCGGTCAATCGCGCTGCGATCATACTGCCCCCCAATTTGCCCAGCGTCGCCGTGAGGATGATCCCGCCGCAGAGAGTCCACCCCTTCCAATCCTCCAGCAGGCCCAGTTGGGTCCGCAAGCCGGTGAAGGCGAAGAACAGCGGGAGAAGCAGCGCGGAACTGAAACTCTCCAATTTCCCCCGCAAATGGGAACGAAAATCCGCGTTGGCCGGCATGATCACCCCGCCCAGAAAGGCGCCGAACAGCGCGTGAAGGCCGATCATCTCTGTGAACAACGCCCCGCAAAAAACCAGGATCAGCATCGCCACTACCAGGCCCTGTGTCGGCGCCGCCGCTTGGTGGGGTCGGACTTTGATAAAATGATTCAGCCACGGCCTTGCCAAAAAGCTCATGGCCGCGATAAACGCCAGAGCCAGAAGGATGGTGATGCTGAAGCTCTCCAGGCCCCCGGACCTCACCACCGCCACCACCAGCGCCAGAACGCACCACGCCGTCACATCCCCTATCGCCGCGCAGGTCAGAGCCAGGCTCCCCAGTGGCGTCGGCGTCAGGCCCCGGTCTTGCAGGATGCGCGCCAGCACGGGAAAGGCCGTGATGCTCATGGCGATCCCCATGAAAAGCCCAAAGGCAAGAAACGAAACTTCAGGCGCGGCCAATGGCCGATGGTACCGGTAGATCAACAGCGCAAAAACCACGCCCAGAAAGAATGGGAAAATCATCCCCACATGACTCACCATCAGGGCCGTGTCCGCCTGGCGGCGGGCCTGGTGCAAATCCAGTTCCATGCCCACCAGGAACATGAACAGGATCACCCCCACCTGGCTCAATATCTTCAACCCCCCCAGCGAGCCGCTGGGAAAGACGAACGCGAAAAAATGCGGCCACAATCCGCCCAGCACCGACGGCCCCAACACCAGCCCCGCCACCATTTCCCCGATCACGGCCGGTTGCCCCACCCGCGGCGCCAATGCGCCAAATACCCGGGCCAGCACCACGATCAGGATCAGTTGCAGCAGCAGCAGGCTCACCGGCTGCCGCAGGTTCTCCCGCAAGAGCAACGCCGCATGGAGCGCGCCGCCCTGCTGATTTGTCATCCCTGCCGGAGCGGATGTCCGCGACGGCTCCGATTCTTTCCCCATCCGGAGGGCGGCGCAGATGCCGGCCCCGAAGACCAGGAGAACCAGCAGGTATGCCAGCGCGATTTTCCGCATGATTATTTTTGATGGATGTGCGGTGCCTTCATGCCGCTTCTTCCAGTCCGAGCATATTTGCCTCTCCGCGCCGGGCCAAGCTGATTTTGGGGCGGCGTTTTTCTTCAGGGAGCGCCGGTTTCCTGGGCCGCGCCCATCGTGGGCTTAAAAATCCCAAAAAGAGCTTGACATCAGTTAACTATTATGCTATGGTGTTCGAATGGGAGGCAATGGGCAAACCGAATGCCGCAGCCAGTGGCAACTCGCCGCCACATCCTGTGGAAACCAGACACCATCTTTATCGTTAAAGTCCACCCTCCGTCAACCCCTGTCAAACCGATACGATCTCCAAAGTTATTCAACCGGTGGCGAGGAGAGCCGGCGCAAGCTCCCCGCAGCCGACGGTGAATAACTTTGGCGCGAAAATGAATTTGCCGCCGGATATGCTTGATGCCGGTCGCAATGCCACGAGCCGTTCACGGTCAAGTCAAACCCACGTTGCGAGCGTCAGACAGGGAACCCCGGTCGGCTCGTGCCGGCTGGCGCCGAGGTCTGAGAGAACATCACCCTACGAGGGTCACCGTATCGGTTGGATCCGGCGCAGCCAGTCAGCGCGGCAGACTGGAGAAACTATGAAAACATTCGCAGAACTGACTCACTTCGCCGGCTTGGACTGGGCGAAGGACCATCCCGATGTCGTGATCGTGGATCGCGTCAATTGCAACAATGGTCGGGACCTTCAGGCGGGCGAAGGACCATCCCGATGTCGTGATCGTGGATCGCGCGGGCCAGATCGTGGCCCAATTCGCATTCCCCCACAGCGCCGAAGGTTGGCAACGATGGCGCCCGTGCGTGCAATCCTATCCCGCGCTCGGGGTGGCGTTGGAAACCAGCAGCGGCCCCGCCGTCGAGCAGTTGCTGGAAAGTGGAGTGACGGTGTTTCCGCTGAACCCCCAAAGCGCCAAATCCTATCGGGAGCGCAAGGCACCCAGCGGCACCAAAACCGACCGACTGGACGCCTGGAGCTTCGCCGACGGGTTGCGCACCGACGGGCATGGGTGGAGACCGCTGGCGCCGCTGGATCCATTGGTGCAGGAGTTGCGTTTGCTCTGCCGGGACGAAGTCGAATTGACGCAGCAGCGCACGGCCCTGGTCAATCAAATCCAACAGGCTTTGAGCGAGTATTATCCCGCCGCGCTGCACGCCTTTGCCGATTGGACAGCGCCTTACACCTGGGAGTTTGTGCGGGCTTTTCCGACTCCGCAGGCCTTGGTCAAGGCGGGCCGGCGCCGCTGGGAGAATTTCCTCCACAGCCACAAGCTCTACCGGCCGCAGACCGTGGACGCGCGCCTGGAGGTTTTTGCCAAAGCCAATGAATTGGCCGCCTCGCCCGGAATCACGCGCGCCAAGAGCCGGTTGGTTCTCACGCTGGCCGCCACGCTCCTGGCGCTCGAAAAGCACTTGGAGCAGTACCGTCAGGCCATCGCCCAACTCTTCGCCGAGCATCCAGATCACCAGTTGTTTGGCTCCCTGCCGGGAGCCGGGGAAAAACTGGCGCCGCGGCTGTTGAGCGAAGTGGGGCAAGACCGCCACCTCTTTGACGATCCGCAAGGGCTGCAATGTGTGGCCGGAACAGCCCCGGTCAGCTCCCAATCCGGCCAGGTGGATCGGGCTCGAATCCGCTGGCATTGCAACAAACACCTGCGCTACGCCGTCCATCTCTGGGCCGATTGCAGCCGGAAATATTGCGCCTGGGCGCAAGCCTACTACCAAGCCCACCGGGAAAAAGGCAACAGCCATGCCTCGGCCCTGCGGCGCTTGGGCAACCGCTGGCTCAAGATCCTTTGGACGATGTGGCAGGAAGGCCAAACCTATGACTCCGAACGGCACGCCCGCAACCAACAAAAACACGGCTCGTGGCTGCTGCAACTGCACCCCGCCAAGGCCTAAATCCCATGCGAACAACTTCACCAAAAAAACGCTTTACAGCCCAGAGAACCTCCCAGTCAAAGCAAAAAACCAGGTTTGACCGCAAAGAAAGCGAATCCTAAGCAATCTGCTTATGATTGGAGAATTCAGACCAAATCACCCAGCCACCACC
>Ga0187888_1000354_pt1 | contig 49934 bp, 37 predicted proteins | sample June2016WEW_7_40_FD_132987 | JGI IMG/M metagenome (GOLD analysis project Ga0187888, IMG submission 132987) | Peatland microbial communities from SPRUCE experiment site at the Marcell Experimental Forest, Minnesota, USA - June2016WEW_7_40 | ecosystem: Environmental > Terrestrial > Soil > Wetlands...
AACCGCCGCGGTAGCCGCCGCTATATCCGCCGCCGTACCCGCCACGGTACCCGCCGCCGATACCGCCGCCGGAAAAGTGTCCGCCGCCGCCGATACCGCCGCCACCGGAAAAGTGCCCGCCACCGCCGCCAAACCCACCGCCACCGTGGAAACCGCCGCCACCACCGCCGCCATGCCCTCCGCCACCACGCTGGGCATAGGCGCCAAACGCCATCACCGCAACACAAAGCAAAAGACGGGAAAGCGACCGCATAGGATGTACTCCTCTATCCACGAGCCTACTCCCGAAATACCTCTCCCGCAACCAGCCAAAGGAGCCATGTAGGGCTATGCTGCCGTTTGACTCGACTGCCGATATATTAAGATAATTGGGTTTGAATTAATGAGACTGGCGGCCTGATCGCGACGCGCCCAGCCGCCGAAGCCCCCGGGTCGGGTCCCTGTCTAGGGTGGCATCCCGGTTGAATGGCTTCTCTCCGACAACCGTGATGTGCAAAAACGAACACTCGAAGCTCTTTGACGCCGCCGTCTGTTGCGGCTTGGTTTCTTGCAGCTTGCCAGCGGCGATTCTGCTAGCCGGATGTGCGGCATCGGGCCAGAAGACCGGCTCGGCTCAAGCTCCGCCGGTAGCGGTTGTGGTGATGGAGGCCGCGGCCGCCGACGTCCCCATCTTTTCCGAATTCGCGGCGCAAACCTATGCGCGCGACATGGTCGAGGTCCGCAGCCACGTAGAAGGCTACATCGAAGAGTGGAACTTCCGCCCCGGCGCCGAGGTTGCGGCCGGCCAAACCCTGTACGTGCTCGATCTTCGCCCGTACGATGCCGCCGTCGCGCAAGCCAAGGGGAACCTTCACCAAAGCGACGCCGACCTGGATTTCGCCCGCAAACAGGTTGCCCTGCTCGAAGCGCAGGCCAACCTTGCCTCCGCGGAGGCAAACCTGGTCAAGGCCCAGCAGGACGTCGACCGTCTGGCCCCCCTGGTCGAGGCCGATGCCGCTTCCAAGCAGGACCTCGACGCCGCCGTCGCCGCGCTGAAAGCCAACCAGGCGAACGTCAACGCCGTGAAAGCCACCGTGGAGCAGGCCGGCCTTTCCACCCGCACCCAGATCGACTCCATGCAGGCAAAGGTGGAAGCGCAGCAGGCCGCGCTGAACGCCGCCGAGTTGAACCTCCACTACGGCACCATCGTCGCGCCCATTGCCGGCCGCATCGGCGATACGCTCATTCCGGTCGGCGGCCTGGTCACGCCCAACTCGCCCCAGCCGCTCACCACCATCGTCCCGCTCGACCCCATCTGGGTCCGCTTCAAGGTAACCGAAGGGGAATACATTTCATGGACCCGCCAGGGCGGGGTGCCCGGCGCGGCCCTGCCGCTCACCTTGCTTCTGGCCGATACTTCGGAATTCCCTTTCACCGGTCACATCGAAAATTCGCTCAACCAGGTGGACCCCAAGACCGCGACTCTTGAGTTGCAGGCCCGTTTCCCCAACCCCCGCCATACCATGCTTCCCGGCCAGTTCGGCCGCGTCCGCGTGCAGGTAGCCGAGCGCAAGAAAGCTATTTTGGTCCCGCAGAAAGCCATCCAGCAGTTGCAGAGCGTGCAGACTGTCTTCACGGTCGGGCCGGGGAACACGATCGAACTGAAGCCCGTAACCACCGGCGAGCGGGTGGGTGACGCCTGGATCGTCGAACACGGCTTGCAGCCTGGAGACCGCGTGGTCGTCGAAGGCCAGCAAAAGGTCAGACCGGGGTCCAGAGTCCGGCTGCTGCCGTACCGCGCCCCGGAAGCCACTCCGCGGGTAGCGGGGAGCTGAGCCATGGCGCGATTCTTCATCGATCATCCCGTCTTCGCGATGGTGATCGCCATCGTGATTGTCATTTTGGGCGGTGTCGCCATCCCTAATCTTCCCCTTGCCAGTTACCCCGAAGTGGTCCCGCCGGTGGTGCAGATCACCACTACCTATCTGGGAGGCAACGCGCAGGACATCGAAAAAACCGTCGCCCAGCCCATCGAAGAACAGTTGTTTTCGCTCGACGGCATGATCTACTTCATGTCCAACAGCGCCAACGACGGCAGTCTCAGCATCAGCGTGACCTTCAAGCTCGGCACCAACCCGGACATCGCCACGGTGCAGACGCAGAACCGCGTGAATATCGCCATGCCGCGCCTCCCGCCCGACGTGCAGCGCCAGGGCGTGGTGGTGAAGAAAGTTTCCACCGCCTTCCTCACCGCCGTCAGCCTGATTTCCCCGGATCGGCGCTACGACTCGCTGTTTCTCACCAACTACGCGCAGATCAACCTGTTGAACCAGTTGGCCAGCATCGACGGCGTGGGCGAGGCGCGGCTTGGCGCTGCCCAGGTCTACTCCATGCGCGTTTGGGTGAACCCGGACCGTATGGCCCAATTGGGAGTCACCGCCAGCGACATCAACGACGCCATCGTGGCGCAGAACCGGCAGAACCCCGCCGGATCGATCGGCCAGCCGCCATCGCCGGCCGGCACCGCGTTCCAGTATTCGGTCAGCGCTCAGGGACGCCTGGTGACTGCTTCCGAATTCGGCGACATCGTGCTGCGCTCCCGCCCGGATACCGGTCTGCTGCGCATCCGCGACGTCGGCCGCGTGGAGCTCGGCGCTGCCTCCTACAGCGGTTTCAGCCGCGTCAGTGGCGCGCCGTCCGGCAACCTTATTATTTATCTGTCCCCCGGCGCCAATGCGGTCGCCACCGCCGACCGCGTGCGCCAGTTCTGCGAAAAAGCCAAGAAAACCTTCCCGCCCGGTCTGGATTATGTCATTCCGTACGATTCCACCGTATTCGTCCGCTCGGCCATTCACGAAGTCATGTTGACGTTATTCGAAGCCACCGGGCTGGTGATTATCGTGGTCTTCCTGTTCCTGCAGAACTGGCGCGCCACGCTCATCCCGCTGCTCACCGTCCCGGTGGCCATCGTGGGCACCTTCGCTTTGTTTCCGCTGCTGGGGTTCTCCATCAACATGACCAGCCTGTTCGGCCTGGTGCTGGCCATCGGCATTGTGGTGGACGACGCCATCGTGGTGGTGGAAGCCGCCCAGCGTCATATCGACGAAGGCCTGGCCCCGCGCGCGGCCGCCATCCGCGCCATGGAGGAAGTGTCCGCTCCGGTGGTGGCCATCGCCTGCATCCTGGCCGCGGCGTTCATTCCCGTGGCATTCCTGGGCGGCATCAGCGGCCAGATCTATAAACAGTTCGCTCTGACCATCGCGGCGTCCGTTCTGATCTCGGCTTTCAACGCCTTATCGCTGAGCCCGGCCCTGAGCGCCATCCTCCTTCGGCCCAAAATGCAATCGCGCGGTCTGCTGGGACGATTCTTCAACGGATTCGACCGCGGCTTCGAATGGACCCGCAACCGCTATCTCGACGGCGTGGGCGCCCTCATCCGCAAATCCGCCCTGGCCATGCTGGGATTGTTCGCGTTTTGGTTCGCGGCCGGCTTGCTCTTCCGCCAGCTTCCCACCAGCTTTCTGCCCGACGAAGATCAGGGCACCATCTACGTCACCGTCCGCCTGCCCGACGCCGCCTCCGTGGAGCGCGCCGACGCCGCCACCCGCAAGGTGGATGAAATCATCCTGAAGACTCCGGGCGTATCGGGCACGTTTACTCTCGGCGGCCTCGATATCTCTACCCGCACCTCAAGTTCGAACGTGGCCACCGTCATCACCCGTCTGAAACCGTGGGACGAACGAACCACGCCCGAGCTGGAGTTCCGCGGCGTAATCGCCAATCTGCAGCGGGAGCTGGCGCGGTTGCCGGAGGCCACTACCAACGCCTTCGGCCAACCTCCCATTATGGGTCTGAGCACCACCGGCGGCTTCCAATTCATGCTGGAAGACCGTACCGGTGTCGGCGTAGAAGACCTTGCCCAAGCCGCCGACCTAACCGCCCAGGCCGCCCGCGCCCGGCCCGAAATCGGAAACATCGTCAACACCTTCCGCTCCAATGTCCCCTCCTACAAAGTGGATCTCGACCTCGATAAGGTCCAGACCCTGGGCATACCCCCTACCGACGCCTACGACGCCCTGCAGACGTTCCTCGGCGGCCTCTATGTGAACGACTTCAACGTGTTTGGCCGCACCTGGCAGGTCATGGTTCAGGCCGAGCCCGAATTCCGCACCGAGCCTCGCGACATCGATCGTTTCTACGTCCGCACCGGCGGCGGCGACATGGTTCCGCTGGGCACCCTTTCCACCGTCACGGCCACGGCCGCTCCCGACGTGATCTATCGTTACAACCGCAATCGCGCCGTCCAGTTGATCGGCACTCCGGCCGCCGGCTACAGCAGCGGCCAGGCGGTCCAAGCCATGGAAGAAGTGGCCGCGTCGTCCCTCCCCGCCGGTTACGGCTTCGAATGGACCGGAACAACCTACCAGGAAAAAGAGGCCCAAGGTCACGAGAGCTTCATCTTCGGTTTCGCCGCTGTACTCGTCTTCCTGTTCCTGGCCGCCCTCTACGAGAGTTGGTCGATCCCGTTCGCAGTCCTTCTGGCGCTGCCGCTCGGTCTGTTCGGGGCGCTGTTCGCCGTCTGGATTCGCGCTTATCCCTACGACATCTATACCCAAATCGGCATCGTCACCCTGATCGGCCTGGCCGCCAAGAACGCCATTCTGATCGTGGAATTCGCGCGCACGCGCTACGAAGCCGGCCTTTCCATCCGCGAAGCAGCTCTCGAAGCCGCGCGTCTCCGCCTGCGCCCCATTCTGATGACCTCGTTCGCCTTCCTGCTGGGAGTCTCGCCCTTGCTGATCGCTCATGGCGCCGGCGCCGCTTCCCGCCGCTCGCTAGGCACAGCAGTCTTCGGCGGCATGAACGCGGCCACCTTGCTCGCCATCTTCATCGTCCCGGTCCTGTTCGCGGTCATCCAGCGAATCGCCGCGCGCAAGCCCAAACCGGGCATCGAGCCGGTGGCGGAGGGCCTATGAGGGAAGTGCCACATACTTTTCTTTCCGGCAAAAGCGGACCCGCCGCAAATAGTGGGGCGGACCGCCTGGTCCGCGCGGGACGCCCTCGTCCCGCACTGCTTCCCAAGGACACTCCGCTGGCGACAGCATTCCTCTGCTGCACCCTGGCCGCCCTACTCTCCGCCTGCACCCTCGGTCCCAACTACAAACGCCCCTCCGTGCCCACCCCCGCGCAATACCGCGGCGGCCCAGCTCCGGACCAAGCCTCCCTCGCCGACGTCCGCTGGCCCGACCTGTTCCCCGACGACACGCTCAAGCAGCTTATCTCCACCGCGCTGGCGCACAATTTCGACCTCGCCATGGCTTGCGAACGCGTGGAGGAAGCCCGCGCCCGCTACCGCATCGCCGGCGCCAGCCAGTATCCATTCGTCCATGCGGACGAGCAGGGCGGCACGGTACGGTACTCCACCCTCGGCCCCAGCCCGGAGGGTCCGCCTGGTTCGAACACCCAAGCCAGCTACACCCAAACCAGTGTCGCCCTCTCTTGGGAACTGGACCTCTGGGGCCGCATCCGCCGTCTGAAGGAATCCGCCCGCGCCGAATACCTGGCCACGGAAGAAGCCCGGCGCGGGGTCATCGTTTCGCTGATCGGCGACGTGGCCGGCAACTACTTCACCTTACGCGAGCGCGACCTGGAGCTCCAGATCGCCCGCAACACGCGCGATATCGCTGATCGCAACCTGCAGTTGATCCGCCTGCGTCACGATCACGGCGCTGCGAGCGGCTTGGCGGTCCACGAGGCGGAAGAGTTTCTCTATCTCACCGCGGTGCGGATCGCCAGCGTGGAGAGCGACGTCGGGCAGGCGGAAAATGCGTTGAACCTGCTGGTGGGAAGCCTCCCCGGCGATATCGCACGGGGCAAGCCCGTCGAAAGCTTCGTGCTGCCTCCGCAACTTCCGCCCGGCTTGCCGTCTTCCCTGATCGGCCGCCGGCCCGATATCCGCGAGGCCGAACAGAAGCTGGTTTCCGCCAATGCGCAGATCGGGGTGGCAAAGGCTTACTACTTCCCGCAGATCACCCTCACCAGCGCTTTCGGCGGGCAGAGCCGCGCGCTCACCCAATTGTTCACCCCCGCGGCGCGCTTTTGGACCGTGACTCCCGACGCGCTCCTGCCCATCTTCACCGCCGGCCAGGTTCGCGTGGCCGTGCGCCTCTCCGAAGCCCAGAAGCGCGAGATGCTCATCGCCTATCGAAAGACCATCTACAACGCCTTCCGCGAGGTGTCCGACACGCTGATCCGCTACGACCGCACGCGCGAGCAGCGCGCCCAACAGGACCGCCTCGTCGAAGCCCTGGCCGAGACGTCGCGCCTTTCGAACCTCCGCTACCAGCGCGGCGCCGATAGTTACCTGCAGGTCCTCAGCGCCGAGCGCGACCTGTTTCAGGGCCAACTCACCCAAGCCCAATTGCGCCTGGGGGAACTATTAGCCTTCGTCGATCTCTACCGAGCCCTAGGCGGCGGCTGGCAGTAGGGCGGACCCCCTGGTCCGCGCGGGACGCCCTCGTCCCGCTCTCTCCCGAGAACTGGCTCTCCGGCCTGGCGAGGGCGTGTCATGTTTCGCCGGCAGCCGAGACGGACACTGTAGACTTGAAGCATGGAACGGAAGATCTTCTGGGCCACCTTCGCGATCCTGGGTCTCATGGCTGACTTTCTTCTTCCGCTCTGGTGGGCACTGGGCGCGACGATCCCGATTTTCTTCTTCAGTTGGTGGGTTGCCTACCGCAGCGATTGGTTCTGAAAATACCCGCACCCCTCCCCTACCGCCCGGGTCCGCTTCAGTTTCCTCGGATCGCAATTCCGCCGAGTTGAGTCTGGGCTGCGATCGTAGCGCCGCCCGAGCCCGCGTCAAACGTCAGTTCGTTCGCAAGGTGGAATCCATTCGTGGGCGCAACGGTCCCCCCGAGGTAACTCGCATCGATCTTACCGAGCCCCGTGCTCAGCACAAAGTGCGCGGAATAGTTGGCGGCAGCCTTGAATTCTATGCCACCCTCTCCGGTCTTCACGGCCAGACCCTCTCCGTCCCAGTGGTCCCCATCCAGCACGCAGGAAATTCCTCCCAACCCGGCCGATCCTGCCACATCGCCTGCCAACCGGACCAAGGTGACGCCGCCGAGGGCTGCGCTGAACCGTATCGTGCCACTAACATCTACTATGGATATGCCGCCTAACTTGGTGTTTAGCAACAGATCGGCCGCGCGGGGAACGAAGATCTCGAACGTCACCGACCAGTCTCCGCCCGCTTGCGAAGGCCCATTCGCCATTACCTGATCTCCTGCCACGTTCACCTGGATCCGCGAGGCAAGCTCTTCGGCTTGCACGAGGCTGGGCGCCGCGGCTTCGATGCGCGCGCGTACCAGCACGTCCGGTTGATCCCATCCCACGATGGAAATGCCGCCGACAGGAGTCGTGACCGTAAGCGATCCCGAAAAGCTCGTGGAGGTTTCGGTCATCGTGCACACGCTCACCATGCCGGCGATGCGAAACCCGGAGGGATCGCAACTGAGTTGAGGGTTTGGCGCGTCTCCGGCCCAGGCCGGAACCAGCAGCGTCATCGCAACCAACAGAGAGTTCTTCATCCTATCCTCCCAAAAGGTCCCATCCCGGAACGGCATCTCATCTAAATGAATTGAGATGGGGCTAACGATAGACTAATCGCCTCCCGCCGCGATGGCTATTGAATCCGCATGAGCGGTCTAATTTTCTGTTGGACGGCCGAATGCCCCGCCGGGGCCTCGCAACGCCGCTCATCGCCCCGCAATGCCGTTCACCGGACGGGATCGCCACTCAACCGGCTCGGATTCCAACCCCGCCGGCCGCTGAGCGCCTGGCGGGGCCAGGCGCGGCCTCCCGTCAATCCTCCGTGTGCCCTAAACGCACGCTGGGCGTCCACGAGACATCTTGTCTTCCAGTCGCGCCTGGGGCGAGAATACGAGCGTGAAGCTAACTCGGCTTGTGCTCACTCTCCTTGCCGCCTCGCTGCCATGCGTTCTGGCGCAGGATGTCAATAATCTTCCGGTCAAACGGGTCGTCCTATATAAGAACGGCGTCGGCTACTTCGAGCACGTCGGACGGGTTCGCGATAAGCAGGACGTTACCATCCCCTTCACATCCGGCCAGCTCAACGACGTCCTCAAGTCGCTCACCGTTCTCGATCTCGATGGCGGCCGGATCACCGGCGTGGCGTACGGCTCGTCCGCGCCCGTCGAGCGGCAACTCGGCGACCTGCACCTTCCCACCGGCGACAAGACTTCGCTATCCGAGTTTCTGGCCGGGCTGCGCGGCGCCCGGTTGGAAATCAAGAATGGCGGCAACGTCATTACCGGGCGGTTGCTGAGCGTGGAGCGCAAGACGCGCGTCTCCGGCGGGATTGGGGTGGACGTCGACTATGTTTCTCTGCTGACCGATGCCGGCGAACTGCGCACCACCGAAGTATCGCCCGGCTTCTCTGTGCGCCTTCTCGACAAGGATCTCGCCGGCAAGGTCGGCCGGCTGCTCGATATCGTTTCTTCGGGACGCGAAGCCGACCTGCGGAGCATGGTGATTTCGACCGATGGCACCGGCCCGCGGTCGCTGTTCGTCAGTTATATCAGCGAAGTGCCGGTGTGGAAGAGCACCTACCGGTTGGTCCTCGATTCCAAAGCCGGGAAAAAGCCGCTGCTGCAGGGGTGGGCCATCGTCGATAACACGGTCGGGCAAGACTGGACCGACGTGCAGTTATCGCTAGTCGCGGGCGCGCCCCAATCGTTCATCGAGAACCTGTCGCAGCCTTACTATGCCCGGCGCCCGGTGGTCGGCTTGCCGGAGAACGTCGCCGTCACGCCGCAAACCCACGAATCCACCCTCGTGCCCGGCGGAGGTGTTCTCAGCGGACGCGTCCTCGACCCGTCGGGCGCGGCAATCGCCAACGCCGTGGTGAGAGCGTTCGACTCCAACGGCACACCGGCTGGCGAGGCTCGCACCGACGCGGATGGCGTCTACCAATTCCAGACCTTGCCGGATGGCGGCGTGCGGCTAGACGTTGACGCCCCGGGCTTTCAGCGCAGCACGATCACAGGAGTGCAGGCGTCGGCGGCGCAGCGGGGACGCCAGGATGTGCTGTTGAACGTGGGCAGCACGTCCCAGACTATTACGCTGGCAGCCGAAGCGATGACCTCAGCCAGCTCAGTTGCGTCCAGGCGTTCTCGCAGTGCCGGTAGCGGCGGCGCCCTGGGCAGCGGCGTCGCGCTCGGATCGGGCCGGCAGGTCGGAGGCGGTGTCGTCGGCGGCGTTCCCGGCGGAGTCGGCGGCGGCTATGGCAGCGGTTCCGGCGGCGGAGTCTTCCAGACCGCCGCCGTGGCGCAAGAGCTCGGCGACCTGTTCGAGTACAAGCTCAAGGACCCGATCACCATCCCCAAGAACCGCTCCGCCCTGGTGCCCATTGTGCAAGCGGAGATCGGCGCCGAAAAAGTCTCTATCTGGAACGACCGCGCCAACCTGCCGCGCCCGCAGCGCGCTCTGTGGCTCACCAACACCAGCGGCAATACGCTCGATGGCGGCAGCTTCAGCGTGATGGAAGAAAGTACCTTCGCCGGAGAAGGCATTTTCGAGCCCATCCGCCCCGGGGAGAAGCGGCTGGTCTCTTACGCCCTAGATCTCGCCTTGAACGCCAGTTCCAAGAACAACAGCGAGGCCCAGCGAGTCACCCATGTCGTGGTCAACCGCGGCGTGCTGCGCCAGACCAGCGAAATGCGCGAAAAGAAAACCTATACTTTCCGCAACGAAGACACGTCGCCGCGCAGCGTCATCGTGGAGCATCCCGTGCGCCGCGGCTACGAGCTGCGCGGCGATCTCCGCCCCGAGGAAACCACCGCCGATTGGATGCGTTTCCGTCTCCATGTTGAGGCCAAGCAAACCGCGTCCCTGGTGGTGGAAGAGGCCCGTCCGGTGGAGACTACCTATCAGTTGACCAATATCAACGCGGATCAGGTGGCGCTCTTTGTGCGCCAGCAGTCCATCGATAAGACCGTGGAGGAGGCGCTGCGAAAAGTGTTGGCCCAGAAAACCGCCATCGCGGATCTGGAAGAGCAAAAGAGCGCCCGCGACGACGAGATGAGCAAGATCTACGACGACCAGCAGCGGCTGCGCGAGAATATGAAAGCGCTCAAGGGCAGCGCCGAAGAGAAAGCGCTGCTCGAGCGGTACACGCGTCAGCTCAACGACCAGGAAAACCGCCTGGAGGCACTGCGCAAGGACCTCGCGCAACTGGAGCAGCAAGCGGCCAAGGCGCAGGAAGCCTTGGACAAAACCATCGCCGAGCTTTCCTTCGACGTTACACTCTAAGGGGGGGAACCAATGCCGGCGAATCGGTCTATCGAAGTTGGTCTGCTCAAACAAAGTGAACTCGCCGAGGCGGACCGCATTGTCCGCGTAGCCTTCGGAACGTTTCTCGGCGTACCCGATCCGCTCACCTTCATGGGCGACCGCAATTTCCTGACGCCGCGCTGGCGCTCGGCCCACATCAAGGTGATCGCGGCGCGCGAAAACGGCCGCCTCATCGGGTCGAACGTAGCCACGCGCTGGGGATCGTTCGGGTACTTCGGCCCGCTGACGGTGCTGCCGGAATACTGGGACCGCGGCGTGGCGCAGCGGCTGCTCGAAGCCACCATGGCGGTTTTCGATAAATGGGCCGTGCGGCACACCGGGCTGTACACCTTCGCGCATAGCGCCAAACACGTGGGTTTGTACCAGAAATTCGGCTACTGGCCGCGCTATCTCACCGCGATCATGACGCGGACGCCGGAGGCCCCGGCCGCGGCAGCGCCAGAGTTACTATCGGCTCTCAACAAAAGCCGGCGCGAACAAGCCATCCAGGCATGCGCGAAACTCACCCACAAGATCGATAAGGGGCTCGACCTCACCGCCGAAATCCGCGCCGTGCTCGCACAACGCACCGGCGACGTGGTGTTGACCCACACGCGCGGCACTCTCGATGCTTTCGCGGTCTGCATGAACGGACCTGGATCCGAAGGCGGCGAGAAGCTGTGTTACGTCAAGTTCGGCGCGGCCCGCGGCGGCGCCGGCGCGGGCGAACGTTTCGACAAGTTGCTGGATGCTTGCGATGCGTTTGCAGCCTCGCGCGGAGCGGCGATAGAGGCCGGCGTCAACCTGGCTCGCGAAGATGCCTACCGGCGCATGCGCTCCCACGGTTTCCGCGTAACCACCCAAGGCGTCGCCATGCAACGTCCGCACGCGGACGGGTTCAATCGGGCCGATGCCTACGTAATCGACGACTGGCGCTAAACTTCCAGCACGCTCGTGGCGCGGGCTGTCAAGCCTGCAGAGCCGAGAGTCATCTCGGCTTTTCTTGTGTTCGTCGGCCCGCGCATCTTCCGCTTCGCCGTGCACTATACTGCCAACATGTCCATTCCGCGTCGTAATCTATTGCAGGCAGTTGGCGCCGCAGGGCTGTTCGGCCTTGTCAATCCGCGGGTGCAGAAAGCCCAGGAGCAAGCTGCCCGCGCTACCCGCGCCTTGCCCGCTCCGAAGATCAAAGACATCGGCGTGATTGAGTGCCAGCCCGCCGGAGTGCGGCTCACCGTAGTCAAAGTCACCACCGACCAGGACGGCCTCTACGGTTACGGCTGCGCCACCTTCACCCAGCGCGCCGACCTGGTCAAGCCGGCCGTCGAGCGCTACCTCAAGCCGTTTCTCTTGGGCAAGACCACCGACCGCATCGAAGATATCTGGCAGTCTTGCTATGACAGCTCTTACTGGAAGAATGGCCCGGTGCTGAACAACGCCATCAGCGGCGTGGATCAGGCGTTGTGGGATATCAAGGGCCGCCAGGCGGGCATGCCCGTCTACCAGCTTGCCGGCGGTAAATGCCGCGAGGCCGTGGATTGCTATACCCATGCCGCGGGCGAGGAACCCGAGAACACGATTGAGGCGGCGAAGCGTTTTATCGCGCAAGGCTTTCGCTACGTCCGCGTGCAGGTGGGCGTGCCCGGCATGTCGGGCTACGGCAGCCCGCGTGGCGCCATCGCCATCAAGGCGCTGCACGACAAGCCCGTCTTCGAGCCGACCTATTACATCCGCCGGGCGATGAAGCTGTTCGAACTTTGCCGCCAAGAACTGGGCGACGAAATCGAGCTCCTGCACGATATGCACGAGCGAGTCTCGCCGAACCAGGCCGTGCAGTTCTGCAAGGACGCCGAGAAGTTCAAGATGTTCTTCCTGGAAGACCCGCTCTCGCCGGAGGATATCGCCTACTTCCGCCAGATCCGCCAACAATGCGCCACCCCGCTCGCCATGGGGGAACTGTTCAACAGCCCGCACGAGTGGCAGCCGTTGATCGCCGAACGGCTGATCGATTACATCCGCGTGCACGTTTCGCAAGCAGGCGGATTCACGCCAGCGCGCAAGATCGCGATTCTGGCGGAGAACTTCGGCGTCAAGACGGCCTGGCACGGTCCCGGCGACGTTTCCCCCGTCGGCCATATGGCCAACGTCACGCTCGACCTGGTGAGCTACAATTTCGGAATTCAGGAATACTCGGCCTTCAACCAGCGCACCCAGGAGATATTCCAGGGCTGTCCGGTGATGAGAGACGGTTACCTTTGGGCCAACGAGAAGCCCGGCTGGGGCATCGAAGTGGATGAGAAGGCCGCCGCGAAGGCGCCGTTCACTCCGGGCCCCAACAACCTGAACGGAGGTTGGGGTGAGGTCCGAAGGCGCGACGGCACTGTGATCAAGCAGTAGGTAGCACAGGCTTTAGCCTGTGATCTTCAAATGAATAGCTTGTAAGCACCGTCTCATAAGTGAAACCGGCACCTTATCTCGCCGTAGATCAGGCGCGGATTGATGTAGTGAGTCCCGCCGAAGGTGTTGCTGGTATCGAGCAGATAGCGCGTGTTGGCGATATTCACCGCGTTGGCCGAAACCGTCCAGCTCTCTCCGAAGTCTTTGCCAAACGAGAGATCGAAGGTGGAGTGGGGCGGAAGGTGCGAGGGCCCATTTCCATTCAGAAAGCCCGAGCCGAACTGATAAGCCGGCGTGGCCCATATGCGGCCGGGCAAGGTGAACGAGAGAACCGAAGTCACGGTATTGCGCTGATCGTGATCGAGCAGGAAATTGCCGGTGGGAGCGTACTCCAGTAACCCTCCGGTAATCGGCCCGATGCCCTGCGCAATCTGGTTCGAGTACGCTACTCGCCACTGTGCCACGCGGAACAGCCGCGGCGAGCGCAACGTCACCTCAGTGCCACTAACGATCGCGCCCAAATCCGTCAGCGGAATAAAAATACCGGAGTCGCCGATCACGTCGTGGTCCAGGAAATTGCGCGCGCTGGTGTGAAACTGATCGAGGTCGAGAGACCATCCACGAACCGGTACGCTCAAGCCGATGTCGTGTTGGATATCGCGCTCGCCCGGCAGCGGAATGAAACCGAAACCCTGCGACACCGCGAAATCGAGCGAGGGCCCGGCCAGGCTGTCGAGCGGAGGAGGCTGGTAATAATACGCGTAGTAGCCGTGCAGCGTCCAGTTCCAGCGCGGAATGCGAACGGCCGCTCCCACGCGCGGATCGGCGGCGTTCTCACTCACCAACCCGCTGTAGTGCGTGAGGCGAATGCCGAGGTCGAAAGTCAGCCAGTGCGCGGCCTGCCATTGATCTTCCAAAAACAGCGCGCTCGAATTAGCCCATTGCCGCTCTACCTGATTCAGAACGCCGGCGCCGGGGTTGGCCGTAAGTCCGAAAAATGTGTTGTCGTGCTGCCCCCAGACTTCAACGCCCGCGTGCAGGTTGTTTCTCTTCCTTTGCACCTGTAGAACCGAGCGGCCACCGAAGTAGTTCGAACGCACATTGTCGTCGAGTGCGAAAGGAGTGTCGTTCGGCCCGCCCAGGTAATGCGCGCTGTTGAAATGAAGATAGGGAGCGAGTGTAAGCATGATTCCATCCGCGAAGCTATGTGTCCAATGGAAACCTACTAAGTCGTCTTGTTCCAGGTCGAGGTCGCGGATGCCGGCAGCCTGATCGTCCTCGGTATTGGGAATCTGGTAATGATCCTGGCGAATGGAAGCGATCCACCGAAGTTGATCTTTGGCGCTGGGATTATACAGGAGAGAGAGAAACCCACCTTCGCCGCTCGATTGATCGTGGATGACCGCGGCAACCGGTGGCGCGAGCCCCAATTCCGAGCGGCTTCCGTCAAAGCTCAGGTAGTAAGCAAAACGTTCGGTGTGACCGCCGAAATTGATTTGATCGTCGGTGGAACCGAAGTTGCCCGCCGACGCAATCAGTTCGGCATCGTTGTTACGCTCGAAACCGGAGGGCGTCACCACATTGAAGAACCCGTAGGTACGATCGCCGTATTCGCTCGAGAAACCGCCGCGCTCGATTTCCAGCTCGGCCACGTTTTTGGGATTGATCAGCGGCGCCACGTTGGCCGCGATATTGGTATTGACGACAGGAATGCCATCGAAAAACCAATTCACCTGATGGCCGCCGCGCATGTGGAGCATGTCGTGAACCATGTAAGCGCCCGGGGTGAAATCGGTGATCATCGCCAGGCTGTCGGTCTGGTCCGCTCCGGCAACGCGTGTAATTTCCAGGGACGAAACCATGGTCTGAACCGTCGAAGCCTGGCCGTCCAGCTTGCTCGCCGCGCCGGAGACTTCGACGCTGGAACTGACCCCCGCGACTTCGAGCTGAAAGTGCAGCACAGGCGCGTTTGCCGCGGTCACGGTTACCTGCCGCTCGAGCGGCGTGAACCCCTGCGCCGATACGGTCACCGAATAGATGCCCTCCGCCATCCCACTCACTTGAAACTCCCCGTTCGCATCGGACTGCACAGTGTTCGTCGACGCTGACGCTGGGCCGTGAAGAACGACTCGCGCGCCCGCCAGCGGCCGATGCTGCGGGTCGTGAACAATGCCCCGAAGGGCGCCGTTGCCGGCAGCCACAGCGGACAGGACCGCGAGACACCACGCCCACTTTTCGCCAATACCTTTCATTTGATCTCCAGTTTGTTGAGTGGAGGTGCCAACCAAGCCGGCAACCGCTCCCTGACGGTCGCGGCTCTGACCCGTGCAGTTCGGCCATTCTTGCAAACGAACGAAACGAAACCGCGCGGCGACCGTTAGGGAGCGTGTGGGGCAGGATGGGATCCAGCCGCCGATTGTCAATCGGCGCAAGCCGGCCCGCCCACACAAGCGTTCGCAGGCGGGTTACCAACCCGCTGCAGGTTGCCAACCTGCCCCACAGTAATCAGGAGAGAGGCGCTGGCGGTCCGCGCTTCTGGCGCGAGCGGTTAAACGAAATCCGATACCCCGCCGCCGTTCGCGCCTGGCCCGCGGGCCGGCTGAACAGCAACGCGGAAAACTCTGGCAAGCTCCGTAGCAACGCGGCATTCGGGTTAGCCGGCACGGTATTGGCGGCCGGGAAACATGGGCACTTTGGCTGAATCGCCCGGAACCCCCGGCCGGACGACGCGCTTTCGAACATCGCCATCATGGCACAATGGTGCTTGCCGTTGCGGCGGCAGCACGAGGGTAAGTTGGAATCCGTATCTGCGATGAGCAACGGCGCGATCAGCGGAAAGCTGAGCGAAACCAGCAGGATCGATACAAGCGCGCGACGCATCTTTGCTCAACAGGCCCGACGGCCGGGTAATGAGTGCCTTCGACTATTAGACATCAATCCCGGAAGTTTGCCAAGCTGTCTCACGCGCGAAGCCGGAATCGGAAGCGCATATCCTCACCGAACCACTGAATGTAATTGGTCCCCCAGCCGTTGTTGAAAAGGTTGAAATGAAAGCCCTGGGAGAGATCGGGCTGGTCCCTCGAGAAACGTACCGGCATTTTTTCGCCCAGGGAGACGACCGGCGCATCCAGTGTTTCGATGGCGAAGGCGCCTTCGGGGCCGTTGTAGCGCACGCCTCCGAGAGCCGCGTGCATGACGCGATTCCCCCCGCTTACGACGTCGAATGGCGAAACCGGCGCGCCGGATTTCTCCAGCAGCCAGCCGCGCGGATCGGAAGCGGTTGGATAGAAGCTGAGCCAAAGCGCTTCGGGCATGCGGTTAGAAACTTTGCCGAACCAGGAAAAGGCGATCTCGACAACCGGTTCGGCGTCCGGCAGGATCAACTCGAGATACATGTCTCGCGGCCATGCGACCCGCCCAGACTTTTGCGCTTCGGCATCGTCGATCTTCAAGCGGGCAACGATCCTGTGGCCGTTCGCGATTCTACCCGCCCGGCATGCGGAGAACTTGGCCAGCCAGGTGCGGCTCTGGGCGCCAAACCGTTCGATATTGGGCTTGCCGAAATCCTTTGGCGCCCAATCCTCATGACTTTTCAAGTAGTCGTCAAAGAAGCGGTCGTAATCGGCTTTCGAGAGCGTCTGGTAAGAAAACAGCGCGAGGGGGTGACGGAATGAAGCCCAATCACGTCCCGTCTGCTTGTTATGCAGTTGACGAATGGCGCCGGTTCGGGGATCGAGGGCGATTAGGAAATGTTCGGTTTCGACCGGCCCGGCCACGACGTGCAGCTCCAATCCAGCAGTATTGGGAACCACGGGCCGAAGGCCGGCGATGCGGTTGTCGGCCTCCTTGCGAAGAGGTTCGGGCAAAGTCGCGACGGCATCCAGCAGATCTTGCCGTTTTTCCACCCAACTCTGTTGCACCACTTTGTACTTGGGCAGGTCGAGCATTTTGGCCAGGTCGGCGGGCGTGTAGTGATCGAAGTCCAGCCAGGTCTTGGTGTCGGTGCCCCAGGTGTGTTCGACTTCCAGCAGAAAGCGGCTGAGAAATGCGAGGTCGGTAGCGTCGCCGGCCTCAATTTTACGCTTCTCAATCCACTCGCTCCTCAGCCGGGCGATTTCGAGATAACGAGCCACCTTGAGCGGATCGCTGGGCACGCCATAGATCCACGTGTCGCCGATCTCTTCGGTCACTACCGGCAATCGATCGCGATAAGGCTGGATGGCATCGGCGATAGCGGAAAGGTCGGATGCAGTTACCTGAGCGTTGGGGAAGCGGTTTCGCAAGCCGGAATAGATTTTGTGAATCTCGTCGACGGAATGCGGACCGCTGTTATCGTTGCGGACCTCGACGTCGATGGCGAGGTCCGAGCCCGGCGCCTTCACCACGCCGCCGTATTCATGATGGTGATACATCATTACCAGCGACCGGCCTTGGGCATCTTTCCATACGCAGAGGGGCGGAACGTCGGGCGGAGTACTGGCCGAATTCACCCCGATGTCGAGCAACTTCACTCCGTGCTCAGCTAGCGGGCCGATGATCGCGCGGGTGTGGCCGGGAACGTCGGTCATCTTCGCGCCCGTGGTGGTGCGGCCGAAGCGGCCATCGAGCGACTTGGCCAAGCCTAAACCTCCGGCGATCAAGGACGGGTCCATGAGCTCCGTCTGCCAGGTGAACGGGAGAGCGTGCCAGGCGATGTCGCCGCCCGCAATGGCCTGCTCCATACGCTTGCGCTCAGGGGCCGCGGCCTTTTCCAGATACTCGTAGACCAGCCATGAGCCAGTGGTCCAGATGTATCGATCGCCGCCGGCTTGACGCATCGGCCCGGCGGTATCGATGGCCCGCGGGAAATACACGTCGAAATATTTCCGCACCACATTGGCCTGGGTATCGATGAATCCTACGTCCAGGTGGCACTTGAACAGGATCAGGACGCGCTTGATGTCCGTATCCGGAGGGACCGGGGTGTCGTCTGGAAACGCAAAAACGGCCTTCGGGAGCAACGTCCGGAAGAAGGCGGCGGGAAGAAGATTGGCAAGAAAGCGGCGGCGTTGCATGGTTGGAAACCTATAGACGGATGACACCTTTTTTTACCAGAACATTTCCATAGAGCCGCGTTTCTCCGGTAATCACGATGGCGAAAGCGGCGCGGGACCGGTCGTAGAAATCGAACCGGTCGATGGCAGTAATTTTGACGCTCTTCGATTCGGCCGCATTCACGGCTTGCTGGAATTCCCGCACCGGCTCGGGAATGGTTTCGGGCTGGCCGGCGGTCTGCATCACCGCGACCGGTGAATCGACGAAATCGTCCAGCGGCAGCACGCTCAGCACGGCCTCAAGCACGCGGGTGGCCTTCAGGCCATCCAGGCGGATCAGCCTGCGCGCCATCGCCGCGGCCGGGAAATTTGCATCCACGATTGCCAACTCGTCGCCATGGCCCATGGCGGCGAGCACGGATACCAGCTCGGGACTCAAGATCGGATCCAGATTCTTCAGCATTGGCTCCTCTCGATATTAGCGAGTCTCGCGGGGCATGGGAAATGCCGCCCCCGCCACGAGATAGCATTGGGAACGTGCACGAACATTACAATGCCCGCTATGTTTGGACGCTGGCGGCCGTGGCGGCGCTGGGCGGGCTGCTGTTTGGCTACGATTGGGTGGTCATCGGCGGCGCCAAACCTTTTTATGAAACGTTCTTCCGGTTGCAATCGGAGCAAGCGATCGGCTGGGCCAACAGTTGCGCGCTGCTCGGTTGCCTGGTGGGTTCGATTTTGTCGGGAACGGGCGCCGACCGGGTCGGGCGGAAGAAGCTGCTGATCGGATCGGCGGTGCTGTTTGCGGTTTCGTCGGTGGCTACCGGGTGGGCGCAAACCTTCGCTCAGTTCGTAGTGTGGCGCATGGCGGGCGGGGTGGCGATCGGAATCGCTTCCAATGTTTCGCCGGTGTACATCGCGGAAATCAGCCCTGCTCCGTGGCGCGGCCGGTTGGTGGCGATGAACCAGATGACCATCGTGGTGGGCCTTCTGGGCGCGCAGGTGGTCAACTGGGCGATCGCCAAACCGGTAGCCGCGGGAGCGACGGCGGAAATGATTCGTCAATCCTGGAACGGGCAGGCCGGCTGGCGCTGGATGTTCACCGCGGTGGCCGTTCCCGCGCTGGTTTTCCTGGCCGGCGCGCTGTTCATTCCGGAGAGCCCGCGATGGCTCGCCGCACACGGGCACAGGGAACGCGCCCGCCGGACGCTGGCGCGCATCGGGGGCGGGGAATACGCCGACCGCGAACTGGGCGAAGTGTTGGCTACCGCGAACCCGCGCGAGGCGCGAGGCCGCCTGGCCGGGTTGCTGGCGCCCGGCCTGCTCAAGGTGCTGGGCATCGGAGTATTTCTGGCGGTGTTGCAACAGTGGAGCGGCATCAACGTCATCTTCAACTACGCCGAGGAAATCTATCGCAACGCCGGCTACGGCGTGAGCGACATTCTGTTCAACATCGTGATCACGGGCGCCATCAACCTTGTTTTTACCCTGGTCGCGCTGGCGTTCGTGGACCGCTTGGGGCGGCGCGTCCTGATGTTGGCCGGATGCGCCGGCATTGCCACTTGTCACACGCTTCTGGGGTTCTCTTATTATTTTGGCTTGAAGGGCCTGCCCGTGCTCGTCTGCACCTTGGCGACTATCGCCTGTTACTCCATGTCCCTGGCGCCCGTGACGTGGGTGCTGATTTCGGAGATTTTCCCCAACCGGGTTCGTGGCGCGGCGGTTTCGGTGTCGGTTTCGGCGCTGTGGATCGCCTGCTTTCTGCTGACCTTTACTTTTCCGATTCTGAATCGGGCGCTGGGTCCGGCCGCGACATTTTGGCTGTACGCGTCGATTTGCCTGGCTGGTTTCGTGTTCGTGCTGTTTGAAGTCTCGGAAACCAAGGGCAAGACGCTGGAAGAGATCGAAAGAGAGTACGCCCACGAGTAGACGCGCGGCGGGTTGGGTGGTTGGGGAAAGCGTCGTAGGTTTCTCCCGCTTTTTCGCTTTTTCAGCAAGTTCGATGAGCAGTTCGGCGTCGTCGACGACTTTCTCGAAGGCGGCTTTGCGTTCGGCCCGGAGTCCGTTTCAGGCTCTTGTTTTGGGCCAGCGAGGTACTGTGTCCTTGGGTGAGGGCGACATCGACTTCTAGTTTACATATTTGGTGTAAGCGATTGAAAATAGGCATGTTGTAAGCCTGTCATTCATTCCTGGTTTTGGTGCAAGAGGCGCAGGTACACAGAGGGGATCCATCTCGCCAGAGGTTGCCCAAAGACATTATAGTGCTCGCCTGAGAAAGGTCCTAGAATCTTCTTAGGTTGAAGAGCATGGCAGGTGCGATTCTGCCTGACTACTCTTGAGGAACGCAAGTGAAAGTTAACAGGCGCCGGGAACCGCGTCGCATCGGAGGGCCGACGTATACCTTGTGCTGGCGGCCCGAAGACGGGAGAATGCGCTCTCTCGAGGCTCGCGGTGTGGACTTCTCGAGACACGGCATTTGCGTCAGCTCGTCCCAGGTGCTTCCGCTGACAACCGTCGTGTTCCTTCGGTTCGGCACGCTGAATGGCTACGGTGTGGTGCGCCATTGCACTCCCCACCACGACGGTTACGCCATCGGGCTCGAATTAAATGAAGATACCAAAGTAACGGCCCCGTACGCGGATGACACCGACGTCGATTATTATACGTTTCTCCAGGTCAACCCCAAAGCGGAATGGTCGACCATCCATCGAATTTATCGAATGATGGCAAGCCGGTTTCATCCGGATAACACGGAGACCGGCGACTCTGAGAAGTTTCTGATTCTACAGGCTGCCTGTGAGGTACTGTCGGATCCCGAGCGCCGGGCCGCCTACGATGCCAGTCTCCAAAGCAGGGAGACCGGGACTCTTCCCATCTTCGAACTGAGCGAGTTCGTCAATGGCATCGAGGGTGAGATGAACCGGCGGCTTGGGGTCCTTTCGCTGTTGTACAACCGGCGCAGAACCAGCCCTGACCGCCCCGGTGTTTCGCTGCTCGACCTTGAAAAGCGGATGGGTATACCCCGCGAGTACCTGGAGTTTACCACCTGGTATCTCAAGAGCAAGGAGTACATCACCGTAGCCGACAACTCGGACCTTACGCTGACGGCACTCGGCGTGGACTTCGTAGAATCCAGTTGCTCGAAGACCCCGATTCTTCAGAAGCTGCTGGACTGCGGCCCCCGTTACGTCACCAGTTTGAACGCGCCTGAGGGCGGCGACACACTTGATCGGGAGCGGGAGAAGAGACCGCTACTCGCAGTGTCGGCGTGATTTCGCTGCGCCCACCGCCCGCGTTTCGGACATTGAGTGTTTCAAGCATCTACCGCGGAATCGCCGCTTGGCGCCGCTTGCCAACGCGGCCGATCCACTTTTGCTTTGAAGTTGATTTTGTTCCCATGGCTCTTGAGAGCGTCCGACGATCGGAAGGTGTCAAGCGCGCACGGGCTCAACGCCTGGTTAGAAACAGGAAAACAGTCCAAGAAAAACGCGGGCTGTCCCCAAGTCCTCAGTCCAGTAACGTCGAGAATTCGGCGAAGGGGCTACTGTCCCTGGTTCGCCTCTGCGGCTGGTGCTCGGCGCCGCGGAATCGGTGGCCTATCCCTCCTATTCGAAGATCATCGCCACTCGTTTCCCGGAACACCGACGCGGCCTCACGAACGGCCTCATCGATGCCGGCTCGAAAACTGGGCCTGCCCTGGGGACGCTGATCGGCGGCCTGGTGGTGGCGCGGTTCGGGTGGCGAGCCCTGTTCTCGATCCTGGGCTTCGGCGCCCTGCTGTGGGTCCCATTATGGGTCCCTGGGCGCCGCGTACCAAAGCCGCGGGCAAGCCGCACCGCCACGAAGGGCCGGGCTTCGGCCGGATTCTGCGGCAACGGTCCGCCTGGGGCACGTTTTTCGGGCTTTTCAGCATCAATTACGCGTTTTACTTTCTGACTTCTTTCTTCTTTCACCAATGCAAAATCTGCCGAATCCCGTGGGCCTGACGTTTGCTGACGATCAATTCGAGTGAGTTGCTTAGGGTGACCAGCCAACGCTGGCTGCTGAGGGCGCTCATTTTGCGAATGTGATTGACGTTCACGACGGCATTGCGGTGGACGCGCTGGAACTGCGGTCCGGGCAGGCGCGCGCAGATGGCGCGGAGGGTGTGGGTGGCGAGCAGACGCTGGCGGGCGGTGACGATCCAAACCAATTCGCGTTCGGCCTGGAAGGCCAGCACCTCGTCGGCATCGAGCAAGACATAATCGGAGCCGATTCGGCCCACCAGTTTGCGGCTGCCGGCCGAAGGCGCGGTATCGGCGATGGCGGCGATGCGGGCCATGTTGCCGGCGGCCTCGGCCGGATTACCGGCGAGGCCGCGGGCTCGCTCCACCGCCTTGGCAAGACGCGCCTCGCTCACCGGTTTCAAGAGGTAATCGATGGCGCCGGCTTCAAAAGCCTCGATGGCGTGCTGGTCGAAAGCGGTGACAATGACCAGTACCGGCAGGCGCGAACCTTCCAGGTTGCGCACCACCTCGAAGCCGCCCATCACGGGCATCTGCAGATCGAGGAAAACCAGATCCGGGCGGAGGCGCGCAATTTCGACCAGCGCCTGGCCGCCATCGCCGGCTTCCCCCACGACCTCGATGTCGCGCATGGTCTCCAGTTGCTCGCGCAGGACCTGGCGGGCAATGGGCTCGTCATCCACGATGAAGGCCGTCAACATGGCTCCATTTCCATTAGACACGAAAGCGCCGGCGACAAGATCGCCGGTGCTACGAGGGCTCAGCTCTGCAGTTCGGTCACGATCTCGCGGGCGACGGCGCGGGCTTGATCTAGGGCACCGGGCGCCAGGCTGATCGCTCCCACGCGGGCGTGGCCGCCGCCGCCGTAGCGCTCGCAAATGGTGGCCAGGTTGTGTTTCAGCTCGACCTTGGCCCAAGGGTTGGAGCCGACCGAGATTTTGGTGCGGAACGTCGAAGGGCTGACCGAGACGGTGTACACCGAATCGGGGAACAGATAGTAGGGGATGAACTTGTTGTAGCCTTCGGCGTCGTGGCCGTCCAGGTCGAAGAACACCACCCCGCGGTCCTCACGGGCCAGCTCGCGGATCACCTGCTGGTTTTCCACGTGCCGCCGATAGAGCGGGGCGTAGAGCCGGTTCACTTCGGGCTCGGCGACGATCTCGTCGAGCTTGCGGTGTTGCATCCAGCCGATGATTTTCTGAACGATGCCGGAGCCTTTGGCGGCCTCGATCACGAGGGTGAGCTTCATGGCCGGAGCGCCCAATTCCACGGCGGTTCTGGCGTCCGGATACTGCGCGCCGTCGATGATCAGCGACCAGTAGACCAGATCGTCCAGGTCCGGGGCGCAGAATCCGAAACGTTGGCGCACGGTGGCGGCGATGAACGAGGCGCAGGATTTGAAGCTGGGGTCGTACAGTTTTTGGCCGCTGGTATCGCGGCGAAAATGCTCGGCGTCCCGGGCGTTGAGAAAGGCGCTTTGATGATGATCGAACCACCACGTCAGGCGCGGATTGCTCGAGTACTTGAAGTCGACAATGGCATTTTCGTCGCCGTCGAAAAGGGCAGGGTCGAACGTCTGATCGGCCCTGTGCGCCATTCCGGTATAACGGAATTCGGCATCCGGGTGAATTGCGCCCGCGATGAAGCGGCTAAAAAAGGCGGCGGAGGCAGCGCCGTCGAAGCAGTGGTCGTGATAAAGCACGCGTACCAACATGAATGAGTCCGGGGAAAACCTTTTAGGTTGCCTGAACCGGCGGCGAAATGCAAGTGGGTTGAGAAAGAAGAGCTATCAGCGGTCAGCTTTCAGCGCTCACCCATCGGGGTTTGGACCGTCGAGCGAGTAACGTGGAGAGACTATAACTGCCTTGCTTTCAGGCGGTTGATTGGGATTTGGGTACGCAGGGGAAGTCCGGTCGAGGGCAGACCACTAAGAACGATGGTCTGCCCCACGGCTGGCAGTATCGAGCTTACTTCGGGTTCTTCGGATCGCCGAAGGTGATGGTCGATTCGCCGGAGTATTTGTGGTAATTGCGGAAGTCGATCACGTTGCGGCTGCAATTCGGGGTGCCGCGCTCGCAGCTCAGGGTCTCCGAATGCACCGGCAGTAGGTATTGTTTGGCGTCGCCCAGCCGGACATATTCGTAATCGGTGGCGGATTCCACGTGATCGGTAGGGAAGGTCGATGGAAAACCGAACGCTTCCATCTCGATGCGCAGTACGCGCGCGGTCTGCGGATCGATCCAAACCGAGCCGCGATAGGCAGGCGAATATTCCTGCGAGCCCATTTTCACGTCCCAGTGAGAGTGCTGGTGGTCGACGGTGTAATCGTACACCTTGGAGCTGATGCCGCTCGACCGCGAGGTGTGGCTATAGCGAAAATCGGCGGCGGTAGCGGGAGAGAACAGGTCGATCAGCATGGTGCCGAACTCGCCGGTGGACCAGGCGCCGCCCATTTCCTCCATCTTCTTATTCACCGGCCGTCCATTGATCTGCAGATTGCGATAGTCTTCCTTGCCGTTCTCGTAGATGACGTTGGTCTGGACGCGGTCGACGGCCTGCCAATTCACCGGCTTGCTATCGCTTTCATAGCGATTGATCAGTTCCAGGCAAACGTAATTGGGCAGGTTCTGGGTGAAGTCGAACGCCGCGTCGGTGGCCTTGCGGATCAGGTCGTCGCCATTGGGCCGCGAGACGGAGAGGTCGGGATCGCCGCCGGAGGGAATCGAATCCATGGGTTGCGGCTGCGGCGGAGGCATATTGGCCGCGCTTTCCACCGGCGCCGAATCCCGCGGCGTCTGCGGCGCCGGCGATTGGGGCAGGGGAGCCGGCGCAGCGTCCGAAGCGTGCTCGCGGTTGGTGTCGGCCACCTTGCCACGCTGCAGGGTTGGCGGGCCGGGATCGTCGGCATCCGGTTTGGCGGGTGGCGGCGCCACGGCGGTGGCACTATCCTGCTTGGGAGCGTCTTTCCAGGTATCGACGGCGCCGCTGTCATCCTTCTTCTGGGCGTCGCTGGAAGTGGTACCGCCTCCGGTGCCGGCTTTTTCCCAGTAGACGTTGGCCGCCGTCATAGTGCCATCCATCTCTTCCGGGCCTTCCACCGAAAGCTGGTCGCCCACGTGGAACTTTGGGTTCTTGATTTCGTCTCCGCCCTTGAAAAACTTGGTCTTATCGGTTCGCCGGAACACGATGACGCGATCGTCGTCGAGGGACAGCAAGATCGACTTGGCGTCCATTTCCTGCTTCAGCTTGCCGCGGAAGTTGGGCATGGGCTGGCCCTTGGTGGAATTGGGCTGCTTCTTGCCGGGCATGGGGATCGGAGTGCCGCCGCCGGGATAGCCGCCGGGGTAACCGCCCGGATACCCGCCCGGATACCCGCCGGGATAACCATTCGGGGGATAAACCTGCGCGGTGGCGAGACCAGCCGCGAGAAGCGCAAGTGACAGCAACTTGGCGCTGGGGATGCCCAGGCCGACACTACGGGCAGGCACAGTGTGACGCATCGTCACAAGAGATGCATTACGAGGCGCAGAGGTTACGGAACCGTGCCATGCCGGCGAAAACCATGAGCCACGGATGAACACGAATGGACACGGATAAAAGAAAATAAATGACTTATCTACCTTATCCGTGTGCATCCGTGTTCATCCGTGGCTAAAATCGGTTTTCGCGGCGGTTGGGTCAAAAGTAAACCAAAGCACTAGCGCGCGCGCACATGCACCTCGGCTACAGTAAGGGTGAGGGGAATTTGCCGTCACGTCATCTATTGGTTTTGGATGCCGATCCGGCGGTTCATCAGGCGCTGGAAGGGCTCCTGCGCCGCGATGACCGCGCCGTCGAGGCCGCTTACGATTCGAACCAGGCTATGGATTTATTGCGCCGGCTGCCCTGCGAAGTGGTGGTAGCGGGACAGGAACCCAATGGCCGCGGGGACGGTGGTGCGCTGCTGCGGCAGGTTCGGACGGTACGGCCCGAAGCGCGCGTGATCCTGACCGGCGACCTCGATCCGGCGCGCGCCCTGGCTGCCGTCCGGCACCGGGCATATTCGTATTTCCACAAGCCTTTTCCGCCCGGCCAGGTGGCCGAAATGGTGCAGCAGGCCCTCAACGCTTCCGCTTGGCGCGACGATTTGCGGGTGATTTCAGGCCGGCCGGATTGGTGCACCGTGGATATCCGCTCGAAGCTCGAAGCCGCCGAGCGGGCCACCCAGTTGGTGCGGGAAATGACCGCGGACGTGGCCTCCGCGGCGCGCGAGGATATTGCCAGCGCCTTCCGCGAGCTGCTGATCAACGGCATCGAGCACGGCGCCGGTTCCGACCCCCGCAAGCGCGTGCGCGCTTCCCTCATTCGGACCGCGCGCTCGGTGCTGGTGGAGATCGAAGACCCGGGCAAGGGTTTTTCGCTGAAGCGACTATCCCATGCCGCCATTTCCAACCCCGAGGATTCACCTATCCAGCATGTGACAGTGCGCGCTAAACAGGGCGCACGCCCCGGCGGCTTCGGAATCCTAATGGCGCGGAACATGGTGGATGAACTGATTTATAACGAGAAGCGGAATGCGGTGTTGTTCGTGAAATACTTGACGTGAAGAATCTCAGCGTTGAGGAGCGTCGAGTCCACGGGGCAGGGTTGAGCGTGCACAATAGGGGAGAGTACAGTGGAAACGATGGGCAGTGTGAAGGAAATAGAGGAGGCTGTGCTCCGGCTCTCCGCGGCCGAGCTTGCGGTGTTCCGGGCGTGGTTTGCCGAGCTCGAGGCCGAAGCGTGGGACCGCCGGATTGAAGCGGACGCCATGGCGGGACGCCTGGATGCGCTAGCGGACGAAGCCCTCGACGATCTCCGCGCTGGCCGCTGCACGGAACGGTGAGGCACCGCGCCAATCCTCGGTTCTGGCAATGTTATCGCGAGCTTCCGGCGGACGTACGCCGCCTCGCTGACGAGTCCTACCAACTGCTGCGGCACGATCCGCATCATCCCTCCCTTCACTTCAAGAGAACCGGTCGTCTCTGGTCAGTCCGGGTTGGACTGCATTACCGGGCACTTGCCGTGGAGCGCGGGAACGATGTGGTGTGGTTCTGGGTGGGGCCCCACGCCCTGTACGACCGGCTAGTCGCAATTGGGTAAGGGTCTTTAGATTAAGCTGAGATTTGAAGGCTGAAGGCCGATCGCTGAGGTTGCCTTGACGCGACTGGCGGCACAGCCTAAACTGAAAGCGAACTAAGCTAACCGACATAATCTCTATCGTGACCGTCACCGTCAAAAATACATCGCCGCTCGTGATTCCTACGGCTGCTCGTCGCAAGGCTGGCTTTAAGTCCGGACAGGAGTTGGAAGTCAAGGCGTCCGGCGGCGTGATCATGATCGTCCCGAAGCTGTCTGCCGACGAGTTGCAGGATGCCAGCGAGCTCCGCGACCCGAAAATCCGCGCAGCGATCCGAAAGGGTCATGAGGAGTTTCTGGCAGGCAAGACTTGTCCCATTGAGGAGTTCTTCGCGGCACGCACATTGCGGGCACGGAAGCGCGCACGCCGCGCTTGACCATGCCTCCTCGTTTCGCCGTCCATTCGACTTCCCATTACCAACGGCTCTCCACGAAGCTCCTGCGGGTCCATCGAGGTTTTGAGGCTACCGAACGCAGCGCGGTCGCTATTCTTTCAGCAGATCCGCATAACCAGTCGCGGACCCACCACATCAAGAAACTGGAGGGCGTGCCCTCGGGGGAAGGCCAGTACCGGCTCGCCCTTGGTCGCTGGCGGTTCCGATACGATATTCTGGGGCAAGTGGTCCTCCTCAGCTATTGCGGCCTGCGCCGAGAGGACACGTATTGGCATCAGCGGCAGCGATCGGCGAGGGCGGGGTTAGCTCAGACCTGATGGCTGACCGCTGACGGCTATCGCTTCCGCGGCGGCTTTCCCCATCCGGATGCAATCGGGGATGCCGATCCCTTGATAGGCGTTGCCAGCCAGATATAGCCCGGGGATGGCGGCGGTGCGGGCTTCGATTTCGGCCAGGCGGGCGCCATGGCCGACGGTGTATTGGGCCATGGAGCGGGGCCAGCGGAAGAAGCGATGAAAGCGGGGCTCGGCGGCGACGCCGGCGATATCGCGGAGCTCCTCGCGGACGATGGCGAGCACGTCGGAGTCGCTTCGATCCAGGATGGCAGCGTCTTGCCGGCCGCCCAGGAAGCAGCGCGCCACCAGCTTGGCTTGGGGAGCGCGGTGCGAGAACTTGGTGCCGACCCAGGTGCAGGCTACCAAGCGGCGGCGCTCCACCCTTGGCACCAGAAAACCGAAGCCATCGGGCGGGCGCCCGGCGAAATCGGCTGCTTCGAAACCCAAAGCGACCGTCATGGACGAGCTGTAGGGCACGGCGCCGAGCAGTTCGGCCAGGCGGCCATCGACGGGCGGCAGGAACCGGGCGGCGCTGTGGGCTTCGGTGGCAACCACCAGGCGATCGGCATCCAGCCAATCGCCATCGAGACGCAGGCGAAAACCGGCGGCCGCGCGCTCCACGGCTTCCACCCGCGCGTGGCGAACCTCGGCGTGGCCGGCGATGGCGGCGCCAACGGCGTCGGTCATTTGCTGCAGCCCGCCCTTGAGCGTGCGGAAGAGAGGAAGCGGCTCGGTATTTCCCCGTGCGCGCGCAGCTTTGGCGCGTTCGGCCAGCACGCCGCGGGTCAGGCTGCCGTAGCGCTCCGAAAGCTCCACGAAGCGGCCCAACACGCTGCGCACGCTGAGCTCGGCCGGGTCGCCGCCGTAGACGCCGGAAAGCAGCGGCTCGGCCAGATAATCGACGGCTTCGCGGCCGTAATGCTCCAGAATGAATTCCGTGACGGATTGATCGGCGGCTTTGGGCTTGGGGGCGCGAAACAGCTCGAGGCCCATGCGCAGTTTGGTGCCGAAGCCGACCAGCGGGCTCGCCAGCATGGGCAGAATTCGCGTGGGCACCATCATCAAGAGGCCGTCGGGAAGCGGCACCAGGCGGCCGCGGCGGCGGACGTAGGTGCGGCGCACGCGATCATTGGAGCCGATCACTTCGGCCTCGAGCCCCAACTCGCGGATCAGGTCGAGAGCCGCCGGTTTGGCGGAGAGAAAGCTATCCGGACCCGCTTCCACGGTGCAGCCATCCACGTGTTCGGTCCGGATGACGCCGCCCAGCCGGGGCCGCGATTCGACGATGGTGGAGGCGATGCCATGGCGGGCCAGATAGTAGGCGGCGGAGAGCCCGGAAATGCCGCCGCCAACGATGGCTACGCGCATGGAGGAGGCAGGACGGAAGCCAGAAGCCCACTCAGAAGCCGTGGAAAAACTGGATTAGAGCCACAGATGAACACAGATGAACACAGATAAGTTATTTGGTTTCCGTATCTGTGTTTATCTGTGTTCATCTGTGGCTCTATATTTCTTTGCCACTTCCTCACGGTCGCGTTGCCGCGCCACTCCCTACGCTTTGTATTCCCGCACCATCTGCACCACGGCGCGGACGTGTTCGGGTGGGGTTTCGGGCAGGATGCCGTGGCCCAGGTTGAAAATGTGCCCGGGACGAGTGCCGGTGCGCTTGAGCAGTTCGTGAACCTTGCTGCGCAGTTCGTGGAGCGGCGCGAACAGCGCCACCGGGTCGAGGTTGCCCTGAATGGCGGAGCGATAGCTGATATCCATCCAGGCTTGGTCGATATTCATGCGCCAGTCGACGCCCATGACGTCGCCACCGGCGGCGTGCAACTCGCGAAAGAAACCGGCCGCGCCAGTGCCGAAATGAATGACTGGCACGCCGGTGGAGCGGATGCGTTCGATCAGGGCGCGGGAATAGGGCGCGGCAAAGCGCACGTAATCGTCCGACCCCAGCGCGCCCACCCAGCTATCGAACACCTGGATGGCGCGAGCTCCGGCGGTGACTTGAAGGTGCGCAAAGGGGGCCAGCACGTCCACGATCTTGCCCATTAAACGGCGCCACAGGGTTTCGTCGCTGTACATCAGGCGCTTGGTGCGGACAAAATTGCGGGAAGCGCCGCCCTCGATCATGTAACTCGCCATGGTGAAGGGCGCGCCCACGAAGCCGATGACGGGCACACGGCCGGACAGGGCGCGCACCACCTGCTGGATGGATTCGCCGACGTAGCCCAGGTCGTCGGTATTGGTGGTGGCCAGCGAATCGACATCGTCGGAAGTGCGCACGGGATTATCGATGATGGGGCCTTCGCCGCTGGCATAACGCAGCTTCAGGCCCATGGGCTCGACCGGCAGCAGCAGGTCGGCGAAGATGATGGCGGCGTCCACGTCCAGCAATTCCACGGGCTGGAGCGTGACGGTGGATGCCAGATCGGGCCGCTTGCACATTTCGAGGATGCCGTGCCGCTCGCGAATTTGCCGGTACTGTTTCAGATAGCGGCCGGCCTGCCGCATAAACCACACCGGCCGCACATCGGTGGGCCGGCGGCGGCAGGCGTCGAGGAAGCGGCTTGTCATTGGAGCCACGCGCATGGGTGATCCGTCCTGTCCTGGCAAAAGAAAACGCGGAAATCTTTTGCCTTATGCTGGGCCGCCCACTGGCGGCCGTTCACAAAATAGGGTTTGGCCCAAGCTTCGCTGTCGATGGTTCGCGGAGCCACGACCGAAACCGCCACGCTTCCCTGCGCCGGGTAACCCGTGCGCGGATCCATGATATGAGCATACACGCGTCCTTCCGCGCGGAAGAACTTCTCGTAGCTGCCCGAGGTAGACATGGACATATCCTTCAAAAACACTTCCGCAACCTTCCGGCGCTGGTCCCAAGGGTCTTTGATATCGACCGGCCAGCCGCGCGGCGAATCGGGCGGCGCGCCCAGGCCATAGATGCTGCTGCCGGACGCCGCCACCAGGGCGGTATCGACCGACATCCGGCGGAGGATGGCCACCATGCGATCCACGGCGTAGCCTTTGCCGATGCCCCCGGGATCGAGCTCCACGCCCGGCCGGTCGAACCGCACCGTGCGCGCCGCGGCGTCGAGATGAACGTGCCGATAGCCGGTCTTCTCCCTCGCGGCCATGACCTCGGCGCGATGCGGCAGATGTCCCGTGCCCTTATAAAACCCCCAAACTTTCATCAACGGACCCACCGAAATATCAAACGCCCCTTCACTTTCGCGGCTGTAATCCCGGCAAGCCGCCAACAACTGGAACAGCTCCTCGGAAATCCGGACCGGGCCTTCGGCGGCGTGCCGGTTCACGCCGCTCCACTCGCTCGAGGGCTTGTAATTCGACAGCAGGTCGTCCAGGCGCCGTGCCTCGTCAAGCGCCGCGTCGGCGGCGGCTTCCATGGCCACGCGGCCGGTACCGTAGAGCACCACCGTATAAGTCGACCCCATGGCGTCGGCGCTCTTTTCCAGCCGCAGCGCGGTTTGCGCCCCGGCCGGCGCGAACGCCGCCAACAAAAACAAAACTAACACGATTGGTTTGGTTTTAGGGCTAATTTTCACCGCGGCCACGCAATTTTTTCGCCCGTTTGAGCAGGAAATCGATCCGGCTGTCTACGTCGGGGTTGCGGTCCAGTTCAAAATGCAGCTCGGGGACGTGGCGCAGGCTCAGGCGGGTAGCCAGCTCATGCCGCAGAAACCCTTTGGCATGTTCGAGGGCCTCCAAGGATTGCTTCTGCTCGCGCTCGCTCGCCCGGACCGCGACCCTCACCCCGGCGTGGCGCCCGTCCGGGCTGACATGCGCCTCGATCACTTCCACAGCCAGGAGCCGGGGGTCCTCGGTTTCAAATCCAATGATCTCCGCGAGCTCCTCTCGAACCGCCTCGGAGACCCGCAACGTCCGCCGCTCGTCCATAGCACACTAGCTATCAGCAATCAGCTTTCAGCTCAGCAAACCTCGGAAACGCGCCAAAGCGCCTATCCGAGCCGCGACCGTCAGGGAGCGGTCAAGCTGAAAGCCGATCGCTGAAAGCTCCTCACAGCCACTCGACCGCCGTCGACACCAAACTTCCGCCGAGCACGCCGGCGGCATCCTCTTCCACCGCCTGGAGCACCTGTTCGGCCCGCTCGCGGCTGGAGGAAACCGTTACGGCCGCCACCAGCGCGCGCTGCCACACATCCTCGAAATCGATCTCGGCCACGGCCACGTTGAAGCGGGCGCGCAGGCGGTCCTTCAGTCCTTTGACGACGTGCCGCTTGTCCTTGAGCGAGTGCGCATCCTCGATGCGCAACTCCAGGGTGAGCACGCCGACGGTGGCCATTTCAGGCGAATACTTCGGTGGCCACGCGCTCGGTCACGAATGCTTCGATCGCGTCGCCCTGCTTGATGTCGCCGTAATTTTCGAGCGTGATGCCGCACTCCATGCCGCTCTTCACCTCGCTCACGTCGTCTTTGAAGCGGCGCAAGGAAGCGATTTTGCCGGTATAGACCACCACGTTGTCGCGCAGCAGCCGGACCTCCGAGCGGCTGGCAATCGAGCCGTCCTGCACGATGCAGCCGGCCACGTTGCCCACCTTGCTGATGCGGAACGTCTCGCGCACTTCGGCCTTGCCCCGGTACACTTCCTTGAACACCGGTTCGAGCAGCCCGCTCATGGCGCGCTTAATCTCGTCGGTGAGGTTGTAAATGATGGTGTACAGGCGGATATCGACCTTTTCCTGCTCGGCCAGGGCGGAGGCATTGCGCTCGGGACGCACGTTGAAACCGATGATAATGGCGTTGGAAGCGGTAGCCAGCAGCACGTCGCTCTCGTTGATGGCGCCGACGCCGGAACGGATCACCTTGACGGTCACCTTGTCGTTCGAGAGCTTGAGCAGAGTCTCGGCCAGCACTTCGGCCGAACCGCCCACGTCGGCCTTGATGATCACCGGCAGTTCCTTGATCTCGCCCTCGCGCATCTGCTTGTGGAATTGCTCCAGCGTCAGGCGTCCGCTCTTGGCCAGGGCCGCATCGCGGACCTTCTGATCGCGGAATTGAACGATTTGCTTGGCCTTGGCGGTATCGGTCACCACCTGGAAGTCGTCGCCCACCTCGGGCATCGATTCGAGGCCGAGCACTTCGACCGGGGTAGCGGGGCCGGCTTTGCGAATCTGCGTGCCGCGGTCGTCCATCATGGCGCGCACCTTGCCGAAGACGGCGCCGCAAATGAAGAAGTCGCCCACCGAAAGCGTCCCGTTGCGCACCAGCACGGTGGCCACCGGGCCGCGGCCGCGATCGAGCTGGGCTTCCAGCACCGTTCCGACACCCGGCCGGCTGGGGTTGGCCTTGAGCTCCTGGATATCGGCCACCAGGATGATCATTTCGAGCAGCCGGTCCAGGTTTTCGTGGGTTTTGGCCGAAACCGGCACCATCACCACGTCGCCGCCCCAATCCTCGGCCAGCAGGCCGCGATCGGCAAGCTGCTGCTTGATGCGCTCGGGCTGGGCGTCGGGCTTATCGATCTTGTTAATCGCCACGATGATGGGAACGCCGGCAGCCCTGGCGTGATCGATGGCTTCGAGGGTCTGCGGCATGACGCCGTCGTCGGCCGCGACTACCAGCACCACGATATCGGTCACTTTGGCGCCGCGGGCGCGCATGCGGGTGAACGCTTCGTGGCCGGGGGTATCGATGAACACGATTTTGCGGCCATTCATTTCGACCTGGTACGCGCCGATGTGCTGGGTGATGCCGCCGGCCTCGCGGCCCGCCACGTTGGCCTCGCGGATGCCGTCGAGCAAGGAGGTCTTGCCGTGGTCCACGTGGCCCATGATGGTGACCACCGGAGCGCGGGGTTCGAGATCCGTGATCACTTCGGCGTCTTCGACCGCCTGCATGGCCTCGGTTTCGTAGCTGACCGTAGCCGTGGAAGCGCCGAAATCGCGGGCAACCTCGGTGGCCAGCTTGGAATCGAGAGTCTGGTTGATGGTGGCGAAAATGCCGCGATCCATCAATTTCTTCATCACCAGGGTAGCTTTGACGTCGAGCTTTTCGCACAGCTCCTTGACGGTGATGCCCTCGGAGATGGTGATTTCGCGGTTGATGGGCGGCGGCCCGGTTTCCACCCGGCGGCGGACTTGCGGGCGAAGAACTTTCTCTTCCTCCACGCGTTCGCGCTGCTGGCGGCCGGGACGTTTGTCGCCCAGACGGGGGCGCGGCTGGTCCATGGGCGGCGGCGCCAGGCCGGGGCCCATGCCGGGACGGGCCGACGTGGGATGCTGCGGCCGCGGACCGGAGCGCAGAGGCGCGCCCGCCGGACGGCTTGGGCCGGGGCCCTGACGAGCCACCATCGGCTGGCCGGGACGAATCGGGCCGCGATAAATGGGTTGGCCGGGAACGGGCGCACTTTGCGGCTTGGGCACTCCGGGGCGCGGCGCGACGGGCTGAGCCGGCATGCTGGGGCGCGGCGCGGTCAGCTTGGCCACCAGGTCGGCGCGCGGCGGAACGATCGGACGAGCCGCGGGCTGTCCCGCCAGGGGGCGAGCAGGCTGGGGCGTGGTTTGCGCGGCCGGTGCGCCGGTGGCGGGGCGTATGCCTTCCGGGCGTGGGCGCGGCGCCAGCGGAGGCCGGGGCGCGCCCGGAACCGGAGCGCCAGCCACACCGGGAGATCCCATGGGCGGGCGGGACGGTTCCGCGGAAACCAGGGGAGCGCGCGGTCCGGAAAGAATCTGTCCAGGCCGGGGGGCGGGCCCAGCGGGTGAAATTGGTTTGGCCGCGGGCGCGCTCGGGCGGCCGGGCGCGATCATCGCGACAGGAGGCATTTGGGGTGGCTGCGGCGGAGGCGCCGACGGCGTTGGACGTTGAGGTACCGCTTGCGGCGGATGGCTGCCCGGAATGGCTACCGGAGGATGCACCGGACGCCCGGTTGCCAAGGGCGGCCGGACGGGAGCGGCATGGGCCGGACGGCCACCCTCGCTTGCGGGCCGTTCCGGCTCGCCGGCGGGAAACTCCTGAACGGTGACGTGGACCTGGGTGGGAGGCGCTGCTTCGTCTTCCCGAGCCTCGAAGGTCTCGGGCGGCTCCTCCACCGCGATGGCCGAAGAATCGTCCGCGGCGCCGTCGCCGTTCGCCGGGGACTCTTTACCGTAGAGGCGCCGCAGCTTAATAGCCACGTCCTCGTCGATCGAGCTGGAATGCGTTTTCTTCTCCGCAACGCCTAATTCGGGCAGGCGATCCAGGATTTCGTGAGCCTTGACTTCCAGCTCCCGCGCCAGCTCGTTGATTCGAATCTTCTTCATAGATGAAACGATCTACTCTTCGTCGCAACCTCTTTAATCCACAGTTGGAGCGTGCTCTGGCCCCGCTCCTTGCGGATTGTCAGGGGGAGAACCCGCGTCCACCATGGTAGCAAACTGTTCCGGAGCCGCTTCAGTTTCCTCGGAATCGGCGATTTCGGCGGCGACTTCCTCCACCGGCCCCACCTCCTCCGTCCTGGAATCGACCGGTTCAGGCTCCTCAACTGGCGTGGCATCGGCCTCCGCTTCGCCGGCCCCGGCTTCTGCTTCGCCGGCCTTGGCCTCTGCTTCGTCGGCCTTGGCCTCCCCTTCGCCAGTCTCGACTTCGGCAGCAGCTTCCGCCTGCACCGCTTCGGCAGAGCTCGTTTCGGATGCTTCAGCCGCCTGGGTAGAAGCCGGCTCCTCGAACTGGCTGTAGTAGGCCACCACGGTTTCCTGGATCTTCTCCACCATCTTCGGCCCGATTCCCTGGATTGCCTCCAGTTGCTCGGGAGTCATCTCGCCCAGCCGCTCCACCGTGCCCACACCCGCTTCGGCCAGCTTCTCGACCACCTTTTCCGGCAGGCCGTAATCGATCAGCACGCCCACCGGAGCGCCCGGCGTCACCAGCGCGGCCATCTGCGATTCCACCTCTTGCCGCTTCTCTTCCTCGCTCTTGATATCGATTTTCCAGCCCAGCAGCTTGGCCGCCAGGCGCACGTTCTGCCCCTTCTTTCCAATCGCCAGCGAAAGCTGGGAATCGTCGACAATCACTTCCATGTGCTTTTCGAGCGGGTCGATCACGGTGATGCGGCTCACCTTGGCCGGGCTAAGCGCGTGGCCGGCAAAAACCACCGAGTCTTCCGAGTACTCGATGATATCGATCTTCTCGCCGCGCAGCTCGCGAATGATGGATTGCACGCGCATGCCCTTCATACCGACGCACGCCCCCACGCTATCCACGTCCCGGTCGCGGCTCTGCACGGCGATCTTGGTGCGCTCGCCGGCTTCGCGGGCGCAGCCGCGAATCGATACGGTGCCGTCGTAGATTTCCGGTACTTCCTGCTCGAACAGACGCATCACCAGTTCGGGCGCGGCGCGCGACACGACCACGCCGGGTCCCTTGCTGGATTTATCCACCAGGCGAATCACGCAGCGCACGCGATCACCCACCGAATAGCCTTCCAGGCGCGATTGTTCCTTTTTGGGCAAGCGGGCTTCGGTCTTGCCGAGATCGAGGATATAGTCCGGTCCTTCCACCCGTTTGATGGTGCAGTTGACCAGTTCCCCGGCCCGGCCGGAGTACTCGTTGAACACGGTTTCGCGTTCGGCCTCGCGGACCTTCTGGAAAATCACTTGTTTGGCGGTCTGCGCCGAAATACGCCCCAGCGCGTCGGTGTTCTTGGGGATGCGGACCTCCGCGCCGACTTCCGCTTCCGGATCGATGCGGCGCGCTTCGGCCAGGGTCATCTCATGCGTCGGATCGGCGACGGTTTCTACCGCCTTCTTGATGGCATACAAGCTGATGGCGCCGGTTTTGGCGTCCATGTCGGCCACATAATCCTCATTGGTCCGATAGTGCTTGCGCGCCGCGATCAGCATGGCGTCCTTGACCGCATCGAGCACGATCTGCGGATCGATACCCTTTTCCTTGCTCAGAATCTCGATAGATTGAAAGATTGTTTCCAAAGTGCCCTCGTCTGTCGATTGGGTTGGTTGCCGGCGGTTACCACTCGAACTTCAGGTGGGCGTTCAGCACCTGATCGAGATTGAAATGGAGTTCGAGGCCGGGCGCGGTTTCGAGCCGGACCACGCCCGCGGCCAATCCGGCGAGCGTGCCTTCGAAATTACGGCGACCGTCGATGGCGGTGCGCAGCGTAATCTTGACCTTCTTTCCCTGAAACCGCTGGTAATCGGCGGGTTTGAGCAGCTTGCGTTCGACACCCGGAGAGCTGACTTCGAGCGTGTACCGGCCGCCGGGCACCACCTCTTCGACATCCAGAATGGTGCCGACCTGCTGGGAAACCAGTTCGCAATCGGCGTGAGTTACGCCCTCCGGCTTGTCGATCGAGATGCGCACAAAACGATTGTTGCCGCCGCCCTTGACTTCCACTTCGACCACTTCCAAGCCTTCGGACCCGGCCACTCGCCCGGCGATCTCCTCGATTTTAGACGCTACCGCTTCCCGCATCGTTCGCAATCGTCGCGCCTAATAAAAAAGTGGGCTTTCGCCCACTCGTTGGCTCCGACGCTACAGTTCAATTGTACCGTGTTTGGGGCGAAATGGGTAGACCACTCCCGGCAACCGTCAGGAGCCGTGAAAAATCAAATTTGAGCCGCCGATAAACGCCGATGAACGCCGATAACTTCATTGTTTTCTCTATCGGCGTTCATCGGTGTTCATCGGCGGCTATATTCTTCACACGTTCTAGGGAGCGGTCGCCTGGGTACGCGCCCGGCTTTTCCGGGTACACTTGCCCTTATGACCGATCCCGCATACATCCCGCCCGGCGAACCGCTCGAGCGCATCCAATGCCAGTGGTGCCAAAGCATGAACGTGAAGACGGCGCTTTCCTGCCAGGCCTGCGGCGCGCCGCTCGACGTGCGCAACCTGGTGAGCGAGTCGGGCTGGCGCGAAGCCCCGCGCATCAAAGATATGACCGAGATCCATTTCAGCTCGAGTACCTGCCAGGTGGAAGGCGAGATCGTGCCCGCGGCGGAGATCAATCTCGGCCCCGGCGACGCCATTTTCTTCGAGCATCACGTCATGCTGTGGAAGGACGAGCGCGTGCCGCTCAGCGTGATGCAGCTTCCCGGCGGCCTGAAGCGCGCCTTCGGCGGCATGCCGTTTCTGATCACCGTGGCCAGTGGGCCGGGCCGGATCGCGTTTTCGCGCGACGCCACCGGCGAGCTGGTGCTTCTGCCGCTGCACCCCGGCATGGAGGTGGACGTACGCGAGCACGCCTTCCTGCTCTCCTCGCACCAGGTCGCTTACTCGTTCGTCCGCATCAAAGGGCTTACCAATATTCTCTTCGGCGGGCAGGGCATGTACATGGACCGCTTCGTCACCACCGGCGCGCCCGGCCTGCTCATCCTGCACGGTTACGGCAACGTATTCGAGCGGCGCCTGGGGCCCGGCGAAAGCATCATGGTGGAACCGGGTGCCTTCCTCTACAAGGATTCCTCCGTCACCATGCAGGTGGAATTTCAGCGGCTGGGCACGGGCTTTTTGGGGGGCACGAACATGAGCCTGGCGCGCATGACCGGTCCGGGCCGCATCGGCATCCAGTCGATGTACGTGCACCATCGTACGGAATAGGCGGCGCCATGTTTTGCGTTCATTGCGGTACCCAGATTCCCGAAAGCGGCAATTTCTGCGTGAGTTGCGGCTCGCCCGTGAAACGCACTTCGGCCGCTCCGCAGGCGCCACCGATACCTTCCCAGCCTCCGCCTGCTCCAACCTCGCACAGTGCCAGCGCCAAATGCGCCTGGTGCGGCAACCCGGTGGATGCGGCCCAATCCAGTTGTCCCCGTTGCGGCGCCGCCGTTTCCCTATCGGGCGCGGTCGCCGAATCCGGCTGGGCGCAGTTGCCGGCCCGCAAGGACATGGCCAAGCTGCAATTCGGAAATTCTTTCTGCCAGGTGGAAGGCCTCTACGTGCCGGTGGCCGACATGAACCTGGCGCCCGAAGACAGCATCTATTTCACCCACCATGTCCTGTTGTGGAAGGACCCGCAGGTCAACGTAACCACCATGCCGCTGGCAGGCGGCTGGAAGCGCCTGTTCGCCGGCATGCCGCTCATCATGACCCAAGCCCAAGGCCCCGGCCACATTGCGTTTTCGCGAGACCTGCCCGGCGAGCTCATTCCCTTGCCCCTGCAGCCCGGCCAAGCCATCGACGTGCGCGAGCATCTCTTCCTCGTCGCCACCGCGCAGGTCCAATACGACTGGTTCCAAACCGGCATCTGGTTCCAGACCCAGTCGGGCAACGACACCGAAACCCATTACCCGATCGGCATGTTCATGGACCGCTTCCACGCTCCCGCCGCGCCCGGCCTGCTGTTGCTCCACGCCGGCGGCAACATCTTCGTGCGGCATCTGGGGCCCGGCGAGACCATTCTCATCAAACCCACCTCGCTGATCTTCAAGGACCCGTCCGTCCACATGGCGCTGCATTTCGAGCGCCCATCCACCGGCTTCTCGGGTTGGGGCTTCTGGAGCAACCGCTACTTGTGGCTGCGATTAACCGGCCCCGGCCGCGTCGCCGTCCAATCGGTATTCGAGCCGATCGAAGGCGAAGCCCGTAACATCACCAACTTCTCCTACGCGACCGAACAGCGGTGGTAAGACCTTTTCGGACTTCCGCGCATCGTGGCAACCGCTGTCCTGCACCGGCCCGCCTTCGTGGAGCAGGCGTTTTCACCTGGATAGCTGCATCTTAGGCGGCCGGTCTCAATTGACCCTCCCCTCATGCAAGCGTCCCTGCTCCTCTCACCTCCCGCCGCGGCGCCGGCCAAATCGCGAGCCATCGACGTCGCGGCCGCCGGCGTCGTGCGCGCGTCGGAATGGGTGGTGCTGGCGTTTTTGGTCTACGCCGCCGTTCTGGGCGCCCTGCTTCCGGTCGCGCCCGCCGTGGGCTCTCGGGTCATCCTGTTGAACCTCGCGTTTCTGACCGGTTACGCGGTGCTGATCGCCCGCGGCGGAAGCAACCGCAATCTGGCGCTGAGCGTCATGCGCGATTGGGCGCCGCTGGCTTTGACCATAATGGCGTATCGCGAAATGGGCTGGTTTGCGCGGCCGCACCTCAGTTACGCCCTGGAGACGCGCTGGGTGGTTTGGGACCGCGTGGTCTTGCGCGGCGGCGGCAAGGCTCTGATCGAGGCGTTGGGACCGGTGTTGCCTTCGGTTCTCGAAATCGCCTACTCTCTCGTCTACGCCCTGGCGCCGTTTGCCTTGGCCATGCTCTACGTCTACCGCCGGCGCGAGAAGGTGGATCGTTTCCTGCTGGTTTTCGTGACGGCCGTGCTGCTGTGCTATGCCCAGTTCCCGTTCTGGCCTTCCGAACCGCCGCGGGTGGTTTTCTTCGGCCAGGATTTCCCGGCCTATGACACCGTCTTCCGCCGCTTCAACTGGTGGATACTGGGCAACTACGGCATCCACACCAGCGTCTTCCCCAGCGCGCACGCGGCCGGAGCGTTCGCCGCGGCTTTCGGCATCTGGCGCGCCGTGCCGGAACGGCGCCCGCTGCGGTATTTCCTGATGGCGATGGCCATCCTGATCGCCGCGGCCACGGTGTACGGCCGCTATCACTACCTGGCCGACGCAGCCGCCGGCCTGGCAATAGCGCTCCTCGCAGCCGGAATCTCGCATGTAGTCGAAAGGCTGCGCGGGCCGGCGCCTTTGCCCGTATCCTGCACAAGAATGCACAAACGCCTGATGAGACCTTTTTAGCGAACGAAACCGCGGCGCGGTAATCGCTTCGCCCGTAGCCAGCCCCGGCGGGGCGACAGAGAGTAGCCCAGGGCGCAAGCCCTGGGACCGCGAGAAGGCTCAACCATAGCCCCTCCCAGGGGCGTAAGAATCTTCTCTCCCGCTCTTGCCTAAATCCACCCGACGGCGCGTCCACAAGATCAGGCGGCTGATCGAACTAAAGGCCCGACGGCTAGGTCCTCGTCAATCAAGGGCCAGTGGATACCATAACCGGAAGGTGAAAGTTCGGCTCGATCTCGTTCTGCCTGGGATGCGCGGGCTAGCCGCTCGGAACACCTTTCCCACGGAATCGAAACGGAGCCGCTCTCCATCGTCACAATGAGCGCCTCGGGCGTGGTCTCGATCGCCTTTGCCAAAACCGGATTTGTCCTAATTGGCAAGATTCCCTCCAAAGTGCTCCCGCCAGGCAGGGGTGATTTGATCGAAGTGCTAAAAAGATGATCTGGCGCACCTGGCGCCTCAAACGCGGCGTGCAGTTGTATTCAAAATCCCCGGTGATGTCGAAACGCTCCGCATGGATCCAGTACTTGCACTCGGCATCGCCCTTCGCTGCATGCACGTGCATTGGTTCATTGCCCTCGTTCGAATAGAAATGGAACCGCCATCCCTGCACATAGAGAATTGTGGGCATCGGTTCGCAGATTCCAGTATAAGGAGTTCCAGCTTCCCCGGTAAAGCATGGCGCCTGGTCGAGCTCCGCGAACCGGGTGTTACCAGGCTTGGGAAATGGAACGTTCCGTCTGGCGCGCTGCCGCAGCGCCCGCGATCTCTGTCGGCGCCGCCCTTGCCGTCCCCGAAATGTCGGCGACACTTTTTTCCGGCCAATCCCCATGCTTTCTAGCGCTTGCGCCGAATTTCACGGAAAGCTGGTATTGGCCCGGAACTCAGTCACAGGTTTTCAAAATAATTTGCAAACCGTTGACCGGCTTGCCACTTAACTGGAAATTCGCGGGTCCCGGTGAAGCCGGTTTTTGGGAGTGCGGATGGTATATGTCGAGGCAGGGGAGAGAAGTTCGCGTACCTTCCTCTCCCGCATGTCGCGTGCGGCGCCGGCCTCTGGGGCGGGGCCTGGCGCCCGCGACTGTCTTGGGCGGCTGATTACTTTCGGGTCGTCACCAGTTTATGTACGTTGACGGTGACCGGCTGCCATCGGTATCTCCGCTTGTGGATTCCGCACACTTCCAATTCGCCAGCCTGCGCCAGCCGCCGTTGTGCGGCCACGTCGCTTTCCGCCGTGGCCGGCCAGAACTGACCGGCTCTCGCGGCATTGCAGGCCGGCTTCACGTTCTGCGGCTGCACCAGCATCGCGCTCCACGCCAAGGTCAGCAACAAGGTCCCCATGTCTCCATGCTGACCGGTAATCGCCAACGCGGCGGCGAGGAAAGTACCAAAGTGGTTCACCTTAGCCGTCCTGGATGCTGTAGTCCCGCCGCGGGAGAACAGCCGGCGAAAAGAGAGTTCAGATAACGCTATGTTTTTCTGTGTCCTACGGGCGTCGCCTGTGAAGAATCGGCCCATTTTGAACTGCCTGTGTGGCATGTTCTAATAGAACTTCTCGATCAGTCTTAGAGCTCCGTCTATGTTTCGGTATCCCATCCTGGCGTTGGCCGCAATGGCGGCGGCCGGTACTCTCTGCGCGGCGGGATCTTCGCCCGCCTTGCGCACGTCTTCCGATGCGTCTCGAGCCAACACGGCGCAAGCCAAAGCCGCGCTGGCCGGTCTCCCCCTGCACTTTGAGGAGAACCGGGGCCAGTGGAAGTCGCCTGTCCGCTATGCGGCCCGCGGCAGCGGTTACACGGTGGCGCTGACCGGGCGCGGGGCGACGCTGGCGGTTGGCGGCGGGCGCCATATCGAGATGACCCTGGTGCACGCCAACCGGAACCCCCAAATCGAGCCGGATGGGCGGCTGACGTTGCGCACCGATTACTACATTGGCGCCCGTTCCAACTGGCACACCGGTGTCGCCAGTTATTCGCGTGTGTGCTATCGCCAGATCTATCCGGGCGTGGACCTGGTTTATTACGGCACCGAGAGCCAGTTGGAATACGACTTCGTGCTGTCGCCAGGCGCCGATCCGAGCGCCGTGCGTATCAGGTTCGACGGCGCTTCCAAACTCAGCCTCAATCCGGAAGGCGACCTGGTGGTCAATGGCGGAGAGGGCACGGTCATCGAGAAGCGGCCGGTGATTTATCAGCAGGAGGACCGCGCCAGCTCGGCCCGCACCGAAGTCAAGGGCGGTTACCTGCTGCTGGGCCGCAATACCGTAGGATTGCGGCTGGAACACTATGACGCAAAGCGGGCGCTGGTGGTGGACCCCGTCTTGGCTTATTCGACTTATATGGGCGGCTCGGGGGCGGATACCATCAACGCCATCCAGACCGATAACCAGGGTAACCTCTACGTCGCGGGCTCGACCGGCACGTCCGATCTGGTGGCCACCAACGAAGCTTATAGCAGCGCCAACTCCGGCGAGCTGGATATCTTCCTGGCGGTCATCAACAATGCTCCCGGCGCGGCTTATGGCGTCACTTTTTTAACTTACATCGGCGGCGGTGGCAACGATGTTCCGCAGGCCCTGGCTGTCGATTCCTCGCAGAATATGTACGTGGTCGGCACCACTACCTCGTCCGCGTTCCCGGTGACCGCCAATGCCTTCGATACGGTCGGCGGCTTTCCCACCTATACGGACGCTTTCGTGCTGGTGTTCAATCCCCAGGTCAGCGGCAGCACGGGGCTGATCTTCTCGTCGTTCCTGGGCGGCACCACGGGCAACGAGAGCGCCAACGGAGTGGCGTACGATTCCAGCGGCAATATGTACGTGGTCGGCAGCACTGCGTCTACGGATTGGCCGGTTACCGCCAACGCCTATGCCAGCGTGATCTACGGGCCGCAGGACGCCTATATCGCGCAGATCAATCCCAATAACGGAACCCTGACCTACGCCAGTTACATGGGCGGCGAGCTGGTGGATGACGGCCGCGGCATCGCAGTCGACAAAAGCGGCCTGGTGTATTTCGTCTGCAGCAGCAATTCCACCTTGTTCCCAGCGGCTGGCTATCAGTATCAAGGCAATCTTGCGGGTAACTTTGACGTCGTGGCCGGAGTAATGGATTTGACCCAGGTGGGCGTGAATTCCCTGCTTTACACGAGTTATCTGGGAGGTACCCAGAACGACATGGCGCGGAGCCTGACGCTCGATTCACAGGGTAACATGGTGGTCACCGGCTATACGCTGTCGTCTAACTTTCCGGTCACCGCCGATGCGGCGCAGCCCACTTATGCAGGCAACGGCGACGTTTTCGTGTCGGTATTGAACTATACCAATTCCAAGTTCCTCTTATACTCCACTTATCTGGGCGGTTCGGAGGGAGAAGTGGCGTATGGTCTGACTACCGATAGTTCCGGTTACATCTACGTGACCGGCTACACGCTCTCGACCGATTTCCCCATAACCGCCAATACGATTCAACCCACCTGGGGCAACGGTATCGATGTTTTTGTCGCTAAGATCAAGCCGCACGTCGCGGGCAGGGCGGGGATCGTATTATCCACCTTCCTGGGAGGCCCGACCATCAATAACGCCTATGCCGTCGCGGTGGGCTCCGATGGGCGGGTGTACGTAGGCGGCTATACCGGCGGCGAGTTTCCGGTTCAAGGCGCATCCTATCAGGCGGCCTTTCAAGGTGGATACAGCGACGGCTTCATCGCGGTGATTTCGCAGTAAAGGTGCCGGCCGTTGCTCAATAGCCGCTGAGGCGCAGGGCGGCGACGGCCGCGGAAGCTACCAGGCAATAGATCCCGAACAGGTACCAGCGGCCGGTTTCGAGCCAGCGGCTCAACCATTTGAGCGCCACCAGACCGGCCAGGAAAGCCAGTGCGGCTCCGAGCAGGCTGGGCGCGAATGCGGCGGCGAGGGCCTCGCGGCCGCCGCCGTGGCTGGCTTTCACCAGGCGTAACACCTCACGGCCGATTACCGCCGGCGTCAGCACCACCGCCAGGGCAAAGCTGAACTTCTCGGCCTGATCCTTGGGGACGCCGGCCAGCATGCCGGTGGAGATGGTGGCGCCGGAGCGCGAGAAGCCGCGAAAGGGAAGGCATAGCCCCTGTACCGCGCCGATCGCCCCGGCCTCGCGGGCGCCCAGCGGAACCGGCTGCGCCTGGCGTTCTCTTTCCCTGAGCCCGGCTACCAGAATCAGGATGCCGGCCGCGGCCAGGGCCGGGGCGATCAGCTCCAGACGGCCGAACAGTTGCTCGACTTCCGCCGCGGGCGAAGAGCGCAACGCCACCTTCTCGATGACGATGATGAGGACTTCTCCAATCACGCCGGTGATGACGGTGGCCAGCACCAGCAAAACGCCGAATTCCTTGGCGACGTAGGCGCTGCTGAAATAGGTGGCGCGCCAGGTCTTCCAGAAATAGAGAATCACGGCGAACATGGTGCCGGTGTGGAGCATCACCAGCAACAGGGTCATGGCGGGCGCGGAGGGGTCGAGCCCCATGAGTTTTTCGGCCACCACGACGTGAGCCGAACTGGACACCGGAAGCAATTCCGCCAGGCCTTGCACGATGGCAAGGACCAGTACCTGAAGAAAGGAAGCCAAGCAATCCAGGATACCGCATGAGTTGCCCAACGTTGAAAAGCGAATGGTCGAAGCCCTATGATGCCAGACAATGGGATTGTTTCGTTTCTATGAGAGGCCGCGCTTGTGGTTTTGGGCGGCGATGACGGGGCTGGCCGCGGCTCTGATGTGTTATGCCCAGACGCTGGCCTTCACCGGGGACGAGAGCTTTCACCTGGTGGCGGCGCAGATGATCAAGGCGGGCTTCCGTCCTTATCTGGATTTTTGCTTTCCCCAAGCCCCGCTGAACGCATACTGGAACGCTTTCTGGATTCGCGTGCTACCGGAGAGCTGGCGCACGGTGCACGTGCTGGCATCCCTGGAGACGTCGTTGGCGGTCGCTATGGCCGCGGATTTCGTGTACCGGCGCTGGGAGCCTGGCCGGTGGCGCCTGGCGGCGGCGGTGACGGCGGGCGTGGTGATCGGCTCGAACATCACTGTGGTGGAATTCGGGACTCTGGGGCAAGCCTATGCAATATGCCTCCTCCTGACGGTGGCGGCCTTTCGCGCCACCATCGCGGCGGTGCGCGGGAACGCGTGGTTCGCGCCGCTGGCGGGAGCGCTGGCGGCAGGGGCGGCGGCCTGTTCGCTGCTCAACGCTCCGGTGGCGCCGGTGCTGCTGGCCTGGATGCTGTGGAATTGCCCGGCGAGACAACGCTGGCTGCGCGGCATCTGGTTCGTTTGTGCCGCCGCCGTGCCTTTCGCGCCGGTGATCTGGCTGTTTGCGCGCGCGCACTGGGTGGTGTGGTTCAACCTGGCCGAATATCATCTGTACTACCGCCAGATTTACTGGCCCCATTCGACGCCCCACGATATCGGGGCGCTCACGGCCTGGCTGGAAGATCCGCAGGCCACGCTGTTGGGGGTGCTGGCGGCGATCGGCCTGATCTGGCTGTGGCGCCTGAAACCGCTCGACCGCGCCACCCGCGCGGAGTTCTATCTTTGCGCCATCCTGTCGGCCGGACAGTTTCTGGAGCTGGCTTTCGCGCATCCCACTTTTCAGCGGTACTTCATCGCGCTCACCCCGTTTTTTGGAATTCTCGCGGTGCTCGGGCTGTACGCCGTCGGCGCGCGGGTGCTCGCGCCCGATCGGCCTTTCTGGCCTTGCGCGGTCCTGTGCTTCCTTAGTTTGGGCGCCATCATGCACAATGCCTTGAACCGCAACGACGTCTTCACCTGGCAAGACTACGAAGCCGTCGCGCGCAAAGTGGAGCAGGTGACTCCGAAGGGCGGCGAGTTTTTTGCCGATGGATTGATCTACTTCCTGACCAGACACCGCCCACCCCCGGGCATGGAGTTCGACTATTCGCATAAGCTCAACCTGCCGCCCGCCAAGCTGGCGCTGCTGCACATCATGCCGGATAGCGAGCTGCAGGCTAAGCTAGCAGCGGGATTCTTCTACACCGCGATGAGCTGCGACGACGACACCACGACCGATTACAAACTGGCGGAGCGTTTCCAACATAAGGAAGCCGTGGGCGATTGCTCGGTGTTTTGGGGACCGAAGAAGTGAACAGTTATCAGTAATCAGTAATCAGTAATCAGTTTTCAGTTAGCACCCCGGCCGTAGGAACTGACAACTGATAACTGACAACTGATAACTAAGAAAGCCACATGCCGATTCGCACTCTCCTGGAACATTACTTCGAATTCGAGCGGTTCGACACCAACTGGAGAACCGAGATTTTGGCCGGCTTCACGACTTTTATGACGATGGCCTACATCGTCTTCGTGAATCCCGCCATTTTGCATGAGGCCGGCATGCCGCTGGCGGCGGTTACGGCGGCAACCTGTCTTTCCGCGGCGGTAGGCAGCGTCTTGATGGGCGCCATGGCGCGCTATCCGATTGCGCTGGCGCCGGGGATGGGCCTGAATGCGTATTTCACCTACACGGTGGTGAAGCAAATGGGCGTGCCATGGCAGGCGGCGCTGGGCGCGGTGTTTATCTCCGGAGTGGCGTTTCTGGTGTTGACCGCACTCGGGGTGCGCCAGCTCATCGTGTCCACGATTCCGTTCGAGCTCTATGCCGCGGTGGCCGCCGGGGTCGGGCTGTTCATTGCGCTGATCGGGTTTCGTACCTCGGGCATCATCCTGCCCAGCCCGGCTACCACCGTAACCCTGGGCCATTTGCGCGAGCCGGCCACGGCGCTGGCGGTTTTCGGACTGCTGCTCATAGCGGCGTTGCTGGCCTGGCGTGTGCGCGCGGCGATGTTGATCGGCATTCTCGCCACTACCGGCGTGGGCCTCGTGACGGGCGTGGCGCGCTTTGCGCCGCAGGCTTACCGGCTGGGCGATTTGGCCGCGACGGCGGGAAAGCTCGATCTGCGGGCGACGGCGCGGCTGGGCTTCTTCGAGATCGTTTTCATCTTCCTGTTCATCGATCTGTTCGACAATATCGGAACGCTGGTAGCGGTTGGCAAGCGAGCCGGGCTGTTCGATCGCGCCAACCAGATTCCGCGGGTGAATAGGATCTTATTCGCCGATGCCACGGCCACGGTTGTGGGTTCGTTGGCGGGGACGTCCACGGTGGTGAGCTACATCGAAAGCGCGGCCGGCGTGGCGGTCGGAGGGCGCACAGGAGTGACCGCTATTGTCACTGGCTTGCTGTTTGCCGCCGCGCTTTTTGTGGCCCCAGCGGTGGGCGCTATCCCGGCCGCGGCAACGGCTCCGGCACTGATCGTGGTGGGGAGCCTCATGATGGCGGTGGTGGTGGAAATCGACTGGCGCGATCCGGAGGTCGCGGTGCCGGCCTTCCTCACCATGATGACCATCCCGCTGACTTACAGCATCGCCAACGGCCTGGCATTCGGTTTCTGCTCCTTCACCTTGCTGAAGATCGCGCGCGGCAAATTCAGACAGGTGCACTGGTTCGTTTACGTGCTGACGGCGCTGTTTATCGGGCGGTTTTGGTATCTGGGAGGATGAACCGACCTAAGCCGTCTTCCTCGGCGTGGACCAAAATGCCTTACGATGAGATTGAGGCACCATGAGCAAACGGGAACTGATTGCCCGCGAGTTAGACCGAATACCGGAACAGGATCTCGAGAAGTTGCTGGCGTACATGCGATCGCTCAGAGAAGCTCACGTCGAGGCGGCCATGCCGGCGCTGGCCGCCGAGTCGTCGTTGGCTAAGGATTGGCTCGCTTCCGAGGAGGACGAAGCCTGGGCCAGTTTGTAAAGGGCGATGTTGTAGTCTTTAACTTTCCTTTCTCCGACTTGAGCCAAGCAAAGCGGCGGCCGACGCTGGTCTTGGCGGCGCTCAGAGGCGACGACGTTATCCTGTGCCAAATCACGAGCCAGGCGAGGGCCGATGAATACTCGGTTCCCCGCTTTTTCAAGGGGAGGAAGGTCCGCGTGACAACCAGCCAGACCGTTTCAAAATCCACTTCAAAGTAGTCGTGCACCAGGACGTTTCGCATGCCGGCTATCGATCGCCAGTTGATCTCAGGGTGCCGCTCTTTGTGCTGTTGGTCGATCTTTTGGGTCGATTCGCATAATACCTGTAGGTTGCGAACGATTGCATCCTGGAGAGTTCGCGAAGCGAAAACCGCACTCCTGCCGGGTGCGGAATCCTCGGCGATTCTGCCAATGCACGCGATCACATGTTCTACATAGGGACGCTGCGATTTCACAGCGGCACGGCTTCTCGCAGGACAGCGTCACGAATCAGCGGGCTCAACGAGCGTCGAATGACCACCTGTACGCGCTGGCCCAGGAGTTGTTCGAGATCGGCGGCCAAACTCCCGGGAAACCACGGGGTAGTAGCGCCGGAAACATCGACAAGCAGATCGACATCGCTCTCGGACGTATCTTCCCCGCGAGCCACCGAGCCGAAGAGTCGGACGTTGCCCGCCCCGTGGAGGGCGGCCACGCGCAGGATTTCGTCGCGATGTTGTCTTATGCGCTGACCGGCGTCCATTCGCCTTTATTGTACCGTTACGGTGGAATGACAGGCCAGGAGGCCTGTTCCACTTAGCAGATATGCGCGCCCTGGGCGCCGACGTATAGCGAATAGAGGGACTGGCTGGCGGCCATATAGAGACGGTTGCGCTTGGGGCCTCCGAAACAGACGTTGGCGCAGATTTCGGGCAACAGAATCATGCCTATGCGCTGGCCGGCCGGGTTGAAGATTTGCACGCCGTCGTAGCCAGGGCCGCCACTGGCGCCGGCCCAGATGTTCCCATCGGTATCGGCGCGGATGCCATCGGCTATGCCCGATTTGTCGCCCAGCTTCATGTTGGTGAAGACACGGCCGTTGCGCAGCTTCGACCCGTCGAGATCGAAGACGTGCACGTTTTTGGGCGCGCCGGTATCGCAGATGTAAATCTTCTTATAATCGGGGGAAAAGCAGAGGCCGTTGGGTTTGTCGAACTCGTCGCTCACCAAATCGATATGAGTCGAGTGCGGGTCGATGCGATAGACGGCTTCTTTGAGCTCCGGGGCGGCTTGGAAGCCTTCGTAGTTGCCCATAATGCCGTAACTCGGGTCGGTAAACCAGATGCCGCCATCGGGGTGCACGATCACGTCGTTGGGGGAATTAAGCTGCTTGCCGTTATAGCGGTCGGCGAGGGTCGTGACGCGGCCGTTGTGCTCGTAGCGCGCCACGCGGCGGCCGGCGTGTTCGCAGGAAATCTGACGGCCTTCGTAATCGAAAGTATTGCCGTTGCTATAGCCGGAGGGGCTGCGGAAGACGGAGACATGGTCGTCTTCTTCCGCCTTCCTCAACTGGCGGTTATTGGGAATATCGCTCCAGACGAGGTAATTGCCCTCGCCCGACCAAGCGGGACCTTCGGCCCAGCGCGTGCCGACGTAGTGACGATAGATGGCGGCATTGTTGATCTGATATTTGGCAAAGCTCTTGTCGACGGCGACGACGTCCGGATCGGGGTAGCGGATGGGGTTGCGATCGGTCCAATCGC
>Ga0187888_1000370_pt1 | contig 49006 bp, 42 predicted proteins | sample June2016WEW_7_40_FD_132987 | JGI IMG/M metagenome (GOLD analysis project Ga0187888, IMG submission 132987) | Peatland microbial communities from SPRUCE experiment site at the Marcell Experimental Forest, Minnesota, USA - June2016WEW_7_40 | ecosystem: Environmental > Terrestrial > Soil > Wetlands...
CAGCCTTGAAGAGGAAACGCTCCGAAATGAACCATTGACCCCTCAAGCCGAAAGGAACTATGAAATAAAGACGAAAGCTCGCTTGACAATTCCCATAGCAGGGTCGCCTCGCCGAGGCGTCCGCCGTAGCTTCCCTGTGCTCCGTCGCCTTGGCGAAGGAGGAAGCGTTCAGCTAGGCCAATCAAGGTCAATCAAGCCCAATCAAGGTAAATCAAGGTATTTTTTCTTGTGCAAAACCAAATTTCACCTTTCGGTGCCGTAGCGCCAATGGGTGCAACATTGCAACAGGTTTGTAATCAGCGGCTTGCGTGTCGCGAGCTTCCTCCGTTTCATAGCCTTTTCCAGCGCGCGCCAAGGTCCTCGAACTTCCTGCCAAACCCCGCATTCTCCTCAAGCTCAAATGAATAAACCCAGCTTAACTGCCTCCCCTCTTGAATTGGCCCTGCCGACGCGAATGGCGGAAGGATGAAAGAAGATTGCGCCGGTGCCCGATTCCTGCAAAAATGCGTTCCATGTTGCAGACTTTGGAAAGCCAGGATGCGCTCCAGGCGGCCTTGTCTTTCCGCGAGCGATTCGTTCAAGGGTTTCGCTTCATGGTGCTGGCCCGGTTGCTGGATGACAAGATGGCGAGCCTTTATCGCGGGGGCAAAATACACGGCGGCGTCTTCCTGGGCCGGGGCCAGGAGGCGTTGAGCGTCGCGCTGGGTCTTTCTCTCAAACCGGGCGACATCTTCGCACCCCTCATCCGCGATGGCGCCGGACGCCTGGCTTTCGGCGAACCCGTTCTGGACGCCGTGCGCACCTATCTGGGCTCGGTCCTGGGGCCGATGCGCGGGCGGGACGGCAATGTCCATCGGGGTTATCCCCGCCGCGGCCTATTGCCCATGATCAGCCATTTGGGCGCCATGATCTCCGTCGTCAACGGCATGCTCATGGCGCGCAGATTCAAAAAAATCTCCGGCGATGTGGGGGCCGTCAGCATCGGGGATGGCGGCACTTCCACGGGCGCGTTTCATGAGGCGCTCAACCAGGCGGCGGTGGAAAAATTGCCGCTGGTGCTCGTGGTGGCCAACAATCAATTTGCCTATTCCACGCCCAATGCCCGCCAGTTTGCCTGCCAGAGCTTGGTGGACAAGGCGGTCGGCTATGGCGTCACCGGCCGCATGGTGGATGGGACCAATTTGGAGGCCTGCCTGATCACCCTCGGCCAGGCCGTGGCCGACGCCCGCCAAGGCGGCGGACCGCAACTGGTGGTGGCCGAATTGCTGCGCCTCTGCGGCCATGGCGAACATGATGACGCGCATTACATCGCAGCCAGCTTGAAGGCTTCGCCCGCCGGCAGGGATTGCCTGCAAGTGGCCGAGGAATTTTTGTGGCGCAAAGCTTGGGCCGATGAGGAGGCGACAAAACATTTCCGCCAGGAGGCCGCGCAACTGGTGGAGGAGGCTGTGGCCAAGGTGCAGCGCGAACCGGCCCCCAACCCCTACCGCCAGAATTGGTGCGCGCTGGCCTCCCGCCATTTGAGCGAGCGGTTTGAGTCTTGTCCACCCGTCCAACCCCTGTGAGCATCACCTACCTGGAAGCCATCCGCGAAGCGCAGGCCAAGGCGCTGGCCGACGATCCGCGCGTCTTTATTTACGGGCAGGATGTCGGCGCCTTTGGCGGCGCCTTCAAGGCCACCAAGAATCTGGCCAAAGAATTTCCCGGCCGGGTCCTGGATGCGCCCATCAGCGAGGACGCCATGGTTGGCGCGGCCGTCGGCGCGGCCATCGAGGGAATGCGTCCCATCATCGAGATGCAGTTCGCCGATTTTTCCACGCCGGGCCTGAACCAAATCATCAACCAGGCCGCCTCCCTCTTTTGGCGCACCCAGGTGCCTTGTCCCATCACCATCCGCCTGCCCTCCGGCGGAACCTCCGGCGGCGGGCCGTTTCACAGCCAGAGCATGGAGGCCATTTACGCGCATTACCCCGGCTTGATTGTCATGACCCCCGCCACAGCGGAGGACGCCTACAGCATGTTGCTGGAAGCGGTGGCCATTGATGACCCGGTGATTTTTTGCGAGCACAAACTTCTCTATTACCATTGCAAGGCGGAGAGCCTTCCCACCGAGGCCATGCCCGTCGGCAAGGCGCGCATCGCCCGCGCCGGGCGCGACCTCACCATCGTGGCTTACAGCGCCATGGTGCAGGATTCCCTGGCCGCCGCCGAGGAGCTGGCCGGCGAAGGATCGGAAATCGAAGTGGTGGACTTGCGCTCCATCAAACCCCTAGACACCGATACGGTGGTCGCCTCGGTCGCGCGCACCGGCCGTTTGCTCTGCGTGGGCGAGGCCTGGCCTTGGGGCGGCGTGACCGCCGAAGTCATCGCCCGCGTCGCGACCGAAGGGTTTGGTTTGCTGGACGCCCCGCCGCAACGCCTCAATTCCAAGGACACTCCCATCCCGTACCATCCCAACCTCTGGACGGTCCATCGCCCGACTGTGCGCAGCATCGGCGCCGCCGCGCGCAATTTGTTGCGGATGTGAAAACAGAATTTTGACCATGCCGCAGATTCCCATCATCATGCCACAGTTGGGCGAGGCCATCGCCGAAGCCAGCGTCATTTCCTTTCTCATCAAGGTCGGCGATCAAGTCGCCGCCGGCCAGGATGTCATGGAGGTGGAAACCAACAAGGCGACCATGAATGTCGCCTCCCCTTGCCCCGGAAAAGTGGACCGCCTCCTGGCCAAATTAAACGAGAGCTATCCCGTCGGCGCCGTCCTGGGTTATTTGGAAGTGACCGACGAGGATGCCCGGCGGCTGGGCCTCGATCAGCACGGCTCCGGCCAGGCCGACCCGGCCGGCCACGTCCCAGGCAATGGCGGCGAATCTGTGGACGAGGAGCGCAAACGCGGCGTGCATCCCACCGTGCGCGGATTGCCGGTCCCCGCCCACGCGGCGGGCGCAAGCTACATGTCGCCGCGGATGAAGGCGCGCATGGCCGAACTGGGTTTGCACGCCGCCGATCTGGCCGGCGTGGCGGGCAGCGGCGCGGCCGGCCGTGTGACCATCCAGGACTTCGAGAAATTTCTGGCGCAACTGGAGCAAAGCAAACTCACCACCGCCTCCAGTATGCGCGTGGCCGTGGCCGACGCCATGCGCCGCAGTTGGACGCGCCCGCTGGCCACTGTGGCCCTGCCGTGCAATTTTGAGGCCATCCTGGCCCATCGAAAAACCAGCGCCGTCAAAGGCGGTCCCGCCCTCTATGCCCTGCGCGCCCTGGCGCTGGCGCTGGCGGAAAACAGCGCCCCCGCCGGACGCCTCATCGGCAACAAGATCGTCCATCCCCCGGCCATTGACGTCGGTTTCGCCGTCGAGGCGGAGGAAGGCGTGCTGGTCCCGGTGCTGCGCCACGCCGACACCCGTCCGCTCGGCCAACTGGTGGGCCGTTACAACGAACTGGTCGAACTGGCCCGCCAGCGCAAGCTGCCCGCCGACGCCACTGGCGGTTCCATCGCCACCGTCACTAATTTCGGCACCTTCGGCCTCACCTGGGCCACCCCCATTCCGCTCCCCGAACAAACCCTCGTGCTGGGCCTGGGCGCGGGCAAAAAAGTCCCCTTCTGGGACGAGAAAAAACAGCAATTCGTCCCCGTGACCGAGGCCAATCTGACCTTGAGTTTCGACCATCGCGTCCTGGACGGCGGCGCCGCCGGAAGGCTGCTCACGCGCGTCGTCGCCCTTCTCCAAACCCCGGACAAACTTTAGCCTGACCTCCCGATGATATAACGTAAGTTATTTAAAATAAACAACTTACACTTTTTATCGCCGGGAAGTTAGGTTAGCCAGGCAGATTCCTTTTCTACCCTTTGCGCTTGGGTGCGGCATGGATGGCTTCGCCGTGGACGGCGTGGGCGGTTTCCATCCAGGCTTCGTTGAAAGTGGGGTGCGCGTGGATGGTGCGGCCCAGTTCCTGGACGGTCAATTCGGCGCGGATGGCCGTGGTGGCCTCGGCGATCAATTCCGTGGCGTGCGGGCCGACGACGGCGGCGCCCAAGAGTTGGCCGGTGGCCGCGTCGGCGATCCATTTGACAAAGCCCAGCGTCTCGCCGGAGGCCAGCGCCTTGCCCAATCCGGCAAAGCGGAACTTGCCGGTCTTCACGGCGCGGTTGCCCTTTTTGGCGTCCTCCTCGCTCAGGCCGACGGTGCCGACCTCGGGGGCGGTGAAGATGACGTTGGGGACCAGCGTGTCGTGCGGGCGCTGTTTTTGATTGACAGCGTTTTCGGCCGCGGCCAGGCCTTGCGCGGTCGCGTAGTGCGCCAGTTGCACTTTGCCGGTCACGTCGCCAATGGCGAAGATGCCGGCGACTTTGGTGCGGCAGCAGTCGTCCGTCTCGATAAAACCGCGCTCGCCGGTTTGCAGCCCGGCGTTTTCCAGATGGAGATCGTCGGTGACGGGCTTGCGGCCCACGGCGCTCAGGAGCAGGTCGGCTTGAAGGGTCTCCTCGCCGCATTTGCCGGTGACGCCTTTGTCGCCGGCCTGGATGTTTTGCAAAGCTTTGCCGGTGAGGATGCGGATGCCGAGGCCTTTCTCCATGTTGCCGCGCACTTCGCGCCGGACATCAGGATCGAGCAGCAGCAGGATGTCCTCAAGCAGCTCGACGATGGTGACTTTGACGCCGAGCTGGGCGGCCATGCAGGCCATCTCGCAACCGATAAAGCCACCGCCCAGCACGAGCATGGAGCCGGGCAGCTTGGGGATATCCAGAAAGCCGCGGCTGTCCACCACGCGCTCATCCTTGGGGAGGAAGCCCGGCATGGCGGAGGTGGAACCGGTGGCGATGATGACCTTGCGGGCGCCGATGGCGGAGCCGTCGCTCAGGGCAATCGTGTGGCGGTCTTTGAAGGAGGCGACCCCGGTGTATAGTTTGACGCCATTGGCAGTGAGCAGTTGCTTGACGCCGCTTTTGAGCTGACTGACGATCTTGTTTTTTTGAGCAATCAGGGCGGCGTAGTCCAACGAGGCGCCGGTGACGGTGATGCCGAAGGCTTGGGCGTGGGTGATTTTGGCGAAGGTGTCGGCCGCGCCGATGAGTGCCTTGGTGGGGATGCAACCCCAGTTCAGGCAGGTGCCGCCGAGTTGTTCTTTCTCAACAATGGCCACCGAGGCGCCCAGTTGGGCGGCGCGGATGGCGGCCGGGTAGCCGCCTGGGCCCGCGCCGATGACTACGAGGTCAAACGTTTCCATAATTCAATGTCTTCAAGTTTGCTTCTGATTGCGTTGATGAATTGAGCGCCCAGCGCGCCGTCAATGAGCCGGTGATCCAGCGAGAGGGTGATCTGCATGATCTGGCGGATGAGGATCTTGTCCTCGCGGACGACGGGCTGAGGCAGCGTGCTGGCCACGGCCAGGATGGCCCCTTCGCCGGGATTGATGATGGCGGAGAAATTCTGGATGTTGAGCATGCCCATGTTGGAGATCGTGAACGTGCCGCCGCTCATTTCGTCGGGCGTGAGTTTTCCGGCGCGGGCTTTGTCGGCGAGTTGTTTGGAGGTGGCGCTGATTTCCGTCAGCGTTAGCCGCCCGGCGTCGGGAATGACGGGCACGACCAGCCCGCCCTCGATGGAGACGGCGAGGCCGAGGTTGACCTGGCTGTGCCACCGGATGGTCCTGCCGTCGGTGCTGCTGTTGACCGTCGGGAATTCCAGCAGGCAAAGGACGACGGCCTGGGAGATAAAGTCGGTGACGGTGTAGGGCGCGCCGGCGGCCTTGAGCACGTTGCGATAGGCGATCAGATCGCTCATGTCCACCGGGACGGTGACGTAGAAATGCGGGATGTCGCGGAAGCTTTGCGTCAGCCGCTGGGCGATGATCTGGCGCATTTTGCTCATCGCCTTGGGTTTTTCGGCGATGGCGCGCTGCACCTCGGCCAGGCTGATGCGTCCTTCGACGCCGGCCACCAGGCCGAGCAAATCCACGCCTTCCTTGGCGGCAAGCTCCTTGGCGGCGGGAGTGACGCGAAGCTTGTCGTAGCCGCGCGATTGCAGATATTGCCGCACGTCGCGCTCGACCACACGGCCCAGCGGGCCGGTGCCCTTGACCGGCGCGGGGTCAATGACGCATTGCCTGGCCAGAGCCGCCGCGCGCGGACTGATCCGAAAGAGGGCCGGAGGGGCGGCGGGCTGGGGTGATGGAGTCACGGGCGCCGCGACCGGAGCGGAAACCACCGAGGCAGGGGGAGCGCGTTGTCCGGCCAGCAGCGCGGGAGGCGTGGTGGGAGCGGGCATCGCTGCTTTTGGCGCGGCGGGGACGGGAGGGGAGACGGTCGGAATGGCTTCGCCGGGCTTGCCCAGGAAACCAACCGTGCTCTGCACAGGCACGTTGACGCGGGGCGGCACGAGGATTTTGAGCAACGTGCCTTCCTCGAAACTTTCCACGTCCATGACCGACTTGTCGGTCTCGACAGTGAACAGAATGTCGCCCTTGGCGACCTTGTCGCCTTCCTGCTTGCGCCATTCGACGATGGCGCTTTCTTCGGTCATTTGCCCGAACTTGGGCATGATGATAGGGGTGGCCATAGGGTTGCCTCAGAGGATGGAGTTGGCGGCGGCCAAGATATCGTTGACGTTGGGCAGGAACGCCGCTTCGAGGATGTGCGACTGGGGCGCGATGCCGTTTTTGGCGCCGACGCGTTTGACCGGGGCGTCGAGGTAGTCAAACGCCTCGTCCTGAATGGTGGAGGCGATTTCGCCGGTGTAACTGCCGATGTGGATGGCCTGGCTGGCGACGACGCAGCGGCCGGTCTTTTGCACGGAGCGCAACACGGTGTCGAGATCCAACGGCACGAGGCTCCGCAGATCAATGACTTCGGCGTTGATGTTTCTTGCGGCGCGCAACTGGTCCGCCGCCTTGAGGCAATCGTGGACCAGCGGCCCCCAGGCCACCAAAGTGATGTCGCCGCCTTCGCGCATGATGTTGGCGACGCCAAGGGGAACGAGGTATTCGCCTTCGGGGACGGGGCCTTTCATGCCGTAAAGCCCCTGGGATTCGACGAACAGGACGGGGTTGTTGTCGCGAATCGCGGCTTTGAGCATGCCTTTGGCGTCGTAGGGCGTCGCGGGATAAACCACGTAGAGGCCGGGGATGTGACAGAAGATGGATTCGAGAGTCTGGGAGTGCTGGCCGCCGTAACCCTTGCCGGCGCCGGCGGAGGCGCGAATGACCAGCGGCACCTCGGTCTGGGCTCCGCTCATGTAATGCCATTTGGCGGCCTGGTTGCTGATCTGATCGGAAGACATCAAGGCGAAGTCAAAATACATCAGCTCGACCACGGGCCGCAGACCGTTCATCGCCGCGCCGCAGCCGGTGCCGCAAATGCAGGCTTCGCTGATGGGAGTATTGAACACGCGGTCGCGCCCGAAGGCTTCGAGGAGGCCTTTGGTGACTTTGAAGGCGCCGCCGTAATCGGCAACGTCTTCGCCGTAGAACACCACGCGTGAGTCGCGGGCCAATTCCTGGGCGAGGGCTTCCTTGAGGGCGTCTTTGTAGGTCAGTTCGCCGTTGACCCGCTTGATTTCCGGGAGCGGACCGCATAGCTCGACTTTGGCGAACTCCGCGGGGACGGTTTCGCATTTGGTGTCGGTGTACATGAATTTGAGCACGTCCTTGGGGTCGGGATCGGCGGCGGCGGCGGCGCGTTTGGCGGCGCTGGCATTGCGGTCGGCCACGCGTTTTTCCACCGCGGCGAGGCCCTTGGGGTCGAGCACCTTGGCGTCGAGCAACTCTTTTTTATAGGTTTCAATCGGATCAATGGCCTTCCAGGCGGCCTCCTCTTCCTTGGTGCGATACTCATTGCGGGGATCGCTCAGGGAGTGGCCCCAATAACGGTAGCAAGAGACATCCAGGAACACGGGGCCTTTTCCTTCGCGGCAATATCGGGCGGCGCGCAAAACGGCGTCGCGCACGGCCAGGATGTTCATGCCGTTGACGATCTCGGAGTGCATGTTGTTGTCCGCGAACCCGGCGGGGCGGCGCGCGATGTGGTCCACGCCCATGACTTCGTCGTCGCTGCGGTGGGTCATGCCGTAGTGGTTGTTGCAGACCAGAAAAATGATGGGCAGGCCGGACTTGATGCCGGAGGCCAGATGGTTGGTGAATTGGGCCTGGGCGGCGAAATTGAGGGATTCCAGGACGACCCCGTTGGCGTAGGCGCCGTCGCCGGCAAAACAGCAGACGACGTTGCCCCGCTGGACATAGCGGTTGGCCAGGGCCGCGCCGGTGGCAATGGGCACGCCCCCGCCCACGATGGCGTTGGCGCCCAGATGGCCCACGGTGAAGTCGGCAATGTGCATGGAGCCGCCGCGGCCGCGGCAGTAGCCGTCGTCTTTGCCGAAGAGTTCGCAAATCGTGCGATAGACGTGCTCCTCCAACGCCGCCTGGACCAGGTCCTCGTGCTTGTGGGACGGGCAGTTGGGGACGCGTTTGCGCAGTTGCTCGTCGGTCATCTGGCGGATGGCCACGGTGCCTTTGGCCAGGCTTTCGCCGTGGCCGCGATGGGTGCTGGTGATGTTGTCGGGCAAGCGCAGGGCGCAACAGGCGCCGGCGGCGGTGCCTTCCTGGCCCACGGAGACGTGGGTCGGCCCCCGGTAATTGAAATCGCGGATCGGGTCGTACGCGCCGGAGCGAAGCTTGACGATCATTTCCTCCAGCTCGCGGATGATGAGCATGTCTTCGAGGATCGCCACCGCTTCTTCCTGGGCGATGGTTTTGGCTTTCAGTTCGGCCTTTAGGCTGCCGTTGTAGCGATAGGCGGGGATTCTCCCGCAATCGATTTCAAAGGGGGTGGATTTCGGGCGGGAGTCGCTCAGGTATGTCGTTGATTTCTTCATTGGTTCATTTTGTTTCAGGCTCTGATAATTTTAATTCCTTTGCCAACCAAATCTTTCGCGAAATCGGGTTTTTTGTCGGTGATCAGCACATGGACGCTCTCCCAGCGACCGGCGCTGGCGAAGGAGACCTTGCCGGCCTTGCTGCTGTCGGCCAGGACGATGACTTGGCGCGACTGGCCCATGACGGCATTTTTGGTGAAGGCTTCGCTGGGGTCGGTGGTGGTCAGGCCTTCCTTGGCGGCGAACCCGATGGTGCCCATGAAGGCCTTGTCCAGGTGCAGTTCCTGCAACAGGAGCCGCGTCAGCGGGCCGACCAGCGTCTGGCTCAGCCGGCGCAATTGGCCGCCAATGACAATGAGTCTAGGCCCGCGCACGGCCAGTTCATGGGCGGCGTGCAACGAATTGGTCACCACCGTGAGATTGGCCCGCTCCCGGAGCAGCCGGGCCAGTTCCAGAACGGTGCTGCCGCCGTCCAAATAAATCGTCTCTCCCGGCTCGACAAACTGCAACGCCGCCTCGGCGATCCGCCGCTTCTCGCGGACCGCCAGGGCGGTCTTGTCCTCGAACATGGACTCTTCCAGCCGGCTTTCCACGCTGACGGCGCCGCCATGCACGCGCCGGATGGCCCCGTTGCGCTCCAACTGGTCGAGGTCGCGCCGCACCGTCGCCGCCGAGACCTTGAGTTGGCGGCAGAGGTCCTCAATGCGGCTCACGCCGCTGTCGCGGATCAAGGCGCGCAAGTTCTCCCAGCGTTGCGGCGCCAGGGCCTTCGGGTCCATTTCCGGCATGACAAGTGTTGATCGAATGTGATTGAATCTAGCGCAATCATGCTTGGATGCAATCATTTTCTTTCAAAGGCCCAGCGGGGAGAGAACCGGGCGAACCGGGAAGCGCCTGAAACGCGCAAACAATGCGGAGCTTTCCCCTGAAAAATGTCATACTGACCGTCTCAAGCTCAATGGAAGATTTCTCCCTTGGTGACGTCACCCGGCACGTCCAATAGTTGCACGCTGGAAATGGTCTGCAACGTGTTGGTGTCGGCGAATGTCCACACGACCTGCTTGGAGGGGGTGACTTCGATCAACTGCGGCGCGCGGCCGAATTGGCCGTGGCCGAGCCAGTTGGCGAAAACGGTGTCGCCGTTGGGCAGGCGCTGAAAACCAGCGATGAACTTCAGACTGACGCCAGGCAGTTCATCTCCCTGCACCTGCCAGACGGTCTTGCCCTGCGGGTCCACTTCAAAAATCCGCGCGCCTCCATTGGCGTCACCGCAGGAGATGAGGGTGTTGCCGTTGGGGAGGCGGCAGACGCTGTGAGGGCGTCCGGCCGCCGGGATTTCGCGGAGGACCCGGCCCTGGGGATCATATTCTTTGACGACTTGGGCGTTGTAATGGGCGACCAGGTAATTCCCATTGGAGAGGCAGCGGGCGTTGCGCATGTAGCCGGAGCCTCCATCGGCGCCTTCCGGCAGCAGATTGAGTGCTTTGACAACATGGCCGGAAGCATCTACTTCGAGCAGGCGCCCGGCGTTGCATTCTCCGATGAAGGTGTGGCCGTTGGCCAGGCGCTGGCAGGCGTAGATTTCGCTTTTGGATTGATAGTTGAAGACGACCTGTTTTGCGCCGGTGACCTCCTGCACCCCGTGGCCGGTGTTAAAAAGATAATTCCCGTTGGGAAGAATCCAGACATCGTTGCAATTCCTGGCCGGCCATTCCCACTCGATCCGGCCTTCGCGCGAGAAGACAAAAACTTTGCCCTGGGTGTAGTCGGCGCAGACAAACCGATGCCCATGCCCCTGCTGCACCGCGGTGGGAGCGGTGTGGTCTGGCGGCTGCGCCCGGACGCTGCCCACCGCCATGAACACCAGTGCCGGGAGCGCCAAGGCGCGGAAAAGGGAAAGCGATTGCGGCATAGGCACTATCGTTTTGACAGTTGACATGATAACCGTCCCGGGCGGCCCGGCGCAACATGAAATCCCATTTCAGCGCCGGGTATTGCGCCATGATTTTTCCCATTGCGCAATCCGTCGTTTCATCCAGCATTCGGCCATGATTTTCGGCGCGCACATGTCCACCAGCGGCGGCGTCTCCAAGGCGCTGGAACGCGGCACCGCCATCGGCTGCGGCGTGGTCCAGATATTTGTCAAGAACAACATGCAATGGACGGGCCGTGCTCCCGCCCCGGAGGAGATCACCGCCTTTGGGGCGGCGCGCGTGCGCGGCGGGTTCAAGGCGGTGTTCGGCCACACCGGCTATCTCATCAACGCCGGCGGCCCGCCTTCCGCCAAGCGGGCCAAATCGCTGCAATCCTTGATCCAGGAAATTTCATTGGCGGGCGCGCTGGGCTTGCCCTTCCTGGTGCTGCATCCGGGGGCGCATTTGGGCGAGGGGGAGGAGCGCGGCCTGGAACGCATTGTGGCGGGACTGGATGAGGTTTTCGCCGCGACAAAAAACTCCACCGTGCGCATCGCCCTGGAAAACACGGCGGGGCAGGGGAGTTGCCTCGGCTGGAGAATCGAACATCTGGCCGCCATCTACGAGGGTGTCCAGTCTCCGGCCCGGCTTGGCCTTTGCCTGGACACCGCCCACTTTTTTGCCGCCGGTTTGGATCTTCGCGCCCCTGGGGGATGGGACGCCGCCATGGAGCGCATCGAATCGCTCATTGGGCTGAAGCAAATCCTGGCCTTCCACCTGAACGATTCCAAGACCGGCCTCGGCTCGCGGGTGGACCGTCACGAGGACATTGGCCGCGGCAAAATCGGCCTGGAAGCTTTTCGTCACATCGTCAACGACGCCCGTTTTGCCGATTCCCCCGGCTGTCTGGAAACCCCCAAATCCGAGGACATGCACGAAGACCTGGAGAACCTGGCCACGCTGCGCGGCCTGGTCAGTTCAGAAAAAAGATAGATGGAAACCGAGCCGCTAATGCGGTAATCTCCTGCCCGTCAATGCCAGTCCAGTCCGCGCGACAGAGGGTTGCGCTGGCTCGGACGTTGGTGTTGTTTAATCAGAAGGAAAAATATGAATCGCTTCATGGCTTTGATACTGGCGGGTCTGCCGTGCCTTTTGGGTTGCAGTTCCACCGTGGTCTATCGTCCGGCCAACAAACCGGACCGCCTGGAATTTGAGCGGGACGTGCTGGACGTTTATCCCGGCGATATTCGCCAGAACCTGGATTTATACACCAACGTCGGCGTCGGTTGGGCGGGGATCATTAAGAGCACGAAGGCGGAGGGGGGAGCGGATGGCATGATTCACGCGGTCACGACCTTCGAGCACCGCTATTATGACTGGCAGGAGGAAGCCGGGTTGTACGGCGGCGCCAGATTGAGCGTCTCGCCGCGCGGCGAGGGCCTTTTCCGCACGGAGGCGGTCTTCCGCCGTAATAAACCAGGCGCCGGCCTCTCCGCGGTGGAACGCTTTGCCAGCCCTGGCAGCCTGGCCATCGTCTATGGCGTCCCGGAAAAAGTGGTGGATGGGACCGTGGTATTGAAGTACCGTTTTCTGCGGGTGATCCCCCCGGGGGACTATTCCATCAGTCAATTTGACTACGGGCGCTTTGGCGAACGGATTCGCTACATGGACACCCCGCCCGCGGCGCCAAAATCCTAAATCGGATGCTGCCCTTCGAGGCATTTTTGGCTTTGCGCTACTTGCGTCCGCGCCGGACGTTTGTTTCGGTCATCACGGTCATCTCGGTCATCGGGGTGATGTTGGGGGTTGCGGTCTTGATCATCGTCATCGCGGTGATGAGCGGCATGGACAAGGAATGGCGCGACCGCATCCTGGGCTTTGACGCGCACCTGAAAATCTACAGCCTAGATGGCTCGGCGCTGACCAATTATGCGGCGATGATGAAGCAAATCGGCACCAACCAAAATGTCGCCGGGGTCTCGCCGTTTATCCGGGACCAGGCGCTGGTGAAAACGGAGCTGAGCGAGGAGGACACCAATTTTTGCGCGGCGCTTTTTTTTGGAGCCGATCCGGGAACGCTGGCCGGCGTGAGCGACCTGCCCGGCAGCATCGTCCAGGGCAGCTTTGACATGCATGAGCAGGGAATGCTCATCGGCATTGAATTTGCCCGCGCCCTGGGATTGCACGTGGGGGACCGGCTGGCGATTTATTCGCCGGGCAGCCTCCAGAAAATGGCGCGGGCCGCTAGCCGGACCAATGAGGAAAGGGTGGCGCCGGAGGAATTCACCGTGCGCGGCATTTTTGACGCCGGTTTCAATGATTACAACAACTCCATCGTGGTGGCCTCGCTTCAGGACGCGCGCGCGCTGTATCAACTGCCTGCCGGCGGGGTGACGGGCATCTACGTAAAACTGCGGGACCCGTTTCTGGCGGATGAAGTCGCGCGACAGTTGGCCGACTCGCTGCAAGAGCCGGCCCGGATAATGACCTGGCGGGAAGAACACTCGGTGATATTCTCCGCGCTGGCGGTGGAAAAGAACATGATGTTTTTCATCCTCTTTTTCATCATGGTGGTGGCGGCCTTTGGCATCGTCAATTGCCAGATTACCTTTGTGGTGCAGAAGACGCGGGAGATCGGGATTCTCAAGGCGCTGGGCGCGACCAATTGGCAGGTGCTCACGCTGTTCCTGAGCCAGAGCGTGGCGGTGGGAGTGTTTGGGGTTGGCCTGGGCTTTGGTCTGGCGGTGGCGGCGCTGCATTATCGCAACGAGTTTCTGCACCTGATGCGCCAGGTCACGCACACCGCCTTGTTGCCGGCCTCCATTTATCACGTGTATGATTTGCCGGCGGTCATCCAGACCAGTGACGCGCTGGTGATTTGTGGGACGGCCTTTGTGACCTGTGTTTTGGGCGGTCTATTCCCCGCCTGGAAGGCCGCCCGTTTGCAGCCTGTGGAAGCGTTGCGCCATGAATGATTCCATCCCGCCGCCGCCCGCCTCCGGCCCGGTTCTCACGGCGCGCGCCGTGCGCAAGGCCTATCGGATTGGCCCGCGTTCGCTGGAAGTCCTGAGGGGCATAGATTTGAGGGTGGAGCGGGGCGAATTTCTGGCGTTGCGCGGGGCTTCGGGGACGGGCAAGAGCACGCTGCTGCACCTGCTGGGGGGCCTGGATCTGCCCGACTCCGGGGAAATTATATTTGACTTATGGAACCTGCGCGCGCTCCCGCCCGCCGCGCTTTGCCGGCTGCGCAACCGAAGGATCGGCTTTATTTTTCAGGCCTATCACCTGCTGCCCGAACTGAGCGCGCTGGAAAACGTCGCCCTGCCCGCTCGGATGGCCCGGATTTCCCGCGGGGAGGCCGGGGAGCGCGGGCGGGATCTGCTGGAGCGGGTTGGATTGGGCCAGCGCCTGGAGCACCGGCCTTATGAATTGTCCGGCGGGGAGCAGCAACGGGTGGCCATTGCCCGCGCGCTGATCAACCAGCCCGATCTGGTTCTCGCCGACGAACCCACGGGCAACCTGGATTCCCACACTGGCGACGAGATCATCCAACTCCTGTGCGCCCTGAGGGAAGAGCGCCGGACGACTTTGATCATGGCCACGCACGAAGCGCGCATCGCGGCGCGCGCCCCCCGGGTGGTCGAGTTGGCGGATGGAGTCCTGGCCGGCGCAAAAAACGGATCGCAGAGCCGGGAATAAAATATTATTGACAAAGCGATTGGGCCTCTTATCGGGTGTTGCTGACAAAGGCAAGGCGCGCGCTGTCGGGCGACCAGGAAGGGACGTTCATGGTTCCCTGCCCTCCATAGACGTAAGCGATGATCCTGGCCTTGCCGCCCTGGATAGGCAACAAGCGAAGGCAAACCTGTTTGTAATAGGGATGGTCGGTTGGCGCAACCTCCCTGCCGTAGGAGAGAAAGGCGATCCATTTTCCATCGGGAGAAATGTGGGGGAACCAGTTGTTGAACTCATCGTTGGTCACTTGTTCCTGGTTCTGACCGTCCGGGGTCATGCGCCAGAGTTGCATCGTCCCGCCGCGGCTGGAGTTGAAATAGATATGACTCCCATCGGGGGTGTATTCCGGGCCGTCGTTCAAGCCCGGGGCGTCCGTCAAGCGCGTTTCCGCGGCCCCGCCGGCGGAGGGCATTCTGTAAATGTCGTACTTTCCGTTGCGTCCGCCAGTGTAAAGAAGAAATTGTCCGTCGGGCGACCAGCCGTGAAAGTAGGAGGGCGTCAAGGGCGTGATGGCCGCGGGTGTTCCGCCCGCGACCGGCACGGTGAACACGCGGGACTGTCCGCCGTGGGCGGCGCTCTGGTCGCTGATGCCCAGCATCTTGCCGTCGAACGACAGGACATGATCGTTGTTGTTGGCTAGGCAAGGCGCGGTGTCCAGAACGGACGATTTTCCGGTGGCGAGATCCAAACGGCACAGTTGTCCGCGGCCCGCCGCCCGTCCGCTGATGTTATAGATGAGCGCCCGGCCGTCGTGGGTCCAGTTTGGCGCTTCGAACGGCTGGTCCGATCTGTAGATTGCCTGGAGTTGGCCGCTCTGCACGTTGAGGATTTCCATGACGCTCCCGATATAGTCGCGGTAGGGGACGAACCCTTCCGGCGCAGGCCGGATGATGCGCACGTCGCGGAAAACGGCCTTCTCCACCGCGTCCGCGGTATGAGCGCATATAAACAGGCCGGCGCACACCTCGTCCCCCAAGTCAAGATTGGTGAGTTGCGCGGTGGCGAATGGCTCGCCGTACCGCGCCGCGGAAAAAACATAGGTGTTGCCCTTGCGCTCCAATTGCAGCACGTTGGCGTTGCTGAGGGTGAGTTGGATTTCTTCCGTATTGCTTCCCGCGGCGCGGCGGAACTGCAGCGAGGTCAGGCCGCTCCCGTGCTCGGCGGCATCGGCGTAGGGCGCTCCGGGGTCCAGGCTCTGGCGGACGATCCAGCCGGTTTTGCGGTGGGCTTCGACGCCCTGGCCGATGAATTCAACGCGGGCGCGAAGGATGAAATCGCCCTTCATTTTCTTCCACAGGAAATGGAACTGGTCGGAGGCGCCCCACATGTTCACGCCGGCGCCGGTGAGGGTGTATTGCTGGCTGGCGGCGTCGTAGCCGGCCGAGCCGGCCAGCTTCGGCGAGCCGACATCGCCATGGGAGTCAAAATCCCCCAGCGCAACGTCCTGCGAGCGGACGGAAAGAATTCCCGATGAAAGGAGAGCGCACATGATCAAACCGATGTTTTGGCGGGCGGGGATGGTCATGGAAAAAGGTTTGTTTTTTACCTTGATTTACCTTGACCAGCCTTGATTAGTCTTGAACAGGTTTGATTGAACTTGAGCATGGTTGGGTGGATTTGGAGGGACAAATCCATCTTTGCCGCGTCGTCCGCAGCCGAACCACCCGCCTCCAAGCCGCCCGTCTTTTTGACATTCGTCTTCACAACGGGGGATTGAATCACAGTTTAAGAAAAATGTCATTCCCACGGTGGCAACGATTTGCATTTTGTGGTTCTGGTTGGAAATGGTTGGTGTGGAAGTTGTTGCGAATTAAAAACGAGTTTTTGAGGTTGGCGATTACAAAAATAGTTTTGGGGAAAGTGTCGAAAAGCTGCCAAAGGATCGGGAAAAGGGGGGAGATTTCCGAGGCAGATGCCCGTAGCGCGGCAGAGGCAAGGCTAAAGGCTTAATGCTAAAGGCTAGAACTTTGAACCCAAGCCCGCGAACGGCAGAGCGGCAGAGTGGACGGATTGGGCGGGGTGGACGAAGTGGACGGCATGGACGAAGTGGACTGACTTTGAAACCAACTTGGCGAGCGTCAGCGCGTCAGAGCGACCACGGATTGCAGGATTGCACGGATAGAACAACAGCGGGCTGTGCGCTCCCCGAAAATCCTGCCCAAGGCGTCACCATTTTTCAAATTAAGGCGCAAGCTCATGCGGGCGGGGCTTGACCGTGGGGCGGGTTGGGATAGTATTCCTCCAACAATGTTTTCCATGAATCAGCCGACAAAGAAATCGCACAAGACCGGCGCCACGCGCCGGGAGTTTCTCAAGAGAACGACGCTGGCCGCGGCGGCGGTCGCCACCGCGCAGAACTTGCTCAAAACGCCGGTATACGGCCAGACCCAGGCGCCTGCTCCCGGCAATGCCGTGGGCGCCAACAATCGGCTGGTGGTCGGCTATATCGGCGTGGGGTTCCAGGGGATGCTGCATGTGAAAACCCAAAAGGAACACGCGGCAGATAACAACATCGCCCAGGCGGCGATCTGCGATCTTTCGGCGCATCGGCAGGCGGAGGCCAAGCAAGAGATTGGCAACTGCGCTGTTTACAAGGATTTGGAGAGGCTGCTGGAACAAAAAGATATTGACGCGGTGACGATTTCAGTGGTGGACCAATGGCACGCCAAAGCCGCCATCGCCGCATTGCAGGCGGGCAAACATGTGTATCTGGAAAAGCCGATGGCCCGCTACCTCGGGGAAGCGTTTGAGTTGTATGAGACGGTCAAGCGCACCGGGAAGGTGTTCCAGATCGGTTCGCAAGGGTGTTCGGACGCCAAGTGGCAGAAGGCGGCGGACCTGATCAAGTCGTTAAAAATCGGCCCGCTGATCCTCGGCCAGGATTCCTACATGCGCAATAATCCCAAAGGGGAATGGAACACGGACCCTTACGAACTCCATGAGTGGGCCACCGCGGAAGATGTGGATTGGGCGAAATGGCAGCAGCCGGTGCATAATAAAACCGACTTCAGCCGCGAAGCGTATTTTCGCTGGCGGAAGTTTTATCCCTACTGCGCCGGACCGTTGGGCGACCTGTTTCCGCACCGGCTGCATCCCTTGATACTGGCGACCGGGAATCCCGAATTTCCCTCGCGGGTGGTCTGCCTGGGCCAAAATCCCGTCCATACCGACCGCAAAACCCCCGGCGCGCTTGAGCGGGACTGCCCGGAGGACGTGCAGATGATCGCGGAATTCCCCAGCGGTCTGGCGCTGATAATGATTTCCAGCACGGTCAACCTGCACGGCTTGGAAACCGTCATACGCGGGCATAACGCCACCCTTTTGCTGGGCGGCAACCGGGTGGAAGTGAGGCCGGAAAAGGATTTTGACGACATTGATCCGTTGACCGTGGACGGCATCACGCCCACCGAGTCGGTGGACGTGCATGAGGCAAATTGGTTTGACAGCATCCGCGCCAACTCGGTTCCGCACGCCAACGCGGACCTGGCCATCCGGGTGCAAACCGTCATATCCCTGGCTGAAATGTCGAATCGGCTCAATATGGTCTGCCTTTTCGACGAAAAAACGCGCAAGATAACCAACGGCGAGGGGAAGGAAATCCCCGCCATCACCTACGGGACGCTCGCTAAGTCGTAATTGGATCCCTTGAATCCTGAACCAGCGGTCGCGGTCGCCTGCAACGCGATGGCGACGCGTTTTGAGATCGTGTTGCACGGTGCCAATGCCGCCGCCTTGCGGGCCGCCGGCGAGGAGGCGCTGGATGAGGTGGAGCGATTGGAGGCGCAACTGAGCCTCTACCGTCCGTCCAGCGAAATAGCCCGAGTCAACGCCCTGGCGGCGCGGCGGCCTGTCCGGGTCAGCCCGGCTGTGTTTCAACTGCTGGAGCAGGCGCGGCGATTGCATGGGGAGAGCGGCGGGGCGTTCGACATCACCATCGCGCCGCTGGTGCGGTGCTGGGGCTTTATGGGAGGCCCGGGGCAACTGCCCGACCCGGCCCAGATCGCGCTGGCGCGCTCGCTGGTTGGAATGCAGCACGTGATCCTGGACCCTGAGGAGTGTTCCGTGCGCTTCGATCTGGAAGGGGTGATGCTCGACCTGGGGGCGATCGGCAAGGGCTGCGCGATTGATCGCGCCGCGAGGGCGTTGCGGGAGTCGGGCGTCACGAGCGCCTTGATCCACGGCGGCACGAGCACCACGTGCGCGATTGGCCATCCACCCAGCGCCGAGGGATGGAAGGTCGCCATCGCCCCCCCCCCAATCGCCCTGTTCTCGGCGACATCAGGGAAGGGGGAAGCGAAGGAGGATAGTCCGGCGTCCGCCGCCCCGACGCACGCGCAGCCTTCACCGCCGACGCTCTTGCTTAGGGACGAAGCGCTCTCTGTTTCCGCCGGCTGGGGGAAATCCTTTGAATCCGGAGGGAGGACCTACGGGCATGTCCTGGACCCGCGCACCGGGGAGCCGGTTTCCGAAACGCTGCTGGCCGCCGTGGCGCTTCCGTGCGCGACGGAAACGGACGCCTTATCCACGGCACTGCTGGTCGCCGGGGCGGCTGGAGCAAAGGCGCTGGCGGGCTTGCGCCCGGCGATGCGAACGCTAATAATCACAAAGCAAATGAAATTGGTGGTAAACCGTTGAAAAAAAACGGCGGAACGGTTAGTTTTATTTCCGATGCTGGATGATCGCTCATACATGCGGGAGCCGCGAGGGCAATATTGGTCGCTGACCACAGTATTGCTGGTGAGCCTGGTCGTGTGCTTTGTGGTGCAGTCCATATTCGAGCACAGCAGCATGGGGGAGAATTTTGACAATTTGTTTGCGTTGAGCCTGGAGGGCGTGAAGCGGGGCTATTACTGGCAGTTGATCACATTCCAGTTCATGCATGGGAACATCCTGCATCTACTGGGGAACATGTTCTTCCTGTATTTTTTTGGGCGGGCGATGGAACAGATGATTGGGCCGAGGATGATGCTCAAGCTATACCTCTTGAGCGGAACGGTGGGAGGCTTGTGCCAAGTGGCGTTGTGTGTGGCGTTTCCCAGGTTTTTTAACCAGGGAGTGGTGGGGGCCTCCGCCGGGATATTTGGATTGATCGCCGCGTTTGCGGCCAGCGTGCCGGAACAGCCGATTACAATGTTGGTTTACTTTGTTTTGCCCTTGACGTTCAAAGCGCGCTGGTTCCTGCTCATCGAAGCGGTGTTATCCATCGCCGGACTGATCAGCGGATTTTTCACGAGCGGCGGCATCGCGCACGCCGCGCATTTGGGGGGGATGCTGACGGGCATAGCCTTTGTCAAATGGTCCGGCTGGCTGGCGCGGACAGGCGGCATGTGGCAGCCGGTCGGGCGTCGGCGCTCGCAACGGGAGTTGGTGAAGGCCGCCGCGCAGCGGGCTTCCCGAAGGAGCGGGAGCAGCGGAGAGGAGTTGCCGCCGGGGGAGTTTATCAGCCGGGAGGTGGATCCCATCCTGGAAAAGATTTCCGCCCAGGGGATCCACAGCCTGACGGAGCGCGAGCGGCAGATCCTGGAGGCGGCGCGAAGCAAAATGGCAAAAAGATAGCGGACGGCCCGGCGGAATGCATTTCGATTTACAAAAGGCTCCGGCGGTCCCAAGATTCCGCCGGTTGCAAACCCTGATTGGCGAATGATAGAGCGATATTCACGGGCGGAAATGCGGGAGATTTGGACCGAGAAGCGCAAGCTGGAGATCTGGCTGCGAATAGAGCTGCTGGCCAGCGAGGCGCTGGCGGCGGCAGGAGTGGTCCCCAAAAAAGATTACGCGCTGATGAGAAGGAGGGCGGCCTTCCAAATCGAGCGATGCAAGGAGCTGGAGCGGAAGCTGCACCACGACGTGATCGCCTTTACGACCAACGTGGCGGAAAACATCGGGGCGCCCGCGAGCCGCTGGCTGCATTTCGGCCTGACGAGCAGCGATATTATTGACACGGCCTTTGCCGTACAAATGACGCAATCGGCCGCGCTGCTCATCGCGGACGTCAAGGCGTTGCGGGAGATCATCGCCAAGAAAGCGGAGGCGCACCAGTGGACGCCCATGATCGGACGCAGCCACGGCATCCACGCCGAGCCGATCACCTTTGGGTTGAAGATGGCGCTGATGCACGACGAGTTTGGGCGGGCCTTGCGCCGGTTGGAGAGCGCGCGGGAGGCCGTGGCGGTGGGCAAACTTTCCGGAGCGGTCGGCACCGGCGCGCACCTGCCGCCGTCCGTGGAGGCGCGAGTCTGCAAAAAGCTGGGCCTTCGTGCCGCGCCGATCGCCACGCAGGTGGTGCAGCGGGACTTGCACGCGGAGTTTATGGGGGCGCTGGCGTTGGTCGGGGCAAGCATCGAGAGATGGGCCACGGAATTCCGGCATCTGCAGCGGACCGAGGTACTGGAGGCGGAGGAGTATTTCGCGGAGGGACAAAAGGGTTCCAGCGCGATGCCCCACAAGCGCAACCCGATCACCGGCGAACGGCTGGCGGGCCTGGCGCGGGTGCTGCGCGGCAACGGCGTGGCCGCCTTGGAGAACGTCGCGCTCTGGCATGAGCGGGACATCAGCCACAGTTCCGTGGAGCGGATTATTTTTCCCGATTCCTGCACGCTGCTGGACTACATGCTGGTGACGCTGGGCGAATTGACGGCGGGCATGATTATCTACCCCGAGAACATGAGGAGGAACCTGGAACTCTCGCTGGGGATGTGGAACTCGCAAACCGTGCTGCTGGCCCTGATCAAAAAAGGGCTAAGCCGCGAAGCGGCCTACGAAATGGTGCAACGCAACGCCATGCAGACCTGGCAGGCCAAACACGCCGGCGATGCGAGCGCGAACTTTGTGGGCCAACTTCTGCGCGATCCGGAGGTCAACAGACATTTTTCACCGGGCGAACTTGAGAAGCTTTGCTCGCTGGATTTCCATTTCAAGAATGTGAAGGCCAGATTTGCGAAGATATTTGGACGGCGGAAATGAGGATGGGGCAGGTTCGCCTTTGAAAGGGGTACAGCAAATGGGCGAAGCGAATGCTTCGCCCATGGAAGATCGAAACGCGCCGGCAACCGGCGTGCGTTACGGAGCGGCGTAAGGCCGCTTTCCAGTCTCCGGAGTGAAGGCGCTAATGACTGTTGGTGTGCCAACGGGCTGAAAAGGCGCCCCCACGCCGTTTCCCGGCCCTGACAATACCGGCGCATTGGGAGAGATCACCGGGGTGGGCAACGGGGCCGAGGGATTAGCGGCCAAGGCTTGAGAAAGGATAGCTTGAACCGGGAGGTTGGCATCGTTGGCGGAAAAGCCGGCGATTGCGCCTTGAATGAAGGTTTGCAGGGAAGGAACAGAATCGGCTACGGCGAGGAGGATTTCTCGTCCGGCCGAGGGGGCGGCTTCGGCGGCGGCAACGGCGATAAGGCTATAATCCTTTGGGAATGCTTTGATGAGAGCGGCAACAATGTTGGCTGCCTCAGAAGGGGCGGCAGCCACGGCGGCTTTGGCAATAGGGCCAAGCTGTTTGGGCTGGAGTGTGGCGGCGGTGACGGCGGCGACCGGGGCAACCGCGGGATTATCGCGCGCCACAGCGGAAACAATGTCGCTGGCGCAGGAGGGATTCAGGGCGACGGCCGCTTTGACGACGGCTGCGGCGACACTCTGCTTGTCCGCGGCAGAGGCTTGGGTGACGAGGCCGGCCGCTTTTGCGGGGCGCTCCAGTACCGGGGAGTTGCTCAGCGCCTTGGTGAAATCAGCGGAGTCGGACGCTAAAGCGGATGGGGAAACCGCAAGTCCGGCGATCAATGCCACGCCGGCGGCCCAATTAAACATCATGTTTTTCATAGTTCTGAATAATAAACGTGTCAAAAACACTTTTCTGCCAACGATAAAAAATCGTAACTGATCAGACAACGAAGTCAAACGAAAAATGGATTATTTTCAATTATTTCTTGCGACGGGAAACCAGGAAAGCAGAGACGCCCATGAGGCCAAGAGCGATGGTGCCCGGCTCAGGAACGGCAGTGATTTCGGCTCCAAATTTAAGAGCGGGATTTGATCCCGAAGCCACATCCAACGCCCAAACACCACCCGTTTCAACCCAGGCATCAGCGTAGTTTTCGCCAACCGTCGCCGGGCCGTAAAGCGCCAAGCCGGCCTGATCCCCAGCCTGGAAAGATGAGAAGGTCACCGTCCATGTAAAATCCTGGGGCACAGTGACGTCAGGAACGGAGTAAGTCAGAGAACTGCCCGTCGTATAGGCTGTAAGTCCGAGGGAGGCCAGGGTGGAAGTGCCACTGTTCCAAAGGACCGTCGAGGGGGAGGCGGCACTATTGACCAGGGAACCGTTGTTTTGATAAAAAACCACATCCACGTCCTCGCTGCCGGTGAAAGCGGCCGTTCCGGTGAGATCGAACTGGAATGAAAATGAACTGATGGTATCCGAGGTGGCAGTGCCAGCCAGAACGACTTCATTGCCGACGGAGATTCCGCTGCCGAAGTCGAAATTGGCGTTCTGGTAGGTGGTGGTGTTGTTGTACACAACACCTTGGCTATGGGCGTTTTGAGCCAGCAAAACTACTGCGCCGACAGCCAATGCACGAAGGAAGAAGGGCGTGAATGGTTTGTTCATAATGTGATGCATTCTAGTGTTCATTTTAAGTCTGGGCAGAGAAAATATCTCAGTGCGCGACCCCATTAAGAGGCAGTGGCGGGGGTATGTCAAGCTTTTTTGATGCGAAAAAATGCCCAACCCCGCGCTCCATTGAATTGTGATTCCAAAGCCGACTTGGAAAGCAAATCCGGTGCCATTGTTAGGACAAGAATCGTCAGAACATAACATGTTTGCAATCAATATGTTTTGATTTTTTTCGACGGCCGCTGGTTTCAGTGAAAAAGCCGGCAATCTGCCGGCAGGACACCTGAGGGACCATTTCAAGAGATGAATAGGCGAAGGAGCGATGTTTTTTATTTTTGTTGCAGAATCCAGCCGGCGGCGGCGGCCAAGTCGTCGGCCACCAGTGCCATTGCCAGGCGCGGATCGCCTGAGTTTTCCACGGATTTTCCGTAGCCGGTGCGCACCAGAATGCTCTTCTTGACGCCGGCGTTCCAGCCGCATTCCAGATCAATCAATTTGTCGCCAATGATGAAACTCTCTTCCAGGCGGACGCCAAACTCATCGCGGGCGTCGAGAAGGAACTGAGGGGATGGCTTGCGCGCCCGGCTCGGCTGGTCGGGCGCTTCCGGGGCGACATAGATTTTTTCAAAGCGGACTGCCTCGCGGGCGAGTTCGGCGGCCAGGCGGGCGTTGACCCTGGCCACATCGTCGAGGGTGAAGCGGCCGCGCCCCACGCCGGATTGGTTGGAGACGATGAATAATCTGAAGCCGGCGGTCTGCAACCGCCGCAGGGCAGCGGCGGCTCCGGGAAAAACGGTCACATCCTCCGGGCGATGGACATAGTGCTTTTCCTCCATCAGCGTCCCGTCCCGGTCGAGAAAAATCGCACGTTCCTGGTTCAATGCCGGACAGTTAAAAGAAGCCGCTGGAAGAAAGCAATGGGAATATGAATGGCGCTCCCGCCGGCGAACTGGAAAGCCCTGAACGGTGACGATTTTTATTGTTCCAGGCCTGCGTTTGTCTTAATCTGCAAATCTTGCAATGGCGCGGGAGGGCTAAATGCCCTGTCGCATCCAAGCATTGATCCAGTCAGGAAAATTGTTTACACGGAAGAGAGGCCGGTGCGAAAAATGATTTTTGTCAATCACCCTGGCAAAATGTCAAGGGCGGCAGCTTGTACGAATTGTCCGGCGAAGGGCCGGGTTGGTTTGGAATGAAATTGAAACGGATCGTTTTGTCGGGCGCATGGGGCGCCGCGGCCGTCTTGTTGGCTTGTCTGCTGCCGGCTCAAGGGGGCAACGCCGATTCATCAACTCCATTTATCGCGTTGAGCAGCGTCTCCGTGCCGGAAATTCCGGCGAAAGCCGCGGAATTGGTTCATGCGGCCGCGGCCGCGGATCGTGATCAAACCGCGCGGGATGTGTTGCGCGCCGCCAGCTTGATTGCCAGACCGGGCGTGCTGCCCTATGTCGTGAGCGGGATTTGCCGGGGCAATCCTGAAGCGGCCGGGGCGGTGGTAACCACGGCGATTGAACTTGATCCGGAAGACGTGCTGATTTTCTCCAAAGCAGCCCTGTGCGCGGCTCGCGGCCAGGTCGAGCAGATTGTTTTTTCAGCCAGTAAAGCCGCGCCGGCTTCCAGCGCCAATGTGGCGCTGGTCGCGTTCTGGCAATGGCCTTCCGCCAAGAATTTGATTCTGGCAGGGCTTGCCGGAGGGCGGCCCGATCTGAGACTCTATTTGGAGGAAGCGGAGATTCAGGTCGGGCCGGGCGATTTTGAGGCTGTCCTTAAAAAGGCCGTGCAATTGTGGACGGACGCTTCCAAGGGGCAGGCAAAATGATTTGCAGCGAAAGCGGTCAAGAGAGTAAAAATCCCGGGACAGCCCGCCTCTGTGCATTGAGCTCCAAGATCTGCCAAAGGACCGCTCTTGAGATCTCCCGGCTTTTCGCGCCGCGAAATTGCATTGGTGTGATGGCGGCGTTGATTTTTTTCAAGGCGGCCTTGCCGGCCGTGGCGCAAGAGGATTCCCCGGCGAAGACGTATTCCTCGACGAACGGGGTGACGAACACGCTGGCCGCCGCGAATGAGACGGTGGGGAAGAAGTTGTTGGAACTTCGGCTCGGCCCATTCGATTTGCATCCGCGGCTCACCACCGGCTTGAGCTATAATGACGACTTAACATACGCGACGTCGAACAAGGAGGCCGACGCGATATGGACGATTCGACCCGCATTCCAGGCGGTCGCCGGAGACGATGCCGCGCTGATCGGGTATCGGGATCAAAACTATGATGTTCTTAATCTTTCGCCCGGCACTCTGGTCATCCAGCAGCCCGAAGCGCGGCCGGGGAAGTTGTTGATACTGGACTACGGTCCGGGTTTTGAAGTTTATGACAGGTACAGCACGAATAATTCGACAGACGAATTTGCGACGCTGAATCTGCTTTGGCCGATGAACAAGTTGATTCTGGGGCTCAAACAGGATTATCAATTGCAGAAGGAACCGCTGATTCAGGCGGAGGAGTTCGCCACCGTGGAAACCATTTCGACGGCGCTTTCCGCGGCCTACCAGTTTGGAGAAAAGACCTCGGTGGAAAGCAATTTCCGGCGGGTCAGCATTGGCTATGATGAACCGGGATTGACGGGGGATACGGAGTACAACACGGAAGATTGGTTCAATTACGAGGCGGCGGAGGACCTGCCGGTGAGCCTGGGGGTGTTGGCGGGGCAGGATGAGGTGGCGAACCATCAGGATCAGAGCTATGAACAATTGCGCGCGCGGGCGCGTTACAGTTACACGGAAAAAATCGCCTTCGACGTCTCCGTCGGCGGCGAATTGCGCCAGTATCAGAATGGGAAATCCGCCACGCTTTCTCCGGTGTTCACCATTTCGGGCAGCTACCGGCCCACGGAGCGGACGTTGTTGAGTTTGACGGGTTACCGGCAGCAATACGCTTCCATCTACAACGGTTTCAATTATGCCAGCACCGGCGCGACGCTGGGGGTTCGTCAGGGGATTACAGACCGCTTCAGTGCCGGCGTAAGCGCGGGATATTATGATCTCGATTTCACATCCGTCAGCGGCCCATCGTCCACGCATAGCGACGGTTACTACACCGCCCGGATGAGCCTGGACACAAAAATCGCGCGCCACCTGACCAGCCAGATTTTTTATCAATGGACGGACCGCCAGTCGCAATACGACGGCGACATGAATGAGAACCAGGCCGGCGTTCAACTGATTTTGAGTTATTGATCCGTCAACCCGAAAATGATTCCAGCAAAATTTGCGCCGTTATTCTGGCCGGGGGATTTGGCACGCGGATCAGGCATCTTTTGCCCCACATTCCGAAACCCATGGCGCCTGTGGCGGGCCGGCCATTTCTGGACTGGATATTGGCTTACTTGCGCCGGCAAGGAGTATCCGAGGCGGTGTTGTCCACAGGGTACTTGTCGGAAGCCATCGAGACCTATTATGCGAAGAATTCCCCCGCGGGCATGAGAGTGCAATGCGCGCGGGAAAATGTTCCTCTTGGAACCGCCGGCGGTTTTCTCAACGCCTGCGAGGGGGCGCATTTCCACCAACCCATTTCAGCATGGCTTGTTTTAAATGGAGACTCGCTGACGATTGCGAAATTGGAGCCGCTTCTAAAGTGCGCCGACGATTTGGACGCGGACGGCGGCATGATGGCAGTGGAACTTGAGGACACTTCGCGATTTGGAACACTGGAAACAGACGGGAAAGGGTGGCTCCGACAATTTCGCGAGAAGCGGTCCGGCTCGGGCCTGATCAACGCGGGCGTGTATCTTCTTAAATCTTCCATCGTAAAAGAGGCGGCCGGGAAGCGCCCCCTGAGTTTTGAGGGGGAACTGTTTCCGGCGTTATTGAGGGCGGGCAAACGTCTGCGCGTAGTGGAATGCGAGGCGTCTTTTCTGGACATTGGAACACCTGAAACGTTGATTCAGGCGGAAGACTTTGTTCGAAAGAACGCCGCGTGGTTCTGACCTTGTGAGAAGCCAATGATTATTTCCCGCGCACCTCTGCGTGTCAGTTTTTGCGGCGGGGGAACGGACTTCCCGGAGTATTTTCGGAAGAATGGCGGCGCGGTGCTGGCGACGGCGATTGATCAATTTTCCTATGTCACGGCCAGCCCGTTTCAAAGCCATCTTTTCGATTATGCGGTGCGGGTTTCTTACAGCAAGGGGGAACTGGTGAGGAACATTGATGACATTGAACATCCGGTATTTCGCGAATGCCTGCGATTTTGCGGATTTGGCAAAGATATTGAGCTTCATACGGTGGCGGATTTGCCGGCATTCACGGGTTTGGGTTCTTCCTCGAGCTTTACGGTGGCGCTGCTGCAGGCGTTGCACGCTTACAAGGGCGGATTTGTGCGGCCGTTGGAACTTGCGTATGAGGCGATCCACATAGAACGAAATGTGCTCAAGGAATGTGTTGGCGTTCAGGACCAGGCCATGTCTGCCTTCGGCGGCTTCAACGTGTTGGAGTTTCATGGCGAAAATGACATCCGGGTGCAACCTCTGGCGCTTTCCCGGGAAAGGATCCAAGAGATTGAAGCCCATATGTTTCTGGTGTTTACAGGGGTCAAACGCCGGGCCCATAGTCTTGAAGCCAAGAAAATTCAAAAGTTGGAAGCGAATCGGGATCATTTGCGCGAAATGCGCCTGATGGTGGATGAGGGCCGGAGTTTGCTTGCGTCTGGGAATTCCCTTTCGGGATTTGGTCTGTTGCTGCACAAGGCTTGGATGGCAAAACGGCAATTGGATGATTGTGTGTCGTCAGAGGAAATTGATGAGATTTATGCAAAGGGCCTCGCCGCAGGCGCGTGGGGCGGGAAATTGCTCGGCGCGGGCGGCGGGGGGTTCATCCTTTTTATCACTCCACCAGAGTGTCGCTGTAAGCTGGACGGAGTCTTTTCGGATAGGCATAGGCTGAATATCCATGTTAACGCGCCCGGCTCCCAGATTATCTTTGCTTCCTAATATGTCGAGCAATTGCGATTCCCAAGGCCAATTGACCAAACGGCGCAAATGCTTCTTTTACAGGCCAATGGGCAAGCAAAATGCCTCTCTTTGAGAAAAGATGGACAATTTTAGACTGGGGTTTAATCCAATATGCATAAGAGACTTGGTTTCAAATGGTTGCGAGACTGTGTGAGTTTTCCGTGTGCGATTCGAAGGAGGCCCAAGCGAGGCCGGCAGGACGTAGCTTGGACTGTAAAACTGTAAAGAATGCCAACATTTCAAATCATTAACGCAAGTCATTGTGGTTATGTATGTAATGATTAATCTATCGCATAAACATGTCGGACTTGTTTACAGTTTGATGAAAATGAGGGTTTGCGGCCAAGTCTTTAGATCGAGATTATGCGAGTCATAATTAATTTATGTACAGTGACTTGTGACATTATACCGGCTATGGTGATGCTGGTTGAGTCAACATGGCATACGTTCTGCTTTTAAGAATACGGAATTGGACATCGCGTTTTGATATGTTGAGCATATCGCTGGAAAGAAGTAATGAAAAAAACAATAATTTTCTTGGTCGTCGTTTCGGCTACCTATGCGGTGTCCACCCGCTCGATGTACGCCCAGGAAAACTGGGATTATTCTTATACATTTTCCGATGGCCTTGTGGTAAGCGGTTCGTTTGAAGGCACTCAAGTCGGGAATGACATTAACGGTTACGTGGACAATATCAGCGACCTTAAGGTGTTCTTCAACGGCACTCCCATGACGGGAACTGTTTACGCGGCGTCGTGGACCGGCGAATTGAACAGCGATGGCTGGTGGATTTATACGAGTGACCCGGTGGTTTCTTTTGACATGGCGCAGAACAATTTCATGTTCATTAATAGCGACGTCGTGGATGGGGATAACAGCGGCAATCAGTTTTTCTGGAGTCCACCTGAATCGCTTGTGGGCGCCCCTACTGCGTGGGCCTTGGACCTTCCGCTGGGGATTAATAGCGTTGACTTTGATTTTCCAGCCAACGCAAGTTCCTGGTCTCTTGTCGATCCCGTTCCCGATGGTGGTTCCACAGTCATGCTTTGCGGGATGAGTCTGGCGGCGCTCGGTTTGTTTCGCCGGAAACTCGCCTGATTGATTAAGGGATAAAACATTTTTTCATCGCGGCTCGCCGGAGGAACCGGCGGGCCTTTTTTTGCTCCGGCGGTCTTGCCCAACGCGCTTAATGATCCGCCACAGGAGGACGGCGCCGACGGCTTGGAAAGGGAGGATTGATTGCCGCCACTCGACTGGCAAAGCCCTGAATGGTGACGAATTTTATTGTTCCACGCCTGAGTTTGTCTTAATCTCCATATCTTGCAAGGTGCGGGAGGGGTAGTGCCCTGTCGCATCCAAGCATTGATTCAATCAGGAAAATTGTTTCCGCGGAAAACAGGCCGGCGCGAAAAATGATTTTTGTCAATCACTCTGGCAAAACATCACGGGCGGCAGCTTGTACGAATGAATGGTTGGTTCTGGAGCCTGCATGGTTGGGCGGCCAGGGCTTGATTCAAAAGCATCACAAACCGCGCTGATGGACGGAACTTTTTGGTTGTGAATCTGATTGTCATCGGTGGAGGATTGGTCGGCATGGCGACCGCTTTGCAATTGGCGCGGACCCGTCCGGCCCTGAGACTGCGTTTGCTGGAGAAAGAGCCGCGTGTGGGCGCGCACCAGAGCACGCACAACAGCGGTGTTTTGCACGCGGGGCTGTATTACAAGCCGGGTTCGCTCAAAGCCCGGCTCGCCGTCTCCGGCATCCGGCAGATGGTGGCGTTTTGCCGGGAACACGGGGTTCGCCATGAGATTTGCGGCAAGATTGTGGTTGCCACCGAGGATGCCGAAATTCCACGACTGCAAACGATGCTGCAACGCGGCGCCCAAAACGGGTTGCAGGGGTTGCGCTGGCTTTCGACAGAAGAACTGCGCGAAATCGAGCCGCACGCCGGGGGACTGGCTGCGGTGAGCGTGCCCGAGGAAGGCATCGTGGATTATGCGGGGGTGTGCGAGGCGATGCGCCGTGAGTTGGCGCAACTGGGCGTTGAGGTCACCACTTCGGCCCGTGTGGTTGGACTGCGCCAGGCAGACAGCGGCTGGCGGGTGTCCAGCACTGCGGGGGACTGGGAGGCCAGGTATATTGTCAACTGCGCCGGGCTTTACTGCGATCGGATTGCCGCGCTGGCGGGCATTCCGAGGGAGACGCGCATTGTTCCATTTCGTGGAGAATACTACGGGCTGAAGCCGCAAGCCAGGCATCTGGTGCGCCATCTGATCTATCCAGTGCCAGACCCGGTTTTCCCATTTCTAGGGGTTCATTTTACAAGGCTGATTGACGGTAGAGTTGAAGCCGGACCGAATGCCGTGCTGGCGCTGGCGCGTGAAGGCTACGGGAAGTGGAAGGTGAACCCGGGCGACTTGTTTGATGCGCTTTCTTACAAGGGTTTATGGCGGTTCATTCGCCAACACAAGAGGATGGTGTGGAACGAAACACGGCGTTCATTAAGCAAACGTTTATTTTGCGCCGCTTTGCAGAAGCTTGTGCCAGCCATTCAGGAATCGGACCTTGCCGATGGAGGGTCGGGAGTTCGTGCGCAGGCGATGTTGGCCGATGGCACCTTGGTGCAGGATTTCAGCATCATTGAGGGGAAAAACGCGTTGCACGTCTTGAACGCTCCCAGCCCGGCCGCCACGGCTTCACTGGCAATTGGAGAGTATATTACCCAACGATGCCTGGAGATGATTGGCCCGGGTCGGGAAGGCCTGGCGCGCCCGCAAGCAGAGGCTGAACATCCATATTAAGGGGGCGAGGTTCCAGCTTGTGTTTGCTTGCCGGCAGGGCGGCAGAAAAATCGGAGAAATCGGAGAAATCGGAGGTTTCAGGGGCGGGGATTGGGTTTTCAGGCTGAGAGGTGAGCGACCATGCCGCCCTGAGAGGGCGTTGTCTGAATCTGTTGTAAGTTGCTTGTTATCAATATCTTTTGCTAATCGGCTTTTGGGATTGGACCGGCTTTGCACAATATGAGTTGGCGGAGCGAAGGAGGGAAAGGATCCAACGGGCCAAGATAATCGAGCCGGCGACAATTGGGCTTTGAGTTTTTGATGGAGCATGTCTTGAGTGCGTTTGAGTCAAACAGTAACGGAAGCAGCCGAAAGATCGTTCGCAAGATTCGGCAATGGTTGCGGCCGCTGACTTTTCCGGCACCCGTTGGGATTGGCCCGCGTCCGGAAGGTCGTGCGCGTTCGCAAGAATAGGCTGAGATTTTGGATCAAAGCGGATGGCTCGAAAAAAAATAATGTTCGGAGTTGGAGCTGGAATGATCAGCCTTGGTGTCGATGGCATCGCCGGCTTGGTCATTTTCGGTTTGCTGATCCGCTATTTGCCGGCGAAGAGCGCGGGTTACTGGATTCTGATCACTACGACAGGCACGTTCTTGAATTTGCTGCAAGGTGGTTTTGCGCTCATAGTGCCCCGTGAGATCGGTCAGACGCGCATTCCTGAGAACCTCCCTCGTTTGCCTCAATTGCTGGGCGCAGTGCGCCGGGCCTATGCTTGGGTGGCAATGCTCCTTGTGCTAGTGGCTATAGCTTTCTATGCCTTTTATTTGCGGGGTGCGGCCAAGATTGGCAACCTTGGAAGTGAATCCACCGTGGCTTGGTTTCTCTATGCGGGTGGCGTGCTGATGTATCTTCAAGGTCAAGGCCGGCTTTTCATCCTGGACGGTTTTGGCGAAGTCGGCTGGGAAAAGGTCTTCCGTATTTTCTTCACGACTTTTGGACTGGCGGCGAATTGGATAGCTCTCCGGGCAGGGGCAAACCTCATCACGCTCGGTATCATTTACGCGGTGCAAAATGCCCTGTTCTGGCTGGCAGCCACCCGTAAACTTCATATTGCCCTGCCAATTACTCGCGTGACCGCGCCACCGGCCCACGGCCAGCTTCTCAGATTGGCCCATGATGGCGGGAAGATCTTAATCCTGAGCCTAAACAATTTCGCGGTAAATTACTTTGGCGTTTATGTGGTGCAAAATCGTTTTGGTCTTGCCGCGGTTGCGCCCTTTACCGCCATTGTCAAAGTTGGTTTTTTGCTGGGCTCCGTTGCCATCCTCCTGCCGCAGATGCTCTATCCGTATGTGGCCACGGCCTGGGCTTCCAGGGACCGGGACCGCTTGCGGCGTTATTATCTTCTTGGTGTTGGTGGCGCGGTAGGCGTCTTCGTGATGCTTGCCATTCCGGTTTTTTTGTTGCGGGAACCGTTGTTCACACATTGGCTGGGAAAGGGAAAGTTTCTTGGAACAGCGACTTTGGCTGCATTTCTGGTTTATCAGCTTATCTATGTTCATCAATGTGCGCAAGCTGCTCCAGTGTTTGCCTCGAATGGAAATGCATTTATCGTTCCATCAATAATCTCTGCTATTCTGACACCGATCTTGGTGGTCATTTTGGCGCGATGGTTTGGATTCGTGGGGATTCCTCTAGGAATGATCGTTGGCACATTGCCATCCGCGTTCATCGTGATCAGGGCCGCGTGGCGGTTTATAATGCAACCAAAGACTTGCTCGGGAGTTCCCTTTGACTTGGCGCTGGAGTGAGCAGCAGGGAGTTCATGAATTTTCCGGTTGTTTCGTTGTTGGCAGGAATTCGAGCTGGGGATATGGCTATTTATAATTGTGAAGAAGACACTGATTATTAATATGAAGAAGGCGCTGAAGAAAATGCTTCCTGACAGTTTGAAGCGTTTGATTTGGGCGGTTGAATTTCAAATTTTGCAATATGCCGGATTGGTTCCCCTTCAAACAATTCGATTCGCTATTTATCGCGTTTTCGGGCTTACGCTGGGGAGAGATTCTGTTATCTACGGTGGCTGCGACGTTCGTCATCCTAAAAGGATTTGCATTGGCACCGGTTCGGCCATCGGGGGGCGGTGCCTATTGGATGGGCGATCTGGACTAAGAATTGGGAATTCAGTCAACCTTTCTGGGGAAGTATGGCTTTTGACGCTTGAGCATGACCCGAATTCGCCGGATTTCGGGGTGCGGGGAGGGCCTGTGGTGATTAACGACTACGTATGGGTTGGTGGCAAAGCGATCATTCTGCCGGGCGTTACCGTGGGTCGCGGCGCGGTGGTGGGTTGCGGCGCGGTGGTGACGAAGGATGTGCCTGAGTATGCCATCGTTGCCGGCGTCCCGGCCAAAATCATCGGAGAGCGTGCGCGCGACCTCAATTATAAATGTGGACCGGGATTGCCACTGATTTAGAAGAATCGCCGCAAGTCGGCGCCCCCTGGCATGTATTGTGCCGCGCGTTGTAATCATATCCGTAATGGTTCGATTCACGATTATGAAAGGTGATTAAGCCGGCGACAATTCGATTTTGAGCTTTTGCTGAAGCGTGAGACCCTGTCCCATTTGCAATTCTCCATCCTCCAAGTATTGCGGAGAGGTGCCGGGTTATATAAAGTCAAGGTTCTATAAGGTCCAATGTTGCGAACCCTGCAACCTGCATTTTGTTGAAACCGATGAGGATGTATCCTCGGTATATCGCATGATATATAAACACCGGAATAAGGTATCAGGCTATAGCCGGTACCATGAGTTCGCTTCTGGCGTTTTGACACATCCCGATCCACTCCTCTGGCTGGCTCGGCAGGAGGATGTTTATTGGGGAGTAATGAACTTCTTGCTCCGAATGCCAGAAAATGGAGCCAGGCGGCAAACGAGGATTGTGGACCTGGGATGTGGCTTGGGCTATTTAACGTACGCTCTTAATAAGGCCGGCTTTGATTGTCATGGTATTGACATTAGTGCGACGGCAATTCAAACGGCTCGGCAGCAATTTGGGGATCACTTTACCCAAAGTGCGATCGAAGAACTGCATGCCGTCATAAGGGAACCATGCGACGTAATCATTCTTGCGGAGTTGATTGAACATCTTCCGAATCCATTAGCGACGCTGAGAACCTGTTTAAGCGTGCTGAAACCAACCGGAACAATTCTCCTGACGACTCCCAACAAAAGCGCCTATCCCGATTCCACCGTCTGGATTTCGGACCCGCCACCCGTGCATCTGCAGTTTTTTTCGGAAGCGTCCATCCGGCAGATGGCAAAGATGCTCGATTGCCAGGTGGATTTCGTTGATTTCACACATTACAACAGATTCAATTACCTGCCTCGTTGCAAAGGCAAAATAATTGGCCCGCCCGTCCATCATGTTTTTGACGTCAATGAAGAACCGATAGAAACGCCAGCTCCTCAGGAGAAGCTCCTGGTTTCTTTGGCAAAGTATTTGAAAGCACATCGCATTCTTTCAATTGCGCGCGCTTGCGCTGTGCAGGCATTTTTTCCAATACGCTTTCGAACCGTTCTCTGCGCGGCCATGAGCAGGATGTAAACCAGGTGTTTTAAGCGTATTGAGGTACAACATGAAGCAACGCCGGCCCGCAATCATTCGCCAAATTCGGCAATTTCTGCGGCCGCTGACTTTCCCGGCACCCATTGGGATTGGGGCATTAGGAGGCCGGGGATCACGGATTGCCTTTCCGAGAAGCATTACAAATCCGCAAAGGATTTTTATTGGCAGCGGGACTTGCATTAAGCATTTCAGTGTGATTAACGCCATTCGCTCTCATGGCGGACGGACATACGAGCCTTGCCTCAAAATAGGTGATGACGTGTATATCGGCGGGGGGGCGTTTATTATGTGCGCCAATTATATTGAAATCCGGGATGGCTGCGTGATCAGCGAGCAAGTTTATCTTGCAGATTGCATGCATGGGTTAAAGCCGGATCATGGATTAATCATGGAGCAAGAGTTGGAGTGCAAAGGCCCGGTAATTCTGGGCAGGTCGTGCTTTCTGGGTATGAGAGTTTCGGTGCTTCCGAACGTGGAGTTGGGGGATTTTTGCGTGGTGGGCGCTCACTCGGTGGTCAATCGCTCTTTTCCCGCCTACTCGATGATTGCCGGGGTGCCAGCTCGCCTGATCAAACATTATGATCCCAGTGACAACCAATGGAAAACTGTTTAAACGTCATTCAGTAGAAAGATGGCTGTCGCGTAATATTTTGAACGATAAATGGCTTTCGGCCCAAAAGGGAAAAGGTTTGATGTGTTATAGCGCGTTCGCGCTGATGAGGGGTCTATGGCGTTTAACCCAGAGCTTTGTTCTACTCAGGAAGAATTATGCATGAAAAATCACGGTGGCTTTCAGTTTTAGTCTCCTCCTATAACCGTCCGGTTTTGTTGGAGGAGGCGGTTTTTTCCTGCGTTAAGGCAGCCATCCCGGAGATGGAAATCATCGTCTCGGACGACAATTCGCCGGATCGGAATGCGGTTGAAGAACGGCTTCGTCCGTACATAAAGTCCGGACAAATCAGCTATTTCTGCGAAGGGCAGCGCCAGGGAATGGCTGTGAACTGGAACCGGCTTGTGAAAGCAGCCCGAGGCCAGTTTCTGATGATCATAGGAGACGATGACCGGATTCCTGCGGATGCCTTGCGGCGCCTAAAGCATTGGGTTGAAAAATATCCTGAGGGAGATATATATGGGTTCGGATATAGAATTATAGACGCGGATGGAAGAAGATCGTTCGATTACTGCTGTCCGAGGCTTATGCGGTATGAAATCGGCCGGGATTGTAATTGGCGCGAATTGTGTTATTTCGACGCGGTGCCGATGTGGTCACACCATCCTTTCACCATGGCGGTGAAGCGCGGTGTTTATGATCGTTTGCCATACCGGACGGATGTTGATTGTGGAGGCGACGTGGTTTTCTTATGGAGCGCCCTGGCGCAGGGGTTTAAATTTGTGGTGTTGCCGGAGGTGCTATTCGAATGGAGGGTATCCGCTCCGAAGGGAGATTACAGTAACCGGGCCTCGCGCCCGGAAAGGATGAAACACAGCCGGGCGCTTGTGCTGAAGGCCATGCTGGAAATGGACGGACTTCCCGCCGATATGCGGGCCTGCTTTCGATCCCCGGAGTTTTTACAAAGGTACCTTTGGGTTGCCGACTCGGATGTTGCGGAAATCCAAGCCGCAATGTCCAATGGGGATGGGAAGGTTTTGCAGGTATTGGTGGAGCGCCTGGCATGCGGCAGGCAGGAAACATTGCGGAATAAACTGGCACGACATTTTCGCGCGATCCGAGTAATGGGAATCGGCCATGTTTTCCAGTTGGCGCGGTATTTCCAGGACAAGAGACAAGGATCAAAATTAGCTTGAAGATTTACGCTGAGAAAAGGAAGGATCCGAAGAGAAGTTTGTTGTGGCTCGTGCTCTGTTCTCCATTTGCCGGCATATTGTTTGTTGTAGGATTTACCGGCATTTTGTTCTTGAGCGGCGCGGTGACATTCGCGGAGGATTGCGCCACACCTTGGAGCATGTGGTATCTATTTGGCGGGTGTTTGCTTATTGTGCTTGCATCCATAGCCGGCATAAGGCCGTGGTCACTGAAACCATGCAAGCTGAGGCCATATTCAGGATATGACCTGATTAAGGCGAACAAGATTGGGATTTGTTTTGGATTACTGTCAGTTCTCGGAGGCTTTGTCTCGACTGCGGCTTTCATTAAAGCGGGTCTCGGGTTCGACATGGAGGCAAATCGGTACGCGTTTTCGAGGAATCTGATGGAAGTTTCGATGTTTTGGCGGCTGATGGGGCCTCTGGTGCCGTTTGGTTTTTTTGCCACCGTATTGCTGATTATCTATTTTGAGGAACTGAGAAACCTGACCCGGATCTGTCTTGCCGCAGGGATTCTTGCTGTGGTGTTGCCCACGACGATGTTTTTGGCCGGAAGAGAATGTCTGGTCCTGGAGTTCGCGACGTTCGTTTGGTGTTGTGGATATCGCAAAGTTGTCGGGCGTCCATTTTTTCCAGCAGTTTTGGCTTTTCGGCTTAGCATTGCACTTGTGGTGGTTCTTGCGAGCGCTGTGACCTTGGTCATCTCGTCTCATCGCACAAACAAGGCTGACCAATCGCAATTTGCTCTTGCGGCGACAAGAAGACTGATCACTCCGAATGAAAAGGTTTTGAACAGGCTGGAGGATTTGAATCCCGACCTTGCCGTGATTTGCACCGACACCTTGACTTACACGCCGGCAGCCTGCGCCATTTTTGACCGGACGGTCAATGCCTGGAAAATGCGGCCGGATTTTGTCGGCGTATTTTTCCCGATGGTGCAAAGACGCCTCGCCTCTTTCGGTCTGGTTCCTGACCCTGCGTCTGAGGCGGTGCAGTTTGAAGGGTTGGCGGACGAAAATGAATTCTTTGCCAATAGTTTGCCCACCGCCGCGTTTGACATGATGAAATCATTTGGCGTAGTCGGAGGGTTTTGTGCATCGGTGCTTCTTTCTTTCCTGGCAGGGAGGGTGTATCGCAAGGCTCTTGAGAGGCATTCCTTCACGACTATTTGCCTCGCCGTTTTGTTCTTTCTGTTTTTCTTTTTGTGGCTCGGCGGCACCCTTTTTCTTTCGCCAATTTATGAATATGCGTTGTATTGGCTTTTTTTTGCGGGCCTCTATCGGTTCGGTTTCAAGAGAACGGCCCCGCGCGCGAAGGGGAGCGATCAAGTTGAGCGTGTTGCCCAGAGCCTGCCTTCGAGGAATTGAGCCGGGCTTTAAGGACCAAGTGGGATTGATAAGGGCATGAAGATTCGCATTTATAATCCTCTGTTTCCGTACCCGCCGGACGAGGGCAACATGCTCACGGTGTTTGACCAGGCCTGCAGTCTGGCAATGAACCATGAGGTTGAGCTGGTATCCTGGATGGATAGCGAAGAGGAAGTGCGCGAGCGCAGAGAGCGGGGTTCGCCCATTGAAGTTCCGTCCTCTTTGCGCCTGCGGCCGCTGGTTGGGCCGGATGGACAAGGCGGGGGAGAATCCGCGTGGCGACGGATTTACCGAAGCTTCGCGGATGACACCGCCTCAACCGAATCACATTTTTATCCTGAATGGCCGCTGCGTCTCATCCGGAATGATGCGCCGGTGGACCTGGAAATCTTCCACCACATGTTTGCATTTCCTTGGTTGGTTAAAAAATCGAGGAACGGTTCGCGCCGGCGCGTCTGCATGGTGCATGACATCTCGTCAAGACTGTATCGTCATCGGGCGTTGGGGGCGCGCAACCCATTGGCTCGCTGGTATCATAATCATGGCGCGGACATATTGGAACGGCATGAGAAAGGGCTGGGAGATCTGGTGGACGACCTTTGGTTTGTGAGTCCGATGGAAATGGAGTGGTTTCGGCAGAGGTATAAAATACCATGTGGCCGCATTACGAGTCCGACCTTTGACGTAAAGCACGCGCAAAGGATTCGAGACACCTTTGTCCACAGCAGACATGCGGAGGGTCCGGCTTTGTTCGGTGTATTGGGAACCGTGCAGCATCCTCCAAACCTTTGGAGCGCCCAGTTTGTAATAGAGAAGGTTGCGCCGCTTTTGGCCAGGGAAAAATTCACGGGCATCATCCAGATCGTGGGAAAAAACGCGAGAGATAAACTGATGGAGGCGGCATCTCCGTATCCCTTTATTCGCGTCAGTGGATTTGTTCCTGATCTGGGGCAATTCTGGAACGGGCTAAGCGGCATGCTGGTTCCACATGTTGGGGGCACCGGAGTACGGATGAAATTGCTGGAGGCGCTGGCCTACGGTGTGCCGGTTCTCGCCAATACGGAGGCGGTGTCACGGCTGCATGAGGATTTGCAGGCGAGTCCGCTTTTGAGTGTTCGTGAGGACCCCTCGGAATGGTGCAAGTTTCTGGTTGAGGAAAAGGCCTTTGAACGGCGCGACAAAATGGCTGACATCCCGATGCCAAAATCGCTCGAAGGGAAGGAAGTGTATTCATTCGTGAATAAAGACTATTTAGATCGAATATTGATATTAAAAAAATGAAAAAAAGCATAAGATTTCTTCTTGGAAGAATGTTTTACCGGATGCCAATGTCTGTTCGGTATATGGTCAGGCGCGCAGTATATTTTCCTTCCGACATCATCGCTAAAGCCAGTGGCAAGCAGAGTGAATTTATTCCACCGCGAGGCGCCTATTCCACGTTCGGGGACGGGGATTTTCTCAAAATTGGCAACGACTATAGAGAGATGTGCATCACGATGGGGGGCCTCAAACCCGACATGCGGGTGTTTGAGATTGGATCTGGTTATGGCCGTATCGCTGTGGGGTTGGCGGGATATCTTTCGACCGGCAGCTACGAAGGCATGGACATCAATGCAAAGGCGGTGGCTTGGTGCAAAGAAAAAATCGAACCACGCCACCCGCATTTTCGATTTCAGCACACGGACATTTATAACAAACAGTATAATCCATCAGGGAAGTGGCAAGCCGCTGAATACAAGTTCCCATACGAAAAGGAAACATTTGACTTCATATTCCTAGGCTCGGTTTTTACCCACATGTTTCCACCGGATGTGGATAATTATCTGGGGGAAATTGGCAGGCTTCTTAAACCGAAAGGCCGGTCGTTTATCACCTATTTTCTTTTAAATGAAGAGGCGTCAAAACGAATGGAGCGCAAAGAAGCCAGGCAGAGTTTCAGCTATAGGTGTGAAGACTATTATACGATAGACCGAGAAACGCCCGAGCGGGGCATCGCTTATGACGAGAAATACATAAGGAATCTTTATGCCAAGAACGGGCTTTCTGTCATCGAGCCGATTTATTTTGGAACCTGGTCTGGACCGAGGAAGACTTCCAATTACCAGGACATAATTGTCGCCACACGACAAGGCGGAAATTGAGACGGTTAACGGGCAAATGACTCGTTCTGCTTTGGGGCTGGTGCCGGGTTTCGGGCATTGTCATACCCGCCAAGGCGGTTGAAGGTGAAGGCGATCGTAATAAATCCGATGAGTTCCCGGCGCCCGACAGGGATGGGGGTGGCTGGAAGGGGCCTGGTGGAGTGTTTTCCTGAATGTGGAGACGAGGCCGCCGAAGGGGTTTACCGGTTTATCAATGATCGGATAAAAGGCGGCTTTTTGAAAATGATTCTCCGCCAGATGGCGGCAGAGTTCTTCGCGTGGAGGCACAGGGGCCGGGCATTGATTTTTTCGACGCATCAGGGGCCGTTGTTACGTCATCCCCGAAGCGTGGTGATCGTCCACGACTTTATAGCGATTCGTCATCCGTTTCAGAATCGGATGCAGGCGCTGGGTTTTTTGTTTCTGCTGCCGAGGATTCTTAAGAAGGCGTCAGCCGTGGTGGTCATTTCGGCCCATGTGCGGGAAGATCTTCTGGGTTACTTTCCAAAGTTGTGCAAAGAGAAGCGAATCCAGATAATACCGTCAATAACGCCCCGTCTTGAGGTTTTCAAGCAGGGGGGCGAGGAATGGCCGCAACGATTGGAGGCGGGCCGGCTGCTTTTTGTGGGCGCCAGTTATCTTCACAAGAGACTGGATGCAGCCATCGAAGCGGTGGTCGAACTTAGGGGCAAGGGATGGAAAGTGGGCATGGATATTGTCGGGGTTTCGCAAGGCATTTGGGAACAGGCGTACGGGGTCAACTTTGAAGGCTTGAAAGCTCATGGCATCGTGGCGAAGCCCTATGTATCGGACTCGGAATTGGAGAACCTTTATTCCAAGGCGATGGCGCTGCTTTTTCTTTCCGAGTGCGAAGGCTTGGGTTTTCCGCCCCTGGAGGCGATGAGAAAAAACTGTCCGGTGGTCTGCAACGACACGGCCGCGCTGCGCGAGACTTGTGGCGAAGCGGCGTTTTTTGTGGATATTGCGAGAAAAGGCGCGGTGGCCGGGATTCTGGAGCAGATGATGTCGGGGAAGTTGGCGCAGGAGATGAAACAAAAGATCCTCCTGGGCAGTGAACAGACCAAGAAGTACGACCGAGCCAGAATTACCTCTCAATGGGTCGAGCTTATCCAGGAAGTTGAAAGCAGGTGAATTGGTCAGCCGAGGCAGTTGGGCAATTGACGATGGGCGCTTGGGGAGGGGATTTTTGTTCTTGGCGATTGCACGCGGTTGGTGGAGAATGGAGGCTCTATGCAAATTCGAGTTGAGTGCACGCCCATTGCGGAGGTGAAAATCGTGCAGCCGGAAGTGTTTCAGGATGCGCGGGGTTTTTTCACGGAAGTGTATCGCCACGACCAGTTCCAGGCCTTGGGGCTGCCGCCGGTGTTCGCGCAGTTGAATCATTCGCGTTCGGCCAAGAATGTGTTGCGAGGATTGCATTTCCAATGGGACCCGCCGATGGGCAAATTGATGAGGGTGACCCAGGGGACGGCTTACCTGGTGGCGGTGGACATCCGCAAAGGCTCGCCGACCTTGGGCCAGTGGTTCGGCCGGGAGGTTTGCGCGGAGACAAAAACGCAAATCTGGGCGCCGGCTGGCTTTGCCCGGGGTTTTTGCGTCTTGTCCGACTTCGCTGAGATCGAGTATCTTTGCAGCAATGTTTACAACTCGGCCGGTGAGTCGGGTTTTGCGTGGAATGACCCGCAACTGGCCATTCCCTGGCCGGTCAAGGAACCGATCATTTCCGGCAAGGATGCCAAGGCCCAATCGTTTGCCCGGTGGCTGGAGCGGCCGGAATCCAATCATTTTCTTTACCATCCGCCGGGGGGAGGCGGGCGGTAGCGGCCGGGGCAGCCCCCGTTTGGCGGTCAACCGGTGTGTGTTGGTGGCAGCCATTGTATGATCCTATATGAAAATACTTGTCGTCGGAGGAGCAGGTTACATCGGCTCGGCGCTTGTCCCCAGACTTTTGGAGCGCGGCTATGACGTCCAGGTGATGGATTTGCTCTGGTTCGGGAATCATCTGCCGGCCGGGACCAAGGTGATCCGAAAAGACGCGCTGGACGCGACGGAGGAGGAATTGCGCGGCTTCAACCAGGTGATATTCCTGGGCGGACTGTCCAATGACCCGATGGCGGAATATTCGCCGGGGAAGAATTTCGTGTCCAATGCCGCCGCCCCGGCGTATCTGGCCTATGTGGCCAAGCGGGCCGGGGTGAAGCGATTCGTCTTTGGCAGTTCGTGCTCCGTATATGGTTACACGGTGAACGAATTATACAACGAGCAGTCGCCGGCCAGCCCGGCCTATCCGTACGGCATTTCCAAACTCCAGGGCGAGGCCGGTGTTCTCCAGATGCAGGACAGCAATTTTTCCGTGCTGGTTCTGCGCAAGGGCACCGTCTGCGGCTACAGCCCGCGCATGCGTCTGGATCTGGTCATCAACACGATGTTCAAGACTGCCGTGAGCGAGAAGGTCATCACCGTGAACAATCCGGCCATCTGGCGTCCCATCCTCTCGATACAGGACGCGGCCAACGCCTACGTGAGGGCGGTGGAGTGCAGCGAGGCCATCTCGGGCATCTTCAATATCGCCTCCGGCAATTACACGCTGGGGGCCATCGCCGATTATGTGCATGAAGGCATCTGCGAGTATTTGCACGAGGACATCCGCATGATAATCAAACACGTCCATGATCTGCGCAATTACAAGGTCAGTTGGGAGAAGGCCGAGAAAACGCTGAGCTTCCAACCGCGTTACGACGTAAAGGGGATCGTCAAGGATCTGGTCGAAAACAAGGCCAAATTCGCGGATTTTCAAAACTCCAATTACTACAACATCACCACTTTCAAGGCATTGGACGCCCAAGCGGCCAAGGCCTGACCGCGGCTGGCACCGTCAAACATGAAAGTTATCATCATCGGGGCGAACGGCCAGATCGGGTCTGACCTGGTTGGGGTTTTTCAGCGGCGTGGGGCGGAAGTTGTGGGGCTGACGCACCAGGACATTGAAATCTGCGATGGCGCCGCCGTGGAAGCCAAGCTGGCCGAAGCCAGGGCGCAAGTGGTCGTCAACGCTGCCGCCTTCCACAATGTGGAAGCCTGTGAAACCGATCCGCAGTCCGCTTTCGCGGTCAATGCCTTGGGTGCGCGCCACCTCGCCTCGGCTTCGCTCCGGCACGGATTCCGGCTTATTCACATCAGCACGGATTATGTTTTTGACGGCGGCAAAAGGCAGCCTTACACGGAGGAGGATTGTCCGCGTCCGTTGAATTGCTATGGAAATTCCAAGTTGAGCGGCGAATTGTTCATTCAGGCGATTGCGAAGAACTACGCCGTCGTGCGGGTCAGCGGATTGTATGGCGCCGCGCCCTGCCGGGCCAAGAAAGGCCTAAATTTTGTCAAGATCATGTTGAAACTGGCGCGGGAACGCGGCGAGGTCAAAGTCGTGACCGACGAGTTTGTCACCCCCACTTATACGGTGGCCGCCGCGGAGCAGGTCGCCCGGCTGGCGGACAGGCCTGAGAGCGGGCTGTTTCATGCGACGCCGCAGGGGCAATGTTCCTGGTATGAATTTGCGGAGGCGATCTTCCAATACAGCGGGACGACCGTCAAATTGCTGCCGGCGACCTCCGCCGATTTTCCAGCCAAAATCCCGCGTCCCGGCTATTCGGTTCTCGACAACAAGCATCTGCGCGAATGCGGCCTGGACCTCATGCCGGGATGGCGCGACTGCTTGAAAAGTTACCTTGAGGAAACTGGAGAGATGAAGTCGCATTGATAGTTTCCATTATTATGGCCGTTGCTTCAAGGGCAAATGCCCCCCATTCTTTCAATACTAATCGTAACATATAAATCGCGTGACGAGATAGGGCAATGCCTGCGTTCGTCGCCACGGGAGCTGGAAGGGCGGCCGGTGGAAGTGATCGTTGTTGAAAACGCTTCAGGGGACGGCATTGGCAAAATCATGCGAGAAGAATTCCCTTGGGTGCATTACCTGGAGTCAGACACGAATCTCGGATTTGGCCCGGCGAGCAACCTGGCATACGAACAGGCTCAAGGTGAGTACGTGCTTTTTCTGAATCCTGACACCATATCAAACGAGGCAACCTATCTTCATTGTCTTGCCAGATTGAAGGAGGACAGTTCGATTGGCATAATCTCACCCAAGCTGATCATGAAGAATGGCGAAATGGACCTCGCCTCACGGCGCTCCATTCCAACAGTTTGGGACGGCCTTTGCAGGGCAATGGGGCTGGCAGCGAGATTTCCAAACTCGAGGTTGTTTGCCGGATATAATTTGACTTATCTGCCCGACGACGGAACTTATGAAGTCGGCTCGGTTAACGGCGCCTTCATGATGTGCCCGCGAAGCGCGTTGCTCAGGTTTGGGGTGTTTGACGAGCAGTTCTTTATGTACGGCGACGATCTGGACTTGTGCTACCGGTGTCAAAAGGCCGGTTACAAGGTGGTATATGATGGGCGGGTAAAGATGATTCATCTGAAAGGCGTGAGCTCCGCAAAAGACAGTGAAAAAATGTCCGTAGCCGTATTTTTGGGAACCAAGCAATTCTATTTAAAGCACTTCAATCCGCATCATGCGCTTTTTGTAAGATGGAAGTATGATGTGCTGTTTGGGGCATGGCAATTATTGTCCTTATTGAAGGCGCGCCTGAGCGGATATAAGGGAGCGCGTCCTTTGTAAAGTGGCTCATTCGCCGTGAGAGCACCGAACAAGAAACCGGGTTTTAGTGGAAGGCGCTTGGCGCCCTGCGACAGGGCCTTGCGCCCTGAGAGCGTGTTTTGAAAATATCTCGGGCGGTCTTGCGGCGGGGCGGGGCGTCTGGCTTCATTGCTCCTCGGTTGCAGATTTCTCTCGAATATGCGCCCTCGTCGCGCCTCGCCATCCGCCCCGCCGCGCTCGCAATCCCTCACCCGATCTATTTTCAAAACACGCTCCGAGAAATTTTCGAGCAAAAGCATTGCCAACCGGTTGGAAGGGTGCTTTAATGGGCAAACCGAAGCAATGTGTTTCTGGCAAATATGAAACGGATTATGACAAAAATGCGGTCCGTTCTCCGTGTTGTTTGCAACGAGAAATGGCTTGAAAAAGCAATGCCGCTGGAGGGAAGGGCCGGCGCGGAGCCGGCCCTTCTTTTTTCAGGGCATACTTTCGCCGGCGATGACGGCCACTGGCTGGCCGCAAAGCCAGACGAAAGAACGCCCATGACTCCATGAACGGAAAATCCACCCTCATGAATTCAGAAGGCAAGGAGAGATGGACGCCGAGCGTTGCCGCGACGAACAAGTTCCGATGGCAACCGACCTCGGAATTTGTATTGACGATGACGTTGATTGGCGACGCGCTGGTGATTTTCGCCGCGTTGCATCTCGGTTTTTGGGTGCGCTTTGTTTCCGGTTTGATTCCGGTTTCCAAGTCTGTAAAGATAATTCCCATCTTCGCCAATTACGTCAATTTGCTGGTGATGGGCACGGCTTTTCTTCTGGGTACGTTCGCTTATCTGCGCCTCTACAGCCGGCACTGTTTCCTGCGATATACGCGCACCGCCAGGGTGATCGTTCAGGGGACGATTTTCTGGCTGTTTGCCTATCTGGCGGTGAGTTTGATTCTCAAGTTCGATCCGCCCATCTCCCGCGCGTTCATGCTGATTTCCTTCGTATGCGTGCTGGGGGGGATGCTCGCGTGGCGGTTTCTTATATACAAGATCGTGAGCCGGGAATTCTTTGCGATCAATTTGCGGCAGCGGGTTTTATTTGTGGGATGGGGCAAGGAAGCCGAACAATTGGATATGGAAATCCGCAATGATTACAGCCATCCTTACGAAATCATCGGCTATTTGCCGTCGCCGGAAGGCGGGATGCTTCGTCCACCGCCGCCTTCGGTTCCGGTTTTGGGCGATTACCGAGATCTTGGCACCCTGCTGGAACAACGTTGCGCGGACATCGTCATCCTGGCCGATCTTCGTGTGAAGATGGATGAAATCATCAGCCTGGTGAATCTGTGTGAAATGGAATTCGCGCAGTTCAAAGTCATTCCTTCGTACTTTCAAATACTAGCATCGGGCCTGCGGTTGGAAACGATCAGCGGCGTCCCCGTGCTTGGGGTGAGCGAACTGCCGTTGGACCATTTCTCAAACCGGCTGATCAAACGGGCCATTGACATCGTCGGCGGGACCGTGGGGTTGCTTGTTTCCCTTCCGCTGCTGGCCGTTTTTGGAGCGCTGGTCTATCGGGAGTCGCCCGGCCCGATATTCTACTCTCAGAAGCGCACGGGCAAGAACGGAAGCCCTTTCCAGATGTACAAAATTCGCAGCATGCGGATGGACGCCGAGGAAAACGGAGCGCAGTGGACCAAGGAAAACGATCCGCGGAGGCTTCAGGTTGGCACCTTCATGCGGAAGTGGAACATTGATGAAGTACCGCAGTTCTGGAATGTCTTGAAAGGCGACATGAGCCTGGTAGGCCCGCGCCCGGAGCGGCCTGAATTGATTTCCCGATTCAAGCACCAGATTCCTCATTATCACGCGCGCCACACGTGTCTTCCCGGAATGACCGGCTGGGCGCAGGCCAACGGCTGGCGCGGCAACACCAGTTTGGAGGAGCGCATTCGCTACGATCTTTGGTATGTTGAAAACTGGAGTGCCGGCCTGGATTTTCGCATTATGATGTTGACCTTCCTTCGGCGGAAGAATGCCTACTGAATTTGGACGGAGGGACGGCCCGCTGCTTTCCATGGTGTCCTGGCCTTTTCCGCACGGAAGGTCGCCCCATTGACGCAGGACAAACGGCTTTTCCGCCGTGCTTTGTCCCGTGGCTTGATTGCTTGAACCATCTCAATGAGTTCCCAAAGATATCAGCGGCTGCTTTACCGGACCAGCGAGTGGATCTCGGAATGGCTGATCTTTTTTGCAATTCTGTTCGGCCCGTGGGCATTTGGCACGACACAGCCGTGGGCGATCCATGTCATGAACGGCGTTGGGATGGCCTTAGGATTGCTTTGGCTGGGCAAACTAATCATCCGATCAAGCGGGCATCAACCTCGGCGATGGACAGAGATTTCCGGCAAAGGCGAATCGGGTCGCCGGCTGGAAAGGGAGCGCCGATTTGCCGGGATGCTGGCCGGCGGGACTTTTTGCATTTTGCTCTATTGCCTGATCAGCGCATGGAATGCGCGCGCGGTTTATCATCCCGACCAATGGAGTTTTGAATATCGCGACGCCGTTCCCTGGCTGCCGCACAGTTATGATCAGGCCGGCAGTTGGGCGGCGTTTTGGGAATTGCTGGGTCTGGCCGGCTTTTTTTGGGCGTTGCGCGACTGGCTGCTGACATTGTCGCCAAGCGAGGAGGCGCGCCTGGAGCTTGAGGGTTTTCCAAGACCTGCCGGCTCTCGATTGCCCGTTCGCTTGCGCAGATTGTTCTGGATTTTGGCCGTCAACGGAAGCGTGCTGGCCATCGAGGGGCTGATGCAACGCGCGGAAGGCGGAAACAAATTGCTCTGGCTGATCGTGCCTCGTTACGACCAGGATGTGGAAAGTCAATTCGGTCCGTATGCTTACCGCGCCAATGCCGCGCAGTATTTCAATTTGCTCTGGCCCGCGGTGCTGGGATTCTGGTGGGCGTGTGTGAGCGCCCGGCGACGACGCGAGAGCGCGGAGAATTCCGCCGGACACGACCGGGTTGCCGTCCTTTTGCCGTGCGTATTCATCATGGCAATTTGTCCGCTGGTTTCATCCAGCCGCGGCGGGGCTATCGTGCTGGCGATCAATCTGGTGATGACGGGAGGAATTCTTCTGATGGCCCAATGGCGGAGTCATTGGGCTGCGAAGGCTTTGATCCTTTTTTTGCTGGCGGGCGTTGCCGGGGGCGGAGCGTTATTGGGCTGGAGGGCGCTGGCGCCCAGGATGGAAATGATCCAGCAGGGATATGAAGAGCGCGAAGGACTTTACATCGCAGGACGTTACATGGCGCGGGACAATGCTTTGTTTGGAACCGGTCCCGGGACCTTTTCGACGATGTATCAACTTTATCGCCGCTCCAAGACAGACGAATGGCTGGCCTACATGCACAACGACTGGCTGGAAACGCTGATTACCTTCGGGCGGCTCGGCGCAACGCCCATCGTTTTGACGATGCTTCTGGTTCTTTCCCATTGGTTTTGGAGCGGAGGCATTGGCGCAAATAAATATTTTGTCATGCTGTTATGGGTTTCTTTGGGCGGGTGCCTTCTTCACGCCTGGTTCGATTTTCCATTGCAAATCCATTCGGTCTTGGCCTTGTTCCTGGTGCTTTGCGCGGTGCTCAGTTGTCTCTCGCGGCGCTGGGCGGGGTCATAGGATTGCGCTTGCCCCGGGTTTCTTCACTGGGGCCATTCGCCGGCGTCGCTTCCTTTTGTCTTCATCCAATTCTGGTCAGGGGATGAATGTGCTCCTTGGCCACTGCTTTCTCACTGATCTCGATGTTGACCTGGCGTCCGAGAAACTCCAACAGAAGCGTCACCCGCTGTTTTCGCGGCAGGTAATTGGTGACCAGGGCTTGCAACCCGGAAAAAGCGCTGCTGCAAATGGCCACGGTGTCGCCCGGCGCCAGGCTGGTTTCCACATGGCAAACCTGTTCGGCGCTCAAGCTTTGCCGGATTTCTTTGATGACACTGTCGGGAATGACCGGCAGGCGGTTTCCAAAATGAACCACGGTTTGGACTCCATGGGCGTGGCGCACACGCGCCAGGGCATTCCGCGGATTGAAACGGGCGAAGAGATAATTTGGGAAAAGCGGCTCGGTGAATTCTCGGAGGCTTTGCCGCCACTTCCTTTTGAACGTCATGCGCGGGAAAAGAACCTCCACGTCTTCCATCAGGCGCAAATGCGCCGCGGCAAGACGCTCGTGTTTGATCTGCGTGCGCAGACAAAACCACGCCGTGGCCTGGGCATCCAAAAATTGCGCGGCGCCTGATTTGATGCCCCCATGGTAACCCAAGGCGGCCCGTTTATCCAGGATATTTTGATACAAAAGACCGCTTCAGCGAGAGGTTTTCAACCGTAAATTTTTAACTTGTCATTTTGAGCCGCGCCGCTACAATGGCAAAGAGTTGATTTGTTGCCTATGATTTCGCGAGCCTG
>Ga0187888_1000378_pt1 | contig 48570 bp, 42 predicted proteins | sample June2016WEW_7_40_FD_132987 | JGI IMG/M metagenome (GOLD analysis project Ga0187888, IMG submission 132987) | Peatland microbial communities from SPRUCE experiment site at the Marcell Experimental Forest, Minnesota, USA - June2016WEW_7_40 | ecosystem: Environmental > Terrestrial > Soil > Wetlands...
ACATCGATCGCCGGAAGATCCAGTTGCACGAACCGCTCAAGACCGTCGGCGAGTTCACTGTCCCCATCAAGCTGCACCGGGACGTGACCACGCACTTGAAGGTCGTTGTCGACAAAGAAGCAGTAGCATCCGAATAGCTTTTGGTTCGCGATGGGGGGACGGCGTCTCGTGAGCCTGTCCTGAGCGCAGTCGAAGGATCCTGCCGGGCGGGGACGCCCGGCGCTCCATCAAGAAATCACCCGACATCCGCCCCAAAAAACTCCTCTACTTTCTTTATGTCCGTGGTCTTGGCGTAGTTCGGCAGACTCTCCACAAACACCCGCCCGTACTGCTTCTTCAAAATCCGGTTGTCGAGCAGAGCCAGCAAACCACGATCGTGCAACGACCGGATCAATCTCCCAAACCCCTGCTTCAGCGTAATGACCGCGCTCGGCACCTGGTATTCGAAGAAGGCGTTGCCGCCGCCGGCGTCGATGGCCTTCACCCGAGCCGCCACCACCGGATCGCTCGGGACGGCAAACGGCAAGCGATCGATAATCACGCAGCTCAACTGTTGGCCTTGCACGTCCACGCCCTGCCAGAACGACGACGTTCCAAACAGCACAGCGTTGGGCGTGACCCGGAACTCCTCGAGCAGCGCCGATTTCGGAGCGTCGCCCTGCTTGAGCATGGAAAATTTCAACTGGCCAAGCAGCCGCTCGAAGATTTCGTTCATCTGCGCGTAGCTGGTGAAGAGCACGAACGCGCGTCCGCGGGTAATCTCGAGCAACCGCCGGACAATGCCGGCAGCCTCGGCGGCGAATTGCGGCGTGCGCGGATCGGGCAGATCGGGCGGGACGTAGAGGATCGCCTGGCTTTCGTAATCGAAGTGCGAAGCGACAATTAATTCGCGCGCGTGGTCGAGCCCAAGCCGCTGCCTTATGTAGTCGAAACCACCGCCGACGGCGAGGGTTGCCGAGGTCAGCACCGACGTCTCCAGCTTCGACCACAGGCACTCGCGCAGGATCTGACCGACCTCGATCGGAGTGGCCTGCAGAAAAATATTGGTGCGGGCGCCCGCGCGTTTTTCTTCCGATGATTTCTGCCGGGCGAGGGCGCCCGGCGCTCCACGGAATCCTCGCCGCTCGATCCAGAAGACCGTGTTCGGATCCTCGCTTTCCATCACGAAGCGAAGTTGCACCTGCAATTGCTGCGCTCGACGCGTCAGAGTGAAGACTTCTTCCGGCTTCTGCGGAAGTTGCTCCAGCTCCGCGCCCAGCCGGTACAGCGATTGATTGAGAGCGAGAAATTCTTCCCCGTTTTCCTCCAGGAACTCGCGGCGAGAGTCGAAGGCAAACCGCCCTTCGTTCGCAGGCAGGAGCGAAAAAAATAGTTGCGAGCGTTCCCGCACCGACTGAATCGCTCCCGATATCTGTGGCGTGTAGAGTTTCTCGCGCTGCAGTAAGTGTTCGACGTCGCGCGTCAGCTCATCCATCCGCAGGTTGCTGACCGAAATCCCAAAGTAGTTGCCGGCGATTTCTTCAAGTTCGTGCGCTTCGTCGAAGATAACGGATCCGCACTCGGGCAGGACTCCGGCGTCGGGCGCGCCATCGGCTTCGAGCTTGATGGAAAGGTCGGCAAAAAACAGATGGTGGTTGACGATGATGATGTCGCTCTCGGCCGCGCGCCGCCGCATCTCGGTGATGAAGCAACGTTCCCATTCCTTGCATTTCTGGCCGAGACAGGTATCGGCCCGGGCGTCGAGCTTGTACCAGAGGGCGCTGGCTTCGGGCAGTTCCGCGAGTTCCGCGCGATCGCCGGTCTGCGTCGTTTTCTCCCACGCGGCGATGGCGCGATAGTGCTCGATCTCTTCCAGGCCGCTGAGCACCGGCTGATCGGTGAGATCAAAAAGCTTCTTGCGGCAGAGATAGTTGTTGCGCCCCTTCATGTAGCAGACGCTCAGTTTGCGATCGCCTTCCGGGAACAGAGCCCGCTCCAGCGCGGGGACATCTTTAAAGAAGAGCTGCTCCTGCAGGTTCTTCGTGCCGGTGGAGATGAGGACTCGCTTGCCCGAGCGGATCACTGGCAGCAAATACGCCAGCGTCTTGCCGGTGCCCGTGCCGGCCTCGACGATCAGGTGACGCTTTTCTTCTAGCGCCTCTTCCACCGCTTGCGCCATCTGCAACTGCCCACGGCGAAACTCGTAGGCTGGGTGCGTTTTCGAGAGCAAGCCTCCCGGCGCGAAGAACTGATAGAGCGAAAGCCCCGCCGCCGGAGACACGGGATGGGATGAGGAAAGCACGGAGTCTTTATAATAGCGGGATGGACCTCGTAACTCATCCACCACTTTGAGCAAGAAAAAATCATCCCCACTGGTCGCCATCGTCGGACGACCTAATGTCGGTAAATCGACGCTGTTCAATCATCTGACCGGATCGCGACGCGCCATCGTCGGAGACGAGTCCGGCATTACCCGCGACCGCCTCTATGGCGAGGCCGAATGGCTCGGGCACGAGTTTCGAGTCGTGGACACTGGCGGCATCGTTCCCGATGACAAAGATTTCATACCGGCGGAAATTTTTCGTCAAGCTAGAGTCGCGTTTGAAGAGGCGGCGGCCATCGTTATGGTTGTCGATGCTCGGACCGAGATCGCCGGGCCCGATCGCGAACTGGCGAGACTGCTGGCGCGCACCGGCAAGCCACTCTTTCTGGCGGTCAACAAGATGGACTCGGACAAGCAGGATGGATTGCTCGACGAATTTCATGTGCTCGGAATGCGGAATATGTTTCCGATCTCGGCTGAGCATGGACGCGGCATCGACGATCTGCTTGACGCCATCGTTAAGGTGCTGCCCGCGAGTGCAAAAGCAACCGCGGAGGACCCTTCGGCTGCGCTCAGGGCAGGCACTGAGGTCACAGGGGAAAGCACAGAGGAAACTTCGGAGGAGCCGCATGAAATCAAGGTAGCCATCATCGGCCACCCCAACGTCGGCAAATCCACGCTGCTGAATCAACTCACGGGAACGTCGCGCGCCATCGTCTCGCCCATCCCTGGCACTACGCGGGATTCCATCGACGAAGTCATCCAGTACAAAGGCCGCAAGATTCGCTTCATCGATACCGCCGGCATTCGCCGCAAAGGCAAGACGCGGCTGATGGCCGAGAAGCTTTCGGTGGTCATGGCGCGCAAAAACATCGAAGACGCCGACATCGTGCTTTTCATGGTGGACGCCACCGAAGGCGCCAGCGGGCTCGATGCTAACATCGCGGGCTACGCCCACGAGAGCGGCCGCTCGGTGATTATCCTAGTCAATAAGTGTGACCTGGTGGCGAGCGGCGAGAAGCGCGCCATCAGCCAGTCGAAGACGGCGCGTATTCAGGATGCCAAGCGCCCCCACGACCGTGCTCTCTACGAAGAGCGCCTGCGCTACGGGCTCAAATTCCTGAGCTACGCTCCAGTGCTCTTTCTCTCCGCGCACACCGGCAAGGGAACGGAAAAGATTCTTCCGCTGATCGAGAAGGTGGCCGCCGAGCGCCGCAAGCGCATCACGACCGGCGAGATGAACCGTTTCCTGAAGACGGTTGACTTTGACCGCGCCTCCGTTCCGGTTAGCAAGCGCGTGAAAATTTACTACATGACGCAGGCGGGAGTGGCGCCGCCGACTTTCGTGCTCTTCACCGACCGCGCCGTGAAGCTGCACTTTTCCTATCAGCGATTTCTCGAAAACCAGATCCGCCATGCGTTCGGTTTCATCGGTTCGCCCATTTGGATCAAGAACCGGGCGCGGGACTAGCACATGCTACATAAGTCATCGGCTTACGTGCGGGGCGGTGTCGATGGAGCGACGAAGAAAGCGTTTGAAGTCGTAGGTCCGGAGAGCGAGGTTGACGAAAACTACAACGAAGCCCAAGGGAAGCACTGTCAGCATGGACTGTGACATCCCATGGAGACTACCGAGGATTAATATGGTCGCCGCGGTGACGCCGGCCATGATTACGGTGAAAATGACGAGCTGCCGGTAACTCAAACAGTAGCGAACCTTGCAGGTCGCGGAATCGACCGTGAGGTCGCCGAACCCGAACGCCGCGAGAACATTCCAGTTGGTCACAAAGCGGAAGATGCCTCCTCTGAACGTAACGCGGTTATCCCTCACCTGAACCGCATCTGCGTCAACACTCCGCAGACAGCCAGCAAGATGCGCAGGCAACAGGGATGCGTCAATTTCGCGATCAAAATCCACTGCTCCCGTCTTCATTAGCGCCGGCATGGATCGAGTTTATACAACCCACAATCAAACGGATCACTCCGGTGACTTATGAGACGGCATCTACCCCGCCATCGGAACATGCTTCCCGTCCTCGGTCAGCAGGCCTACGCGGTCGACCCCAGCAATCCGGGCAATTGCAATTACGTCCGCTACGTCCTGGAAATCGATGTCGTCATCGGCTTCGACGTAGGCGATCCGCTCGACGCGAATGGCGAAAATATCCCGCAGCCGTTCGCGCAAGCGATCCCATTCCACCGACTCTTCATTCACCATCACCTGCGCATGTTCCGCTCCCGGCTTGGCGTGATGGATCTGAATCACAATCGTCGCCTGCGGCGGCGGGATCGTGTTGCCTGTTGGATTGGGCTGTGGAAGCTCTGTCTGTAAACCAGTTGGCCGCTGCTCGATCACAACCACCATGAAAACGATGATGAGCACCAGCAGAACGTCAATCAAGGGAGTGACGTTCATCTGTGGACGAGACGGACCACCGCCTGCCGGCGAGAATGCCATTTGGAATTTTTCCTCTCAGGCACGCGCGTGTCTGAATCATTGGACACCCGGATGACGCGGAGAGTTCCACGGAACTGCGGCCGCTAGTTAGTAGTTTCTGGTGGCGACTGGGGGTGAGTTATACGAGGGACTGACGGGCATCTCGCCCGTCCGGCCGGGCGTGGACGCCCGGCTCTCCACTAGCAAGGCTAACAGATGGGCTCCGCTGACGGCGGCAGCGGCGGCGCTTCGAACGGCGGTGGAGACTCCGGGACGGGAGGCAATTCCGGAATCGGAGGCGCAGGGGCTGGATTCAGCAGGACGTCGAGATTCGGATATCGAGCGGCGAAAAAATACATCGCGTACGCCGGGAAGAAAACGGTAGCCGGCACGCATACCAGCGCGATCAGGTAAATCAAGAGGAGCAGGAGCAAGGTTCCGAAGATGATTGCCAGACTGATGGTTGTCACGCTCCATCCCAGTCCCGCGGCGCGACCGGCCATCACGGCAACGGCAGCAGGGACGAAGACGAACAGTACGGGGATGATCGCGATGATGGTGAAAAGGATGCCCGCCGCAATCGAAAGCACCAATTTGAGCAGCAGGTAAACGGCGTATCGTCCCCTCTCTTGCCGGATCATTGCCAGCAAGCGGTGCCAGCCGTCGGCAAAATCGAGATCCTCGAGAGCCATAATCGGCACCAGAAAATCTCTCGCCAGCACCCGAACCGCCACGGCTGCCAGCACGAACACTACGAACAGGCACACGAGCAGAATCACTCCGGCAATCAGCCGTCCGGTGTGTTGCCGCAGATCTGCCGCCCACCCCGCAGCTAAAGCCAAAACCAACGGCACGCCAACTAGAACCAGCAGAAACATCCAGACAGCAATCTGGAACACAATCTGCCACAGAAAGAATCGGCCGCCGGCGCGTCGCCATCTTTGCCATCCGTCACCAATCGAACATTCCCGCCGCAGAACCGAGTCGAAGAGGATGAACCGGAACACGCTGTTGAGGTACAGGAAGACGAACCCCAACACGATGGCGGCGAAGATTCCCAGCACAATCAATCCGATGAACTGCCCGATGTGCGCGGGAATGTGCGCGGGATTGACGGGAGGCCAACCCAACGGCAGCCCGGAAGACGGCAGCAACTCGCCCTGATTTTTGTGTGGGACGCGAGGCCAATTGCTCCCGAAGTTTCCGAAATTGCATCCGCCGACGTGCAGTTCCGCGGCCAGAATTCCGACCAGCGCCAGGCGCGACCATTGCCCAAATCGGAAACGAGTGAAGAGTTGTTCCCGCGCGTGCTGCAGGGCGGGCTGTACGCAATCAACGGCAGAAACCGGCACGGGGACGCACCTCACTCTAACATCAGCACCCTAAAGTGAATCTGCCGAAAAAACAATCGAGAAATTGTAGAGCGGCTCTTGGCTTTTAGCTCTTGGCTCTTAGCTTTTGGCCTTTCGCTAAAAGCTAAGAGCCCGTAGTTTGTCATCCCGTACGCAGCGGGGGTCTGCAGTTTGCCCGATGCACCGGCTGTACCATCCCTCGAACTCGCGCAACGCCAACTCACACTGCTGACGGTGGCGTTCTTTGCGGTCGCGCACGCGGGCTCCGAGCGCCGGCAAGAGGTCAAATGTGATATTCGCCGGCTGAAAATTCCTGCTTTCCGCCTGCGTGATGTAGTGGACAAGCGAGCCCAACGCCGTCGCTCGCGGTGGAGGCACCGGTTCGCCGCCGATGGCAAGCGCGGCTGCATTCATTCCCGCGATCAGGCCGGTCGCAATCGATTCGACGTAACCTTCGACTCCGCAGATTTGTCCCGCGAACAGCACCTGGGGATGCGCCTTCATTTGTAGCGTCGGGCTCAGCAGCGCCGGCGCGTTGATATAGGTGTTACGGTGAATCTGTCCGTAGCGCAGAAACCGCGCGCTTTCGAGGCCCGGAATCAAACTCAGCACGCGCGCCTGCTCGCCAAAGTTCAAGTGATTCTGGAATCCGACAAGGTTGTAAGAATCGGCGCGCAGATTTTCCTGCCGCAATTGCACTACGGCATACGGCATCCTGCCGGTGCGAGGGTCCTTGAGTCCGACCGGCTTCATCGGCCCAAAACGCAGCGTGTCGCGTCCGCGCCTGGCGATCTCTTCGAGGGGCAGGCAGCTCTCGAAGTAATTCAGGTTTTCCCAATCCTTCTGCTCAACCGATTGCGCCGCGAGCAGCGCGTCGTAGAACCGGTCGTACTCGTCTTTCGACATTGGACAATTGATGTAATCGGCCGACCCTTTGTCGTAGCGGGCGGCCAGGTACACCTTGCTCATATCGATGGAATCGGCCTCAACAATGGGGCTGATCGAATCGTAAAAATACAGGTGGCTGTTGCCATGGCCGGTTGCGCACAGACGCGCAATCTCGCGCGACAGTGGGTCCGACGTCAGCGGACCGGTTGCGATAATCGTGAGCTGGCCTGCTTCGACTTGCGTGACCTCTTCGCGGCGAATCGTGAGGAGCGGCTCGCGGGAAATCGCCTTCGTCACCTTTCGTGAAAACTCGGCTCGGTCCACGGCCAGAGCGTGCCCGGCGGGCACCGCGGTTTCGCGCGCAATCTCAAGCAGCAGAGAACCCGCTCGGTGCATCTCTTCCTTCAGCAGCCAGGGCGCGGTGTTCTCGCTGTCGGATTTCAGAGAATTGGAGCAGACCAGTTCCGCGAAGTCGTCGGTCTGGTGGGCGGGAGTCGTGCGCACGGGCCGCATTTCGAAAAGTTCGACGGCGATGCCCCGGCGCGCACACTGCCACGCCGCTTCCGATCCCGCGAGGCCAGCACCGATGATGCGGACTTTCTTGGGCGACTCCAGTTTGTGCAACTCCAGTTTCATGCCACTCCAGCTTCACGCGACTACACCGCACTTCGCCGAATCTGTTTATTATAGGTCGCACCACTCAGGAGAGAATTCCATGGCCCGGCTCAGTCTGATTGGACCTGCATAAGCCAGCCCGGAAGTTAAGGAAATCTACGATGGCAAGCTAAAAGGCAGGCTCGGCAGCATCCGGTTTCCGCGAGGTGTACGCGGTACTTATCACAAAACCGGCGGGGCGGAAATGGATTATTCATTTCTGCCCCGATCCGAATCAGCGCATTACCGGCTGCAGGCCGAAAAGCGAAAGGCCTCAGGGAGTAGTCGTCAGGAACAGGATCGGCGCTTTGCAGTCAGCCATCGTTCCACGAAAGAAATACATGGCAGCGGTTAGGTAGTGGGCCATTGGGTTTGCCCCGTCAATGGTTGCGAAGACTTCTGAATGACCCGGTGAGATCTCCCTGCCGGGTACCCTTGCGGTCTGCGAGCCGGCTGGCCCCTCAAAAAACTGCGCCGCCAGCTGGTCCAACCGAGATCTCCCGCCTGCCTCCGCCTTGGCCGAGCTAGGAACCTGCGGATCGGTCTTGTGGCAGCCTGCCGAGTCCCCTGGAAAATCTACATATAAACTCAAACCCAGGAACTTAACCGTATCGCGCAAAGCCTCGCGGGAGTGTGTACTGCACCGGTCCTTCGGATCGTCGAGTTGAGCTGGCTCAATTGCAAAGCGAATGGTTGGGGTGTCCACCTGGAGAAGCAGCGGGTTGAAGGCGCCGGTATCCGGAGTGCCCGCCAACGAGAATCCGTTCAGAGTGCTGACGCTGTAGCGGAACGAGACGGAGGTCGCGTAATTCTGCTCCGTCGAAGCATCGGGAGGATAGGTAGGGCCGACGCGACTACGGACTCTCTTGGCGGCCAGGTACGCCTCGGGCTTGGGCAGGCGAATGACGTAGCGTCCTGACTTGTCAGCGAGCGCGTGCTGCAGGCTCGTGGCGTCGATGTTCGCCTGAGCGAAGCTGGGATCGAGTGTTCCGGAAGTAGCGGCACCATGGGCCGGGACGGAAAGATCGTAAGTTCCCGCGGCCAGCGTCGATTCATTGGAGGCGGCCACGTAAAGATCGCGGTGCAGTTTCGTCTTCGGCGCGAGAGCCAGGACGCTGTTGGCGTCGTTTGGGTCAGCAACGATGGCCCACGGACCTTCAAAGACTACAAAAACTTTCTCGGCGCTGGCAGCCTTGGCCTCAACTGCGGCTGGAACGGGTTGTTTGGATTGTTGACACGCAATAAGGAAGAACGTAGCCAGGACAGCACTGGCCAGCACAACCGTAATGCTGGTGAAGTAGCGGCGCGTTTTCATTGGTTTCTCCTTTTTGAGGGATTAGGGCCGTCCGTATGCTGCAAACGCCGACCAGTAGTAGGGATGAGATGTGCGCGCGTCGGCCAGCATTTTCCGTGAGGTCAGGCGGATGGCATCGGAAACGGTCTGGCCCGACAGCGCATTGTGATAAAAGTCCTGTACGAATCCTCGGGTTTCAGCGGAGTCCACTGCCCACCGGCTCGCGACCACGTGGGGCACAGCCGCACGCAGAAGAGCATCCGTAACGCTGTTGAATCCGCTTGAGCCGCCGCTGCCGGACGCGGTGCTGCAGGCCGATAGCACCGCCAACTGCAAGCCTTGCAGGCGAAGCTGCCGCACAACGGTTGCATCCATCAGGCGGGGCACGTTCGCTGGTCGATCTCCACCTTCCAGCATCAATCCCGTCCTTTCGGAAGTGGCGAGCGAATGTCCGGCAAAGTGGAAAACTGCGGCCCCGGGCAGTTCGCTCCGGACAGCGCTGAGGGTGGCGTCTCCGCCTTTGAGCACACGCGCGGAATGAAAGCCGCTGGCGACGGTGTCCGCTTCCGCGGCCACATCGGGGAGAGGAATGAGTCCATCCGCCGGCGAGGAAGCGGTGCTGGCCGCCACCAGGACGGGCAAGTCTGCCGAAATGCCGGTGTCGCTGCGCAGCCGCGCCTGCGAATCCTGACCCAGCGAATGAACCATGGGCGCACGTTCGATCAGATAATGATCGTTCGAATCAAGCAGCGCTTCGAAGGGCACGCGGGCCAGCCATCCCTCCGCCTCGATCACCAGCGTACGTCCCGGCGCCAGGTGTTGTTCCACCGGAGCGATGAGCGCCCCATACAGGCTGCGAGCGTCCCGGCGCAAGGCGCTCAACTCTGACCTGGGATCGGAAGACAGGTCGTGAAACCTTTCCGCTAACTCTTGCAGGCCCTCGGTAGGTTTCGGAATCCAGCGCACGTTTATACCGCGGTCGTCATAGACCCAGATCGCCAGGCCGTCGGGCAGTGCGGCATAGGCGAGCACCGTCTCTTTGGCCAGGAGAGGAAGGCGGGACGCCAGCCACGACCGATCCGGCATCGGCGGATTAGTCCGATTAGTCGGAGATCGGTGCGGGCGTGAATCTGCAGCCCCGCGCTGGGGCGCTCCCAGGTACCACTCATACGTCTCGAGCGCATCCTGCGAACGGCCCTGCGCCAACTCCGCTTCGATGAGTGCGAGATACGCCGGGGCTGCGTTCTTGCTCCAGTTCGTACGTTCCGCTTCGGACCTGAGGGTCGCAAGGCTTTGCTCCGCCAGGGCCAGCGCGGGCCGGAAAGCCTGCTCGGCCTCCGCTTCATGATAACTGCGGAGCTGCACTTCGCCTAATGTGGAATAAAAAAGCTGCGCGAGATAATTATCGGAAAATTGCCGGACCTCATCTTGGACGCGAGTCAAACGGGCCAGGGCCGCGTCGAACGCATTTTGACGCGCCTCCAACTGGGCGGTCCTGATCTCGATTTCGAGACGGTCGCTGCGCGTGGCGTCGTCCTGCGGTACGAGGGCGTAGAGCCGGGCAGCTTCGGCGTACTGACGCTCGGCAACCTGGGGCATCTGGGCAACGGTGGCTGCGTTGGCCGCCAGATAGTGGGCGCTAGCCCGTAATCGAGCATCTGGATCGGAATCAATCACTGCGACCGCTTCGCGCCAGATGGCCACCTGCAAATGTGACTGCCCGGCAGCTTCAGCGGCGCCCGCGACTTCGGTGTACAGATTGTAGCCCCGCATGGCAGGAAGCCACCCCGACCAGTAGCGTTCGAATCCTGTGTAGGCGAGTTTCCAGCCACCGGATGAATCGCCGGCGTCGAATGTATACCCAGCAACAAAGCCCAGGGCCCGCAGATAGGGGGCACCGTAGCCGGCCTGCTGCGCGCGGTCCAAGGCGCGACGTGAGGCTTTTCCTTCCGTGCCAATATCGCCCATCAGAAAAGAACAGACGCCCTTCTCCAATCCAAGCTGAACCTGCAACCAGGGGTAAGAGTATCTCTCCGATTCCGCTAACGCGGTGGTTGCCTGCTGCCGGCAAGCATCACTTCGCGTCGTCATCTGCGCGGCGAAAGTCTGCTCGAACTGTGCGCGCAGCACGCCCGCTGTGTTGCCGGAAGCACGAAATAATTGTTCGGCCAGATCAGCCTGTTGGCGGGAGACACCATACTCGCCGGCGTCATTGGCTTTGACGGCGCGGGCCAGCGCGGCTACCGCTTTCGGAAAATGTGGCGCCGCGGAACCGCGCAGAAGATCAGCCAGCCACTGGTCGCCGTGTTGCTGGCTGGTCAGGTTCGCCAAAAAAAAAAGCGCTTGCGAAGCGCTCGGATCCGCTTCGGCCTCCGCTTCGGGAAAAGCCTGGGGCAACCAGGAGCGGACGGCTTCGTGCAGATATTCTTCGATACGCTGGTCGACTTCGGAACCAAGGCTTGCGGTGGGGCTGGCGCTGGTGGCCATGGCCGCCAGCTGAGCAGGAGATAGCAGCGGCGTCGCCTTGCTGCCATGCTCTTTCAACTTTTCCCGCACGGCGTTGGCCCGATTGCGGGCTTCTTCACTCCACTGTGAGCCCGGATCCACGCGCAGGTAATGCTCCCAGTCATCGAGTGCCTGTTGATAAAGGAACTCGTGTTCCGCGACGATGGCGCGATTGAAGAGCGCAACCGGATCGTCGGGCCGTAGCTTCAAGGCCTGGCTCAGGTACTCGTAGGCAGCGCCGAAATCCTCCTTTCGATCTTCCTGCTGGGCGCGCTGGAAGTAAGCGGTGGCGAGATCGGTGAGGAGAGCTGGCGAAGCCGGGTCTAACTCCAGGGCGCGGCGCAAAGCTTCGACGGCGGCGTCGCACTTGCCTTCCAGCAGGTCCGCCTGCGCCTTCGCCTGAAGCCAGGAAGGATCGGAAGGATGGGATTCGAGTTGGCTGGCAATCAACGCTTCCGCTTTTAGCAGCGCCGCCGGACGGCTGATAAAAGAGGCTGTCGGTCCGCGCGACACGCGCAGAGGCGCATAGCCGGCGCCCGCCATCCTGAGTTCCACGGTGCGCTTCTCGGTGTAAGCGTGGGCCAGGAGGCGGTCGGCTGCTGCTGGCTGGTTGCGATTGTCATTACGATGTACGACAACCCACGATCCCACGCCAACCACGGCTAGAAGAGCTGCTCCCGCCGTCGCCAGACGTGGTACGGCCAACCACCTCTGCCACCACGGTGTCGATTCCCGATCCGGCCCCGAGTGCGGAGTCCCGGCGATTCGCTGGGCCAGCCTATGCTGCCACTCCGCGCGCGCACTCTCGAGGGTCGCGATCTGCTTCCGCTCCGCCTCAGTGATCTCCCTGTTCAGATCGGTCAATTCGGCGATCGCTCCGCGCAGCAGCGGACCACAATGATCACAGCGGCTGGCATGTTCGATGGAGCCAAGCGTCCGATCGGGCGGTGTCAGGCCACCGGCAATCGCACGCCACATCGCCGGGTCCAGACAATCGCCCTGGCGCAGTGCAGACTTAGCCGGTCTCAGGCTCTTCAGTTGGCGATCCAACAACGCCAGCCCTTCAAATTGCTCCCGGCAAGTCGGACAGGCGGCAAGATGAGGGTGAACATCCGCCGCGTCCAGCACGGCTTCCGTGCCCTGGCGAGATTCCTCCAGCAGTTTCGCCAGCTCCGCATCTCCGATATGTCCATTGTGATTTTCTTCCAAGACTAACTCCCCAATCTCTTAGAACGATTTTTCCGATTCAAAACCTTCACTTCGCGGTGAGGGCTTGAACTCATAACGACCACGAATCATGACCGCCAGGCGCAGAAGCACGCTTTCCACCCCCTCTGTGGTCAGCCGGATCGATGGGATGGCTGCGATCTCACTGGCGGTAAGTCCTTGCCGGTGGCGAAGCCAAAAAATCGTGCGCTTCCTTTCCTGATCCTTCCCCGCCGTGACCTGTCTCAGAACCTTGTCGACCTGCTCGAGCTGAATGCGCTGGCTCACGGCGTTAAAGCTGTCGGCGCCAGCCATTTTCGGATCGATTTGGACTGGTTCCGTGATCGCTTCCGTCTGGCCTGCGCCCCGCTTTGCGGCCAGCGCAGACTTGAAATGATCGTGGACGACATTGGCCGCAACCACCTTCAAAAACCCGTAAATGGAATCTTCGTGGCGCGGCTGGAACGAGCGCAGTAAGCGGGCGTTGTTTTCGCAGAGCTTGAGATAGGTATCCTGGATCAGGTCGTCCAGTTGGGGGCGTGACGGTTCGCCCCAGTGGCGGGCCGTTTTCAGCACCGCAGCGGCGATCACCACCTGAAACCGGCGGATGAACTCTGCCCACGCCCTCTCGTCTTTCGAGTCAGCGCACACCCTTACCAATTCTGTCGACGAGAGCTTTGCGTAGCGCGCCAAGTAACCACTCCAGGCTGGGCGGATTTTATAACAGCCGTGCCACTAGCATCGTTAAAAGAGGGGGAGGTGCCGGTTCGCCTCAAGGCGGTGAACCGCAGAACGACTTGCCTGGACGGACTAGGCCAGCAGTTTCGCCGCTTCCTTGGCGTAGTAAGTCAGAATGATGCTCGCCCCCGCGCGGCGGATACAGACGAGCGATTCCATCATCACGCGCTGGCGGTCGATCCACTGGTTGCGGGCCGCGGCCTCGATCATCGCGTACTCGCCCGACACCTGATACGCCGCCAGCGGCAGGTCGAAACGGTTGCGGGCCGCGGCAATCACATCCAGGTACGGCATCGCCGGCTTCACCATGATCATGTCCGCGCCCTCTTCAATGTCCAACTCGATCTCGCGCATCGCCTCGCGAAAGTTCGCCGGGTCCATCTGGTAGGAACGGCGATCTCCGAACTGCGGCGCTGAATCTGCCGCTTCGCGGAACGGCCCATAGAAACCGGAAGCGAACTTCGCGGCATAGGAAAGAATCGGCGTATTTTCGAAGCCAGCCTGGTCGAGTGCCGCGCGAATCGCCCCGACCCGTCCATCCATCATGTCCGATGGCGCGATGATGTCCACACCCGATCGCGCCAGCGAAACCGAGGTGCGCGCCAGCAACTCCAGGCTCGCATCGTTCACGATCTCGTACTCGGCGGTAGCCGGTGGCGCGGCCGCGGCCGCGCCCAGCGATTGCGGTGCGGCTTTGTCGTTCACTTTAACGATGCCGCAATGCCCATGCGACATGTACTCGCACAAGCAAACGTCACCCATCACCAACACGTCCCGCACCTCACTCTTGATGGCGCGCGCCGCCCTCTGCACAATGCCATCTTCCGCCCAGGCGCCGGTGGCCACTTCGTCCTTTTTCTCCGGCAGCCCGAACAGAATGATCGACAACACTCCCAGCGCGCGTGTCTCGCGCACTTCCTTCACTGCCTCGTCTACGGAAAGGTTGAAGACTCCGGGCATTGAGCGCACTTCTTTCCGGATCCCCTTCCCGGGGCAAATGAATAATGGATACACCAGAGATTCGGGCGTAAGCCGGGTCTCGCGGACCAAGGCACGCAGGGTTTCAGTGCGCCGCAAGCGACGCAGGCGGTTAGCGGGAAAAGCCATAACAGGTAATTCTAGCAGTTACTACCCGAAGCGCGACCGCCGATTTGATCACCGATCACCGTGACCTCGATCACACCGCGAACGCCGCCTCGGCTGAACGCGTCGCAAGCCCTCATAGCGGCCTCGAACGTTACCGTAGTAACCTCCGGTAACCAGCACGTGATCTAAACATCTCGCGGCGAAGGTCATATGATGCAAAGTAGTGTCTCTGAGGCACATCTCGGCGCTCCTCTGCGGAGTTGGTCTACTGCTGGCCTTTGCTCTGGCTCCGGCAGTGTTTCTGAGCCCCTTCTTTCGCGTGGCCATGGGAGATCTGATCCCACTGCTGGTGATCACGGCTGCCTTCATCGTCTCCGTCAGAAACGCCTTCGACAGCCGTGGGCATACACGCCTGTTTTGGAGTCTTATGACGGCGGGAATGCTGATGTGGTGTTTCAACCAAGCATGCTGGGGGTGGTTTGAAGTGGTGGTTCGCAAGCCACTGCCCGATCCCTTTTACGGGGATGTCGTGTTGTTTCTGCACGTTGTTCCCATCATGGCGGCCGTGGCCATCCGACCCCATCAAGCCGATGAGCGCGAGGGAATGTTGCCCAGCGGGTTGAACGTCCTCATCCTGCTGGTGTGGTGGATCGTGGTCTACGCCTTCTTCGTTTTTCCCGAGGAATACATCGTCACCAATGGCGCGGTGTACACCCCCCGCTGGGATCTGCTGTATCTGGTCGAAGGACTGATATTGATTGCCGTGTCCGCATCGGCATTCTTGACCAGTTCCGGACCGTGGCGCGAACTCTATCGCAACATTTGTTTCGCCACCGTTCTCTACACATTCTCTTCGGAAGCCATGAATCGCGCCATCGCGCGTGGCTCCTACAAGACTGGCGGAATCTACGACCTCCCGTTTCTCGCCGCTGCGCTGGGATTCCTCTGGGTCACCATCGCCGGGCGGCGCTGTCTTCGCGATATCCAGATGACGCCTTCGATCACTGGTGCCAGTCGCCCGGTCGCTCCTCAACTGGCGAAACTCGCCCTGCTCTCTCTCCCAGTCATGGGATATTGGGCGCTGTTCCTGAGCCACTCGCAGCCTTATCTGCGCCAGGTTCGTTTTACGGTGGCCATGTGCGGTGTCGGCGTCCTGGCCTTTGTCGTTTTCCTCAGACAATACCTGCTGGACCAGAGGCTTCTGCAGCTGCTCCAGCATTCGCGCCAGAGCTTCGACAATCTCCAGCGGCTGCAGGGAAGAGTGGTCCAACAAACCAAGCTGGCTTCGCTCGGAGAACTGGTCGCGCTCGCCGCCGGCGAACTGGAGTTTCCGCTCTCGGCCATCCTGAGCAGTTCCGAACGCATGGCTGCCAGCAGCAGCCTCAGCCGCGAGCAACTCTCGAACGCACAGAAGATCGGCCAGCAGGCGCGGCGCACTCGCGAACTCGTCAGCGATCTGCTCAGCTTCGCCCAGCAGACTCCGGGAGAAAAAAGTCCTCTTGAACTGAAGCCTCTCTTACAGCGCGCGGTTCAAATGGAAGGATTCAAGCTCGCAAACAAGAGGATCAGTCTGACCGTGGAAAGCGAGGATCCCTTGCCTCGTGTCCTCGGCAATCCGAACCAGCTCTTGCAGGCCTTTCTTCAGATCGTCGAGAACGCGGTGGACGCATTGCAGGAAGTCGGCGGCGGGCGTCTCCAGGTCTCCCTCTGGCGCGAAGCGGGCGAAGTGGTCGTGCAGTTTGCCGACTCCGGCCCCGGCCTGCGCGATCCCGACCGTGTTTTCGATCCTTTCTACACCACCAAGCCGGTCGGCAAAGGAACCGGCCTTGGACTCAGCGCCACCTACGGAGTCATCCAGGACCACAAGGGGCAAATCACCTGCTACAACCGCCCCGAAGGCGGAGCGGCATTTGAAATCCGCCTCCCCGCGCTCAAAGTCACCGTCCCCCTCGCCGAAGCCGCACGGGTCTGAGGCGGGAAAAGCGTTGCCTTTCTTTCTTCTAGCCCCCACTCGCCACAATCGTATCCGCCACTCGTGCGGCGTCCACCGCAAATCGCACATCGTGCGTCCGAATGATGTGCGCCCCTTTCAAGATCAAAGCGGTTTCCGCAGCCAGCGTCCCGTAAAGCCGCTCGCCAACCTCCGCGTCTTTATCCTTGCCATCGCGGGCCAGCATTCGCCCAATAAATGACTTGCGCGACACTCCTGCGAGCAGCGGAAATCCCATCTTCTGCAGCTCGGCGAAGTGAGCCAGCAGCGGATAATTCTCCTCGAAACGCTTCCCGAACCCAAACCCAGGATCCAGCACCAGGTGATCGCGCTTGATCCCCGCCAGGGTCGCCGACTCGGCCCACTGTAGCAACTCCCGTTTCACCATCAGTACCGGATCGCCTATCGGCGGCAGTGACCGCCATTGCTCCGGACGCCCGCGCGTGTGCATCAGCACCGCTCCCACTTTGAGTTCAGCCACGGTTTTCGCCATCTTTGAATCTGGATCCCACCGAAAGCCACTCACATCGTTCACAACCTCTGCCCCGAGCTCCACCGCCGCCCGCGCCACGCTCGCCTTGTAGGTATCGACACTTACCACCGCATCCGGCCGTCGCCGCTTCAAGTCCCGGATCACGGGCAGCACTCGCCTGCGTTCTTCTTCTTCCGATATCAGTTCCGACGTCGAAACTCCGGGCCGCGTCGACTCCCCACCCACATCAATGATGGTCGCGCCGTCATCCAGTAACTGCTCGGCGCGGACCACGGCCTTCTCGGCATCGATGTAGAGTCCTCCGTCGGAAAACGAGTCGGGAGTTACATTCACGATGCCCATGATCAGAGTGCGCCGCCCTAACTCAAGGACCCGAGAGCCTACGTTCCACTGAAAAATTGCCCGCATTATGCCGCTATTCTAGAACGAGCCCATTTTTTCCGGGTGCTGCAATCCACGAATGCGTTGCCAGCGGGGCATTAGATAGCAGGGAGCAGGGGGACGAGCGTTGCTCTTTCCCTGGCTGCAAGTGGTATCCTTCCGGGACAAGAAACTCATGGACGGCTGCAAATGCTCGCTTCCAGTAAGATCATTGGCTTCGTTCCCACCAAAGATTCCGCGAAAGCAAGAAGCTTCTATGAAGGCAAACTGGGGGTTCAGTTTGTCAGCGATGATATGTTTGCCCTGGTCGTGAGAGCCGGCGAAACCATGATCCGTATTGCCAAGGCGCAAGATTTTACTCCGGCGACGTATACAGTGCTTGGCTGGGAAGTTTCCAATATCGAGGAAGTTGTCGCATGGCTTCAGAAGCGAGGGGTAGCCTTTGAAAAATACCCCTTCGTGCAGGATAAAGAACTGGGAATTTGGACCGCGCCCACCGGCGATAAAGTTGCCTGGTTCAAAGACCCCGACGGAAATGTGCTTTCCGTCAGCCAGCACAAGTAAGTAACACTGCAGCTCGCACGATGCGGCCGTGGGAGAGCCGGGCGTCCCCCGCCCGGCTGGACGGGCGAGGCGCCCGTCCCCACACGAGCTTTATCCGAGAATTCCCATCTTCTTCCCCACTCGTTGCAGCACTTCGAGCGCCTGCTGCAGTTCTTCTTTCGTGTGCGTGGCGGTCATGATCGTTCGCACTCGCGCCTTGCCTTCGGGGACGGTGGGAAAGGCGATGCCGGTTCCGAGCACTCCTTCTTTGAATAGTTCTCGGGAAAAATCCATGGTCAGGCGTCCGTCGCCAATGATGATGGGTGTGATCGGCGTTTCGCTGGCGGGGGTGTTCTGGCCTCCGATGTTGAAGCCGAGCAGGCCGAGTTCTTTTTTCCAGAAACGCGTGTTCGCCCAGAGCTGCTCCATCCACTGCGGCTCGGTTTCGAGAACATCGAACGCCGCAATACAGGTCGCCGCAACCGAGGGCGGATGCGACGTCGAAAACAGGAACGGCCGGGCGCGATGATAAAGATAATCGATTAAATCGCGCGTGCCGCAGACGTATCCGCCTAAAGCGCCGATGGCCTTCGACAAGGTTCCGACCTGAATGTCGACGCGTCCGTGCATCGAAAAATGATCGATGGTGCCGCGCCCCTGGCGGCCGAGCACGCCGGAAGCGTGCGCGTCGTCGACCATCATGATCGCGCCGTATTTCTCGGCTGCCTCGCACAGACCGGGCAGCGGGCCGATGTCGCCGTCCATCGAGAACACGCCGTCGGTGATCAACAGCTTTCTTCCCGGCTGGTTCTTCACGCTGGCGAGTTGCTCCTCGGCGTGGGCGGTGTCTTTGTGCCGGAAGACTAGAATCTTCGCCCGTGAAAGACGGCAGCCATCGATGATCGAGGCATGATTGAGCTCGTCGGAGATGATGAAATCGTCCTTGCCCAGAAATGCCGAAACCGTTCCCGCATTCGCCGTGAATCCCGACTGGAAAACCACGCAGGCCTCGACATTTTTGAAGCGCGCGATCTTCTCTTCCAGCTCCATGTGGATTTTCATGGTGCCCGCGATGGTGCGCACGGCGCCCGATCCGACGCCATACTTGCTCGTAGCTTCAAGCGCCGCTTCACGCAGTTTGGGATGCGTCGTAAACCCGAGGTAATTGTTCGAGGCGAGGTTGATGACCCGCTTGCCGTCAAAGGTACAGACCGCGGCCTGCTCGTCATCGAGGACGCGCAGCTTGAAGTGCGTGCCCTTGGCCTTGAGTTCGTCGAGTTGGTCGGTCAGGAACGAAAGCGGATTGGTGCGCGTAGCAGTGGGCATGGCTTACCTCGGGTGTCTGTTGAAAGCTTAATCAGTCTAATGCCGGCGCTGCAACCGCGCGCCCGTGGAGAGCCCTGCGTCCCCGCCGCCGAGACGCTGGACGGGCGAGACGCCCGTCGCTCCACCGTATGGCTCATCGCGCGTTAACGGGGCTAGATATTCTTTTTAGGTTCCGCGAGTGCCGCGAGCTTGCCGTTGGTAGCGCGCAGATAGTCGACTGGCGCGATCAGAATCTGCAGGCCGCGAACGCCCGCCGAGACGGAAACGACGTCGAACAGTTCGATGGTTTCGTCCACGTACACGGGAAAGTCGCGCTTGGCCGCGAGCGCGGTCACTCCGCCGCGAATGTAGCCGGTGAGCGCTTGCAGTTCTTTCATCGGGACGAGCTGAATTTTTCTTTCTCCCGCTGCGGCCGCCAGCGCCTTCAGATTGAGTTCCTGATCGCCGGGGACCACCGCCACGAAAATTCCGTTGCGATCGCCGCGGGCGACCAGCGTCTTGAAAACCTGCTCGGGCGGCAAGCCGATCTTGGCCGCAACCGTTTCCGCGGCGAGGTCGTCGGGATTCACATCGTACTCGCGCAGTTCATAGTGGATTCCCATCTGATCGAGCAGCCGCGCGGCGTTAGTTTTCTGAGTCGGCTTCACGTTGTATAGTGTCCAATCATCCTTTCTTTGAACTTTGAAGGAGGCTTATCGTGCGTCTTCTGCTCCATTGGATTCTAATGGCTGTAGCGGTGTGGATCGTTGCCCACGTAGTGCCGGGCATTAGCGTAACCGGCCCGGTGGCAGCTTTGATCGCGGCCCTGGTCATCGGTCTTTTCAACGCAACAATTGGATTGCTGCTCAAGATCATCACCTTCCCGCTGACGATTCTAACGCTCGGCCTGTTCTGGTTCGTGATCAATGCGGTCATGCTGGAGGCGGCGGGTTCGCTGGTGCCCGGATTCCATGTGCGAGACTTCAAGGCGGCTTTTCTCGGCGCCCTCTTGCTGAGCATCGTGAGTTCGCTGCTGCTGTGGCTGCTCATGCCGAGAGGCAATGCGAGCTAAGGAAGTTTCCCGCTCCCCAAGCGCAGCGCGGCGAAAACGCGTTGTACCTGCTGCTCGGTTGCCTCGAGCGATCCGGAGTTGTCGATTACGAAATCGGCAGCTTTGATTTTTTCTTCGTCGGGAATCTGCGCCGCCATGCGGCGCGTTACTTCGGCACGGGCAGCGTCTTCCGAAATTCCCAGGCGGCGAGCGTAGCGCAGAATGCGCTGTTCGGGATGGCAGGTCACGACGATTAAACGGTCGAAACGGCTGGCGGCGCCCGCTTCGAGGATCAGGGCAGCTTCGACGATGGCGATGGCGTTCGGATCGCGGCGGCCGATTTCTTTTATCCACTCGTTTTCGTGCGCGATCACGGCGGGATGGACAATTTCGTTGAGTTCCCTGACGCGCGGGGGCGCGCCGCCGGGGGTGCCGAACGCGGCTTCGGCCAGCCGGGGACGGTTGATGCTTCCGTCGGGATTCAGGATTTCGCGGCCGAAGCGGCGCACGACTTCCTTATAGACCGCGCGGCCGGGCTGCATGAGCGTGTGCGCGACGGCATCGGCGTCGGTCAGGTGCGCGCCGAGTTTTCGAAACATCTCGCCGACAACGGATTTGCCGCTCGCGATGCCGCCGGTGAGGCCGAGTTTTAGCAATGGGTGCTCACGTTCGTAGATGTCGAACCCCAACTAGAAACCTATCCGTAGAGATGCGGCTTGCTGCGTCTCATCAGCCGCAAACGGAGACGGGGCGAGCCCCGTCTCTACGGCGAAATCCCACGCCGCAGCATCGCGGCTTTTACAGTGTTGGCCATCAGCATAGCGATGGTTAGCGGGCCGACGCCTCCGGGGACAGGCGTGATGGCGCCGGCGATTTCGGCTACCTCGGGGTGAACGTCGCCAACCAGGGTTGAGCCTTTGGCCAGAAACGCTTCTTCACGCTTCTTGTTTCCGGCCTTGTTCCAGGCGAAGAAGCGGTCGAATTCTCTCCGGTCGGTGATCCGATTGATGCCGATATCGATCACGGTGGCTCCGGGCTTCACGTAGTCGCAGGTGACCATGCCAGCGCGGCCAACCGCCGCCACCAGGATGTCGGCGCGGCGGCAAACTTCGGGCAGATCGCGCGTCTTCGAGTGGCAGACGGTGACGGTAGCGTTCTGATTCAGCAACAGCATGGCGACGGGCTTGCCGACAATGTCGCTGCGTCCGACGACCACGGCTTCCTGCCCTGCGATCGGAATCGCACTGCGCTTCAAAATTTCCATGACGCCGGCCGGCGTGCAGGGCACGAGGCCGGGACGCTGCGTGGAGAGATAGCCCACGTTCATGGGATGGAAGCCGTCCACGTCTTTGGCGGGATCGACCGCCAGCAGAACTCTTTTGGCATCGACGTGCGCGGGCAGCGGCAACTGCACCAGGATGCCGTCGATTTCGTCGCGGCGGTTCAGGCCGGCGATCAGCGCGATGAGTTCTTCTGTGGTCGCGCTTTCGGCGGGCGTGTGTTGTTCGCTGTAGAGGCCGACTTCTTCCGAGCTCTTCACCTTGCCGCGAACATAGACCTCGGACGCGGGATTGTGCCCGACCAGCACCACTGCGAGCCCGGGACGCACGCCCAATAATGCCAGGGCCTTCGCCTGGGCGGTTACCTCCGCGCGGATTTCAGCGGCTATTTTCGTACCGTCGAGAATCTTGGCTGCCATCCCACCTCGCTGCTGCGTGCATTGAATGGAAAGGCGATTCTATCGCATCGCTATCCCGGCAGACGGTCAATAGAGGAGTTTTAGTTGGTGTCGCCTGCCGCCACAATCTGCGGAGTTTCGCTCCGCTGGGCGGACGAGGGCTTGTCTCGCTGCACTCACTCCGCGCTACTTCACTCCGCGCTACAATGGAGCCGCTATGATTTCTCAGGATCTGCTTGACATGCTGGTCTGCCCGGTTTGCAAGAAGCCGGTGGTCCTGAAGGCGGACGGGGAAAGTCTGAAATGCGGCGAATGCCGCCGTGTGTATCCCATTCAGGACGACATCCCGATCATGCTGGTGGACGCCGCTACGATTGACGCGGCCTGAAGCGGAACCGGCAGAACACCCGACAAAGTTCGGTTTCCTCCCGTCACGAAACGACATTTAGTGTCATTTTGGCGACGGGTAGCGTTGTTATGTCCTCCGCTCGCCTGCCGATGATATCCCCACAACTTTCCGTAAAATCTTGGGTTTTAAGAGCTTGAGGCACCTAGAAGGAGTGTCTGGCGGGGTACCAAAGTTACGGCATTGCGATTGCATGTAATTGAAGCAGGTTGCCGATGAATCCAATAAGGCAACGGGCGGGAGGTCGAAGGTGAGAATGGCCACTAAAGAGAGATTTACGGTGACGGAACTCTGCGCCTTACGAAACGACCTGATCCAGGGCGGCATGGTGGATTCCAGCGAAGCAGCGGAACTGCTGCAGGTCTTTTTGGCGGGGCGCGGCTATGGCGTTTCGCAGACAGCTGCGATCGATGCCGCCGGGCGGGTGGAAATGGCAGGCTGTTCGCTGCCGGTGCTGGAGCGTGAACTGGAAGGGCTCGCGCTGGTAATGTGAGTTTCGCATGACGATTAAAACGAGGTTAATGGGAAACTGATCTAGCTCAACTCAGCGATCGACAGTTTCTTACTCCGAAGCGCCGGGCCTAATGGCCCGGCCTTTTGTTTTTCCGGGGTCTTCCTTCTGGGACCGAGCAGTCCGGCGAGCTGCGCTCGGATTGGACCGGCGAGGACGGCCGTCCCTACCCGAGCTAGCAACACTAGAGGTTCTCAACCGCCTTTTGCAGGGCCCGCGCGATTTCCTCCGGGTCGGTTTCCGGCGGAAACTGGATGGGCTTGCCGATGCGCACCTGAATCTTTCCGGGCGGTGCGAATTTCTTTCCGGCGTTCTTGATTTCGAACAGGCCATCAATCCGCATCGGAAGAATCGGAATGCGCAGATTATTGGCGAGCAAGCCGACACCGGTGCGGAACGGAAGACGCTTGCCGTCTTCGGTGTGCCGTCCCTCCGGAAAGACCAGCACGCTGTAGCCGCGATCGACGGCTTCTCCGGCATAGGCAAAACTCTTGCGGAAGCCGGACTGGCGCGGCAGCGGGAACAGGTTCAGCAGGGCTACAGCGAGCGTCCAGCGCAGGCGGTCATAAATCCGGGCGATTGGGGCGAACCACATGCGATCCGAACCGGGCGAGCGCAACTTTTCGAGCGCTTCGCCGCCGGTTGCGGTCGCCAGTTTGTGGCGAATGCGCGCGGGAAGCGCCAACTGGATGAAGCCGACATCGACATCGGACAAATGGTTGGAGATGACCAGCAGCGGTCCGCGAACGCCGCGCAAGTTCTCACGCCCGGTCACGCGGGGCCATCCCAAAAGAAACATCGCCGGGCGCGCCAGCAGATAATGCGACGCCAGGCGCAACCACGTAGTCGGCCAGCGAAGGGTCCAACGCGGGTAGTGAAAGGCCGCATGTTGCAACTCGGAATCATGGAATTGGCCGCGAGTACCCGGTTCACCTTGCAGCAGTTTTTCGAGATCGCCAACGGTCGCGGCATTCGCGAACTTCGTTTCGCTCAGATCGACCTGGTAGCGGTCTTCGAGCGCGCTGAGCAGTTCCACGCGTTCCAGAGAACTTAACCCCAGCCCGCTTTCCAAGTTTGCATCCGGCGTTAGGTTCTGCGCGGCGCGGCCGGTGATTCGCGTCAGCAATTCGGACAGCGGGCTGGCAGCGTTCGCTGGCGATTGTCCGCGGAGGCCCGCCTCGACCGCGTCGCGAATCACGTTGCGCCGCGGTTTCTGCGTGGCACTGCGCGGGAAATCTTCCTCGGGCCAGACGAACCAGGTGCGCATACGCTGATATTCGGCCAGCGTTTCGTTGGTGCGCCGCACGATGTCCTGCACAACGGCAGCCGACGCGTTCGAGGTGCGGTCGCGCAGAATCAGCACCGCGCAGGGCTCAGCATTTCCGCCGCGATCGATCCCGACGACCGCGCAATCCCGCAGTTCTTTTTGCTGCCGCAGAGCCGCTTCGAGGTCCTCGGGATAAATGTTCATGCCCGCGGGCGTCACGATTACTTCTTTTTTTCGGCCCTTGAAGAAAAGGTTGCCTTGCTCATCGAGCGCGCCCAGGTCACCGGTGCGGTACCAGCCATCATCGTCTTCACGCGCGACCGGGTGCAGTTCGCGGCCGTTCCAATAGCCGCTGACGACGCCGCTGCCGCGAACGAGAATCTCGCCATCTTCCGCCAGCTTGACTTCGCGCCCGGGCAGAACCTTGCCGATCGAGCCGCGACTGAGATGGAAGGGGTGGTTCAAGCTGATCAGCGAAGTCGTTTCGGTCAATCCGTATCCCTGGATCACGGCGTATCCCAAGCGATGCCAGAATTCTTCAGTCTCGCGATCGAGAGCGGCGCCGCCGCTGATCATGGCCCAGAACTTCCATCCGAAGTGACGGCGCAGGTCGCGAAAGGTCCACCAGCGGCGCAGAAAGTGCTGGTTTTTGGCGGCGGCGTAGCGCGCGGCAAAATTCTCGCGGCCGCGACCGTCATCCTTGCTGTCGTCGACATCGCGTTCGATCTTCTGCTTCAGCGACTCGATCATGCGTGGGACGGCCACCAGCACGGAGACGCGTTCCCGGCGGATGGTCGCCATGACTTCGGTTGGGTTGAATGTGTTTTCGAACACGACGGTCGCGCCCAGCATCGGCGGAAGAAAAATTCCTAGGAATTGGCCGAAGACGTGGCTCAGCGGCAGCAGGTTCAGGAAACGAATCGGATGCACCAGCCGCTCGTACTTCAGGTATTTTCTGATCTCGGTTTCGATTGGGGTGAGATTGCCGACCACGTTGGCGTGGGTGAGCACGACTCCCTTGGGCTCGGCCGTGGTGCCGGAGGTGAAAACGATTTCGAGCGGGTCGGAAGGCTGAATCTGAGCTGGACGAAAACGTTCAGCCCGACGTTCAGCGACTGCGGCGGCCAGATCGGCGGGATCAATCGCGACGATACCCTCGGCCTTTTCGAAGAGCGGGGCCCGTTCGCGCGGACACAGCACCAGCCTGGTGCGCACTTGGGCGCTGATCCGGCGCGCAAAATCGGGGCTGGCGGCGTCATCGACGGGAACGGCAATCACCCCGCGAAGCGCGCATCCGAGAAACGCCGCTACCCACTCGGCACAGTTCGGGCTCCACAAGAGCACCGCGTCGCCCTGGTTGATGTTGCGCGCCTCGAGCTCACGGGCAAACTGATACGACACTCCGGCGACGCGCTGGTAGCTCCAACGCTCGCGCCGGTATCCTCGCGGAAACACGTAGGCACAGTCGCTACCCCAGCGCTCGAAATCGTCCAGCGAATCCAGCACACTTGCCCGCACACCCTGTTTAGTAGCACAATTCCCAGAACTTTACAGCGCCACATCTCAGGAATGACTGGCGCGCACTGCCTTAGTCCAGGATTTGATGGCAAGATTTTCTCTAGTTCGTATCGTTATCGTGCGTTTCGTTGTCGCACTGGGGATGTGCGGCCTGATCTCGTGTCAGCCGCCCGCGGCCACAAATGGCGCCAGCTCTGCGCCATCTTCTGCTATCGCCGCGCGAGCTGAGATCCACCCGGCGAGTGGTCCAGTGCGCGACCTCAGCCAGGATGAGGCGGCCGGCGGACACGTTCTGCGCAAACATGTTGGACAGACCGACGAGCAACTACGTGAGCGTCTGGACCAGGAACCCCGCATCACCGGCGCGTCGACCTACACCGACCGCGCGACCGCTGAACATGCGGTGGGCGCAGCGATCGCAGAATCGCAGGACCGAATCCAGCGCTGGCTCAGCCACTCGGGCGGACATCCTAACCTGGTGCTGGACTACGATAGCGATGCTCCGATTGGCCGGACCATCACCCGCGATCATGGCTCCCGCGATCGTGGCTCTCGCAATCTTGGCGAGAGCCAGCCGCGTCCATGCTCGCACGCGCTGGTTGTACTAAAATACGCCGGGCCCAACGATTACTATGTTTTGACTTCTTATCCGGAGTGCCGCTGATGAATCCCAACCCGAAGCCCGAAATCACCGCCGCCAACTTTCCCGCGCTGCATTCCTTCCTGCGGGGCTACTTCCATGAGGATGTTGCTGACGAGTACGGAACTCCTCCGGAAGCGGCTGATCAGTTTTGCGAAGACGCCGAAACCGACGAGCGCATTCCAGTTGCCCGGGAGTGGCAGCAGCTCTCGGAACTGACACACGCACGGCCCGCCGCTCTGAATGCGGCATTGAAGAAACTGGGTAGCGCGATTCAGTTGAATGAAGAGGAGATTCCACAGGTTGCGGCGATCTTCGCCCGTTGCCTGGCAGTGAAATCGCACCGGCGGGTGGCTAACGAGTAAGGGGCGTGGAAAGGACCAGACGCGGCAATCCGCGTCTCCATGGTTCCCGGCCTATGCCCAAAGCGTCGGCCAGGCGGTTTAATGTGTTTGAACCAGCACGCAATCAGCGCCCGGGGCTGGTAGCATTAGCTCAGGCATAAATTAATGCGCAAGTAAACACCCTGGTGTGACGCAGGTTACGGCATCCCAGTGCCGGCGGCCGATAGCATCAGTGCGGGCGGGCTTGGTCCCGCCTTATATTCTTTCGCTTGCAGTTTTTCTCAGGAGGGTTTGAATGCCGCAAGATACCTTGACGATCACCGACAACCGTACCGGGCAGAGCTACACCCTTCCCGTCGAAAATGGAACCATCCGCGCGATGGATCTGCGCAAGATCAAGACCGGCCCCGAAGATTTCGGCTTGATGACCTATGACCCGGCCTTCATGAATACCGCTTCGTGCCGGAGCGCGATCACCTTCATCGACGGCGATCGGGGAATCCTGCGCTACCGCGGCTATCCCATCGAGGTTCTCGCCCAACATTGTACCTATCTCGAAGTTGCCTACCTGCTTCTGTTCGGCGAACTACCCAACGCCAGTGAATTGAAGAATTGGGTGGATGACATCACGCACCACACCATGCTCCACGAAACCACCAAGAAATTCATGGAAGGCTTCCGCGACAACGCGCACCCCATGGCGATGCTGGTGAGCACGGTGGCGGCGCTGTCGACGATTTACCCGGAAGCGAAGAACATTCATGACCCCGCGAACCGGCTGCTGCAGATCAAGCGCCTGATCGGCAAGATGCCCTCGATCGCGGCCATGTCGTATCGCCACATGGTCGGATTCCCGTACGTCTATCCTGACAATGACCTCAGCTATCCCGAAAACTTCATGAATATGCTGTGGAAGATGGTCGAGCCGAAGTATGTGGCCAATCCGGTGATTGCGCGGTCGCTCGACATCCTATTTATTCTGCACGCCGACCACGAGCAGAACTGCAGCACGAACGCCATGCGCGCCGTGGGCAGCTCCCACAGCGACCCTTACCTGGCTACGGCCGCGGCCGCCGCCGCCCTTTCCGGTCCCCTGCACGGCGGGGCGAACGAAGAAGTGCTGCGCATGCTGGACGAGATCGGTTCCAAGGAGAACGTCCCCGCCTACATCAAGAAGATCAAGGAAGGCAAAGGCAAGTTGATGGGCTTCGGGCACCGGGTTTACAAGAACTACGATCCGCGGGCCAAGATCATCAAGTGGGCTGCCGACCAATTGTTCGAAGTTACCGGACGCAATGCCAAGCTTGAGATTGCGCTGGAACTGGAGCGCATCGCGCTCGAAGACGATTATTTCGTGCAGCGCAAGCTCTATCCGAACGTGGACTTCTACTCCGGCATCATGTATCAGGCGATGGGCTTCAAGCCCGAGATGTTCACCGTGTTGTTCGCGATTCCGCGTACCGTCGGCTGGCTGTCGCAATGGCAGGAAATGCTGAATGACCCCGAGCAGAAGATCGCGCGCCCGCGCCAGATCTGGATCGGGCACGACACGCGGAAATTTGTGCCGATCGAGAAGCGGGCGAAGTAGAGGTTAGATTGCGTAGGGACGGGCGCCCTCGCCCGTCCAAGCCGAGCGCGGCTCGGCAGGTGACGGTGGTCATAGCAGCTGTGGATCCCCCTAGCCGCCGGCTATGGCTCCGATGACGATAAAGGGCTCCGCCCCGGATGCGACCGCGTCGGGCAGCGGAGCGTCCGGCGGCTCGTGCGACAGGTCCTCCTCGCAGGCGAAGAAGCGCAAGAACGGCCGGCGCTGCTCGGTGACTTGGTCGCGGATGGTACCGCGCAGCATTGGATAGCGGGCCTCGAGGGCGTCGAGGACGGAGCGCTGCGTTGCCGGACCGTCGATTTCGATCTGCAGCTCGCTGCCGACCTGCGCCAGGGTTCGGAGATGGTGCGGGAGAATGACTCGGATCATGTCAGTGTAATCACCCCAGCGTCTGCACCTCAACCGACAGCACGGCCGGAAGATCCCGGACGATCGGGGCCCAGCTGTCTCCAGCATCGGCGGAGGCGTACACCTGGCCGCCAGTCGTGCCGAAATAGATACCACACTTATCGAGCGCATCGACGGCCATCGCGTCGCGCAGGACGTTCACGTAGCAGTTGGCTTGCGGCAGGCCTTTGGTCAGCGCCTCCCACTCGTTTCCGCCGGTGCGGCTGCGGAATACGCGCAGCTTGCCATCGGGAACGAAGCGCTCCGAATCGCTTTTGATGGGGACAACGTAGATGGTCTCTGGCTCGTGGGCGTGCACGTCGATCACAAAGCCGAAGTCGGTCGGCAGGTTTCCGCTGACTTCTTGCCATGACTCGCCGGCGTCGTTGCTGCGCATGACGTCCCAGTGCTTCTGCATGAAGAGCACATTCGGACGCGACCGGTGCATCGCGAAATGGTGAACGCAGTGGCCAACCTCGGCGGTCGGGTCTGGGATGTATAGCGAATGCAGTCCGCGATTGATCGGTTTCCACGTCTTGCCGCCGTCATCGGTGCGAAACGCGCCCGCCGCCGAGATGGCGATGAAGTTCCGGCCGGGATTGCTCGGATCGAGAATGATGGTGTGCAGACACATGCCACCAGCGCCCGGCTGCCATTTAGGGCCGGTGCCGTGGCCGCGCAGTCCGGCGAGTTCCTGCCAGTTCTCGCCGCCATCGGTCGAGCGGAACAAGGCGGCGTCTTCTACTCCAGCGTAGACCGCGTCGGGATCGGTGAGCGACGGCTCCAGATGCCACACTCGCTTAAATTCCCAGGGATGCTGTGTGCCGTCGTACCACTGATGAGTGGTGAGCGGCTTGCCGGTTTCGGCAGACGCGTCGTAGACGAACTTGTTGCTTGCGGCCTTCGGGGGACCCGGGGCGGGCGGCTCCCCGGGCGGCGTTCCGGGCTGGTGCCAGGTTTTGCCGCCGTCGTCGGAGCGTTGAATCAGCTGTCCGAACCATCCGCTGGTCTGCGAAACATAGATACGATTGGGATCGGCGGGCGATCCTTTCAGGTGATACATCTCCCAGCCGGCGAAGTGGGGGCCGCTGACATCCCATTTTTCGCGCTTGCCGTCTGACGCTAGAATGAAAGCGCCTTTGCGTGTACCGACCAGAACTCTCACCTTGCTCATGGCTTCTCCCTCTTTGTACGCGTGAAACTGTAAACAATCTCGATTGTGAAACGCAATGGGTCCTGCCACGGCCCTCATGGAAATGGGGGCACGCTCGCGAGGCTGCTCGATGCCTTTTCTGGAGCCGTTTCCTTACTCCCATTCTGGAAGGGGGAAGGGGACTTTTTCCGTAACCCGGACGTACACGCCCTTTCGGTAACCCCGGTAATCGTCGGTAATCATCGGACTGAGAGTACCCGGCCTTACAATTACCTTACTCCGCGATCCCGTTGCGGTTGGCGGGGTTTCGTCTGGGAATCTCCCGGCGAGGTTCGGACCCGTTCGGCAACGCTGGCGGAGATCGCGGGCGTTGAGCGGGGAAAAGGCTGGAGTCCGCACACCCTATGGCGTTTGGTTTTGGTTTCAACAAACAGAAGGTTCTCAGCGCCGCGGAAAAGTTTGTCCAGCAGGGCAAGCTGCAGAACGCCATTGCTGAGTACGACAAGGTCCTGAAGAACGATCGCAAGGATCTTACCGTTAACAACACCATCGGCGATCTCTATGCGCGTCTCGGCGACCTCGCCAAAGCAATTGAATGCTTCAAGACGGTGGGCGATGCCTACGCCGCGCAGGGCTTCACCGTCAAGGGCATCGCCATGTACAAGAAGATCACCAAGCTCCAGCCGAGCGTGGATGGATCTCTGAAACTGGCGGAACTCTACACCCAGCAGGGGCTGTTCAACGACGCCCGCGCCCAGTACCTGCAAGTCGCCGAAGACTTCATGAAGAATGGCGATCTCGACCAAGCGGTGCGCCTCTTCCAGAAGGTCCTCGAAATGGACCCGGAAAATGTGCCCATGCGGGTCAAGCTCGCCGAGGTTTACATCCGGCTGGGGAAAAAGAAAGAGGCGTGGGAGATTTTCAGCGCGGCGGCGGAAGCGTTGCGCGCGCGTGGTTCACTCGCCGCCGCCGAAGACATTCTGAAGCGGATGCTGGTGCTCGACCCCGGCAACAGCTACGTTCTGCTGCTGCGCGGGAAGGCCGCGCTCGAGAGCGACGATCCGAAGAACGCCATCGCGTACCTGGAAAAGGCCCCCGACCTCGATTCTCATCCCGAAGGTTTGCGCGACCTGCTGAAGGCGTACCTGCAAATCGGAACCTTGACCCAAGCTGCCCCGATCGCCGAGAAGCTGCTCACGGTGCACAACGATCCCGAGGGGTTGTTTCTGCTGGCGGAGGGTTCCGCCCGCCTCGGTCAGTATCACGAGGCGCTCGACGTCTACACGCGGCATGCCGATCGCTTGCTGGCGACCGACTCGACCAAACTGCTGGCCACCCTGCATTCCATGATCACCCATGTGCGCGACGATTCGGGGGCACTGGAAGAGCTGTTGCTGCTGCTGAATAAAGCCGGCGAGAGCACGCACGTCAACGAAATCAGCGAGCTTCTCGCGCACGCTTCGGTCAAAGATGGAAACCTGGCCCGCGCTCGCGATTTGTACCAGATGCTGGCCACCACCGAGCCCCAGAACCAGTTGCACCTGCAGAACTATCAGCAGGTGGTGGCGCGCATGGAGGGAGCAGTGCCCGTCCCCGGGATCACCGCCGAAGAAGGGGCGGTCATCGTGGAGGAATTGGAGGCGACCGCACCGGTCATCGATCAGTCCTATCCCGATCCTATCGCGATCGCAGTGCGCTCCGCAGTCACCGATGCGGATCTGTTCCTTTCTTACAATCTGCCGGACAAGGCGGTCGTGCCTCTGCTGGGCGCTCTGCCTAAGGCACCGCGCGACGCGCGTTTGAACCAGCGTCTGGCCGCTCTTCATACCCGCTTCCATCGTTTTACCGAAGCTGCCGTCTGCTGCCGCACACTGGAAAGCGTGTACCACGATGCCGGCTATCCGGATGAAGCCGTGCGCTATGGAGAATTGGCCGCGCGCTATGAGCAGAGCGCGGAAGCCGCTCCATCGACAGCTGCTTCACTGGGCGCTTCGCCCGCCATCGCTTCATCGGTCGCCGCTCCTCCTGCGGCCCGCGCCGCTGCTGCGGCTTCGCCCGCGCCCTGGCCCATGGCCGTGTCTGCGGCTTCCGATCACGAAATTGCCGCTGCCCCGCATCCGGAATTCGCCATCCAGGAATTGGCGGTGCACGCGCCTGCGGATGCGCACGAGCATTCCCCGGAACTCTCCTCCGACCTTGCCTCCGAGTGGGAGCATTCCCTTTCCGTCGACGAGCCTGCTCCGGCCGCAGAACTGCCGGCCAGCGTCAAAGCCGACGCCGATGCTTCCAGCAATCCCGAGATCGCCGAGACGGTCGAAGAAATCCGCTTCTATCTCGAGCACTTCATGACGGATCAGGCTCGCGCCGGGATCGAGAAGCTCGAATCCCTGACCAGCGATGCCCGCATTCTCGATCCATTGCGCGCCGCCGTCGAATCCGGCGGCCAGCCGTCGGCCGAATCGGAACCGGAAATCACCGAGATCAACGCCGACGAACCTGCGGATTTCGAAGTTGAAATCGAGACCCCGCACGGGTCGGAGATCAGCGCCTCGCCCGATCTGCCCGCCAAGTACCACGACGAGACCCACGACGAGGTTCCGGTGGAATTCGCGCCTGAACCGACATACGCCGAACCCGCTCACGCAGAAGCCATGCATGCGGAGGGGAGCGAGCTGAACGCGTTGGTCGCAGATCTGGAAGCTTCGCTCGGCGATTCTTTCCCGCAAGCGCAGCCACCCGCTGCCCAGCTTCCCGTAACTCAGGTATCTGACAATCATCCGTTGCCGGGCTGGCCGGTGGCGCCAGCGCGGACCGCAGCCGGAACGCCCGAGCCGGAGCCCGCGGCAAGCATCGAAGTTGAAATTCCGGCTGCCCCGGCGGCCATGCCCACGATCGCAGCATCGGCGGGTGGCGCCGCCGCCGCTCCTGCTATGAGCTACAGCCCCGCTCCCGTGCGCCCCTTGGGAGCCGGAGCGCAGGCCATGCATCCCGCCGGCAGCGTCGATCTTTCAGAGATGTTCGGGGAGTTGAAGCACGAGCTTGAAGAAGAGGTTATTGCCGGCGACGACGATCCGGAAACGCATTACAACCTGGGCGTTGCCTTCCGCGAGATGGGCCTGCTCGACGAAGCCATCGCCGAATTGCAGAAAGTCTGTACCGCGATCGATCGCGGCAAGGCATTTGCGCAGCCCGTCCAGACCTATACTTGGCTGGCCCAGTGCTTCCTCGATAAAGGAGTTCCTGCCGCCGCCATTCGCTGGTATGAAAAGGCGCTGAACATACCGGGACTTGATAACGAAGCGCGCCTTGCCATCAACTATGAACTGGGGTCGGCCTGCGAAACTGCCATGGACAAGCCGGCGGCGCTGCGTCATTTCACCGACGTGTACGGGTCGAACATCGATTATCGCGACGTGGCCGAGCGCATTCAGGCTCTGAAGTCGTAGAATGCACCAAGTGGGTTCGAAATTTGCGCCGGCGATGCGATCCGATCCCGCGCCCACATCACGGCCTACTGATAACGACGCGTGCAATGATTTCCGATCCCAAGCTACCCTTTGCCAGCGACTCCACCAGTGTCGGGGAACTCAATTCCCCGGCGGAAACATCCGTCCCGGTCGTTCCGGTGCAAGCTCCAGTGCCAGTTTCCGTTTCCAGGCGCTCGCCTTCGGCCACGCGGGTTTGGCTGCGGCGCATCGGGGTGCTTCTGTTCGTGTTTTTGTGCGCGACGCTTGGGGTGATGCTCATGATTCTGCCCTGGCGTCCCGAGTGGTCCGACAACCCTCTGCTTCTCCCGTATCCCACGCTTCGCGCCGTGGTAGCCAGCGGCTTCGTGCGCGGCGTCTCAACCGGCTTGGGCGTGATCAATGTGTGGATCGGATTTTGGGAGGCCATTCAGTATCGGGAAGAGGAATAAAAGTCGTTGGTCGACGGTGTTCGTCGTTCGCGAACGACGGCTTGGGGGGCAGCCTCATTTATTCAACGAAGAGTGGCTAACGACTAACGGCCAGCGAACTGGCGACTAACTTATGACTGATCACACACGCAAGCCCGCTCCCCTCGCGTATAAGAACGAACCATTTCTCAACAGTCCTGATGGCAGAATTCTGCGCCTGCTGTCCGAGTACAGCGAGCCGCTCTCGCGCTTCCGCCGTGAGCAGATCCAGGACACGGTCGTCTTCTTCGGCTCCGCCCGCATTCACAACTCAGACAGCGCCGGCAACCGTCTGACCGAAGTCCGCGGCAACGGCGCTCAGCTCTCCGATGCGCAGCAAGCCAGGGAGATGAAGCGCGCCGAGGCCGCGGTTGACATGGCTCGCTACTACGAGGATGCGCGCCGGCTGGCCTTCCTGCTGACCGAATGGTCCACCCAAATTCCCGCCAAGCGCCACCGCTTTGTGGTCACCACCGGCGGCGGCCCAGGCATCATGGAAGCCGCAAATCTCGGCGCTCGCGAAGCTGGAGGAAAAACCATCGGCCTCAACATCAACCTGCCCTTGGAGCAGTATCCGAATTCCTACATCACGCCTTCGCTCAACTTCGAGTTCCATTACTTTTTCATGCGCAAGTTCTGGTTCGCGTATCTGGCCAAAGCGCTGGTGATCTTTCCCGGGGGCTTTGGCACGCTCGACGAATTTTTTGAAATCGTCACCCTCGCCCAGACGGAGAAACTGGCGAAGAAAATTGTCATCGTCATGTATGGCAGCGATTACTGGAAGAAGATCATCAATTTCGAAGCCATGGTCGACGCCGGCATGATCTCACCTCCGGACCTCGAACTGTTCAAGATGTTCGATTCGCCAGAGGAAAGTTTTGAGTTCCTGAAAGAGGAATTGACCAAGTACCATCTCGGCCCGCAACCAACCAAGCGCACCGGCGAAGTGGCCGTACCCGAAATCGCCAAGACGCGACCCTAGACCCGTGTGGCACCCTATCGTAGTAGGCTGAGAGCTGATGGCGGACCGCTGTCTGCTCTATTACATCACCGACCGAAGCCAGTTTCCGGGCGACGAACGCACGCGCCGCCGCGTCCTGCTCGCCACAGTCGCCGAAGCCGCGCGTGCCCGGGTCGACTACATCCAGCTGCGCGAGAAAGATCTGAGCGCGCGAGAACTGGAAATGCTGGCACGGGACGCCCTAAGTGCCGTGCGCAACAGCACGCCACTGAGAACTGAGAACCGGGAACTGAGAACTCGTCTCCTCATCAACTCCCGCACCGATGTCGCGCTGGCCGCGGGTGCCGACGGCGTTCATTTGCGCGCAGAGGACGTCGCGCCTCACGACGTGCGACATGTGCTGGAAGTCTCTACCCACCGGCCATTGACCACTGACCACTTCCTGGTTGTTGCCTCCTGCCACACTGTCGCCGATGTGTTCCGCGCCGAATCTGAGAAAGCTGATTTCGCCGTCTTCGCTCCGGTATTCGGAAAAAGAGGCGGCGCCGGAACGCCCCCCGCTGGCCTCGCCGCCTTGCAGGAAGCCTGCTGCCGGGCGAAAATCCGAGTTCTTGCTCTCGGCGGCGTCACGATAGACAATGCCGCATCGTGCCTGGAAGCTGGAGCGGCCGGTGTCGCAGGCATCCGCTTGTTCCAGGAGAATAAAATCGAAGACGTCGTCCGCGCGCTGCGGGCGCTCTGACACCATGGACCCGACGGCACCGACGATACTGCTCTCCCGATCCCGAGCGCAAGAAGAAGAATACGTTCCCGCGCTCGTCCGCATCCCCGCAGGATGGTTCCTCATGGGCTGCGACACCGGGCAGGACAACGAAAAACCGGTGCATCGCGTCTGGGTTGACGAATTTCTGCTCGCCGCCCGCCAAGTCACCAATGCCAACTACGGTTGCTTCCTGCGCGACACCGCACCTTTGTTCCTGCCGCCGCCGTTCTGGAGTGATCCCGCATTCAACCATCCCGAGCAGCCCGTCGTAGGAGTGTCGTGGCACGAGGCAGTCCGCTACTGCGAGTGGCTAAGCGCAAGCGCCGGGCGGACGTTCCGTCTGCCTACTGAGGCCGAGTGGGAGCGAGCGGCTCGCGGAGGCCATGAGGACGCAGGCGCGCTATTCCCGTGGGGCGATGCGCCTCCGCAGTCGCTACCCGGCTACGCCGATCGCTGCGCCGGTCATTGGAAGACCGGCCCCGAGCCCGCCGGCCGCGCCGAACCGAACACATACGGCCTCTACAACATGTGCGACAACGTGCACGAGTGGTGTAGTGACTGGTACGCGGCGGACTACTACGCGAAGTCGTCCGAGCGCAATCCGCGCGGCCCGGAAACCGGTGAGCGGCGCGCTTCCCGCGGCGGCTCATGGCGTCATCACGTCAAGATGTCGCGCTGCGCTGCCCGCTCCAGCATCCCTCCGGAATTCAAATACGCCGACTATGGATTCCGCATCGCGTGCGACGCCGCACCGGTGTAAATTGTGAATGCTATGACCGACCTCGCTGCCCACTACCTCGAAGAAATCAAGCGCCAGTTCCGCGGCCACAAGCGCATGGGCGAAGCCGCCATGGCTCAGCTTGGGGACATGGATTTCTTTGTCACGCTTGATCCGGAATCGAACTCCGTCGCTGCCCTGGTCAAGCACATCGCCGGCAACGCGCGCTCCCGCTTTACCGACTTCCTCACTAGCGATGGCGAGAAACCGGACCGTTTTCGCGATCAGGAATTTGAAGTCTCGGCGAAAACCACGCGCGAAGAAGTTCTGCGCTGGTGGGAGCAGACGTGGTTCCATGTGTTTTCGGCGCTGGACTCATTGAAGCCCGAAGATATGCAACGCACCGTGACCATCCGCACGGAGACGCACACGGTCATGCAGGCGCTCAACCGCGCGCTTGCCCACTACGCGCAACACATTGGACAAATCGTCTTTCTCGCCAAACACCTGCGCTCTTCGCAATGGCAGACGCTAAGCATTCCGCGGGGCAGATCCGAAGATTACAAAACTGCGAGCCCAAAAACGCATATTCGCGGAACGCACAAATCGTAGCCGTGATCTCGAATCCGTGGCCATCCAAGCAATCCACGGAAAACGGAAATGCAGTTTCGACGGTGTAGAATGATCTGTTTGCTCTCTAATTCCGCACTCATAAGGGGGCTTCCATGCCCAGCACCATGTTTGCAGTGGTCAAGCCGGAAGCCGCGCCGGGCGCGGAGATCCGCGAAGTCAAGATTCCCGGCTACGGCCGCACCGACGTCCTCGTCAAGGTCAAAGTCGCCTCCATCTGCGGTACTGATCTGCATATTTACGAATGGGACCGCTGGGCCCAGGGACGCATTCATCCGCCGCTGATCCCCGGACACGAATTCTGCGGCGAGGTGGTCGCGTTCGGCGATGAAGTCACCAGCGTCAAGGAAGGCGATTTCGTGTCCGCCGAAATGCATGTGGCCTGCGGCAAGTGCCTGCAGTGCCGCACCGGCGAAGCCCACATTTGCCAGCACGTGAAAATTATCGGCGTCGACTCCAACGGAGCTTTTGCCGAATACGTCGTCATCCCCGAATCGAATATCTGGAAACTCGATCCGGCCATCCCGCAGGAGTACGCTTCCATCCTCGATCCGCTGGGCAACGCCGTACACACGGTGCTGGCGGGAGAAATCGCCGCGAAAACTGTAGCCATCACCGGCTGCGGTCCCATCGGCCTGTTCTCGATCGCTGTGGCGCGAGCTGTAGGCGCAACCACCATCTTCGCGATCGAAATCAACGAACACCGGCGCAAGGTCGCGACCAAGATGAACGCCGACTACGTGCTCGATCCGTCCAAAGAAGACGTGCGTGCTATTGTCGCCGAAAAAACTGGAGTCCTCGGCGTGGACGTGGTTCTCGAAATGGCCGGACATCCCGACGCCATCCGCACCGCCTTCGACATCGTTCGCCGCGGCGGACGCATCTCTCTCCTCGGCCTCACCTCGAAACCGATCCCGCTCAATTTCTCCGAAGACATCATTTTCAAAGGCCTCACCATTCAAGGCATCAATGGCCGCCGCATGTACCAGACCTGGTACCAGATGACAGCTCTGCTCAAAAGCGGACGCCTCGATCTTCATCCTGTAATCACCGACCGCATCCCGATGAAGGATTTTTCCAAAGCCATGGCCCGCCTAAAAACCGGCGAAGCCAGCAAGATACTGGTCTATCCAAACGGAACGAAATAACTTGTGACGATCCATCCCGGGCCATTGAAGACTGTAGTAAAACTGTAGTAGCCGGAGAGGTGGCCGAGTGGTTGAAGGCGCCAGTCTTGAAAACTGGAGTACGGGAAACCGTACCGTGGGTTCGAATCCCTCCCTCTCCGCCAGTTCTATCCTGTTGTAAACAAATACTTTATTGACGCCCATAATTTCCGTGTGTCGTTTTTGTGTCGTCGCATTGGTACACCACCCGTAAGCGAGTTCGGTTTCAGGCGCGCAGCAACCTTGCGGGCAATCAATGTCAACCTCCCCGGTGTTGGGCTTGGCTTTCTTGCCTGCGATGGACCCAGCCTGCACAACACCGCACATCTAGTAGTGCGTTTCAGCACTCAAGCGTTACTTCGAGGGAGCCCCTTTTTTGTTCAGACTCCCAGGGATATTTTCAACAGCCACAGGCGCTCACAACCCAGTCAATGAGCGCTATGGGGATTTTGCAACAACAACCGAAAGCCCCCAAATGTCATAGCAGCACCCTGCGCTCATGGAACGAACTTGTAACCCGAGCAGTGCACGGTTCGCAGATGGATTGGGTTTGCCGGGTCTCTTTCCACTTTTTGACGCAACTTCGAGATATGAATGTCCACGGTGCGCGTTGCCGGATCGGTTGGATAGCCCCAGATCGTATCGAGGAGCTCTTTTCGAGAGATGACGCGCTCCGGGTTCTGCAGCAGGAACGCCAGAAGCTTGAACTCCGTAGCCGTGAGTTGAACCTCACCGCCGTTCCGGACCAGTTCCATCCTGGCGAAATCGACACGAACGTCACCGAAGGATGCTACTTCACCCGGAAAATTATACGCATAAACCAAGCGACCCCTGTGAGCGAATGGCGGCATATCCGTTCTCCAACAAGAAAAATGCAGCACCTTATTTCGTGAGCTTCGCCGTAGAGAATTTCAGTTCATCGCGGTTGCTGGCTGCAATTGGCAAACACAACTTCGGCTCTCTGCAAGCCAGCAAACTCCTTCTGCCGCCGGGAAGGGAGAAAAACAGCCGTTCCAACCCGACTGAGATGTCTCTGAAACGAAGCACTAATCTCCCGCGACCAAACTCGCGTCGTCACCGGTGCTCTTTAGCGCCAGTCGGCGGCCGCGATCAGGGTCACGTTGTCGTTCCCGCTCACCCCACTTTGGGTATGGCCATCGCGGCAGTGAAGCCCCCAGCCAGCCTGTTTCCCCGGCGCCCAAACCTCAGACAAGAAAGCGCGGTCACCACGGCGGGTGAACAGCAGCCTCGGATTGCTGGGCTCCTCGCTGCCAACCACATCAGCTACGATGGCTTGGTACAGGTGGCGTCCATCCATGCTCCGTACCATGAGGTAGTCGATGGTGGCGCTGCTCGGGGCGGAGTTGAGGGATTCGAACTTGTAGGTTCCGGCTGGGAACGTTCGGTTTCCAACTACAAACTCGAACGGAACTTTGACGGTAAGCGCGGAGTGGTGTGAAGTTTGCGCATTGCCGACGCTCGGGCACAGCGACAGTACCCACAGAACAACTAGAGAAACGACCTTACTTTTCATCGAAACTCTCCTCCAATTCGGTGATCGTGATGGCATCACAGACCAAAGTGATGCAAATCACAAGCGCGACTCTCTCGCATGACCGTAAGGAGTGCAATGCACCGAGGGTGAAATGTCGGTGAATCGTAGGTGAGTTGTTAACTCTATGAAAAATAAAAGGTTATTTTGTTAACCGATCTAGGAATTAGATCAATAGCAATCATTTTTATTGTGGCTCCGGGTCAACGGGCAATGGTAGAATCCTGACTAACGATGGGGCCCTGAGTGGGGGGATTTATGGGACTCGGGGGGAAGTACCGCTTCGGCCCGTTCGAAGTGCACACGGGCACGCGTGAGCTTTCCAAAAGCGGGACGAAAATAAAACTTCGTGGTCAACCTTACCTGATCCTTGAGGTGTTGCTGGGTCGCGCCGGGGAGATTGTGACTCGGGAAGAAATCCGAGAGAAGCTCTGGCCGGCCGATACCTTTGTCGATTTCGAACATGGGCTCAACACCTCGGTTAAGAAGCTTCGGCAAGTGCTTTGCGATTCCGCCGAGCAACCACGCTACATCGAGACCGTGCCGCGTTTGGGCTACCGCTTTATCGCGCCGGTCGAAGTTGTCGCGGAAAGGCCTGAGCCGTCAGCCGACGCACCGATTTTTTCTGGCGAGGAATTAGGGGAGGCCGTCCTAAGTGCCGCTGGGTTAGATCCGCAAGACCCGCGCCCCCGCCAAGATCCTGGCATTGCATCAGAGACGGTCCAACAGGAGCAAGTAAGCCGATCGGGGCCGTGGCAATCTCTGTCGCCACGCTGGCTGCTGGCTGCCGGCCTAGTGGCTCTCCTGCTCGGCGCCGCTTACGTTCGGCTCGATCGTGGGAGTCGAACCAAGCGCCTAACCGAGAAGGATACGATCGTTCTCGCCGATTTTGCCAACAGCACGGGCGATCCGGTGTTCGACGACACGCTGAAAGCGGCGCTGTGCATTTCCCTACGGCAGTCGCCTTTCTTGAATGTGCTCTCTGACAGCGAAGTCGCGAAGACCTTGCAACTGATGACCCATGCGGCGAGCACGAAACCGAGACTCACGCCCGAGGTGGCCAGAGAGCTTTGCCAGCGGGCGGGCAGCAAGGCTTACCTTGCCGGATCGATTGGCAATCTGGGCAGCGAGTATGTGCTGGGGTTGAAGGCGGTGAATTGCGAGAGCGGAGACACGCTGGCCGAGGAGCAGGTGACGGCGGCGTCCAAGGAGAAGGTGCTGGACGCGCTGGGCGGGACGGCATCCAGGCTGCGCAGTAAGCTGGGCGAATCGCTGGCGACGGTGCAGAAGTTTGATGTTCCGCTCGAACAGGCCACCACGCCTTCGCTCGAGGCTCTGAAAGCGCTCAGCCTTGGTAGAAAGGCGTCTAACGAGAAAGGCGCCGCTGCAGGCCTGCCTTACGATCAACGTGCCATCGAGCTTGATCCGAATTTTGCCATGGCCTACAGGGCGGTGGGGATCGACTACACCAATCTCAGCGAGCTAGGACGGGCCAGCGAATACTTTACCAAGGCATTCCAGTTGCGGGGGCATGCCAGCGAACGGGAAAAGCTGACGATCACCGCCGACTACTATTCGTATGTAACGGGAGAACTGGATAAAGCGGCCCAGACCTTTCAGGAGGAGATTGAGAGCTACCCGCGGGAAGATGCAGCGTACGTCAATTTGGGCATAGTGTACGGCGCACAGGGGCAGTATGAGAAAGCCGCGGAGATCACCAGGCAAGCCGTACGCCTTGCACCGGATGCTGTAAGTGAGTACGAGGATCTCGCCAACTACGCGCTTGCCTTGCAGCGCTTCGACGAAACGCGGCAGGTTATCCACGAGGCGCAGGCGCGAAAACTGGATGATTACTTGCTCCGCAATGTTTTCTATGCTCTTGGCTTTCTCACGTCTGACTCCGCCGCGATGGCGGAACAGCAACAGTGGCTTGAGGGTAAGCCCGAATTTCGGAACGTCGGACTTGCGCTCGCATCCGACACGGAGGCGTATGCCGGTCATCTTAGCAAGGCGCGGGAACTGACCAAGCGGGCGGTGGACTCGGCAATCCGGGCTGACAGCAAAGAAAATGGGGCAATATGGCAGGCGAATGCTGCTCTCGAAGAAGCCGCTTACGGCAACACCACAGAAGCGCGGCCGTCAGCGGCGGAGGCTTTAAAGCTTGCTCCCGCGAGTCGGGGCGTCGAGAGCGAAGCGGCACTTGCATTTGCCATGGCGGGCGACATGAGACGAGCCGAATCCTTGGCGCAAGACTTAGGGAAGCGCTTTCCGCTGGACACGCAGATGCAGTCGCTTTGGCTGCCCGCGATTCAGGCGCAATTGGCACTGGATAAAAAGAATCCGGCTCTCGCCTTAGATACCTTGAAAGCTGCTTCACCCATCGAGTTAGGGTATGTTCCGTTCGTCATGAATATTTCCTGCCTCTATCATGTGTATGTACACGGAGAGGCATACTTGGCCGCCGGACAGGGCAAACCCGCCGCAGCCGAGTTTCAGAAGATTCTCGACCACAGCGGTATTGTCTGGAACTGCTGGACGGGAGCGTTGGCGCATCTGGGAGTAGCTCGTGCCAACGCCTTGCAGACAAGAACCTCGCAGGGAGCCGATGCCGATGCTGCCCGCGTCCGGGCGCTCGCCGCCTACAAAGATTTCCTCACCCTCTGGAAAGACGCCGACCCCGACATCCCCATCCTGAAGCAAGCCAAAGCCGAGTACGCAAAGCTGCAGTAGTGGCATAGGCTATCCAGCGCCGAGCAGGAATTCTCAACTACCGCTAACAGGCGTTATCGCAACTTTGCGCCTTTTGTTCGCCCCCACCCAAGGGTCTACCTGACAGCACTGTCCCCATCCGACAGCACGGCGTGCAAGGTCAAGTCTTGGCTATCACAGCTGAATTTTGCTGGCGACGAACTCAGGTCCATGTGGTCTTCTTTGCTGCCCGAATCTTCGCCCATCTCGCCCGCTGTGCGGCTGCGATTCTCTTCCTACCAGCAGCGGACATCTTCCGCCGTGCTTTGCGTGGTTTGCCAACGGCCTTGTGTACTGATTCAGTCTTGACCCCGCCGAGCAGTTCGATATGCAGATGCGGACAGGCTGAACCAAGACAGCAGTCATGAACTAATGATTATCTATTATTGACGCCCTATCCGCTGACACTGCCCAAGCGTGATACAATTACTTTGTAAGTTAACCGCTAGGTTGACTTAATAGTCTCTCGGAACGCAGTCAACCTCTGACAAGCACCGACATTCGACGAGCGGTCCGCTAGAGACCCTCAAGCCCGTCCCGCCCGGATCAATGGCAATCCCACGATCCACAGGAAATATCCATGCAAGAACCCATGTTGACCACGGCGGAAGTTGCCGTTCGTTTGAACGTGTCTTCAGACACCAGCCTGCGCCTAATGCGTTCCACACAGGGCGTGCTGAAACTCACCACAGGAACCAGAACACTCTACCGAATGCCGTTAACGGTTCTCACCGCCTTGGTTGCTCGTGCGTCCGCCAAGAAAAAAGGGAGGACACAATGACGAAAAAGCAAAAAGAACTGAGCAGTCATAAAAAAGCTGACGCCTTAGCAAAGGTCATTCTAAAGCGGCTTGAAGACGCAATGTGCGTCAAGTTGAAGGAACTCAAGCCCGAACTAATTGAGTTGCGGGGTTACTTTCAAGAGAAGGGGCGGGGCAGAAACATTCTGGGCTGCGAAACGTGGGCCTCGTTCTGTGCCGAGAAGTTGCACCACACGAAGCGGGCGGTCAACATGATGATCGCCCTCGCCGATGAAATGCCGACGCAAGAAACTTCCCACCCCCACGCTGAGACCCGCATAAACACGGAACCGAAGTGGGAAGGAACTTCCCACCCTGAGACCCCCATAAACACGGAACCACCAGTCGTCGAAAACGGAGACGGCGAGGAAGAGAACGAATCCAACGCAGAAATAATTGCACAGAATAGAGCCGCAGATTTGGCAAAGAGAAGGAGAGCCAGGGACGAAAAGCTAGCCCGCAAGTTAAAGACTTTATTTTCGCCCCTTGATTCTGTTGGGAGCCTTGAAGAAAAGCTAACAGCAATGCTTCAAAAGCTGATGCCGGTGCGCCGTTTCAAAATCACGATAGAAGAGATCGCCGTTGAGTCTGTTCCCGTTCCGCCTGTAGGCCCTGACGAGCAGGGCAGTTCAAGTTTGTTGAAAGTTTTGAGTGGCGGCGAGCCTGCTAACGTTCTGGCCGAAAACGCCGTCCGTGGGTGCCAATACATCTACGCACCCGCTGGTCAGGCTGGCGAGTATTCTCCGCTGGCTGCCAACCCCTATAAAGGATGTGGGCACAAGTGCTCCTACTGCTACGTACCGCAAGTCTTGAAAATGAGTCGGGCTGAATTCGATAAGGGAGCCGTCCCACGCCCAGACTACCTTGCCAACATCACAAAAGATGCAATCAAGTACCAGCAGGCGGGGAAGGCCGATCAGCAGGTGATGCTGAGTTTTACCACTGACCCGTACCATCTGGGCGATACAACTTTGACCCGCCAAGTGATCGAAGTTTTACAGGCGCACGGAATGGCGGTCTGCACTTTGACGAAAGGCGGAACTAGGGCCTTGCGGGATTTGGATTTGTTCCGACCCAAACGAGACGCCTTCGCTTCAACCCTGACCAGCCTTGATGACGCTTTCTCTTTGAAGTGGGAAAAAGCAGCAGCCTTGCCCGGTGATCGGATCAAGGCACTGAAAGCATTCCACGAGGCAGGCATCTTTACGTGGGTCAGCTTAGAGCCAACGCTTGATGTTCAATCCAGCCTCGCCATAGTGAAAGCCTGTCACAAGTTTGTAGACCTGTTCAAGATTGGCCGAATCAATTATGACAAAATGACTAAAACTACGGACTGGAAAAGCTACACCGAAACAATAATTGCGTTGTGTGCGAAGTTGAAGGTAGCGCACTACGTCAAGAAGGACTTGCAAATGTGGCTGCCTGCTGGGTACGAGAACGTCTTGCGCAGGGATCAGCACCAATGACCACTAAAAGGTGCATGGGGAACTCCAATGTTGTTCCTTTGAAACAGGATACAAGTTCTTGGCAGTCGATAAAGAACTGGAAGAGGGCGGACAGATTATCGTTTTCAAACTGACCACGCCTGCCGAACCTCAATCCAAACCTGCCGTTGTTCGGGAACCAGTAGTGATAAAGCCTTACGACCAGACAGAAGCGGGTTATACAGCATTGGAGAACTACTGGCGTGAGGTCAAGCAGGCACCACCGGAAGGCTTTGACCTCAAGGAGTGGGCACAATCGAAGCGGGTCAGCTAACTTTCTTGCCTGCTCGTACCTTCGCCCAACGAGCTTTCTGTGCGGCTGCGATTCTCTTCCGACCAGCAGCGGATATCTTGCGCCGTGTCTTTTTGCCTGATTTGCCCACGACCTCGTCTATTGATACAGTCCTGCCACCACCGAGTAGCTCAATAACCTTTTCCATGCGGGCGATGTCCTGCCGAGTCTCTGCAATAATACTGGCTCTGCTCAATGTATGTGCTCCTGGTCGCAGTTGCGACGGAACAGAATAGCACGGACGTGGTTCAACTGTTTACTTGTCTGGATTCCATACAAGCCCTCCCTACAGTGCCCCGCGCCGCTCACCAGCCTTCGCCTACGGAGGAGTTAGCCCGCGTCTGACCCTTGAAACGTCTAACCCCTCACAGCGTCTCTAATGTGGGTGTTTTCAGTCCCTCCATCACCTCTCCTAATAATGTTTTCAGTCCCTCGTTAGAGTGTGTTTTCAATCTCTCTCACTATCAACCACTTACAAGGAAGTATGTTTTCAGTCCGCTGGTTGACAATAAATCCGTGTCGGTCGCTAAGCGACCACATACTACATAGGAGTGAGCGTTTGGTAGAACGCACTTCTGCGAGATAATAGAAGTAGTAAGCAGCATAAATCCAGAAAGGAGCCATTTCAATGGCAAGCATTCGACAGATAGTCCGCATTGAACAGTTTGGTTTCTCGTCCGAATACGCCGCAACCCTCACCAACAATCAAGCATCCAGACTTATCGCCTCTTTGTTTCACGTTGCCGACGGGCTTTACGGCGGAGACATTGACAAACTGTGCGCCGACATCAAAGAGTTCATTCAATACAAACAGGAGCACAAACAGTAATGTCGGCAGCCTCCACCGACCTTATGTGCGCCGGGGTTCCTACTCCGCGCCCTGCAAGATGGAATAACATTCCGCAAGAGTTGAAAGAACGCCAGATTTGGCTCCGCTGGCGGTTAGAGGAGCGAGACGGAAAGAAAACCAAAGTGCCCTACCGTTCTGACGGCGGCGGCAAGGCAAAGACAAACGACCCGACCACTTGGTCAGACTTCGAGACTGCCGTTAGCAGCAAGGTCGGCAATGGCGTCGGCTGCGTGGTCAAAGATGGTCTGGTGTGCATCGACCTCGACAAAGTGAGAGACCCTGCCACGGGAGTTATCGAGCCGTGGGCACAGTCAATCATAGGCGAGTGCCAGTCCTATACGGAAATAAGCCCGAGCAAAACAGGCGTCCACATCTGGCTGCGTGGTGAAGTCCCTCCTGGCGGTAATCGCCGTGGTCGGATAGAGATGTATGACTACAACTCGCCCAGGTATCTCACGATTACTGACGACGTTCTGGTCAGCAAACCGATTCGCGCGTTTGACCTGACCAGCCTCCACCAGAGAATGCTGGACGGTGCTGACCCGAACTACCGCCAATCTGAAACGGTTCACATTGTGAACAGTTCGGTGCCAGCACATAAGAGCCACAGTGAGGAAGACTTTGCGCTGTGCTGCAAACTCGTCCGCCAAGGCAAGACGGTGGAGGAGATAAAGCAGGCGATGGCTGCGTCTGAACTGTTCCGATTGAAATGGAGCAGACCCGATTACGCCGACCGAACCATTGCCGCCGCGTTCAAGGAAGTGGGCGTGGTCGTGTCCATCTCCAGGTCTCGGTTGAAAGTAACGAAGGCAAGTGAAATGAAAAACGAAATAGTGAACTGGATGTGGAAGCACCGCATTGTATCTGGCGCCCTCAACCTGTTCAGTGGTGAGCCGGGCAGTGGTAAAGGAACGCTTTGTGCCTACATCGCCGCGCGAGTTAGCACGGGGACAGACTTTTGGGACGCCCAGAACCCAAATCCATCTTCCAAGGTTCTTATGGTCGCCAGCGAGGAGAACATCCGAAGCATGGTCAGACCCAAACTGGAAGTGGCTGGCGCGGACATGGAGAACATTGGGTTTCTATCCTGCGAGGACGTGATTGGCGAGAGTGTCGCCGACCATGACTTCTGTGTGGAGAAGAACCTGAGCCTTCTGGACGAGTATCTGAAAGCGACCCCAGATACTCGATTGATTATCTTAGACCCTGTAATCAATCACCTCTCCTCCATTGACGTAAACAAGGAGCAGGACATTCGGCGAGTGCTCACGCCATTCAAGGTCTTGGTGGAGAAATACAATGTCGCCGTAATCATGGTCAATCACTTCAACAAAGGCACAGGTCTGGGGTTGAATCGAGTTGGATTCAGCAAAGCCTTCTCCGCCTCGACCAGAGCCGCTTGGGGTTTCACCAAGGAGGAACAGACTGATGAGTTTCTCGTCCAGGACATTCGGGTCAGTAACTCGGCGTCTGGCAATAACTTCAAGTTCAAAATGGAGAGCAAGACTTTCACGGCCGCGAACGGTGAGACGGATGAGACGCCGCTGGCAGTGTGGGCTGGAAAAACGGCCAAGTTGTTCAATGACACCTTGGTGGTGACGAGTGACCCAGAAGTGAGAAAGATAGACCGAGCCAAGACGTTTCTTTTGGAGCGGTTGAAAGACTGCAAGCCTCATGTCTCCGAGACTCTCCAAGCCGAAGCCCAACAAAAGTTTGGGATTTCGCATGACACCCTATACCGAGCCTATAACACTCTCGAAGGGCACAAGAAGCCAGATAAGAACAAGGAGTCTGGCTATAAATGGGTCTGGCAGTTGCACGGTCAAGAGACTCCCACGGTGGTGGTTGTGGATGATAAGACCGACGAACTTGGGTGGTAGTCACTACGCAGGCTCTTATACCCTTGGGAGTTTGCGTAGTGACTTGCGTAGTGCTTGCGTAGTGTCTTGCGTAGTGAGTTAGTTATTATTATCTATGACGTACGGGAGAGATACACTCGATTACGCACTACGCAAGCCTCGTGGATAAGAAACCTGCGTAGTGGCTGCGTAGTGGACTGAAAACAGAGAAAAATGAGATAGGTCAATGACAGAGCCACCGCGCCCTACCCGTGCGAGTGCGTTTATCGTAAGTCATTGACCCCGCGCCCCGTCCAATCTCCCAGGAGAGGGTCTAAAATGCCCGACGCGCCCGGTTTTTAGCCAGAAAGCCGATTCCCAAGTTGAGTTTCAGACCAGAAAGCGAGTAAAAACATGCCCAAGCCGAGAGTTCCAACCGTTATGCTTGAAGCCAGCGGGTCGTTTCTTGCCCACCCGTCCCGCCAGAAGGACAGAGCCAATGAGCCTGTGTCTGACCGACCGTTGGGAGACCCTCCAGAGCATCTGGACGCCCAGGCTAAGGCAGTATGGGTGGAGATAGCAGACCAACTGCCGCCAGGGGTGGCGTGTGTCTCTGACCGAATCATGTTCGAGGTCTTGGTTCGTCTGGCGGTCAAGTTGCGGGCTGGAAAAATACGCATCATGGAGCTCAATGCGTTGATAAGCCTGTGCGGAAGATTTGGTATGACACCTGCGGATAGATCGAAGGTGGCAGCCAATGCCGAGCCCTCCAACGCCCTGACGAAGTTCCTATCCACCTACAAGGCGGAGAAGCCAAGTTAGCACCAATAGAAAGAGCCCATCAGCTTACCACTGATGGGCTTTTTATGGGGATGCAGAGATTAGCCGTTGACGGTCATAATCTGAACTGCTTCCTGGATGACACAGCGCTGGTCGGTACGGCGATATGACCTACGCTGGCATGGAGGTCGCGGACGGCCTCAGTGATCACTTCAAAAGCGGCCAACGGTTATCACTTCAAAACCGGCCAACGGAAGTGGCCGTCCAGGACTGAGATTGTTCTATCCTGCCGCCTCCTGTGGTGGCAAGTCGGTTTTGGT